>Ga0180434_10009948_pt1 | contig 10259 bp, 9 predicted proteins | sample SS_ome_7_FD_132453 | JGI IMG/M metagenome (GOLD analysis project Ga0180434, IMG submission 132453) | Hypersaline lake sediment archaeal communities from the Salton Sea, California, USA - SS_1_D_2 metaG | ecosystem: Environmental > Aquatic > Non-marine Saline and Alkaline > Hypersaline > Sediment... | reverse complement strand
TAAAATACAATAATTAGCCAAGGAGAAAGAATGGCAGTTATAACCATAACACAAGACAATCATAAAGCTGAAATAGAAGAATCAACAAAACCTGTTATTATTGACGTCTATGCCCCATGGTGTGGCCCATGTCAACATGTTATGCCAATCGTAGAAGAATTAGAAAAAGAATTATCAGATAAATATAAATTTGCAAAAATAAATGTAGATGAAGCAAGAGAACTTTCAATTAAATATGGCGTATCATCTGTTCCTACTTTTATTTTCATCAACAACAATGAAATAAAAGGCAAAGAAACAGGATACATGAGCAAAGAAGATCTTAAGGCACGAATAGAAAGCCTTCTTGGATAATTCCAGTTTTTAAAAAATATAGCCTCCTGCATTTTTCACCAGGAGGCTTTTTTATTACAACTTTTTATCTTGAACATCAATGCCAAGTTCTTTTAATTGATCTCTAATAGCATCAGCCTTTGCCCAATCTTTTGACTGACGAGCTTCTTTTCTTGCATCTATAAGACCTTGAATCTCAGGCGTAATTTCCACTTCTTCCTCTTTTAATGGTTCAAGAGACAAACCAAGCACATCGTTAATAAATGCTCTTACCGCACAAAGCTCATCCTTATTTTTTTTGATCTCATTCAAATGTTCAAACAAAACACCAAGCATCCCCGGTGTATTTAGATCATCAGACAAGAATACTAACATGTCTTGTATCACTTTATATTTGGTCATCTCAGATTTAGAAATATCCTTAGGACATTCTACCCCCGCAAATGCCTTACAAAGCCGTTGATAACTTTTTTTGATCATCTGCATATCTTCAAAAGAAAAATCAAGGGGTGCGCGATATTGATGATTAATATAATAGAACCGTAATACCATCGGATCAAATCTTTCAAATATCTGACGCAAGGTAAAAAAGTTACCTAATGATTTTGACATTTTTTCTTTATCAATACGCACAAAGGCATTATGCATCCAATAATTTACAAACTGCTTTTTGTTCAACGCCTCAGATTGAGCTATCTCATTTTCATGATGTGGAAAAATTAAATCCATTCCACCACCATGAATATCAAGCTGCTTTCCTAAATATTTTGATGCAAGCACAGAACATTCGATATGCCATCCAGGCCTTCCATAACCCCACGGACTCCCCCAAAATTGGCCGTCATTGTTTCCCTTCCAAAGCACAAAGTCTAATGGATCTTTTTTGATATCACTCACCTCAACCCGAGACCCCACTTTTAAATCTTCCAAATTATGCTTTGAAAGGCTTCCATAATTTTTAAATGCTTGAATACTAAAGTAGACATCCCCACCTGAAGCATACGCATATCCAGAATCTACAAGCCCCTTTATAAATGCAATTATTTCATCAATATTTTCTGTCACGCGAGGCTCAAAGTCTGGCCTTAAACAATTTAGACTATCAACATCTTCACTATACTTTTTAATAAATGTATCAGCAAGCTCTTTATAGCGAAGTTTATCAGAAAACTTTTCTGCGGCCTTGTTAAGCAATTTGTCGTCTATGTCAGTAAAATTTCTGCAATATTTCACATCAAAGTTAAGGAATTTAAACAACCGATATAAAATATCAAACGCCACCGCAACACGGCCATGACCTACGTGAGAGTCATCATAAGGCGTCACTCCACACACATACATTTTTACACTATTTGGTTCAATAGGCTTGAAAATCTCTTTTTTTCCAGTTAAAGTATTTGTAACTTTTATCATTTGTGCCTCTTTTATATAATAAAAATTGTAGACTATATAATTATAATTTTAATTATACATTATTATAAAAAGGTTTATATTAATTGGTCAATTTCAAAAAAAAATAGTATTATCATATTCTATACGAGACCTATATAGTAACATGAAACTTAGAAAAACTAGGAGCTTATACATGATATCATCGCGTATAAACATTTTAAAAAATGTTGCATTAATCGCACTTTTATCACTCTTTATAACACCACAGGCTTTGCTATCAAAAGCAACAAAAAAAATAATCCCTCCAGCTGATAGCTTTAATATTGTAGATGAAAACGCTTTCAACTTAGATGCAAAAAAATCCTCTTCTAATAAAGAAAATACAAATACTAAAAAGCAAAAAACACCTCCAGCCTCGCAAGCAACAAAAAAAACAGAGCAAACAATAGATCAAACAGGGCAAGCAGTTCCACAGCAAATTCCTACCCCCCCCTTAACCGGTACTCCAAAAATAATTAAAGAAATAATTGTTTCAGGAAATAAGCTTGTTGATACAGATGCAATCCTCGATAGAATTCCTTACAAAATTGGGGAAACATTTGATGCAAGAAAATCAAGGAGTTTAATTCGTAAGTTGTTTTATGAATTAAAACGATTTAAAGATATTCAACTTAAGGGAGAACTTGTAGGAGCTGATGGCATAAAGCTTCATGTTGTTGTTCTTGAAAAAAACATCCTGCGAGATATAAAATATGAACCTAAAAAACGAAAAATTTCTGACGAAGAACTCAAGAAAAAAATCAATATTTCTGACATTCCTGCATTAGATGAACATGAGCTCAAACGATTTGAAAAAGAGATTCGAAATATTTATAGGGACAAATCTTATCACAATGCAAAAGTAGAATCTTTGCTTGAAATAGACGAGGACGGAAGAGCCACCGCAATATTTAAAATAGATGAAGGCCAGAAATCCAGAGTAAAACAAGTTCTCTTTAAAGGTAACACACATATCAGCGGTAAAGAATTAAGAAAGCTTCTCTTTACAAAAGAAGACTGGATTCTTGGTTTCTTAGATAATGCAGGCAACTTACAACCTGACAGATTAGAAGCTGACAAACACTTGATAGAACAATACTATCAAAGCAATGGCTTCATGAAGGCAAAAGTTCTCGATGTTGATATCATCATGGAAAAATCAACGAAGCACTTTACAATTGTATTCAAAATTGAAGAAGGTGATTCTTATAAAATCAAAGAAGTAAAAGCACCTGGAAAAGGCATCTTTAAAGACGAATATCTGGCTTCTCGTGTTCCAATACGACCAGGCCATCTCTATTCACGAAAAAAAATAATGGACGCTATGAAGGCTCTCGAATTTATCTGGGGAGAATTAGGTTATATTTATGCACATATCGAGCCTTCTATCCAACCTGATGATGATAACAAAGAGGTTTCTATTGCCTTTTACACAGAACCAGGCGAAAGAATTGTCCTTAATAAAGTTAACATTATAGGAAACAGAAAAACTAAAGATAAAGTAATTAGAAGAAAAATTATTTTACGCGAAGGTGATTTATTAACTAACCAACGAATGGACATGTCTAAGTTTAACGTTGAATCTCTTGGCTTCTTTGACAAGAGAGATGGTGTCAACTGGAAAACAACACGAATCGACGAAAATCATGCAGACCTTGACCTTATTGTTAAGGAAGCAAAAACAGGGCATGCAGGTATAAAAGTAGGATTTGGTGGTTCTACAGAAAACTTAAGTGATCCAGGCTCAGGCTTTTCTGTTAGTGGTGAACTTAATGATACAAATATATTTGGAACCGGAGTAGCCGTTAACTTAAATGCAACTCTTTCTAAAAATGAGCAAAACGTAATCTTTAATATTACTGATCCATGGCTATTTGATCGACCAATAACAGGGGCCTTGGATATTTATCATAAAAGATCTACCTACGGAGAATTCCATAATGTACATCCTGTTAGTGAAAAATTAACTGGTGGCGGTATCACATTAGGAAAAGTTTCTCCTTGGTTGAACAACACACAAATTCTTTGCCAATTTGGTGGAGATAGAGTTTTGTATGAAAGACCTCCTTCAATTATTTTCTTGCCACCTGATTTTAGAGAATTTCGCAGAGAATATCAAAGAATTCTTAACTGTCTCTTTGAAGCTGGAAGCTATTTCTGGCTCGAGGCAACATTTGCACAAGATAGAAAAAATCACCCTATGCACCCAAGCCGTGGCTACAAATGGTTTTTCCTCACCAAGTTTGGGCTTCCTAGCTTTGACTGTAATGTAGGATACTTTAAATCTGAATTCGATATCAATTGGTATACACCACTTATTGGAGAAAATGATTTAGTTCTCAGACTACATGCATACTTTGGATTTGTCTCACAATTTAAAAACAGAGCAATTCCATACAGAGAATTATTCCATATTGGTGGACCAGCAAGCGTAAGAGGCTTCTTATTTGGACAAGTTGGACCAAACTTCTGTGGAGACTCATTGGGTGGAAAAAAAGCATTCTTTGTCAATGCAGAATTACATTTCCCAATAACTCCTGACTTTAACATCAAAGGCGTTGCATTCTATGACGGTGGTACCGGCTTTGACAATCCTTTTGCGCGTTGTCCAATAGCCATACAAAACAACTCTTTCAACTTTAGACATGCTGTAGGCTTTGGCATACGTATGCTTACCCCAGCACCAATCCGTGTTGATTGGGGATTCAAACTTGACCGTAGAAAGCGTTTAAGTGAAACAGCTAGCGAAGTTCACTTTGGTATGACCTATGATTGGTAATTAATTATTTATACAAAATAATGATAAGTTAATGTATAATGCAAAAGAGAAAAATGAAAAAACCTACTATAATATTAACAACTTTTTTTCTTTTGCTTTGTACAGTTATAAAACCAATGTGTTTTAAGTGCTGTAAAAAAAAGAAACAAATTGTCCCCAAAATTATCGTCACCAATATAAACAACCAATCTTTTTGCCCTCTGGAAAGCAATCCCATAGAACAAAAACCTTTTGGTAAAAAAGCAGTAAAATGCTGCGCAAAAACATGTCTCATTTCTACAGGACTTTGTACTGGAACATGTTTATATGCCATACTTTACTTAGCAACCATAAGTATCATTTCTTTAGCAATATTTAAAGCGGCTTCTTAACTTACAATTTTAAAGCTCCTCCCCCTTAATCACAAAAAGTAATTGATAATCCTCAATACTTTACAGTACTCTAAAAATAGTTAAATAATGGCAACAATATAAAAAAAGAGTATTGTAATGAAAAGAGGAACGTTTATAACATTGTTTGTAGCTACTCATGTATTTTTTATATTCTTCCAAATAAATAAGCACAACAAAATAATTAAACTTACCTATCAAAAACAAAAATATGAAAATGAAAAAAAAGTTTTAAGCCAAACTATACAAGAATTTTCTCAACAACTATATCAAGAAAAAAAAAGATCATCTATCAAACAATTTGCAAAGGATGTCTTAAAAATGGGAAAAGTTAAATTAAAACAAATAAAAAAGCTTGTGGTTAATGGATAAAAGCTATAAAACACGCACTATATTTATTTTTCTGCTATTTTCTTCAGCATACTTAATAATAGCCTTAAACCTGTATCTCCTACAAATACGGCAAAACGACTTTTTTAAAACATTAGGAAAAAGACAATACAATGTACAAATAACACGCCACCCTGCCCGCGCACCAATATTTGACCGATCAGGAAAACAATATCTAGCAATGAATAAGGATTGCTATTCCGCATTTATACTTCCCAAACAACTTATATCAGAAAAACAATTACTACCATTTTTACAAAATCATTTCCCCAATGCATTACAAAGATTTCAAAAGAACAAAGATAAAAAATTTATGTTCGTGCAGCGTAAATTAAAAGATAATCAGATTTCTATAATAAAAGAAAATAATATAGAAGATATTTATTTACTTAAGGAACCAAACAGATTTTACCCACTGGAAGCCGCGGGCACAGTCGTTGGCATAACAGACATTGATAATAAAGGATTATTTGGCATAGAACTTCAGTGTGATAAAACTATGACAGGCAAGCCCACCACATTCTATTTAGAAAAAGATGCAAGGTCTGGACATTTTCACTTTAAAAAAGAAACAAAAATTAAAGGAAAAAAAGGAAAGCCAATCCTTTTAACAATAGACAGTGATCTACAATTTCTTGCAATGGAGGAGCTACAAGAAAGCATTAAACAACATAATGCTAAAGAAGGAGCTGTGATTATAATGGATCCAAAAAGTGGCGACATCCTCTCCATGGTCAGCTACCCTTACTTTGATCCAAATGAGACACAGTTTCTCGATTTGCGCACTTGTAAAAACAAAATTATAACAGAAAGCTATGAGCTAGGCTCCGTCATTAAAGTATTTGCGGCTCTTGCAGCAATAGATGAAGAAGTTGTTTCTCTCGATGAACAAATAGATTGCAAAGGAAAAAAAACAGCCTACATTGATGGTCGAAAAATAAACACCGTAAAAGCTCACGGATTATTATCCTTTTCTCAAGTTGTAGAAAAATCAAACAATATAGGAATTGCTATTGTAGCAAAAAGAGTTGGCGAAAAATTATATAAACACTATAAAAAAATAGGATTTGGACAAAAAACAAATATCACATTTCCCGGAGAACAAAAAGGCTTTGTTAATCATCCTAAAAATTGGTCTAAACAATCGGTCATATCTCTTTCATATGGCTATGAAATTTCCAGCACACTGTTACAACTTGCAAAAGCATTTTGTATAATTGCAAGGGATGGTATCGCAATACAGCCAACGCTAATACTATCCAACGATAAAGAAGAATCAAAAAAGAACAATCAACGAATATATAAAGAAACAAGTATCACAAAGCTCAAACAAATACTTGAAAATACAACTTTGCGAGGAACAGCAAGAAGAGCCCGAATAAAAGGGTATAAGGTTATGTGCAAAACGGGTACGGCAAATCTTTTAGTCGATGGTAAATATTCACAGGACCATAATATCTTCACCTGTGCCGGGATAGTACAAAAAGACAACTATCAACGAGTTATCATAACATTCTTAAAAGAAATAGATAAAAAAAATGTATATTCACAAACAGTCGTTGTCCCCTTATTTGAAAAAATTGCAGAAAAAACATTAATTCATGATAAAGTTATTTAAAAAAATTAAAAAAAGGATAAAAGATGAAACAGATAACAATTCCTGCCGACGTACCACAAGAGACAGAAAAAATATTTATTACAAATTACGAAGCTATAACAAAAGGAACCAGTCGCCTTATGCTATTTACAGGCGATCAAAAAATAGAACACTTAAATCAAGATTTTCATGGAAACTCACTACCAAAAGAAGTCAATTGCCCAACCCATCTTTTTGAGATTGCAAGCAAAGGATATATCGGAGCTTTTGCAACACAACTTGGTTTAATTACAAGATATGGCAAACAATATCCCAATATCAATTACATTGCAAAGCTTAATTCAAAAACTAATATAATACCTAAAGATGAAAAAGACCCTCTCAGTTCTCAATTATGGAGCGTCCAGGATGTTATTGAACTCAAAAACAATACGAATCTTAACCTCTGTGGCATTGGATATACCGTATATCTTGGAAGTAAATACGAAAATCAGATGCTACAACAAGCGGCTCAATGCATATATGAAGCACATAAGCATGGACTTATAACAATTGTGTGGATGTATCCTAGAGGAAAGCATATACATAATGAAGCAAATCATAAGCTCATTGCGGGCGCTGCAGGTATTGCCAACTGCTTAGGAGCTGATTTTGCAAAAATAAATCCTCCAGAAGGCAACAATGAACAATTAAAACAAATAACAGCTGCCGCAGGAAATACAAAATTACTATGTTCTGGCGGAGAGAAAAAAGAAAAAAAAGTTTTTTTACAACAGCTTTATGATCAAATACACACAGGTGACACCAGGGGAAGCGCAACCGGCCGCAACATCTTTCAGCAATCCCTTGATAATGCTATCTCATTTACCAAAGCAATCTCTGCAATTGTCTATGAAAATAAATCTGTTGATGAAGTGATAACAATATAAATATAATTAACTATCGATAGCAAGCCCCATATCCCAGGAAGGTTTTTCTAATGAGGAATACCGCGACTTACTTTTTACATCAGCATTTATTTCACACAATACTCGATACATTCGATCGGAATAAAAACTGGCTCCTCTATCTCTATTAACAATAAGTAAACTATCACGAATAAACCTAAAATGATTATATCGTGATAATTCAAGCATCGGATATATTATTGCAAAATCAGATGATATAGGATAAAACTTTCCTTGAAATTCTTCATCCTCACCATTATATATAAGATCCTCTTTTTTTATTAACTTAAACAACCCTGCATAATAGGTACGCAGTCCCGTATAAAAAAAGCCCTTTTCTCTAAACTGATTTCTCTTAACATAGATAATCCATGGCACACGAGAATAACCATCTTCACCTGACGGATAACAAGTATATGTACCATAGGTCAACCAAACCCCAGGATTCGAGTATACTTTATTTAAATAGGTCAAAACATGTTTATTGGGAAACCAATCATCACCGTCTAGTTCCAGGACTATATCGTGATCTTTACATCGTTCATGTATTGCATAATACTGGTTTGCTAACTTATATACCCGCTCCTCATTCCGTATCAATAAAACTTTATCTTCTAGCCCCCTTTCTTTAATGTAATTCTCTACCAGCTGTCCTGTACCATCGGGAGAACAATCATCTATATAAATAACATAATAATTTTTATATGTTTGATTAAAAACTGAATCTAAATTTTTCTTATACCATTGAGCATTATTATAGCTTGTTATTAAAACAATCATCCGCTTTTCTTCTAGATCTGAAAATATATTTTCCCCTAATTTGACCCTCAGATTTCGCCACTTTCTCCGGTTTTTCCTTATTCGAGCACCCTTGCTTCTCCCTTTAGGCTTTCTTCTTTTTTTTCTCTTCTTGGATAAACGCCTCTTTTTTTTTCTTATTTTCTTATCTTGCAACTTATTCGTTAAGCTTTCTTCTACCTGTTCAATAGAATTATTCTCAATGGCTATAACATAAAAAGAACAAAGGAAAAACCAAAGAATAAAGAGTCTTACTTTTTTTGCTTTCACAGTCACAACACACCCCTTTATAAAAAACTTACCAATGAAAGATAAAACATATTCAGCTCGTTATTGCTTTTTGAATAGCACAATCGTCTGCCATTCTTTTACAAACCGAAAAAACTTTTCCTGCATCATCAGCATCGATAACATTATAAACAAACTGCAAGCTATCTTTGGGACGCCCATTGTTGCTTATCGTACTATCATCAAACAACGCAATATCCCGCCCCTGAATAATGATATTTTCAGGCAACAAAACAGATCCCTTACTGTAAATTACTTTTGCAATAGACTCCTTAATCATATTTTTTGTGGGATACGCACCATTGAGCATTTTGAAAGTTATAAGGCTAATTCCTTTAGGAAACATCAACCTATTTAAGCTTTTTGCTGGAACAGCATTCATATTACTATTATTAGCATCTCGCCTTACTAAGAATCTATTTAAAAAAGTACAATGAATATCATATTCTATATTTGAGTAATCAAACAAGTTAAGTTTATTCAAAACTTTTTTTGTGCCCTTAATAAGATACATTTTCCCAAAATGATTCGGGCTTGTATGCCTTCTTGTTTTTGCAATTAACGTATTATCATGCTTTTGTATAAACTCAGAGATGCCTGAAATATTTCCTTGCCCACACGTTCTTTTGTCTTCAACTGGCGGTGTTTCAATTATTATACAATCACCTAAACGTAAAATAGATTCAGCAGCTTCTTTCCAATCTTTTTTGGGGAAATGATGGAGAACATTTAACGCTAATACAACATCAAAATGCTCTCGCTGACTCATAAGCTTGAGCTCTTTAGCACTGATTCTTTTACTCAAAAGAACTACATTGTCTAAAGAAGTATTTAATTTACAAAGTTTTTTAAGGCTAATATCCTCGTGACTTGGGTCACTTACCATAACACAGGTTGAAGGATAATCGTGTGCAATTCTGAATGCCATATAACCAGAAGCTGCTCCAATATCTAATACCGTAATAGGTCGTTTAAACTTATCTAACACAGACTTTATAGCATTATACCGGGATGCACACCTAGGGCCATGCCCCCTTACAATTAATTTATTATTAATAATAATATCTTGATATGGCCGATGCTTCAATTGCAAACGACTAGAAGAGGAAGAAGATCCCCTGTGATATTTCTGGTTATAAAACCGGATAAGCCTTGTTGTTGTTATAGCAAAAACAATCAAAAATAATGTCGAAAAAATTACACGCTTCATTTAATTCACCAAAACCTTTTAGCTTAATTGTTTACTTTTTCTAATTAATATAAACTTGATTTAGCCAGCCCTGTAGCATTTTATCAATAGAAAAGAT
>Ga0180434_10009947_pt1 | contig 10259 bp, 14 predicted proteins | sample SS_ome_7_FD_132453 | JGI IMG/M metagenome (GOLD analysis project Ga0180434, IMG submission 132453) | Hypersaline lake sediment archaeal communities from the Salton Sea, California, USA - SS_1_D_2 metaG | ecosystem: Environmental > Aquatic > Non-marine Saline and Alkaline > Hypersaline >... | reverse complement strand
GTGAATCGTTATCACGATTGCGGCCCCCTGAACCGCTATCATCAACGCCACGAACCAGAGGGGCAGATCCACCATGTCAGTCCCTCCGCCCCTTCACCCAGTCATAAACGGCGTAGTAGATAAACATCATTATCAGGGCGACCACCCCGATAACCGTGCCTATCAAATCATCCAACGCCGTCCTCAAGGGGTGTCTCTTACTTCTTTCTTTCATAGAACCGGCATCTCCCTGGGCACTTCAACAGCGGGGTGTGGTGCGGGCCTGCCTGGTAACAGTACCCGGCACAGTAATGCACACAGTCCTCGGCGCTCCTCTTCATGCACTCACCCCCCTGGTTTTCTTTTTCTTCCTGGCCCTGTAGAAACCATAAATGAAAACGGCCCCCAGGACCACCACCATAAGGATCGTTCCTGGCGTCATGCTCTCCCTCCGCTGTTGTGGCTCGGTGAGTTTATCCTGGTCATGGATATCCTCTGGATCCCTATCTCCCTCTCCGGGGACCTTATGCTCAGGACCAGGCATCGCCCCTCCTTGCTGAGGAGGACATCAAGGCCCAGGCCGGTGGGTTGCAGTTGCATTTATAGACCCTCATGAGATCACGTCCTCCAGCTTGATTATATTCCCGGGCAGCTTTTTATCGACGTGCTCCCGGAACGCGGCGATGTCAATTAAAAGGTGTCTGCCCAGCTTTTTGATCACGCAGCTCTTCATGAGGGCCTTCTTATTCTCGAGGTGCTGCTCGAGCTCTGATAATCTTTTTCGGTAGGGGGTCCGGGGATCCTCTCCCTTCCCGACCACGCCGATATACTTCCAGGACTGGGTCGGGGGTAGCCATTGGTACCAGTAGAGCTTCCCGCCGCGCCGCTCCTTCTTGGCGAAGAAATTGACCTGGTCCCTGGCCTCGCGGATCTGCTGCTCGATCTCGTGCTCGGCCAGATAGATGAGACCATTGAGGTTGTCGGTCCCGTAGCCGTGGCCGTTGCCATCGACCCAGATCATCACGTTGTCCGGCCGGTGCACGTGGCCCTGAGAGCTCCCGGACACCAGCTTGGCGATGGCTGCCTTCCGGCGTTGCTTTTCAGTCATGTCTATCACTCCTTATTAGGTCACCGTGGAGCACAGTCATCTTAATCAGAAGAAGGTCCCGCCGGACCTCGTCGCGGTTCATGCCAGCATCGCGAGAAGCATGGCACAGCCAGCGACGAGAATCCACGCGGTGCCCAATTGCGTTTGAATACCCATCTGTCTCGTCCCTCCTTGGTGACTCATGTATACATCTTGTATACAGGGGTTTATAAATGTTGTCCGGGGCCACTCCTGAGATCTCGTCCCTCGAGGATAATTCCCGGACAACTCATGCGAGGTAATTATCGAGGCTGGCCATGGTCACGTGCTTCTTCCTGGTAGCTATGATCTTCTCACACTCGGCGCAGACCGTCTTCCCCTGGGGGATCTCCTGGACCTCCCCGCAGAGGCCGCACTCCTTCTTTTCGAGCCTGGCTTCCAGTGGAGGGCTCGGCGTCTTGTCCACCTTGTCGGGGGCCAGTATAACCCCCCTCTTCTTGCGCGCTGGGGCCATGGTCATGTCCCCGAAGGCCATAGCGAGCCTCTCCACGGCCTCCCTGAGCGAGGTGGTCGTTTTGGCGTTCTCCTGGGCCTGAGCGGATAGGTTATTCACCGCTCCGACGTGGGTCTGCAGGTTCTGGGCGTACATGGCCAGGTGGCTGTGAGCCTCGCGGAGCTGTTCCTGGGTCATGTTGAAGCTGTTGAGAATGAAGCTGGCTGTCACCTCCGGGTTCTTCTTCTGGTCGTTGAAGAAGTCCTGGACAAATTTGTTGTCTGTGACGGCCGTCTCCGGGTGCACTGTCTCGAGCTCCTCGAGGTTGAAGCTGTTATCTATAAGTAGCCAGAGGCCCCCGTCATCCCTGACCTCGAGCTTCCGCCTGGGGTCATTGTAGTACCTGGCCAGGCCGTTCCGGATCAGGGCGTAGTGCTGCCTGGAGAACTTGACATGATATCGTCCCCGGATCTTGAGGGTATCGATCCCCAGGAGCTTCTCCACCTTCCCGATGTGGTCGATGACGTCCTCGAGGATGGCTCCGGCCACTTCCCTGGCAGTGTCCCCGAACCAGGAATATCCACGTGGGTAATAGAATACGATGGACTTGGAGGTCAGCCAGGCCTTCTCGATCTTCCCGACCGATATCCTCTGGCCCTGGGGGATGGGGGTGTATGGGATATCCCTGGCCTCCAGGATCTTGTCCCGGTCGTTCCAGTTGACGAAGCGATGCCTTGCGACCTTGATGGTGGCCACTATACCGTGGCCCCGGACGGTGTCAGGCTTGAGGTTTTGCACCTTCTTTTGCACCTTTGGGGGGGTGTGTGGAGAAGCTACACGGTGTACTATTTTGCACCTTGTCGGGTCCCTCTGGGATCCCTCCACGACCTCCCAGGTCCCATAACCCAGTTTCTTGACAAGGCCGACGTCTCTCAGTTTACGGAGAACATACTTAACAGATCTTTCAGAAATAGGATAATTCTTCCATATATCAGAGGGCCTGACGCCTTTTCTAAGAGCGTCTAACACTAACAAGGTGCAATTCTCTTGCCCCTTTTTGGGGGGGTGTGGTACGCCTGGCTTTGCACGTTCCTTTGCACCTTTGGGGGGGTGTGCGGAACTTGGCACCATCCACCACCTTAGTCTGGCAGAACGGTGACCTTGACGCGTTTCCCCTCAAATATGTCTCTCTGGTTCTTTGGGATCTCCACGAAGAGACGGTCGCCCATCTTGGCCACGTTCCGGATGATCGAGATTTCCTCCATGTATACATAATATATACGGGGGATTATAAAGAAAATTGTCCGGCGGCCTCGAGGAGCTCGTGCAGCTCCCGGACAACTCAAGTCTTCCCCTTGAAGTGGCCCTGCTGCTCCGGGTAGAATCCCTTGCGACCCATGAGGCGGAGCAGGGCCTTCATGAGCTCCCTGGATCTCGCGTAGGCCAGGGTCATCTTCTTGTCGGTCTCCACGCCCCCCGAATAGCCCCGGTGCTTCTTGAGCCACGCCTTGGCCTGGTTGTCTATGTCCTCCAGGTCCTTCCTGAATTGATCGTCATTCTCTGAGAAGAAGGCCAGGTCCATCTCCAGGGCGTCGATGCCAGCCATGAAGTTGCCCTGGGTCTCTGTCATGGCCTTGTTGATCCGGTCGATCTGGAGGAATAGGACCTTGGCCCAGTCCATAGGCTTCGACGTGGTGTCCCCGAAGTCCTCATCTATGGTGATCCCTTTTCCTCTCATGAACCAACCTCTCCAACAAATCAATTCTCTCAGTTATCCGTTTGGTGTTTCTCTTCCAATAATCATAACGGAACTTGGCCTCGCCCATTATAAAAATCCCATAAAGAAAAGACCCAGAGCCGAGTGTAATCATGATTATTTTTAATAGAACAACAGCGAATGTCCACGGGGGTACAACATATCCATAGATTAAAAACGATATTCCTAAACCGGCCGGGAACACCCCCAATACAAACATTGTGGCGTTTATTTTCATCTTTCCCTTATCCATGAGATCACCAATATGTTGTCCGGCGCGGAGGTCCCTGGGAGGTGAGCTCCCGGACAACTAGCCCACGTCCGGAGGCGGGGGTATCGGGGTCACGGTCCCCGAGCTCTGCCTGTCCTCCAGGGCGAGCTTTTCCGCGACGTCTGCCAGCTTGGTCGCCGCGTCATTGAACCCGCTCGCGGCCTCCTTGAATCCCTCGACCGTGGGCTCCAGGCTCTGGAACACTGAGTGGATTATGACCACCATGGAGACGGCCAGGACCATGATAACGATGAGAGGATAGAACTGCTCCCAGATGGACCTCCTCTCATACTTCTGCTTCATGCGGGCCTGCTTGAGTATCATCCACTCCATGAGGTTGTCCGGGACCGGCTGGATAGTGGAGACGTCCTGGGTGACGGATCTCCCGTCCTTGTCCTTGAAGGTCACGCTCTCGCTGTCCTCATTGAGGACGGCCTGGAGGAACTCCCCTGGGGCGGGCGAGTAGAACACGGCGATCTCCCCCTTCCCGGACGGGTAGAGGTTCTCGTATAGGGCGGCCTTCGTCTCTCCCCTGCAGGCCTTGAGCTTGTACTTGAACGTCCCGGACCTGGGGGCGGTCTCCACCCTGGCAGCCTTGTCCCGGACGAGGCGCATGTTGCCTCGGCGTCGCATGAAGACCAGGGCCTGGACCGGGTACTTCGGGGCCAGCATTATGTAGAACATGATGATGACCACGCCACCGGCCACGATCAGGATCCCGAATAACAGGTGATAGGACATTACTGTCGCTCCGGCGATGGCCACGAAGATCCCGAGGACCCAGAAGGGGATCATTTGCCACCCCCCAGGCCAGGGATCCAGCTCAGGAATCCCCCGCCCTTGCCCTGGCCGCGGTCGTCTATCCTGGTCTCCTGGATGCTCTGGGCCTCGTACAGCTTCTTCCTCTCGCCGTCCAGGAGGGCCCGCTTGAGCGAGGCCTCCACCATGAGCATGACCATGTCGTGGATGACGTCCAGGTTCCGGAAGTCGATGTCCCAGTCGTTCTCTGGCCACATCCTCGAGACGAGCTCCGCGGCGAGCTCGTGGCCGAGATCCCAGAGCCAGCTATTGATGGCCTTCTCCTCGAGGTTGGACATGATCACGACCCTGTTCACCATGGACGTGACCTTCTGGAGGATAGCCTGGACTCCAGCTTCGTTAAGCATTGGCCTGACACCTATGGGCCTGTGCCATTTACCCGCTCCTTCCCCGTCTTCGTCGGCCTTCCAGACCTCTCCCTTGAGGGCATGCTCCAGGAGCTCGATGACGTCCCTGGGATCTAGCTGCCACCGAGAAAAAGCCGGGTCCGCTCCACGGCCTGCCATAAATGGAAGTGCTGCAGAAAGATTAACCGGGGACCCGCCATCTGTCATGAGTATTATATTGGTTCTCTCCCTTATAAATCTGACATTTTGGCCGAAGTGTCAAACAGAACCCCGTCGCGAAGGCCCTATCGAGGTCGAATAACCCGGCCGGAAGGCCTCGATATCATGGGAAAAGTTGTCCGTACTGAGGGCCTGGCCACGTGGAGCTCCCGGACAACTACTTCTTCCTCCGGACGGGTGCCCGAATCCCCAGGCCAGTGGAGATCTTCGGGGCCTTCTCGATGGTCCCCCCCAGGTACAGGCCAGTCAGGGAAGGGGCATAACCGAACTTGACGCTCAGGCGGCCCCTCCCTGACTTCCTGGATCTCGGCCGTCCCATGAACCCGGCCGGGATCAAAGGCGGAGTTTTGGAAGGAGGTGGACCTTCTGTCGGAGGAGGCGAGCTCGGAGGCACGAAGGGGTCCGGGGTGCGAGGCGGCGCGCTGGGTGGTGTGAATACCGACGGCGGCGGTCTTGGTAGCATGGAGCCCCGGCCACGCGGCGCGCCGGGGCTCGGAGGGACGAAACCTCCTGTTATCAAGCTAGGTGGCCCCGAGGGGATGGCGGATGGTGTGCCGCTCCTCGGTGTCCTGGAGGATGGCCCAGTTGGGCTAAGGCTCGTCCTCCCGAGCATGCTCGATAACCGTGAAGATCCCGCTGGGAGATAGGATCCTGTGAACTCGGCCTCCGGGAGATCTGTCCGAAGCCTCAGACGTTCCCGGATCTTTGGGCTCTCCAGGCGGAAGGCCTCGACCTCAGTGATCCGGGCCTCTGCCCTGGAGACTCTCAGTCCCCTGAACAGCGTGGATCTCTCGGCCTGGATCCTCTTGCTCTCCGCGAGGGTCCTGGCAGCGGAGAAGAACCGATTTATGTCCTTGGATCCCTGCCAGCCCGCGCGCCCTCCTCTGGACCGTATGCCATACACGGATCTCCACATCTCCTCGTCGAGGCGGGTGATCCTGGTGTCTCCTGGGGCGCGGATGGGCCTCCTGGCATAGGGGAAGTTTCCGAGCTCCGGCTCTGCCTTTATATCGAATATATGACCCCGCGGGCCCCGGATGCTCGTGCCTGCTGGCCTGGCCCCTTCGGGGCTGACCCCCAGGAGGGATCTCTGGAGGGCCCTCGGCTGTGCGGCAGCCACGTCAACGTCTGCGGCAGATCTCACCAGGCCGGGCATGTGCTGGGACTGTTTGGATACAGAGCCGAACACCGTGGCGTCCGCGGTCCGGATCCTTGCGAAGATGTCAGCTCTCTGCCCCCCTGGTACTCCCCGGAGCTGGGATATCTTGATGCTCTCCGGTGATCTCACCCACTCCGATCTGGTGCCCTCGAGGGATTTGGCTATGTCCGCAGCCCTGCCCAGGCCGGGGTCCGTCCTCCTGAGAAGGATCTCCCCCCCGTACTTCTGGCCCGCCTTGAACCCTCCGACCATGGCTCCCAGGGAGGCCCCGGACTTGAGGAGCTCCCCCCCAGCTCCAGTAATATCATTCTCCCCTAGCTTCCCGGACACCCTCATGCCCGTCTCAGCGACATAGGCTCCGGTAAGGGCCACGGCTGCGCCCTTGCCGAGCCCGGAGGCCGCCACCTGGCCCAATTTGGGCACGGCCGCCGTAGCTGTGCCCAGCACCAGACCCCCCGCATAGGCGTAGAGAATCTCAGCCGGGGGGTTGAACAGCGCGCTGCTGAGTACGTATTGCTGCCTCTGCTCCTCGGTGGTGATCCTTCCCATGGCCCCGGTGGTCTCGTATACTATGTCCTGGGGTGTCCGTTGTCCGGGGAACGCGAAGGACGTCACGTATGAAGCCCCGTATTCCCAGCCCTTTGGGGACAGCAGCGTGTGAGCATGAAGGCCCACCTGTTCCAGGGGCGAGGATATGTCATAAACCTCTCTCCCGATGGCGGCGTCGGTGGGTCCCACTGCCCCAGCCACGTATGCCTGGGTTCTCTCTTGGGGGGACATGGAGGCCACGATCTGAGTCCCTGTCCTGTAGGTGAAAGGGACCCTGCCAGGGTCCGCGGACATAGGAAGGCCCGCCTCGTCCATAATGGTCACTGGCTGACTCTCGGCTAATGCGGGATCCATGGAGACGCCCTGGCCGAGCTCGTCATAATATGTGGGAGGGGCCCCGTAGACCCCGGTTATCCTCTGAGCGGTGCTCGGGATCTTGACGTAGACCTTGCCCCCGCCGTAATAGATCTTATTGTAGGGGATATCGGCCGCCCTCAAGAAGTCGGCCAGGCTGGAGGTCCCCAGGTTCCTGGAGGCCACGATATAGGTGGACTGACCGCTTCCCTTCTTCACCCGCTCGAGCTCCACTTTTCTCAGGGCCATGCTAATCGTTCTTCCTCACCATTAATATTATTCCGACAACGCTTAATATGATCGGCACCGCTGCCAGGTAGGGGGGTATGAAAGCGTTGGACATCGCAGAGAGCAATATCGAGACCATGGACATGATCAGGCTCGAGGCCATGAAGCCGTCCTTGGCGGGCTCCTGGGAGCCCCCCCTCGCTGACCCCGTGGTGAACACCACCCAGAGCACGAAGTAGATGAGGAACCAGACGACGACCCCCCAGAGGCCTCCTGTGTTCGTATTCAGGGCTGCCATCATCCCGTCCAATCCTTCAATCCCAAACCAGTCCGAGTAAGCCATGTTTACACCGATTCGTGCGTCACTATCCTTATGACCGCGAAGATCACGACCAGGGTTATTATCGTCATGATGATATTGACGAGTATCCCGCTGAGGGACACGGGGATCCCCAGGAGCGAGGCTACATCTGAGACGAAGCTGTCATATATGTCAATGATCCCGAAGAGCAGCTTGACCGTCTGGTACGTGGATGCTATGAACTGATCCAGGGGCTGGATCCCTGTTATGACGGTGTTCTCGATGCTCTCCTTGATGTTGCCCGTCTGGTTTATGACCCCAGCGGTGGCGTTGAGGTAGCTGAGGTCCGATGGGGTCTTCCCGTAATTCCCGTAGATGTCGGCCTGGACTGCGGAGAACGCAATCACCACTACAGCCCCGAAGAGAAGGGCTATATACATGCTGGATATCTTCTCGCTCATGTCGTCCTCGACTTGTAGATCGTGATGGCTATGACCACGAAGACCGTCACCACAGAGCCCCAGGCCATGGCTGCGATGCCCATGACGTAGCTGAGGCCGAAGCCCACACCCGCCCCGGCCAGTCCGATCTCCCACCTCCAGGAGCCCATGAAGGCCATGGTCAGGATGAGCACCACCGCGGCGATGAGGCCGAGGTCCCCGTAGTCCGTCCCGGTCCCTGAGTAATCCAGGTAACCGCTCTCTATGATCTCGTGGGTGTCCTGGAACGTCGCGCTGAACTCGTACCAGTAGATCCTCCCCGTGGTGCTGCCCAGGTCGCAGACCAGGGTTATGGAGGACCCGGTGTCCGTGTCGTCGCAGACGTCGATATATCCCAGGGAGCTCCACCGCTTGACTATAAGGCGGGCGGAGGCCATGAGGCCGGACGTGTCCGTGACCGTGCACGTGGTGGTGTTTGAGGGGAACGTGCAGCCCCCGGTGAGTTGTCCGTAATGCTCGAGCCACTCTCCATACTCTCCTCCGGAGAGCTGGAAGGTCAGGCTGTCGTCGACTATGACCAGGGGACCGAACATCTCGGTATCTATGCTGTCACCGTAGACCGTGAACCTGTACCATTTCGTCTCCTTGGTCAGGTACGTGTAGGCCTTCCCGTCGTAGTCCGTGTTGGCGATGGCGACGGTGGTGTAGGATCCCGTCCCGATGTTGAACTCGGCGATGTTGATGTAGACGTCCTCCTGGGGAAGCCCCAGGGAGCTGAGGACTTGCATGGTTATCAGGTCCTGGGTGGCGTTGGACCCCAGGTAGAGGTCGATGGTCTGGGAGCTGTTGGATATGCTGGCGTCGTTCAGGTAGTAGGTCCTGGGTTCGTACCCCGTGGCATCGAACTGTGACATCATGTCTATGGTGTACGTGGCGTCCGTGGGATAGATGCAAACGGAGTAGTTGTTGTCACCGCTGAAATCGAAGGAATAGGAGACAACATTGGAGGGGTCGCTCCATGCGTCAAAGGAGACCTCAAGGTTGCCTGTGAGCTCGCTCAGGTCGTCCTCGTCATATATCCAGAACTCCAGGGCTATGGTCTGGCTCTCGCTGTCAGCGGAGCAGTTTGTCAGGATGATCTCTGCGACGCTGAGGGAGTAGGTGGTGGTGTTCCGTATGAAGGTGATCCCGTTGTATGTGACGTTCATGGACCCGTTGAAGTAGACCGTGGCGTCTATCCCCGTCGTGGAGAGCTCCCTGGAGTAGTCGTCCCCTGACTTGGTGGTGTCTGGGTACTCGGTGTCATCGAACCAGACCGAGACGTTGACGGTTGCGACAGAGAGCTCCTGGAGCGTGTAGACCGTGATGGTGACGTTCTGGCCCTCGGTCACTGCGGGAGGGTCGCTGTCCGCCGAGGTCGGGTAATAGGCCCAGTGGATGGTATGGTTGTGCTCAGTGATGTTGAACTCCTGGGAGCTTCCATTGGTGTAGTATATGACATAGACCCAGTTGAATGAGACGTTGGTCCCGTCCTCCTCCACGAGGTCCGGGACGGCCGTGGCCGTGAATGTGTAGTTATTGACGGCTCCCTCCAGATCCGTGTCCTTGTCGTCGTAGCTCTCATTGTTCCCGTCATAGAACAGGTAGGCCTCGACGTCTGAGACAGCATCGGAGAGCGCGGTTATGATTAGCTCCATCTCCACGTCGTCCGTCTCGTCCGCCTCCTCCTCGTATACCTCGGTCTCCCAGGAGAAGTCCAGGGTCAGGGTGTAGTTGCTGTCTGCCCAGTCGGTCGCGCTGTCGTTGTCCGTGACCAGGCAATTCCAGGTTATCTCCTCGTCCTGGAAGGGATCCTTGAAGTCCACCGTGAACTCATGGAAGTCATAGGTCCCGGAGAGGGCTGCGGTGTCGTTCTCGTGCCAGTCCATCCCGTTCCCGGAGTACCAGAGGGCCACGCTGGAGAGGCCCTCCGCGTCTGTCCCCGAGCAGTTGAACGTTATGCTGTAGTCGCTATGGGTGGTTCCGGAGTGGGGGCTGATCAGGCTGGCCTCCGGATCATAATTTGAGACATATTCCTCCTCATCCCCCGCGGTAACTGTGGCGTCGGCTATTCGCATGAACCCGGTTTCGTTCCAGAGGGTGTCACTGGTCGTGTCCCCTATCATCTTGACGTAGCTCCCGGACGCCCCGCTGCTATGGGTCGCGGAGTGGGTGGCCGATGTCGGTCTCTCCTCGTCCTCAGCCCAGACGCGGATCT
>Ga0180434_10009946_pt1 | contig 10260 bp, 3 predicted proteins | sample SS_ome_7_FD_132453 | JGI IMG/M metagenome (GOLD analysis project Ga0180434, IMG submission 132453) | Hypersaline lake sediment archaeal communities from the Salton Sea, California, USA - SS_1_D_2 metaG | ecosystem: Environmental > Aquatic > Non-marine Saline and Alkaline > Hypersaline > Sediment... | reverse complement strand
GGATATAGAGGAGCTGTTAAAAAATACAAATTTTTCCCTGGAAAACAATGCATCAACAAACGTGGTTATCCAATCTTTTAAACAAAGGAGGCCATGCCTGGTAAGTGATATAAGTCACATAAAAAAAGGCCTTTCTGAAAGGGGCCTTGAGTTCGTCGACCGGATTGGCGCCGAATCCTTTATCTGCGCTCCGGTTGCTTATAAGGATGAATCTCTTGGCCTAATACTGGTAGATAACCTCACATCCAAAAGACCGCTTACCCAGACTGATATGAATCTTCTAATGGGAGTTGCCTCACAGATCGCTGTCAGTATCATTAATGCCTCGTCATTCAATAGGCTTATAGAGAGTGAGGAAAAATATCGTTCAATGTTAGAGGCAAACCCTGACCCTGTAGCGGTTTATGATATGAAGGGAGGAGTAACCTATCTAAACCCTGCCTTTTCAGAGGTCTTTGGCTGGACCATGAAGGATTGTTTGGGTAAAAAAATGGATATGTTTGTACCTGAAAAAAACTGGCCGGAAACCAATATGATGATTAAGAAGGTATTAAATGGAGATACCTTTTCCGGCATTGAAACCAGTAGATATACCGAGAAAGGAGATATCATCCCTGTAAGCATAAGTGGTTCAACCTATAAAAATAAGGATGGCAAGCCAATTGGTAGTGTTATTACTTTGCGAGATATTAGAAAGCAAAAGAGATTGGAATCTCAACTGCTCCATGCAAAAAAAATGGAGGCCATTGGGACCCTTGCAGGCGGGGTTGCCCACGATCTTAACAATATTCTAAGCGGGCTTGTAAGTTATCCGGACCTTTTGCTGATGGACATTCCCGAAGACAGCCATTTAAGAAAACCTATAGTAACCATTAAACAATCAGGAGAAAAAGCTGCAAGCATTGTCCAGGACCTGCTAACCTTGGCAAGGAGGGGCGTTAATACCACTGAGGTAGTAAATTTAAATAGTATTATATCTGATTATTTAAAAAGCCCAGAATATGAAAAAATGAGATCATTGTACCCCAATATTACAGTCAAAACTGATCTTGAAAAAAGCCTGTTTAATATCTTAGGCTCAGATGTTCACATCTCAAAATCTTTTATGAATTTAGTTTCTAATGCATTCGAGGCCATGCCCGAAGGGGGAGAGATACGCATATCCACGGAAAATCAATACATTGACAGGCCCATAAAGGGATATGACTACGTAAAAGATGGCGACTATGTTACGCTCACCGTTTCTGATAATGGAGTAGGAATGTCAGAGATGGATATAAAAAATATATTTGAGCCATTTTATACCAAAAAAAGATGGGGAGAAGCGGAACAGGTTTAGGGATGGCTATTGTATGGGGAACGGTAAAGGACCATAGAGGATACATAAATGTTCAAAGTAGGGTAGGAAAAGGAACCACATTCAATCTTTATTTTCCAGTGACCATGGAAGACATTTTATCAGACAAAACTCACCTGCCCATCGAAAAATATATAGGAAATGGAGAGTCCATTCTGGTTGTGGATGATGTGGAAGAGCAAAGAGAAATAGCATCACTAATACTGAAGAAACTCGGCTATTCAGTTACATCTGTCCCGAGTGGGGATAAGGCAGTTGATTACCTAAAAAATAACCAGGCAGATCTTATAGTTTTAGATATGATAATGGAGCCTGGAATGGATGGGTTTGATACGTACAAAAAGATCATTGAATTTCATCCTGGTCAGAAGGCAATAATTGCAAGTGGCTTTTCTGAGACAGGCCGCGTGAAGGAAACTCAAAAATTAGGTGCAGGCCAGTATATAAAAAAGCCTTACAGTATTGAGAAAATAGGTATAGCCGTAAAGGATGAATTGGCCTCTTAAAAGGGTAAATCTTCTAGCCTGACCCACATGCCGGCGGGCTCATAAACCTGCTCAATCATAAGTCAACGACTATCCCTAAAAGGGGTAGCTTGAGGGTCAAAGGCACAGAGGCACACAGGCACAGAGTTTTTGAGACGCATTATTTCTTCTTTTTGCCGGCCTGTGCGATGCACGCAGACAGCCCTTTGCCACGTTGCCCCTTTGTAGTCCTGACCCAGACCTCGCATTGCAACAAATACGTTTATAACACCGCTTAGGAGGGTAATACATAGTGGACTACCTATTCATAAGTCGTACCTGCCGATCCCGTCACGCTCTCGGGACGGCGAGGGCAGACTTAATAAGTAAAAATTATTAAACTAAAGTCTTCGCCAGTCGAAGCGAAGCGGACTTGTCCGCCAATCTTTGTGGCGGAGATCCCGCTTTGTGGGAAAAAAGGCGAGGGTTTTCCTCCCATATCCCGAGGGAGACAATAAATCTTAAGAAATTGCCATAAGACTTGTAGACTGGAAATGATAACTCATCAGTTAAATGGCACGCGAATCAAGGTTAAAACAAAAATTATTTTAATCTTATTCATATTTTTTTTGAAGATTATTGCATATATTTTATGGTATAAAAAAAATTATATATTTCAATCCATTTATTGGCTCACCCGTGTACTATATAACACTGTTTCTATTCTCTGAGAGTTCTGTGTAAGCATTAGAATTTGCAGACTGGCTTCATGAACCGAAATCTTGCATGTCTTTTCTTATTTACCCCGGCCTAGAAGCCACTTAAGCCCAATGCGAGCCGATCGAACACAAAGAGTTGGGGGTAGTTTAATTTTGAAGAAAAGGGTTATGTTCCAATATCGAAAAGAATTTATGGACGGGAATGGAGATAGTTCTAAAGCTCCTTCCTGCTAATTATCAGGGCAGGCTAGCTAACCTGCTAATATGTTTCTGAGCTTTATCACTTCTTAAAAAATACATAAAAAATGCAGTTTCTATTAGTTTAAAATTTCGTTATAAGGGCGCGTACCATTAATGTCCCTGGAGGATAGCATGAAAAAGCTGTTTTTGATTTTTTTTGTTATCTTTTCTTTTATAGCAGTTTTAATAAACGATTGCTTCTCTGCCTTGAATTCTAAAAAATCTGCCACCTCACCAAAATTAAAGGCCTTTGCATCTTACGAAAAACTCCCCCTCTTCTTCATCGAAAACAGGGGTCAGCTCAACGACAAGGTGTGCTATTACCTGAAGGGAAGAAAGGCCGGCATATATTTCACAAAAGAGGCAATAGTCTATGACCTATTGAGCCCCCTTAAAGAAAAAAACAGCTCACAATTAGTGAACAACAAGCAGGAGGCATTCAACAGGTTCTCGTTCATCATAAAGCCTGTTGGAGCAAATAGAGATGTCAGACTCTATGCGAAAGAAGAACGCTCGGGGAGGGTAAACTACCTCCGTGGAAACAACCCTGAACGCTGGCTCACGAACATCCCCCTTTATAAGACCATTATATATAAGGGGCTCTACAAGGGAATCGACCTTACAATATATGGCTCCAACAGTCAGATGGAATATGACTTGATTGTTTCCCCAGGGGCAGATCCGCGCACTATTAGCCTTGCATGCAATGGGATAGATAGCCTGGAATTGGATGATAGGGGAAATCTTATCATAAAGACCCCATTAGGTGATATAAAACACCTCAAACCAAGGATCTATCAGGAGATAGACGGGCGGCATTATGATATAGACGGCTCCTTTGTCGTTTCGCATAATACCTTCTCCTTTGATATAAAGGATTACAACAAAGACTACGCCCTTATCATCGATCCCCTTACTCTTTCTTATTCAACCTACCTGGGCGGTGATGACAATGAGGGAGCCTATAAAATAGCCGTTGATTCATCTGGCAATGCCTATGTTACAGGATATACATGGTCAACGGATTTTCCAAGCTGGAGCGGTTACCAATGGGAAAACTGGGGGAAAAGGGATATCTTTGTTACTAAATTCAGACAGAGCGATAACACGCTTCTGTATTCAACATTCCTGGGAGGAAGTGAATCTGAGACAGGCCGGGGTATTGCTGTTGATGCACAAGGAAATGCCTATGTGACAGGCTATACCGATTCATCAGACTTCCCTGTAATAAATGCCTATCAAGCAGTCTATGGAGGCGGAGACGCGGATGCATTTGTCAGCAAACTTGGCCCTGACGGTTTTACTCTCATCTATTCAACATTCCTGGGTGGCAGTGAGAGCGACTGGGCCTATGGAATTGCAGTTGATTCTTTGGGCAATGCCTACGTGACTGGAGAAACATATTCAACGGCATTCCCCACAAAAAATGCGTATCAAGTCTCGGGTGGAGGAACGTTTCAAGATACCTTTGTAACCAAGCTCGCTCCAGCAGGCAGTTCTATTTCATATTCCACATTTCTTGGCGGAGGTAACAGCGACTGGGGAAATGCTATTGCACTTGATGCATCAGGAAATGCCTATGTGACAGGAGGTACCAAATCAAGTGACTTTCCCACCCATAATGCCTATCAATCAACCTATGGAGGCGGAGACATCGATGCATTTATCAGCAAACTTGGGCCTAATGGCACCACCCTCACCTACTCAACCTTTTTAGGTGGGAGCAAAAGCGATCGGGCAAGGGATATTTCCGTTGATTCATCGGGCAATACCTACGTGACAGGCTATACCGATTCAACGGATTTCCCTAAAGTAAATGCCTATCAAGCGACCTACGGAGGCGGAGATACGGATGCATTCATCAGCAAACTTGGCCCTGGCGGCACCACCCTCACCTATTCGACCTTTTTAGGTGGAAGTAGTGATGACTGGGGCTATGGAATTGCCATTGATACATCAGGAAATGCCTCCATAATTGGTGCAACCAAGTCAGCAAATTTCCCCATGCATAATGCCTATCAAGCGGCCCATGGAGGTGGAGACACAGACGCATTTATCAGCAAACTTGGCCCTGACGGCACCACCCTCACCTATTCAACCTTTTTAGGAGGAAGCAGTGATGACTGGGGAAACAGTATAGCCGTTGATGCATCTACCAATCTCTATATGGCAGGCTATACGGCATCATCTGACTTTCCAGTCCTGGGTGCATATCAGGAACTTTTTGGAGGAGGCGGTCGGGATTGTTTTTTTGTCAAGTTCGAGGCTGAGGCCCAGAATGAGCCTCCTACGGCTAATGCAGGAAATGATCAGAGTCTTACAGAGGGTGTAGTCGTAACCCTTGATGGATCCAACTCCACAGATCCTGATGACGGCATAGACACCTTTCAATGGAGCCAGGTATCGGGCAGCACAGTTACGTTATCAGACCCCTCAGCAGTTAAACCTACCTTTACGGCATCAACTGTACTGCAGACCTGCGAGGCATGTATATTTAGGCTTACCGTGACAGACCATGATGGGCTGCAAGATACCGATGATGTGGCCATCACTGTATGCCCAACGCCAGCCCCAACCTATTTAAGAGGCGATGTCGCCCCTTTCTCCCAACCAGATGGTATGGTTAATGTAGGCGATGCCCTCATTGCCTTAAGGTTTGCCTTAGGATTGGAAACACCCAGCCAGGATGATATAAAAAGTGGAGACGTCGCTCCTCTTGACTCTTCTGACAGCCCTAACCCAGATGGGGCACTTACCATTGGTGATGCCCTGGTAATATTAAGAATCGCCCTTGGCCTTGTGAATTGCCCTGAAGCCCAGAACACAGTGCTCGGCCCATCCGGACAGATCGATCCTGTTACCGGCATGCCCCGGCGGCCTAATATCCGCCTTGACCACCCTGCAGGGGCCTGGGCTGATGTTCCGGAAGCCTCCGCTCTTTACAGCGATAAGGTCGACCTACGCCAAATCACCCTCCCCGATGATAGTTCACTCTGGGACTGGGACGGAATAGGCTGGCAGTTTGTGTCCTACGGTGGCCTGGTCATAGCAGACGATGTGACCTTGGGTCTTCCCGGGACCGGGGCAGGTGATGAAACGGTGCTCGCGCTCACTTACATGGGAGCTTGGATTGAAATTCCATCTACTGCCGTAACCCTGGCAAAAGGCAGGCCAGGCCGCCAGATTCATGTTCGAGACATACCCACTCCCTGGACTCTTGTTGTCGCCCAGCCAACGGGAGAAGAATCTTTAGTCGAGCCGCCTCTATCCTTGGAGCTCGAAAGGCTTTATTGGACTGACCGTGAGGAATGGAAGTCCAGAATGCTTGATGCGGTAAGCGATCTTGGTCTTTCACAAGATGCATCGCAGTCCAAGGGTGTAAAAGTCCCCCGGGAATCTCTGAGAACACCTGAAGATTTGAAAAAAGACCTGGACAAGGCCCTAGTAATTCTCCGTGCGGTATGCCATGAGGGAGCATTAGGTTTTTACACACCTGACTCGGTACTTCCGCTGATTGGGCATAGTCCCTTTTGGCTATATACTAAAGGACTGGACATGCTTCACGCGGTGCGCCAAGAGTGGATGCAAAAGATAGAAACATGGGCAAAGAACTGGCCGCATAATCTTCAATTCCAAAATCGGCCCCTGGAGAGTTTAATTCCATCTGTGCTTGCCGAGTTCGCCCCTTGGGGGATAGATTTGACCAGATTCCTGATTCATACTGGAACCATCGGTGCCTTCGATTTGCGTGTCTTTTACCCGTATGGTGAATTGCTCTACGCGGATGCCCCACTTACAAACTGTCATAAAAATGAAGCCATGAAAAAAATAAATATTGCCGAACTTGCCAAAGAAGGGGTTACGGCAAACTGCTTTCTAAGGCTTTATTCACGAAGGGCCATGCAGGACACCTGGGTTGACTGGCTCAAGGACTGGAGACTTCAACGCATTGTCCGCTGGACACCGGCGGTACTTGTAACGGCGGGGTTCGTGAGCGGAGCCGCTGGCCCCGCGCTCTTATTTGCCTCGGCCGATGAGATCATCAGCTACATTCAGGGGCATTATTCCGAGGATAAGATTTCAGCGTATCTCAACCTTGAAACAGCCTCCATGTCAGGCACAACAGGGTATTTCGTTGCCGATGCTGGAGCGAGCCTTCTGGGTGTAAAGGGAGCTACAACAGGCATCGGTGGAGGATCCCTGGGCCTTGCCCAAACACTTTATTCCGTAGCCCTTCTATATGGTGTCAGTCAGACCAACTGGTACATGCTCCAGGAAGTCCGCTCAATAACATCAGAGACAACAACTTACGATGGGCTTCAAATCCCGCCCATCCTGGCAGTTGCAGTTCTTAAAGACAGGTTAACTGAAGATTTTCCGCTTAACAACGGATACCCAGGCGAGCGCATAAGTCCGCAGACGTGGACCCTAGATTTTTCTCACGGCGCTAACCTCCAATACTATTTTAAGAGTCATTTTGTGTGCGAAAATTTTGCAGTTGGCGCTTCTCCCGCTATTTTGTGCCCCGAGCTTTACTATTCCGACTATTCGCAACACACCATTTCCGATCTTCCATTTAAAGCCTATAAAAAGGAGCAGTGGCCCAAGGTATATGATTATACTGGGCCGGCTGCTCAAGTTTTGCGCTGTAGCGTGCCTAAAACAATTCTAGGCCAAATCGCCGCGGAAAATGCTCTTGGTCCGTCACCAAGCGCAACGGATTACGAACTGCATGGTTTCGCAGTAGCGCCGGACAACTTAAGTGAGGCCAAATTTCATGTACTTGAATTCCTGGATCCCAGGCCAGGCGAAAGCTCGGATAATGCCTACTTTCAATTTGTCATCGGCGGAATTTGGGAAGGCAAAAAAGCCTATATGCAGGCCATCCCAGTAATGTATGACGGTTTTTGGTGTGAAATGTCGGGCCATTGTCGCTATCCTCTTCGTACAAATCTAGTAATTGAACTTTATGCCCAATCTGACAAAGAACCGCGCGCCACCGGTAAAATTGATTTTTTGGCGAAGGGAATCGAGGATATCGAATTGTATCCAGGCGAACACGGCAAACCACATCTTCACTTCGCCAAAGTCCACCTTGCTCCAGAAGATAATATATTTGGACGTTACGAAATTACAAAATGGGAGCTGCAATCAATACATCCTGATTGGATAAATAATTACAAGGAAAACGGTTTTTGTTATGGTCCAAGGTGCGAAACGCCCGGCTGCTGTCATCTCAGTGTTGAATATTGGGAGCACGAGGGCTATTCCAAAGCGTCAATCTACGTCCGTAAAGAAGACAACACATTTACCTATTGTGGAGATGTGGCAGAATCCAGATCAGCGGGAGAAAATTGGGAAAACTGCCTTCCCCCGCTTGAATACGACAACTTTTTTAAGATAGAAAACAACATAGAAAACAAAGTGCTGACAGGTCGCGCCGCCATATCGTCTGGCTGTAATGATGGCGAACCCGTGACCATTTCCTTATGGCGTACGATCCGCGCGGAGTTCGATAAAGGAGAGGTCAAGGCCACTTTCACCAGCGAAGAACGGCTAGATGACGGAACTATCAGAACAAACTTGAAGGTTTACTTTGAGGGCCAACTGATACAGAGCTACAAATAATCATGTCACATCTTCATTTGTCATTTATCTTGACATAATTATTGGTTTATGTAAGGAAGGAGCTTATGGCAAGACCAATTCGATTAGATTATCCGGACTCCTTTTACCACGTTCTATCCCGTGGAAATGAGCGAAGAGATATCTTTTATGAAGAAAAGGACTATCTGAAATTTCTTGCTATTTTAGCTAAAATGGTGGATCGGTTTAAGGTTGAAGTTCATGCCTATGTTTTGTTAAAAAACCACTACCACCTTCTCATTCGCACGAAAGAGGCCAACCTTTCCCGGGCTATTCAATGGCTCGGGGTCAGCTATTCAGTATGGTTCAACCGCTAACACCAACGAAGTGGACATCTCTTTCAAGGCCGTTTTAAAAGTTTTCTAATAGAAAACGAGAACTATTTCGTAACCCTTTGCCTCGATATAGCTATCTATATCTTGCATTATTTAGGTATATATACAAACAAAGAAATTGGACAGGCCTTTGGGGTTGGATATACTGCTGTATCAGGGGCTGTAAAACGAGGAGAGCAATATATAAATGATGACGAACAATTACGGAAACAAGTTATAGGGATAATAAATGACATATGAAGATGTTACCCCAAATTTTTCAAATTTTTTATCAAGAAATATCTCTGCCGAAAGGTTAGATCAAAATATAGCTGCCTATGACATAGGACAGGGTATGATAAAATCAAGCATTTTATATAATCAAAAGCCAAAGGAGAAAAGCTTGGCTTAACAAACCATAAAAAAGGGAGGGATCAATCATGCATAGCATTAGTTCAAAAATCAACGCATTCTTTGATAAATTCCCTTTCGCGATACTGATATCACTCGTTTTGCTCCAAATGCCTTTTTTTTCTGGGAAAACACTAGCTTCAACCTATTATGTAAATGGAGACATAGCTGCCTCAGGAGATGGGGCAACCTGGCCCAATGCTTTTAAGACCATCCAGGAGGCAGTTAATGCCGCTGGTGAAGGTGATGAAATCTGGCTGAAGATGGGCACATACCCCCTTTCCTCCCAGATTGATGTGGATAAGGCTGTTAGTCTCTATGGCGGCTTTAAGGGAGATGAAACCCAAAAGGAAGAGAGAAACCGGACTACCAATGTCACTACTATAGACGGCCAGGATTCCGTGTACCACTGCCTCTATATCACTGCAGATGCCACTATAGACGGCCTCACCATCACCGGAGGCAATGCCAATGGTGTTTCTCCAGATTATAGGGGTGGTGGGCTATATATTTATCAATCATCCGCAACTATCATCAATTGTACTATCTCAGAGAATACTGCAGACTACGGCGGCGGTGTATACAACCTGAGCTCTTATCCTAGTATCACAAGCTGTACCTTTTCAAAAAATAGTGCCGTAAAAAGCGGTGCCGGCATCTACAATAACGACTCCTCCCCTACCATCACTGATTGTACATTTTCAGGCAATAGTGCGGAATTCGGCGGTACTATTTTTAACGATAAGGCCTCCTCCCCCACCATCGCCAACTCAACCTTGTCCAGCAATAGCGCAAAATATGGTGGCAGCATTTATAACAATGATAACACCAGTGCCATAATCAGTAACTCCATCTTCACCCAGAACACCGCAACCAAGAGCGGCGGTGGAATCTATAACAATGATAACTCTTCCCCAGCCATCACTGATTGTATATTTTCAGGCAATAGCGCTGAATTCGGCGGCGGTATTTATAACGATAAGGCATGCCCCGCTATCACAAACTGCAGCATTTCGGATAACAATGCAACCAATATTGGGGGAGGGCTACGCAATAATGAAAGCTCTCCAACCATTACTGGCTGCAGCTTTTCGGGAAACAGTGCATGT
>Ga0180434_10009945_pt1 | contig 10260 bp, 5 predicted proteins | sample SS_ome_7_FD_132453 | JGI IMG/M metagenome (GOLD analysis project Ga0180434, IMG submission 132453) | Hypersaline lake sediment archaeal communities from the Salton Sea, California, USA - SS_1_D_2 metaG | ecosystem: Environmental > Aquatic > Non-marine Saline and Alkaline > Hypersaline > Sediment... | reverse complement strand
TCTCCGCTTGACCTCGGCAGTCCCAGCTCCGAGGGGTTGTGCGCTTGTCGACTTCGGCCCGGACCGTCAGGTGGTTTGGCCGGGGTTCAAAAAGGCCTCGCAGATCAGCGACGTTGCGACCTGGAGTGGCGACAAGACGCTCAGGGCGGTCGAGTCGCGCTGTCCGGACCCGCTGACGGGGGACTACGTCGGGCCCAGCCCAGCTGGCACACAACAGGACTCGGTAGTCCTGTCCAGCCCCAGCGGCGGCAGGGCCATTGCATGGTTGTGGCTGACACACTACGCGGGCGGTGGGACGCAGCCCATGGAATACGCAGCCCGGCTGCCGGGCCAGACTCCTGTCCGCAGACGCCTGACGGCAAAGCAGATGTTGGGGCCAGAAGGCTTACTGTTGGGGATGGGCGGCGACTGGACGGCGGAGTGGTTTGAGAGTCTCTACGCACCAGGTCTCGTCGAGACGGCCCAGGTGTCGCTGCCGTCAGGCCGGGTAGGTGTAGATGTGCTTAATTGCCAGTTGGCGGCGATCGCCATCGGGCCGGTGTCGATGAGGGCGGAGCTTGAGGCCTGCTTCAAGAGGGTCCAAGCTGAGCTTTCCCGCTACCGCCGCCAATTTGTCCTGGCTGCGCGCAGTGAGCCGGACTGCCGGGTTGCCCCCAGTGCCGACGACGTACGTTCGGGCATGATGGTTTTCGAGCCCCCAGCCGATGCGGCGTTCTCGCCCATGTGGTCTCCCTCAGCCGACGATCGCCTTGAGACGGTCAGGGCGGTTGTGAGCAACGGCTCACTGGCGGTCGTGCCATTGGTGGTATCGCCTCTGAGCGACACGCCGTATGTCAGTGCGGGTCCGATTGCCCTGCGGGCTGGGGCAGGCCCCGCCCGTTGCACCGCTACGGTACAGTTCGCCGGCACGGTTCCGCGTGTCGTCGACGCCGAAGCGCGGTTTGTGCCGTGGGTCCTGAAGGACAAACACGGACCGTTATCCGGAAAGGCCCTGGCCCACCTGGCCGTTGTGCTCGAAGCGCCCGCCGATGCGCCGTCGGGCATTTACCGGGGATCCTTGCGGATCGCCCACTCACGGGGGGCTGTGCAGCTGCCGGTCGAGTTGGAGGTGGTCCATATTGGGGGCAGGGCACGGTCTGGGCTGCAGCTTGGCGCAATGCGAAACGCCGATGTGGCACGGGCGTATTATGCCCTCGCCGAGGCCATGGGGGAAAATCGGCTGCGGGCGATGAACAGGGAATTGGCCAGGTACCTTCTGTCCAATGGGCTTGATGCGCTGACGTTAGAGTCTGCGTATCCGGACCGGTCCAATGGCAGGACGATAGATCGTTACTTGACCCTTGAACTGCAAGGATACCCCGGCCCCGAGGCCTGCGGCCAGACGCTCCTCGGCATGAGCCGGACGTTATATGAACTCCGGGCAATGCGGGTCCAGGGCGGCTCGCGGAAGTACCGGAGTGTAATCGAGGACGTCGTCCGCCGAACTGGGCAGTTGGCAGGCAAGTCCGGGATTCGTGATCGCCTGTTCTATCTGGGGCTAGTCGAGACCCCGGCCGAATTGAAGGCGCTCCTGCCGGCGGCGGCGGCAGTGACGGCGGCCGGTGCAAAGACGGCCTTGATGATCCCGGCTGAAATAACCGAGACGTTGCCCGATGAGGAGATAGCGGCGAGCATCGGGCGTTTTGACACGGTAATCGTGGAGCCCGCCGGTAGCGACGCAGCCGAGCTGGTCAGGAAGCTCAAGGCTGCCGGTGCCGCAAAGGTGTATGCGCGGGCGATACGCACGGATCGATACGGGTTGGGCTTCTACGCTCGCGCAGTCGGGCTTGACGGTGCTTGTCTGGACGACGTGTTCGGCAGCGCCACGCCGTACGGCGGTTTTGATTTCGACGCAAGGGGTTTGGTTATCACCCAGCCTGACGGGAGTTTCGCGCCAACCTTGGCGATGCTGTGGGCTCGGCAGGCAAAAAGCGATTGGCAGCTGCTGGCGCGGGCTGAGCGATTGCTGGACCAGGCGGGGTCAGCCGACGGTTGTGATGAGTTGGCGCGGGTGATCCTGGCGATCAAGGAACGAGCATCCCAGGGCGGCGGCGCTGCGTTCAGGTGGACGTATGCAGCATCGGACGACGTGCCGAGCGGGCAGCTTGACGCCTGGCGGGTGGAATTGATCCGGGCTGCGGAAGCTCTCCGCAAACGTCTCGCGAGGTAGTGACGCCACACCGTTGAGTCGGATCGGGCTTCATTGCGTGCGGTGGGGCAGAAGGGGGGCAGGTCGAGCCCATTGCTGCTATCGGACCGGTCTCCACCGGACGCGGTAGAGCACTTCGCCGTCGGCGCGGTCGAATTCGGCGTCGGCCAGCAGGGCGGCGGGAATGTAGCCGGGCGCGGGCGCGACGACGTAGAGTTGCCGATCGCCGAGTTTTGCCCGGAAGACGCCACTCGGACCGTCATATCGACCCAGCGGCTGGTTGTGCACCTGGATGTTAACTTCGGGGCCAAGTCCGTTGATTAGTCGCGAGACGACAAGCGGCCAGGTGGATGTGCTGTCCGGAAGGATCACCCCGTCCGGTGCTGCCTGTGCGAAGGCTGCGGCTGTGAATTGCTCGGCGGAATCTTCGTTGTGCTTCCACGGGACCAGCCAGTATCGCCCCTCGTCGCGGAAGGGCAGTTCACGCTGTCGGGAGACGTCGATTCCGGCACGAGTCAACAACGCGGGCGCCAGGCTGTAGACAGCCGGCGGGGCGGCAATGGAGAAGATGACCGCGGTAATGGCGGCGATTTTCCAGCCCCGGCTGCGATTGGCTAGGAATGCGATTCCCACGCTGGCGGCAAGGCTTATCATCACCAGGGAGGGCAGCAGGAATGTGAACTGGTCCGGCACCGAGTATCGGACGACGAAGACGATCTCGATTACCGTGATCGCGCCAAGAGCAGCTGCGAGGGCTGGGCCCAGCGTTCGGCGGAAGCGAATCCAGCCGACGATCGCCAGCGGCACGAGCAGGCTGACACAGTTCATCGCCGCCAGGCCCGCGTTGGCCAGCAGGTGCTTGGAGGCGTGCGTTACGTTGAGTACCTCGTCGGCATAACCCCTTCCGAACAAGGCCGATCGGAACGTGCCGCCCCAATCACCTGTCCGCCAGGCCTGTTCCAGGATCATGCCGAGGTATGGTCCAGCCCCGGCTGCCAAGGCCGCCGCGCCGACCGCCAGCGACCACGCGGGGAGCTTGCGGCGGACGACCAGTACGACTGCCGCCACCAGGTAGACCGGCATCGGCAGCAGCGCGAAATTGTGCAGGCTCAATCCCAGCCCGCTGACCAGTGCCAGGGCTGCCAGGACGTTCCATCGCGGACGCCGCAGGAGAATCACGAGCAGCCATAGTTCTGCAGTCAGCCCGGCAGCGCTCCATGTGTAGACTTCGGCGATGGTGGACAGCCACCATACGGTGTGACTCACGCCGAGCATGGCTGCGGTTGCCACGCCGATCCATCGACGCCCGGAAATAATCGCCGACACAGCGGCCAGGTTCGCCAGCGCCACGGCCATGCCCAGCCCGCTGAAGAAGTTCAGCAAGAAGGGCAAGTGCGTCTCGGAGATTCGCGCCAGCACCCGTCCCGCGGCGATATACAGCGGGTGGGCCAGCGCCAGGCCCAGGCAGTCGTGATACTCGCCCGTCAGAACGCGCCACTGAAATCGGCCGCTGTCCTGCCAACTGACGCCACGCTGGGAGGTTGCCAGGTACAGAAGGGCAAAAGCCCCCAGCGTCAGCCACCACAACGCTTTAGTGGAGACGGCGGGCCGTTCGGGTCGATATATGTCTGGTGTCGCAGCGTCGGCCATGTGAAATTATTATCGGCTTTGCCGCGTTAACACACAAGCAAACCCCCGGCAGGCCTCGTAGTACCGGACAGGCAAGTCCATGGAATCTGGCGAACAGCAAACATATCGGTCGTCGGGCGGTGCGGGCGTCAAGCTCGGCGCGATGGTCGAGAGCATGCGTGTCCGACACTGGACGAAGAACGTCTTCGTGGCTGCGCCGTTGCTGTTCTCGGGTCGGTTCGCCGATCCGGAAGCTTGGGCCGAATGCCTGGCGGCTATCGTTGCCTTCTGCGCCCTCAGCAGCGCCGTCTACCTTATCAACGATGTCTGCGACCGTCGCCGCGATCGCGCCCACCCGGTCAAATCAATGCGGCCCATTGCGTCGGGTCGGCTGTCGGTTGTCGCGGCGGTGTTGGCTGCGGTGGTGCTGCTGGCTGCGGGGTTAGCTCTGGCCGGGGTTGTGGTCTGGGCAACTCGCGGACCCGGGATGCCTCTGGGTGGGATGGGCCTGCTGGTCTGGACGCTTGCGTATCTGGCGACGAATCTGCTGTATTCATTTTGGCTCAAGACGCACATGATCGTGGACGTCATCGTTGTGGCGATGGGGTTCGTATTCCGTGCGATGGCTGGGGCAGCGGCGATTGCCGTTCCCATAAGTCCCTGGCTTGTCGTGTGCACCTTCACACTGTGTCTGTACCTGGCGCTGTCCAAGCGGCGGGGCGAGATCGTTCAGCTTCCGCCCGACCAGGCCGGCGCGGCGCGCGAAACCGCCGGGGCCTATCGTCTGGAAGACATCCGGTACATGCTGAGCGTATCGGCAGCCCTGGCGATTCTCACCTATGCACTGTATTGCCTTGCGCCGCGGACAGTCGATCGCATAGGTTCGGCGCACATGATCTGGACGCTGCCCGTGGTGGTGTATGGAATTTTCCGCTACCACCGCATCAGTCTGGACCTGCCCAAGGGGGATCTCGTCTCGGTGCTGCTGTATGATAAGATCATATGGCTGACCGTGGCAGCCTACGTGGTGCTTGTCGCCGTTGTCATTCGGTTCGGCAGCCATCCGTCCGTGAGGTCGGTGCTCGATGCGGAGGTAATGAAGTGACAGCGAAGGTTGCGATCCTCAGGACCACGCCGCAGACGGTCCTGGATGACATGCGGCGAGTGATGAACCTGGCTGGGCTTGGTCAGGCCCTTGCGCCGGACGCGACGACGATCCTCAAGAACAACCTCTCCTGGCACCTGCTCTACCCCGGCGCGAACACTACCCCATGGCAGTTGGAGGGGACGATTCTGGGCTGTCGGGATGCGGGCCTCGACGAGCTGGTTTGCGTGGAGAACGAAACCGTCGTCACCAGCGCCGAAAAGGGCGAGGTGCTCAACAAGCAGCGGGTGATCTGCGAGCACTACGGCGTGCCGATACGCTACAACTTCAGGCCGGCTGACATGAGTTGGGAAGTCTACCAGCCCACCTCGCCGATGCTCGTGCTGGACGAGATATTTCCCAAGGGTATACGCATTCCGGACTATTTCGTCGGCAAGAACGTAATACATCTGCCGACGATCAAGTGCCACATCTACACCAACTACACCGGGTCGATGAAGAATGCCTTCGGCGGCCTGCTGGACAACAAGCGGCACTATTGTCATTCCAAAATCGACGAGACGCTCGTAGACCTGCTCGCGATCCAGAAGGAGATTCACCCGGGCATATTCACCGTTACCGACGGCACGACGGCCGGCAACGGCCCCGGGCCGCGCACGATGATCCCGCTGGCCAAGAACGTCCTGCTGGCGTCATCCGATTGCGTGGCGGTGGACGCCATCGCCGGCAAGCTGATGGGTTTCGACCCGATGAGCCACAAGTTCATCCGCCTTGCCCACGAGCGGGGGCTGGGCGTAGGCAGGTGCGAGGAAATCGAGATCGTCGGCGACGTGGACGCAGCCGAGGCCAACTGGCACTTTCATACCGGCGCCAACGCCGCTGCCCGCGTCGGAAAGGCTTTCTGGTTCGGGCCGATGCGCTGGCTGCAGCGGCTGATGTTCCACACGCCGATCGTCTACATGTTCATCTTTGCTTCGGCGTTTTACCACGATCGCCTGTGGTACCCGATCTTCGGACGTCCGCGCGTGGACGATTGGCTGGCCAACAGCGCGTGGGGACGGCTATTCGCAGCCTATCAGCCAGGCGGCAAGACGTCGGCATGATGCCTCGGGGGGCGGGATGTCGTCCGGCGGCAGCGAAAGCGTCAGGGCTAGCATTGCGGCAAACAGGCGGGGCAGCTATAGTGCGCGGTTTGTATAGATAAGCCGACTTCTTCATGGGAATGCAGACGGTAGCTAATGGAAACCAGAACAGCAACAGAAGTGCTCCAGAACAAGTGGTGGATAGGCTTGGTAGCCTTGGGGGCTTCCCTCGTCGCCACCCCGATCTTTCGTTTCATCGCGTATCACGCGAAGATCGTCGACAAGCCCGACCAGCTGCTCAAACCGCACGGTCGACCCGTGGCGTACCTGGGCGGGCTGGCGATGTGCGTGGGATACCTTGGCGGGCTGATAGCGCTGGCGACGGTCTTCCCGGTAGGTGAGCATTGGCAGCAGATCAAAGCCAGCCTGGGTGGGATGAAATTGGGCCAGTTGATGCACAACCCGCTCTGGAACATGCTGGGCATAGCTGTAAGCGGTGTGCTCATCACCCTCACCGGCCTGCTGGACGATATATGGGAGCTCAAACCCGCCCAGAAGGTCTGTGGGCAGGTGGCGGCGGCTGGGGTGCTCATTGTGGGCGGGATCGGCTATCGAATGATGATCGTCCTGCTTGCCGCGGTTTCGCTGCCTTCCCCGCCGGCGTGGTTGCTGATTCCGCTCAGCAGCCTGGTGTGCGTGGTGATGGTCATCGCCACCTGCAATGCCACCAACTTGCTGGACGGGCTGGACGGGCTGTGCGGGGGAGTGACGGGCATCATTTCGCTGGGTTTCCTGGCGTTGGCGGTGTTCCTGGCGATGTGGCCCAAGGCCGAGATCGCAGGCATCGACGAATTACGCGTGGGCCTGTCCCTGGCGATGGCGGGGGCTGTTATCGGGTTCCTGCCCTACAACGTGCCGCCTGCGAGCATCTTCATGGGCGACGCCGGCAGCATGTTGCTGGGCTTCTATGTCGCGACGATGGTAGCCATGTTCTGCCAGGAGGGCACCGCGCGGTGGTTTATCGCTGCGTGGGTAGTCTTCGCGCTGCCGACGCTGGACACGGCCCTGGCCGTTGTGCGGCGGCTCCTGGCCGGCAAGAGCATCTTCGCCGGGGACCGCAGCCATTTGTATGACCAACTTGTGGACCGGGGGATGACCGTCAAGCAGGTGGTTGTCCTGTTCTATGTGCTGGCGGCGATATCGGCGATCCTTGGCGTGGTGGCGTCCATCTACCTTAGGCTGCGTTACGCCGTGATCCTGTACGGTGCGCTCCTGGCGATCGTGTGGGTGATCTTCTACAAACTGGGCATGGTCAATCCGCCGCCGCACGAGCCAGCCGCCGGCGATGCCGACAAGTCCAGCCAGGAAGGCTGAGACGCCATGTGCCCCGGCGGCGCAGGGATATCAACACTATCGGTGGTCATTCCCGTTTACAACGAACGGGATACCTGGCAGGAAGTGCTCCGTCGCGTCGAGTCGGCCGACACTGCGGGCCTGTCCAGGGAGATCGTTCTCGTCGATGATGCATCCACCGATGGCACGCGCGAGCAACTGGCCGAATTCACACGTCTGCATGCTGGCGGCGAAGCAGCGACCAATGTTGGGGGGGCGGCTGCCTACAAGGTGCTCTTCCATGAGACAAATCGCGGCAAGGGCGCTGCAGTGCGGACAGGATTCTCAGCTGCGACGGGGGACGTTGTCATAGTCCAGGATGCCGACCTGGAATACGACCCCCGGGACTACGCGCAGCTGCTCGAGCCCATTGTGAGCGGACGCGCCGATGTCGTCTACGGCAGCAGGCTCCGCGAGGGCAGGCCTGCGGGCATGAGCCGGCAGAGCTATCTGGCCAATCGATTCCTGACGTGGCTGAGCAATCTCTCGACTCGGCTGGACGTCAGCGACATGGAGACTTGCTACAAGGTGGTCCGGACGGAGATGCTGCGGCGCATAGAGCTGTGCGAAGACCGCTTCGGCTTCGAACCGGAGCTGACGGCCAAGCTCGCAGCCGCCGGCGCACGCGTGCAGGAAGTGCCTATCCGGTACGCCGGCCGGGGGCGCGCGGAGGGCAAGAAGATCGGCTTCGCCGACGGCCTGCGGGCCATCTGGTGCATCTTACGATATCGCCAGCGCCACTAGCCCGACTGGGACAGTGCCGCGCGGTTGCGCCCGATAGCATAGGCCAGGCCCAATCCGCCCACGACGTACACGACCGTGGCCACCATCAGCGTCGTCGTGAACCCTGCGTGGATGCTCAGCAGTACGCACAGAATGCTGCCGATGACCGTCGCGCAGGCGTTGACGCCCCATGCCCACGGACGCATCGACTCGTCGATTCGCTGGAGCACGCGCAGGCCGGTGGGGAAGGGCATGCCCAGCAGTATGGCCAGCGGCATTACCGTTCCGGCAGCTACGAGCCAGCGCAACGGCTGGCTCAGGCCCAGCAGGCGATGCAATACCGAGTTGAGGAACCACACCTCGCCGAACGTAATCGCACAGATCCCGATTATCACGAAGATCAGCGATCGCCCCAGGCTCTTGCGGAAGCTCCGTGCGATATAGCTGCCGATTCCGGAGAAGATCAGGATCGACGAGAGCGTAATGGCCATGCTGTAGACCGGGCCGCCGACGAAGACCGTGAGCTTCTGGAGCAGGGCGATCTCGATGAACATGAACGCGAGGCCCAGTGCTGCGAAGTACATGAACACGCCGAATCGCCCCGGGCTGTGCGTGCGGAGCCGCTTGCGCATCGCCAACGGGGCGATGATGAAGATGCCGCTGAGGAGAACCATCTGAAGCAGGCTAAGCCCAAGGACGATCAGCCCGAGCGGCACGCGCGTGATGCCGTAGCCGCCCTTGCTTTGGGCCAGGCCGCCCTTGTCGCCGGCCAATGCCAGCAGCGAGTCCCAACGGTAAAACTGGAAGAAGAAGGGGTCGTCGTCTGTGGTTGGGTTGACGTTGAAGGGGTACGCCGCGGCCAATTCCTTGCGCTCTTGCGGGGTGGCCTTGATGAATTCATTGAATTCATTTTCCCTGGCGTGGTAGGGGTCGTAAAGGACGTCGAACTTGCGGTTGGCAGCCCACTGAATCACTCGATCCACCTCTTCGGGCGTGAACGGCGAGCGCTTCAGGAGCGTCTCAGCCCAGGGGGAAAGCCCGTGGAACGCCGGGCCGGAGAGAATGATAAAGTGCTGCTGCGCCTGCGGCACGTCGAGTTGCTCCAGCACTTCCAGTTGGGTCATGACCAGCCGAAGCGTCTCACGCGGCGGCGTGAAGAGCCATCGGGAGAAGGAAAGAATCCCGTTGTCGGTCAGCCGGGCCCAGTAATCGCGCATCGCGCCTGTCGTGTAGAGGAAGTTCTCCGACAGGGCGTACGCGCCGCTGGAAAGGGCAGTGAAGGTGTCCACGCCGGACAGTTGGATGACGTCGAACTTTTCCTTCGTCCGGGTCAGGAAGTGTCGGCCCTCGGCGACGTGTATTTCGAAGCGACCGTCCTGCCATAGCGTGGGGCAGGCGTTCCTGTAACGATTCTGAACGGCATCGACGGTTACGGGGTTGAGGTCCACGCCGACAACCTTGTCCACGCCGTGATGCAGCGCGATGAGCGCGTCAATGCCGCCGCCGACGCCGATGATGAGAGAACTCTCAGCCTGGCGCGGAACGTAGCCCACGCCCTGGAGGTACTCGCCGAGTATATCGTGGCCTTCGGCTGGGCCTTCCAGGGACATTATCCCCGTGGGGGCGGCGCCATCCTGGTAAATGCCCCGAACCGGCGGGGGCGTTTCGGTGACGCGGCGCGATAGCGCCCCGCCGAACGACCAGTAATGCGCACCCGGGCGGATGATGTCGATCTTGCCGACGACGTGCCACTTCGAATAGCGGACCTTGTTCTCTCCCCTGAAGAGGTCCTTGCTGGGCGGATAATAGAGCGGCAGAACGTTGGTTTGCCAGGTCAGGCCGGTCATTGTCAGCAGCGCCAGCAGGCTCAGGCCATATGCCCATCGACGCCATTTCACGCCCGCTGTGCCGAGAAGAATAGCCGTCGCACACGCTACCGCTGCCGCCAGGAAGATTCCCGCGACGGCGCCGATGGAGTTGATGACAGCCAGGGCAGCCAGGGCGCCCACGCCCGCGCCCAGCAGGTCGGCAAAGTAGAACTGGTTGACGCGGTCGCCGGCCAGCGCGACCAGTCGTCCGATGCACACGCCCGCGAAGAAGAACGGCGCGCCGGTTATGACGTACAGCAGCAGAAGGCTTAT
>Ga0180434_10009944_pt1 | contig 10260 bp, 4 predicted proteins | sample SS_ome_7_FD_132453 | JGI IMG/M metagenome (GOLD analysis project Ga0180434, IMG submission 132453) | Hypersaline lake sediment archaeal communities from the Salton Sea, California, USA - SS_1_D_2 metaG | ecosystem: Environmental > Aquatic > Non-marine Saline and Alkaline > Hypersaline > Sediment... | reverse complement strand
GTTCTCTTCGACGGCCTCTTTGAAACCTATAAACGGGACAAATTCGACAGGCTGCTTTCGGCCATAGACCCGGATATCATAGGTTTCCAGGAAATCTACGACCACTCCGCCCGTGATGTTGAAAACCGAATCGAAGGGATACTCCCATCCGGCAACCATGAACGCTGGTATAGCGCCAAGGTTGGACCGGACATAATAGTGGTAAGCCGCTACCCTATCACAGAGGCTTTCGAGATCACGGGGAACGGTGCTTTCCTGATAGACCTCAGGCCGACCTATGACAAAGACCTGCTCTTAATAGACGCCCATACGCCATGCTGTAGTAACGATGCCGGCAGGCAACTCGAAATAGACGCCTTCATGGCTTTCATCAGGGACGCCAAAGCCTCCGGGGGGCCGCTCGATCTATTACCTGAAACACCGATCGTCATAGTCGGGGACATGAACCTCGTGGGCTACCGCCGCCAGCTGGAGACAATGCTCACCGGCAACATCGTCAACCTGGGCACGTATGGTCCTTCTTTCAATCCTGACTGGGACGGCTCGTCCTTCGAAGACGCAAAACCACGGCAGACCGATCTCCCCATGAACCTGACTTGGTACGATTACGGCAGGTCCTTCTGGCCCGGAAGGCTCGACTACATAGTCTATTCGGGAAGTGTCATGGGGGTGGGCAACAGTTTTGTGGCCTTCACGCCCGGGATGTCCGCCGACACCCTTGCAGCATACGGACTACAGGCAGATGACGCTTTGCGGGCTTCGGACCATGTCCCGGTAGTGGCGGATTTTATCCTGCCGGTAGAGGTCGTAGGGGCCGAGATACACTGTCTCGATGTTGGGCATGGGGATTGCACGCTCCTGGTCTCCCCTTCGGGGGGTACGATGCTTGTCGACGCCGGGGCGGACGGCAAGGGTGCCGAGGTGGTGGTACCCTATCTCGAGGGCCTGGGGATAACGGCGCTGGACTATGTGATCGCGTCCAACTACAACCCGGAGCACATCGGCGGGATCGATGAGGTGGTGGATTACCTTGGCATCGATTCGGTGAAAGTCGCCGTGCTTGACCGCGGCTGGTCGGGATCGGGGGCGGCTTACGACGTCTATGAGGCGGGCGTGGGTGAAAAACGAACCTCAATCACCGACGGACAGATGATTGATCTCGGCGGCGGGCTCAGTGTGACTTGTGTCGGGCTCAACGGAAACGGCGTCCTCACCCCTCCTTTCGATGAGGGCTATAAAGAAGCCGATCTCGGCGTGGCTCTCCTGGTCGACTATCTGGGATTCGACTTCTTTGCGGCGGCGGACCTTCCCGGAATCGATGGATCCGGATACAATGACATAGAATCATCAGTCGCCTCAGAGGTCGGCGACATAGATGTATACCGGGTAAGCAGTCATGGTGGGGACGAAAGCTCGGGCGAAGTGCTTGTCTCCACTCTCCTCCCGGAAGTGGGCATAATCTCTGTGGGTGACCACGGGCCCAGCGGATACCCGGACCAGGAGGTCATAGACAGACTGAACGCGTACGGTACTTACATATATCAGACGGAAACCGGGAGCGGGGGCCTGATCCCCTCCGGCCAGGGCGAAGTCGCGGACGGCCATATCGTGCTTCGCGTGACGGCAAAGCAATATGAGATAAACGGAGACCGTTACGAAGTGGAGGAAGATGGAATACCTATAGGCGCTATAGGAGCGGATGACTCGAACGGCGAGCCGGTCCTACTGGGTCAGCGTGTCCGGGTCCGCGGTATAGTGGTAGCAGGAAGCGGAGTCTTTTCGGGTTCGGACAACGACATCTTCATTCAGGATGCTACAGGCGGGGTCAATGTCTTCCAGCAGGATGCGATCGAACCTCAGGTCACAGAAGGTGACAAGATCGAGGTTGAAGGCTTCGTGGATCAGATGACGGGCCTCACGCGCATCACAAGCCCCACCATTAAGGTGAAGGCAAGAGGGGTGAGCGTGCCTGAACCGGTTGTCCTGAGGACCCGGGACATTGCAGACCATGGGGCCCAGTACGAGGGCAGTCTTGTCCGGGTGAGCGAGGTATACATCACCGGGGGCGCCTGGCCGGCTGTGGGTTCCGACGGTTCGGTTTTCGTGGACGACGGATCCGGGGAATGCCCGCTCTTTGTCGATGAGGACGCCGCGCTCCCCGTTGCCTCGGAGGTCCCGGATACCTTTGATGTTACGGGCATCGTGGGACAACGCGATACGTCCTTTCCCTTCCTTTCAGGTTACAGATTGATGCCCCGGTCGAGCAACGATATAGAGCCCTCACACGACGGCGGCGACGCCGGCTGGGCCGGGATCGTTGCGCGGGTGCTTCCCACCCCCGCCAGGCGGCTGGTCCGTATCGACTTCACCAGCCGGGCTGCCAGCTACACTAAGTGCATAACCTTCTATGACGTGCGAGGCCGGCTTGTACGGCGGATTGAAGCGAGTCCGGGTGTGACAGGCCTGGATTGGCCTGCCGAAGATGACGCGGGAAGAGCCGTCGCAAGCGGCATCTATTTCGCAGTGGTAGCGGCAGGCGGCCGCGAAGAAACCGTGAAGCTGGTCATAATGCGCTAATCGACAAATACAGTGACAGTCAAATTGACCAATTAAGGTTCCAGGATACTCAATTCGGCAGGGCGGTCGGAAGTGCCCGGATGCGAGGCACGCGAACTGGTGAGGAGCGAGCCGTATAATGAGATACGTCGCAGTAACGAACCAAGATCGTAACACAGCAGACAGATAGTCTGAGCCGCCCTGGCCTGTTAGCCGGTGGCGGCGCTGTAGTCCGCATAAACCAGCGCCAGCTCCTGCTCAAGCGCTTCCCCGAAATGCATTCTCGTACAGCAAGTGATGGGACCTTCTTCATCGCGCGGCCTGAGTGCGGCAAGGAATTCCCGAGGGAGACCCGGATGATGCGGTACGTAGATGAGACCGGCTCCAAGATTTGAGGCGCAGGCAAGCAGGCTCTTTGCCGTTTCGGGATCCATAGCCACGAGCGGCCCCAATTTCCTGCCGTCGAGGAGCGCGTAACCCCGGTCCGGAATGATAAGCACTTTAGCACCATGCTCGAGCGCATTCACAATCAACGCGCTGCGGTTATCTCCAAACGCCCGCCGGTCCACCCAGCGGCACCATTCCGGTAGTTCCTCCGCAAGCTTCACACCGTCGGTGCCGTCCCTTCGCGTCCCTCGGCTGCAGAGCCCCGGTATCTCGCACATCCGCACCGGGTACTCCTCGCGGAATCCAAACTTAGAGTATAGTCTCTTCCCTATGTTGGTAGCGTCGAGCTTCACGGTGGTCAAACCGAGGTGCCGGGCAAGCCCCAGAAGCTCCTCCATCATTGCCGCCCCGATACCCTGCCCCTGAAGCCCCGGTTCGGTCCCCATGAAGCCGATCCATCCGATCCTTTCATATGCCGATAGGCTGCCGTACCCGACAATCTTGTGTTCATGCCGGGCAACAAAGAAGTAGCAGATCCCGGCCTCCAAGAGACGACTGGAGAAGTCCGAGAGCCACTTCTCAATACCGGCATCCTCTCTACCCATCGCCCTTGCAAAGACCTTCGCCCCACCTGTCATGTGTGGGAGTCCGGCACGTTCTATTATGAGTCCCGGCATTGGCGGCTTATGCTGCACGGTGCACCCTCCGACCGCATAATAGACAGATCCTCCCCTGCGAGACAACCCAAATCACCGTTCGCCAGCCGCATGATATCGACCGGGTGCGTCAAATACGCGCCAAAGTGGCAGTTGCACCGGTGATCGCTTCCACAGAAATGGGATCGATGCCACGGGGGGGCAACCCCAAGGCGGATTCAGTTTTCATTCTCTGTCAGCCCGTCCTGCGGCCACGCATGTTTGTCTGGCGCGCCGTGTGCTCTTGCGCCGTCGTAGCTTCAGCGTAGACCTATCCCTGTTAGGACCTACACCCGTCGTGACAGGCGTCACGGGCTACAAAAAGCGGCCACACCCCACCACTATTCCTTTGTAGGCAGATCGAATCATCATCCCGGGAAATCCGCTTTTTCGATTGACAAAAGGCACCATTCTGGGGTATGAGTTTAGGCGTCAGGACACAGACAGGATAGGTATGCCCAACCACAGGCACACAGACAGGCAAGATTGCCTGCGCTATCTCACGGCTCACGGAAGAGCAGACCTTTTCACCTGAAACGGAGGTTTCCCGCCATGTTGCTGAGACATAACGCCTTCAGGTATTCTCTCTTGATCACGTCGCTGCTGGCACTGCTCGTGCTCTCCGCGCCTGCTGACGCCCAGCAGACGCACTTCGGTATGGACGGCCCTGAGAAGGCGCCCGAGTTCTACCCCGGATGCAGCAGTGTCGTAAACGCCGGCGATTTTACACTCGTCTTTTTTGGCGTTCAGTACGACTATGCGAGGAGTGAGTCCTTCTGGATCTACCGCCTGTTATGGAACGGTACGCCGCCGGAGCTGGATCAGCTCATAATAGGTACGGGAGAGTGCATCGTGAGGGCCACTGTAATCACGGGCTGCCCGGCCGGGTACACAATTGGCGTAGAAGGTTCGACAGGCATATACGGTATCAGCTGGACAATTCTGCCCTCCATTGAAGAGGTTCACATAAGCTTTCTTGTCAAAGGCATCTACGATGTCGGGCCGGTCCCCTTTGCCGTCAAGGCCGGAGACAGCACACATACGGGTACCATTTGCGGGGTGATATGTGAGGAGGATTGCGAGCTTTCAATCACCTGCCCGCCTGATGTCACAGTCGACTGCACGGAGCCGACGGATCCTGCAAACACGGGAGAACCCAGCGTTGAAGGGACTTGCCCTCCAATAACCGTGACTCACAGTGATGTAGAAATACAGGGGCGATGCCCGCAGGAGAAGACCATAGAGCGAACCTGGAGGGCCGAGGATTCCTCCGGGCTGGTGCGTACATGCACGCAGCTCATAAGCGTAGTGGATGATGACCCGCCGGTGCTTGATTGCGCTGAAGACATAGTCCTCGGATGCAACGAAGATGTGGTGTTCACCGATCCCGAGGTTTCAGACAATTGTGACCCCGACCCGACACTCAACCCGTCAGGGCCTTTTGTTGTAATGGGACCGGGGCCCTGCCAGGTCACCCACACCATGTGCTGGACGGCCACCGACGCGTGCGGGAATGAGTCGGAGCAATGCTGCCAGAGTATCACGGTGACTGTAGATGAAGAGCCACCGGTTGTGACGCCCGGCCCCGACGTAACACTCGAGTGTAACGAACCTGTGGTGTTCACCGATCCCGAGGTTTCAGACAATTGTGACCCCGACCCGACACTCAACCCGTCAGGGCCTTTCGTTGCAATGGGACCGGGGCCCTGCCAGGTCACTCACACCATGTGTTGGACCGCCACCGACTACTGCGGGAATGAGTCCGAGGAGGTCTGCCGGAGTATAACCGTGACCATAGATGAAGAGGCGCCGGTGCTCATATGCGCCGGGGACAAGACAATTCCGTGCACTGAGGAGGTCGTGTTCGACGAGCCCGAAGTCTCGGACAACTGTGACACCGATCCCGTCGTAACCGTGGAGTCAACTACCACTGTCCCGGGACCCGGACCCGCCGAGATCACTCACACAAGATGCTGGATAGCCCAGGATTACTGCGGGAATATCTCGGAGTCCTGCTGCCAGGTCATTACCCAGATCGATGAGGAGCCACCGGTCATTACCTGCGCCCCCGACGGAGAGGTGGGCTGCAATGAGCCGGTGGTCTTCAGCCTTCCGGGGGTCACCGATAACTGCGACATCGATCCCGAGGTGGTGGAGGTTTCCTACACGATCGAACCCGGCCCGGGAGAATGTGAAGAGACCCATACCAAGTGCTGGGTCGCATACGACGACGCGGGCAACCAGTCTGAGCAGTGCTGCCAGACCATAACCAGAACGGTGGACACCGAGCCTCCGGTGCTGGTTGCCGCGCCGGACGGTCAGGTAGCATGCAATCAGGACCCCGTGTTCACAGATCCGGAGGTCTCGGATAACTGTGACGACGATCCGCTCGTCCAGGTGGTATCACAAACCGTGAGTCCCGGCGGAGAGGAATGTGAGTTCATCTATACCAAGTGCTGGACAGCCACTGACGATTGCAGAAATGTTTCCGGGCAGGTCTGCCAGCGCATCACTGGGAAACAGGACACCGTCTCGCCGGTGCTCACTTGCCAGCCTGACAAGACCATCCCCTGGGGAGCCCCTGTCATCTTCGACGATCCTGAGGTCTCGGACAATTGCCCGGGGATGCCTCCGATCGGCGAAGGAAGTGAGGTCTTCACCACGGTACTGGAAGACGGCCGGCAGCAGTTCGAGAAGTGCTGGGTCACATTCGATGCCTGCGGTAACATCTCAAACGAGTGTTGCCAGGTAATAACCATGGAGGCCGAACCCGAGCCCTACTGCACATTCGGATGCTGGGACTGGGCGGCGGCCTGTTTGTCGGAAGACTATAACCATGACATATCGACATTCCCTGCGTGCATACGTGACGAACACTTCGATGAAGCCTTTTTCCAGGGGGTGCTGATAGGGCTTGAGGATCCGCCCTACCACTTCGCCTACTGGTCAAGCGCTCAGGCGATCGAGCGCTTCGAGTGCAGCTACGGCATACCAAAGGTGCTGGACCGCAACTACTACGATCCGGAGCGCATTGAACTGCGCGGAGTGCTTGTAGGTGAAATTCTGGCGCTTACGCTGAACCGCGAATTTTCCTGCGACGGCTATTTCGGAGACATTGGATACCCGAGCGGCACAAGCTGCTACGGCAACTACGTCATACCCGACAGTGTGGCCAAGTTCGCAGGTCTGACCGTGGATGAGTTCCTAACCGTCGCAAATCGCGCAGTAGGCGGCGATACCGACGCGCTTATCCCCTACGGAGCCAACCTGATGCAGCTCTGGCAGGCGGCCGTCTTTCTTAACTGGCGCTTCAGCGATTGCGGCAGTCGGGCCGTAAGAACCGCAAGCCCCCCGACTCTGCCTGAGGATACGGGTGATGAGAGCCCTGAAGATGGGGATCCATCCGTCCTTTCAGCCAGGCCGCGTGAGCTCAGGCTCAACATCCAGCCGAATCCTCTCCGGGGAAGCGCTACAATCGAGCTTGATCTTCCCGTAAGCGGGGACGTTCAGGTGGTCATTTTTGACATTCAAGGCCGGAAGGTCTCAACCCTGATCGACGGACACAGGCAGGCCGGCTACTACAGCGCCGTGTGGAATGGAGATGACATCCGCGGTACCGCCGTAGCGTCCGGCGTCTACTTCTGCCGCGTGAGGGTAGGAACCGGACCCACGATAATGGAGAAGCTGATAAAGTACTAACTAATAAGGTGACAGGTACGTAATTCTGCCGACGACACCAGAATTACGAACCAGTCACCTGGGGAATGAAAATAACCGACGCTACAGGATAAGGTCGTGCGGTGCTACTGTAGCAGGATTACTTTGGCGGTATGGAGTTCGTCGCCGGCCGCCAGCCTTATGAAGTAGAGCCCGGGCGGTACTTCGGCGCGGCCGTCCGCACCCGGCGCCCAGCTTACGCTGTGGCGACCCGCGTTTAGGGTTTTACCGGCCAGTACCGCCACCTGTCGACCATTCACGTCGTACACGGAAAGATCCACGGGCGTCGCTTCTCCCAGCTCAAACCGGAGGAGGAAACTCCGAGCCGAAGGGTTGGGCTCGGGAGGGCTGAGCATAGCATTAGGTATCCCTGATTCGTCGGTCGTTTGAGGGCCGTCCCCTTCACCCCCCGGCGGACCCTGACCTTCAAGGTTGTCTAAGGAATATCCCCGGCCCACTTCTGAATCGAAGTGCTCGCCCGTGAGACCCGTATGAGCCGTCACGCAGACATACGTCCAGCAGGTATCACCACTTTCGCTGTCACACTCCGTGGCAACGGTCAGCTCGTAATAGGGACTGCCGGTCGCGCGGATCGTCCCGACTACCTCCCATGCCGGGCCGGTGATGCCATGCTCATAAGGACCCGCCGTCCCGGCGCCCGAACCGGGGTGGGCGCCCAACAGGGGAGCCAATTCCTCGTGCCGTCTTCTCCAGACCTGATAGCGTTTGACTGCCGGTGATCCCTCTTCGCTGTCATGCTCGCTTCTGCGCCAGGTGACGTTCACATAGCCCCCGCCATCACCGGGCACATCGGTTATTCCTACTATCGTGGGGGCTTCGCCCAATTCCCACCCAACAGGGTTCGATGTCCCGCGGAGGCGTATACCCAGATCGCCGACTGTGACTTCGAAGTACTGCGACCCGTCGAGGCTCATAAAGCAACAGTCGTCAGACCGGGGGCCGTCCCTGTCGTATTGGAGGGGATAATTCGATGTGGCGTTGGTAATTCTAAGGACAACGTAAACATCCTCTCCGCCGCCCACATACAGCGGGGGCACGATCTCTATCGAATGGTATCCGGCCGCGTTGAAAGAGTGGTCGACCGTGGACGCCAAAAGCCCTGACGGCGCCGCCCCGCCCCAATCATCATAGATGTAGACATCGACGTCGGTTGTTACATCGCCGGTCCAGAACTCCACACGGTTTATCTCCATCGCTTGAGCGGGCACATACTTTACGAGCCCCCGGGCGCTCAGGTGTCCGGCGAAACCTATATTGGATGTGGCACCGGCCTCGTCATGATAGAGAAGAACACCCCTGGGATCGTGGCGCATCCAGGAAACCGGGACCGATGCATATGTGCCGATCGATGCCGAACCGTAAGCGATCTTGAAGTATCCCCGTTCGCTTCCATAACCGCACGTTCCTCCCCAAGAGGTACCCCAGCTGTTCTTGACTATCCAGCCACCCTGCCCACCGGGATGGGTCAGATTATCATCCCAGCCTACGATCAGGACCGCATGGTTGGGTTGTTCATATCCCTCGTGATAGAGCGTGTACGAGCCGTTGTATGCTGAGAATTCCGAGCGCCAGGCATCACCCTGCCCGGCATACATAGTCGTGTAGACCGGCCCGAAGGTCTGGATGTAACTCTTGAGCACGTTTACAGCTGCGGTGTACTCGCCTGAGATCACAGCCCAATCCAGAAGGGTATGCCGGTGGGGACAAGCCCCGTTACAATCAACATCATCCGGCACATAGGGATCGCAATCTTCCAGCACGCTTCCAGCCGTGGTCAGGTAGTTGGTGACCTTCCAGGCGTCACCTCCGTAGCAGCTGGATCCGTACCACTCGCATTCCTTGACGTTATTCTCGGAGAGATCGAAAGTGCTGTCCTCTACAACGAGCAGTCTCGACTCCAGAGCAGCTAACGCCGCGAAGGCGTAACAAGACCCACAGGAACCCTGGCTTCTGACCTGTGTCACCTTGCCCGCTTCCCTCCAATCGAATCTCGAAGGCAGCGTAACGAAACGACCTGCAGGGGGAACGGCCAGATGGGAAAGATCCATATCCGGTGGGATGAAACCTGTACCAGACGGCAGAGTCCCGGGGTACCCGGGACCCGGTGGTCCGATCTCGGGTACGGGCTGATCGGCTATTCCGGGGACTCCCGCTTGAGTCATCGAGAGCATGACGACGAGCACCAGGACTGCCAGAGAGCCTGTACCTGTTATCCTGCAAAAGTGCCCGGTCCTTGGCGCTTTCCCTGCTTCACCGATCATGCTTTGTCACACCGCCCAACGTCCAGGGCTTACTATGCTCTCCCAGATAGCTGTATCGGCAGCGAGAGCAGTGGGTTTAGTGACTTGTCAGATAGAGGGACCCAGAAGGCGGAAAACGTCGGGCATGGAAACCCGACGCTACATTCGTTGCCTCAGGAGTGGTGCCTCAGGAGTGGCGACGCTACATTCGTTGCCTCAGGAGTGGTGCCTCAGGAGTGGCAACGCTACGAAAGCAGAATATGCTGGATAATCGCGAGCGAGGCAATTGCAGCGGTCTCCGATTTGAGTCTCCGTGGTCCGAGGGTGAAGGCGATTGCTCCGCGCTCGGCCAGCATGGTCATCTCATCATCTGTGAAACCGCCTGCGGGCCCTACCCAAAGGGCGACGCGTCCCTTCTCCACCCCACCCAGCACCTGGTCGAGAGGCTCTGCGCCCTCCCCTTCTCGGGCAATTAGCATGAAATCGAAATCACCTGTTATGTCAACAGCCTCATCAAAACCCACTGGGTCCCGCACATAGGGTAAGTAAGCGCCCAGGGACTGCTTCATAGCTTCAATGGCCGCCCTCTTCAAGCGTTCCATCCTGATCCTCCCCACCTTAGCGTCCGACCTCGCTGAAAGGAC
>Ga0180434_10009940_pt1 | contig 10263 bp, 10 predicted proteins | sample SS_ome_7_FD_132453 | JGI IMG/M metagenome (GOLD analysis project Ga0180434, IMG submission 132453) | Hypersaline lake sediment archaeal communities from the Salton Sea, California, USA - SS_1_D_2 metaG | ecosystem: Environmental > Aquatic > Non-marine Saline and Alkaline > Hypersaline >... | reverse complement strand
CTTCAATTGGCAAGGTACTGTCAGTGTATGTTGATCGGCGTTTGGGTTCGAGGCCCATTATGTCGGGTAGTAAAGGTCGGGTTTACTACCCAACCTCCAGAGTTATTTTCAGAGGATAATAGCCAGTGAATATTGCCGCCAATTTAGATCGAGCAGCCTTCCATTTCCCCGATCACTGCGCCGTCCTCGAGGCAGACAGAAGCATCAGCTTTGCTGAATTCCATCGCGATGTCAGTCGAATGGCCTCAGCCCTGGCTCGTGTTGGAGTGCGGCCAGGCGATCATGTGGCTCTTTGCGCTCCGAACTCGTATACTTGGCTGGTCGTTTACTTTGGCGCTATCAAGGCCGGAGCAGTGGCCGTGACCTTTTCGCACTTGCTGATGAAGGATGAACTCGCCAGAACCCTGGCAGATTGTGAGCCAAAGGTTCTGTTTACCACGGACGAGAAATTGGAGGACTTGAGAGCCTTTCGGGAGCGACCATCTCCAGAGCTGGTCGTCTGCGATCACGGAGACATCTCTTACACCTGTCTGATTGAAAAAGGCGCGTCGGAGTTTCAAACGGTCGAGCGAGATCGGCGGGATACCGCGACCATCTTGTACACCGGTGGGACCACCGGCATCTCCAAGGGCGCTATGCTGACTCACGAGAACCTACACACGTCAGCTTTCAACGTTGCGCATTATGAACGCTCGACCCAGCACGATCGCGCCCTTTGTTTTCTCCCTTTGAACCACGTGTTCGGACAGATCCACGTGATGCACTCGACCGTGTTCAGCGGCGGCGGATTGATCCTTCAACCTGCTTTCGAACTGAAGAAGATGCTGGAGGCGATCGAGCGTCATCAGGTGACCAAGTTCTACGCCGTGCCCACCATCTACGTCCGCCTGCTGAGATTGCCGGACCTGCGGAAAAAGATGGGCGCCGTGCGGTACTGTTTCTCCGCCGCCGCCAGCATGGCCACGGAAATCGTGCGGGAGTGGAAGGCACAGACCGGACTGAATATCTACGAAGCGTATGGCCTGACCGAGAGCGCCTCGATCGTCACCTACAACCACTACTACCGGCACGTGGTGGGATCGGTGGGCACGCCGGTGAATCTGGTAGAGGTCCAGATCCGCGACCTGGAGGGAAATGTGCTGGCGCAGGGGGAACGGGGGGAGATCTGCATTCGCGGGCCGAATATCACCAAGGGATATTTGAATCAGCCCGAAGAGACGGAAGCTGCTTTCTGGGGCGATTGGTTTCGCTCCGGCGACATTGGCGTCATAGATGAGGATGGCTACCTGTACATCGTGGATCGCCTGAAGGATATGATCATCACCGGCGGCGAGAACGTCTACTCGCGAGAGGTGGAAGAAGTTCTGTACACCCGACCCGAAGTATTGGAATGCGCCGTGATTGGTCTACCCGACCACGAGTATGGGGAACGAGTTGCGGCATTCATCGTTCCGCGAGAAGGCCACTCAATCGATCCGGCCTCCTTGAAAGATTATCTGAAAGCCCGCCTGGCGGCTTTCAAGGTGCCGAGGGAATATATCGTTGCCGAGGGGCTGCCCAAGAGCGGCGCTGGCAAGGTGCTGAAAAAAGGGATCAGAAAGCGGTATCGTTGAACATAAAAGATCCTCTTCAAGACAACAGCCGCTGCTCCATCTGCTCAGAGATCGTCTCCATATTCCCCCACAGGATGCATCGAGTGGGACAGACTGCACTACACGCCGGTTCCTCGCCGTTCTGCAGCCTTTCGTAGCAGAGGTCGCACATCATCGCCACATCCCTCTCCTCGTCGAACTGCATGGCTCCAAAGGGGCACGCCTCGACACATGCCTTACAGCCGATGCACAGCTCCGCATCGACGCGCACGATGCCCCGCTCATTCCTCGAGATGGCCTCTACCGGGCACGAGTCCTTGCACGGAGGTTTGGCGCAATGGTGGCAATAGATGGGGATGTAAGCAGGCGATTTCTCGATCACTTTGATAAGCTGAGGCCCTACGCCCAGTCCGTGCTCCTGCTTGCACGCCACCTCACAGGTGTGACAGCCCACGCAATCCTGCTGAAAAATCAGCAACGAGACTTTTTTCATCGTTTCCTCCCTCGGCCTATTCATCCTCGCAGCGCGCTATGTTGCACAACAGAACTCGCAGACTGGTCGCCCCCATCACCGGGTCCGTGGATTCGGGCGAGTTGTCCGTCAGTAAGTTGATGTTGGATCGCTCCCAGCCGTGGCCTGGCCCCTTGAGCTCCGGGTACCACCAGCCGTGCTCCGCCACGATCACCCGGAGATCGATCCCATCGTTCAGCCTGGCCCGTTGCTTGATGCGCCCTCGCGGCGATTCGATCCAGACCCAGTCCCCTTCCTGGATGCCGTGTTTCTTTGCCGTCTCGGGGTGGAGTTCCATCAGAGGGTCGGGCCGGATCTCCCTGAGCCAGGGAATCTGTCGGCCCTCGGAGTGGAATAGAGGGGCGTTCCGGAGTCCTGCGTTCAGGATGTAGGGATACGTTTCGGCCAGCTCTGGGGTGGAGACAAAACTCTCGGGTAGCTCGGTATACTTGGGCAAGGGATCGCGCCCCCATTTTTCGAGAATGGTGGAGTAGAGTTCCACTTTCCCGGTGGGGGTCCTGAACCCCTTTTCCCTGTATTTGTGGTATCTCTGCTCCCCGTGGAGATAGCCCACCTGCTTGAATTCCTCCCATGTCAGGCCGCTTGGCTCCAGCAGCCAATCGAGCGCGTCCTCCACGCTGTCCCACCATTGCTGGCCCATGCGCTTGCCCAGCTCCATAAAGATCTTGTGATCCTGCCAGCACTCGCCGATCTCGACGACCTTTTGCCTCGCCAGCACGTATCCGTGAAATTTCCAGTTTTCCGCCACGTGATTCTGCTCCAGCCAGGTGCCGGAAGGGAGAAAGATGTGGGCCAGTTCGGCGGTCGGCGTCATGAAAAAATCGGCGATGGCGAGAAAGTCGAGGCTGCTCAGCGCCTTGTAGACCTCCCTGGCGTTCGCTCTCGTGATCACCGGGTTGGTCCCCACGAGCAATCCTGCCTTCACCGGGTAGGGCTGCCCCATCAGAATGGCGTCCCAGACAGGCTTGGGCGTGCAGATGGTCATTCTGGCAGCGAGCTTGTATTGATCGCCGCCCAGGGCCTTCTTTCTCTGCTCGCGCGACAGTTCCGTGTGCGCGGAGAACGCAGAGACCTTTCGGGTCGCGGGCGGCACGTGAAAGACGTTTCCGCCGGGGGCATCGAGGTTTCCGGTGGCGGCCATGAGACCGATCGCGGTCCGGGTAAAGTCGGTGCAGTTGGGCGTCTGCTCCGTCGGCACGCCCCAGTGGATACCGGCTGGCTTGGTGGTGGCGTACATCCTGGCCGCCTCTCGAATCAGGTCCTCGTCAACCCAGGTGATCTCTGCCACGCGATCCAGGGAATAGTCCTGCCTCACCCGCTCCACAAAAGCGTCCCAACCGTTGATATACTGCTCGACGAATTCCCTGTCGTAGAGTCCCTCCTCGATGATCACGTTAAAGAACCCCAGGGCCAGGGCCGCGTCCGTGCCGGGCCGCAACTGGAGCCACACGTCAGCCTTTTCTGTATAAAACGATCGGCGAGGGTCTATGCAGATCAGCTTGGCCCCTTGCGCGTAGGCCCGCCAGAAACTCGCTCCCTTGTATTCGTCCGGGTTGGTCCACAGGGGATTACACGCCCACAGGACGATGCATCGAGGGTTGTTGGCATAGTCGCACGCGGGCAGGCTCCCGCAGGTGATCAGGCTGGCGCCGATCCGCGAGAGGTAACACATGTGCCCCGCCGTAATCATGTTCGGAGTGCCCAGCAGGTTTCCGAACCGGGAGAAATGGCTCTCGTAATCCCGTCCTGTCCCCTGGCCGATGAAAATCGCCTCGGCGCCGTGCTTTTCGATCACCTGGTTGAATTTTTCGGCGCACGTGTCCAGGGCCTCGTCCCACGTGATCCTCTCCCAGCCCTTGTCGGTTCTCTTCATCGGGTAAAGAATCCGATCTGGGTGATAGGCCAGTTGGGTGATCGCCAATCCTTTCGAGCACATCGTGCCGTGGTTGATGGGCCAATCGGGATTGCCCTCCACCTTGATCACCTTGCCATCCTTCACGTGGGCGATGACGCCGCATCCGCCGTGACAGCTTTTACAAACGGTTTTTATTTTCTTGATCTCTTTCATAGCTTCCTCCCGCCCCTTTACTCCAGGCTTTCGATAATGATCTCGGCAGCGAGCCGAGCGCCTATCCCCGGAAGGAGACCGCACTTTTCAAAGCCTTGCGCCTGTGCGAACGCCTCCATATTCTCTGGGCTGGCCGCGGGGTCCATGTACCGTCCCAAGATCACCTCTTCCTGCAACGTGGGGCATAGCAGAGAACCGGCTTGCTCCTCGAAGCGGGGCATAAATTTCCGGGCCGCCATGATCGTCGCGCCCGTGGCGTCGTAATCCGTCACGTCCTCGTTGCCGAAATAAAGCCCCAGGGCGATCAATCCCCCAGTCACGCCCCCGCACATCCAGCCGGTCCCGCCAAAGCCGGGAAATGGGGACAGGGCCTTGATGATCTCCAGATTGCCCAGGCCAAATTCCTCCATCACGGCGAGGGCCGTGCCCCGTGCGCAATTGCAGGCCAAAAAATTATATTCCTCACCCCGCCGCTGCACGCGATCCAGGATCTGCTGCTTGTTGGCCAGAATCTCGTCCCGGTCGAGCATCTTTCTGGGGATTCCCTCTGCCGCCATTTTCTTGTACCTGGCCTCGATGGCTGGCCTATCCCAGTCTCTCTCCGCCAGCTCTTGTACTTTCGCCTTCAGCGCCTCATAATCTGCCATCAGTCGCCTCCTTCATTCAGCTTCCCTACGAGATATTGAACTACAACCCCAGATAGGCTTTTCGGATCCGTTCCTCCTGTAAAAGCATCTCACTGTTTCCCTCCAGGGCGATCCGCCCATTTTCCAGCACATAGGCCCGGTCAGCGATCTCCAGGCTTTGCCGGACGTTCTGCTCGATCAGCAAGATGGTGATCCCCTGGTCGCGGAGCCTCTGTACGATGCGAAAGATCTCTGCCACCAACAGCGGCGCCAAACCATAAGAAGGCTCGTCGACCAGGCACAGCCTGGGCTTTGACATCAAGCCCCGCCCCATGGCCAGCATCTGGCGCTCGCCGCCGCTCAACGTCCTGGCTAATTGCTTTTCCCTTTCCTTCAGGATGGGGAAAATTCGATACACCTGCTCCAGGATTTCCTCTTTCTGTTTCCAGGCGTGGAGAGGATACGCCCCCATCTCCAAATTCTCGCGCACCGTCATATCGGGAAAAACGCTCCCTCCTTCGGGGATGTGAGAAATACCCAGTTCCACAACGGAGTGAGATGGCAAGCCATCTATCCGCTTGCCCAGGAACTCGACGCTGCCTGAAGCTGGACGCAGCAGACCAGATACCGTATTGAGCAACGTCGTTTTACCGGCTCCATTGGAACCAACCAGGGCAACGATCTCGGCCTCGGCGACGCTTAGAGAAACGTCCCACAGGGCTTGAGTCTTGCCATAACAGGCGGTCAGCTCGTTGATTACCAGCATCAGCCTACTCTCCCAAGTATACCTCAATCACCGTTTTACTGGTAGCAATCTCCTGTGGCGTTCCTTCGGCGATCTTTTTCCCGTGATGGAGCACCATGATCCGGTCACATACACTCATAATCGCTTTCATGACGTGCTCGATCATGAAAACGGTGATCCCTCGATCCCGAATCCTGATTATCAATTCCATTGCCTGGGCAACCTCGGTGGGGTTTAACCCCGCCATCAACTCGTCGAGCAGTAAGAGATCTGGCTTGGTCGCCAAGGCTCGGGCTACTTCGAGTCGCTTCTGGTTAGCCAGGGTCAGATCTTTGGCAGGGATTGCTTTCGCTGCTGACAGTCCCACGAACTCTAATAATTCTGTAGCCTCTCTGGCAGCATCTGTGGATGACGTGTTATTTGATGTCCCAAACAACGCCCCCAACAGCACATTATTGAGAACCGGCATGTTGGCGAAAATTTTGACCGATTGAAACGTTCTCGCCACTCCCCTCTTACAGATTCTATGCGGCTTCAAGCCAGTGATATTTTCAGCTTTGAACCTTATGGTTCCTGGTTTAGGGACAAGGGCCCCCGATATTAAATTAAACAGCGTGGTTTTACCCGCCCCATTAGGGCCAATCAGACCAACGACTTCACCCTGGTCCACATGAAAGTCTACGCCTGATACCGCGGCCAACCCGCCAAAATGCTTGGTCACGCCTTTGCCTTCAAGTATTGGCATGTTGCCCTCCCCAAGCCTTTTTGCGCCACGTTTGTATCAATCCTGCAAGTCCATTGGGTAGGTACAAAATAGCCACCAGCAGTATGATGCCGATAAGGAGCATGTAGTAGTAGGAAAACCTGGTGATCAAGATTTCTCTCAAGTAGGAAAAAACGGCAGCGCCCAGGATGGGACCGTAGAGCTGTCCCATGCCCCCAAAGATGGCCATCAACACCGGCATAAACGAATTGTTGATATCAAAGGCGATGTATGGGTCGATATATGTCAATCGTATGGCCCAGATTGCGCCAGCGGCTCCCATGAAAACCGCGCTGATGGCAAAGGTGATCACCTTCAGCAGGGTTACATGGATGCCAGTGTGGGCTGCGGCCTCCTCGTCTTCACCGATGCTTTGCAGGGCCAGGCCGTATTTGGAGCGCCTGATCAAGTAGGTGGTAAGCAGCAATGCCACGAGAATCGCGAGCGTGACGTAGTAAATGGTGTTGTTATCTACGGGGATCAGGAACCGGCCGCGCGTGCCCGTGAATGTAAGCTCATACCACAGGACAAAATGTTTGATCAGCTCGACGAGTCCGAAGGTGAAGAAGGCAAAATAGATGCCTCTCAGCCTCAGAGTCAAAGCGCCGACGAGAAGGGCGAGACAAGCACTGGCTAAACCAGCAACACAGATCACAACAGACAAGGGGAACGTCATGCCCAGTATCGCTGACGTGTATATGCCGACCCCAAAAAACGCCGCCGGCGCCAGTGAGAGGTAACCGGTAGGAGCGGAAAAGAGGACCCAGCTCATTGTCAGGATGATGTACATGACGATGGTATATACGAGTACGACCGTGTAGCCTGGGCGACCGAAGGGTAAAGCGATCAACAGAAGAAGAATGATGAGAAGCAGCGCTGGTATCCGCACCTTTTCTAGATCAACTCTGGTTGCATTCATTTCCCTATCTCCCCATAATGCCCGTCGGCCTCACCAGCAGCAGGAGGACGAAAATGAGATAGTAGGCAACCAATGACAACCCGGGGTCGATGTGGGTGACCACGCTGCCAATAATGCCCAGCACAAAGCCCCCGATGAAACTGCCAGGGATGCTGCCCAAACCACCCAGAACGACCACGATCAGGGCGATTATGGTATACTCTTGACCCATGATTACGTGAACAGGGTAGCACAGGCTGATCAGCATGCCGGCAATACCAGCCAGGGCAGCGCCAAAGCCAAAGCATAAAGCGAGCACCAGGTCGATGTTCACCCCCATGAGTCCCGCGGTCGCCGGGTCCTGAGCCGCCGCCCGGATAGCCTTTCCCATGCGCGTGCGGGTTACAAAGAGATAGAAAGCCAGACCGATGACGACAGCGAACCCAAGAGTCACGAGGCGGTTGGCGCCAAATACTGCTCCCGCCAGATTGACCGGAACACGCAAGTAGGAGTATCCCCTTATTTCGGGTCCCCAGGCGATTGAAGCGATGTTTTGAATGATAAACAGAAGGGCGAAGGAAGCCAGCACGGAATTACTCTCAAAAATATCCGGCGATGCTGACGAGACAAAGAGGCGTTTGAACAACGTCCTGTGGATGATATAACCCAAGATGAAGGTAAGAGGACCGCAAACAGCGAGAGATACCAGCGGGTTCACGCCAAACGCTGTGTACAATGTCCAGGTGGTCAAACCCCCAAGCATAATAAACTCGCCATGAGAGAAATTCGCCACCCGGGCGACGCCATACTGCATACTAAGCCCCATGGCAATCAGGGCATAGAGGCCGCCCAGCAGTAGACCAGCGATCACCACGTTCAAGAATGTAATCATCGTACGGATACTTCCTTTGCTTTGGCAATCAGGGGCAGGCTGCCCAAAGGCACAACGAGCCTTCTCTGAAGAGAGCATCCGCTCTCAAGAGTTGCTGTTCTGCACGCTTTAGACAGCCTGCTCAACTACTCGTCGTCATTGCTGAACTCAATGTCTACTCTGACCATTAGCCTGTTGGCCACGGCGGCTTGGGATACACCAGATCGGCGGTAGCCTTGTCCGTAGGCCCAACGACTTCAAACACTCCGTTTATCCACTGACCAATCTCTCCGGGATGGGTCTCCTTGGCCAAGAGTCCGTTCTCGAACCAGGTTGGCCCCAGAACCGTATCCAGCGGGTCGTCAGCCGACGCTGAGGCGATCACGTCCCTTATCTTTTCCTGATCCAGGGTTCCCGCCTTCTCGATAGCTGCCTTCCATACATCCACCGCCGCCCAGTAGAACGGATGCCCCCACCAATCATTGACGTCTTCGGGCTTGCCTTCGTAGAGTATGTCGGCCATTTCGTCGAGCGCCGGAGAAGTCCCCCGGGCAAAGGCGCTAAAGCCGAGCACTCCCTCTACCATCGGACCAAACGCTGTGTGGTAAAATCCGAAATTTACTCCGGGGCCGCCTATCCAGGCCTTGGGGTTATAGCCGAGTTCTATTGACGTCCCAGTAGCTGGCATGACCTGGTCCGGGTAGGCGAAGCAGCAAAAGATGTCGGCCCCCGACGCGTCAGCGTCCTTGATTACGGGCGATAGATCCTTGATGTCAGGCGGCAAGCTCTTGGTACCGACGATCTCAATTCCCTTCTTTGGGAATTCAATCCCCGCCACGCCGGAATACTCGATACCGTGAAGATCAGCGATGTAGGTTACATAGGCCGTCTTTGCGCCCTTGGCCGAAAGAATGTCGGCCAGAACGGGCAGTTGGTACCAGTCAGAGAAACTCAGGGTGACGAACACATAGGGCAGGCCGGGAAGCAGCTCCTTGATCTGCGTAGCGCCGCCCTCGGCGGTCAACAGTACGTACCCGTACTTGTTGGCGATGGGGGCCTGGGCAAAAACAAAGGCGGTGCCACAGGCGGGCCATAGAAAGTCGACCTCGTCCTCCAGGATCAGCTTCTCTGTCAGCCTCGTCATTGTTCCTGGGTCGCTCGTGTCGTCGTACACGATCAACTCTATCGGCAGTTTCTTGCCGTATTCCTCCACATATATTCCACCCTCATCATTGATCATCGGAACCCAGGTCTCGTAGATGGGTTTGAATGCCGAGTCTCCAATGACGGCCAGGGGGCCTGAGAGGGGTCTGGACATACCAACGACGATCTTGTCTTTTTCCGGTGCTGTGGTAGGTGCTGCGGTGGGCGCTTCGGTGGGCGCTGCAGGCGCTGGGGCGCATGATGCTGCAATAAGTCCCACACCGGTCAGTGCGGCGCCGCGCAGGAATTCACGGCGGGTCAAACCTTTGGTATTCATTTTTCCTCCTTACCTAAACCTATACGACTGCGTCTTTTGTGAAATGGCACTTGACTTTTCGCCCGGTTATGAGAGACAACTATCTTATCTTCACCCCCCTCCTTTACTACTGGGAAACTTGTCTTGTTACCGTCATTTCGAACGACCACAGGGAGTCGAGAAATCTCACGTTGTCGAGCGTAGAGACCCTTCGACTTTGCTGCGCTCTCCTTCGGCAGGCTCAGGACAGGCTGCTCAGGGTGACGGATGATCGTTTATCCACCGCCAACTGCTTGCAAGATGATCACGGGCACGCCAGGCAGTATTCTATCGTCCGCCTTGAGTATTTGGTTTTCCACAACAACGACTGCCCCTTGGGATTCCGTGATTTCCAAAAGATCGAGCAGGTCTTGGACCAGCGCTCCATCTGGAATCTCAACCTCAATTCCTTGTGAAAGCCGATAACCGGGGAGATGTTGGCCCAAGGTTCCATGCAGTTTGACCCATACCTTCATGCCTGATTACCGTTTGGCTACCGGACACTTTTCTCAGGACACGGACGAACACGGATGACACGGATGGTTTGTTGTTTTCGGCGCTTTGCTTGCTCGTTGGCAGATGCTTGCCGCTCAGAATTGTAGGCGCGAGTCGGAAAAATTCAGGTAAAATCCGTGTCCAAATAAACGTTCACTCAAAAAGTGTCCGGTAG
>Ga0180434_10009938_pt1 | contig 10266 bp, 7 predicted proteins | sample SS_ome_7_FD_132453 | JGI IMG/M metagenome (GOLD analysis project Ga0180434, IMG submission 132453) | Hypersaline lake sediment archaeal communities from the Salton Sea, California, USA - SS_1_D_2 metaG | ecosystem: Environmental > Aquatic > Non-marine Saline and Alkaline > Hypersaline > Sediment... | reverse complement strand
GAGCGGAAACAAACGACCATCGATTGCCTTAACACGAGGGTTGTAGTCCGGCAGGGCGAACACCGCTCCGATCATCTTGCCATCTATTTCGGCCGCCATAGCTAATTCTGGAACGATCAGATACTGCAAACCATGTGCTAGGTGCTTTAACTCCGACTGGGACATAGGAACAAAGCCCCACGTATTGGCCAAAGATCGATTGTAGATGCTCAAAAACATCTCAACATCTTTGGTATAATTGGCTCGATTCAGAGGCCGCACGGTGACGTTGAAGTGATCTATCATCTGCTCGACAATAGGTAGGAACCTGTCCCGTAGTTTTGGGAGCATATCGATTGTCCCATGATACGCGTATAAATCCTGAGTCTTTTTAAAGCCATAGTTTTCCAAAAGTTTTATATAGTACGCAGGATTGTAGGTCATCATGAATGTCGGCAAAGAGTCGAAGCCGCCTATCAGCAATCCGACCTCATAATTCAACGATGGATTGACTGGGCCACGCAGGCAGTGGACTCCCTGATTGGCGAACCAAAGTCGAGCAGCGTCGAACAAACCATTGGCCACCTCTTGGTCGTCGATGCTCTCAAAAAAACCAAAAAAACCACGATGTTCCGATGCCCGCAAATTGTGAGCGCGATTCAGAATTGCCGCAATTCGGCCACAAACCTCGTTACCCCGGTAGGCCAAAAAAGTCGTGACCGAATTTCTGTCATAAAAGGGATGATAAGCATACCCAACGAGCCGCTTTTGATTATCTCTTAAGGGAGGAACCCAATAGGGATCATTTCTATACAACGTCCATGGGTATTCCAGAAATTGTTTCTTCTCGCAACGAGTCCGGACTTCCCTTACAACTAGCTGTGACATGGCAGCACACCCGATCTGACAATTAATTTTGACCACCCTCGAAAAAGTTTAGGCACACCCGTAATTGTTATTTTCGGCGGTTCCCGTGCAACAAATGTACAAACGACCCCGGAAAAACCAGATTCGCCGACGATGTCACACTAACCAGCACCGTCAAACTCAACGTGTACCGCCTATCCTATGAATACCGCTGTCTATTGTTCGTCAAAAAAGTTGTCTCCTGTTGTGCTTCGATTCCGACAAAAATTTCGTAAGCACTGCGATCTACTCCAAGGGCCGCTGAGTTATTTCACAACGAAAGAAGCCGTCCGAACCATTCTTCCGACGTGCTCGTAAGTGTTAACCAATTTTTCATCGGCCCCGACAGCCCAACAAGAAGCTTAGGCTGACACTGTGACAACTTCGCAATACTAAGGATGAAAGAAATGAAGAAGGCCCACCGACGAACAAAAAATGTACTTGTAACCGGTGGAAATGGTTTTGTTGGCTGGAACTTGACAAAGGCATTGCTTGAGCATAGTGCAGAAGTAACCTGCCTGGTCCGCAGAACCGCTAACATCGACACATTAAAACCGCTCCCCGTTAAAATCGCCTACTACGACGACGTCGCCGACAAAGGCAGTATAGTCGAAGCCGTCGCTCGAAAGACGGCCGTCTTCCATGTTGCCGGTTGCGTCCGTACTTTCAAGAAAGAAAGGCTATTCCAAATCAACGAGGGTGGCACGCGCACGGTCACGGAGTGCTGTGCGATCCAGCCCAACCCTCCCGTTCTTACGATTGTCTCTTCACTGGCAGCATACGGCCCTGCTCGGTCGGACGTGCCGAAAACCGAACTCGACTTACCACAGCCGATCTCTGATTATGGTCGAAGTAAACTGGCCTGCGAAATGGCCGCTCGCGAATGGTCCAACGAGGTACCGATCACGATCGTACGGCCACCCATTATACTAGGCCCAGGCGATCGTGATGGACTCGGTATCTTCAAGTGTATTTCTCGCTTACGTGTCCACTTTTGTCCCGGATCAAAGCAAAACAGGTACTCCATAATACACGCAGCCGACCTAGCCAAGCTTTTGATCCTTGCGGCAGAACGCGGCACCAGACTGCTCCCATCGCCAACGGATAGAGAACAGAACGCCCGCGGGACATACTTTGTCGAGGCGGAAAAACGGCCGACCTATGCCGAGTTTGGACACGACGTTTCCATCGCCCTAGATCGCCGTCTATTTCTAAACGCGCCGATACAATTGCCTGTAATCTGGACGGTCGCCGCTGTCAGTGATGTGCTCGCACGCCTCGGCAAGCGTCCCAACTATCTGAACGTTGACAAGGCCAAAGAAATTACGGCCGGATCATGGATATGCTCATCACAAGCAGCAATGGATGATCTCGGCTTCTCGGTAGATGCACCACTACAAGATCGCCTACATCAGACGGTGCAATGGTATCGCGAGCAAGGGTGGCTTTAAGACTGCCCCTGTTTTTCAATCTCGACGCAGATCCCACCAGCCCGAAAGACCTTGTGCATCCTGGTGAACCAAAGTTCCTTCTTCCACCTAAGGCCAAGTTTCTCGCAAGTATTGTAGAGTTCGCGACGGTTATATGTTCGACAACACCAAACCCGACTGGTCCAAGCACCTCCGAAATTATCCTCTGTTGTCAGCAACAACATCTTAGCGCCCGGCATCATAATACGAGCTAGCTCGGCCAAGCCCAAGCGAGCATCGGGCAGATGCTCTAAAACATAGCCACATGTGACGCAATCAAACGCCCCGTCCTTAAACGGCAACTGCGACAGGTCGGCCACAACGTATCGCGGCCTATCACTTTTAAGCCGACCTCGCGCCCGCCTCAGCATCTCAGACGAAAGATCAAAACACGTCACAGCGGCCTTCGGATCGGAATACTTCAGTAAGTGCTTTGCAAGCTGTCCGGCACCGCTCCCAACGTCAAGTATGTTACGGAAACCTCGTAGATCGAATTTTCGCCTCTGAAAAATGCGCTCACCCAAGGGAACGTGCAATGAGAGCATACTACAGGTCGCCAGTAGAGCTCCCTGTGGACCGTTGTAGACCCTGCGAACTTTATCCCGATATGCCTTATAGCTGACTCTATTAATCAACGAATTCTCTAGCAACTCGTTGAAAGGCTTCCTTCGTGGCCGTCCATCGTTCGAACTAAACTTCCTAGTGGGGGAACGAAGTTTTGTGCTCATAAAGGCCTCACGTCCAACTTGCTTTTCCACGCAACGCAATCCATTCTACTCATTCAGGCCCGATCCCAGAAATAAGCGAGCCGATCACAGGACAGTTATTTTAGCAGTAACACCCCTAGCCCTGCTAGGAGTGGCAACTTCTGGATTTCAAATTGACAACCTCCCCAATTAGGCTAACGCAAAATTCTAACCTCGTTTTTCGAAATTGCCGGGCCAGATCTTGCTGCGTCACCGTCGTTCCAGCCGTGGCTCATTCCGCATTTTGAAGGTCGTTCTGACAACCCTCCCAAGGATGATATCGTAACCCCTTGGTCAGTAGGTGCTTGTGAATAGTTTTCCAGTTCTGTTGACTGTCGTGATAATTCACGCAGCTATGAAGAGCACCAAAGCTTCTATTGCCGATCGCCCATGTGCATTTTGAGTCGGGCCTATGCGCGTGATCAATCTCGTTGACAGCCATTAGTTCGGGATGATAAAACGGTGATGCCAAGGCGAAACTTGAGCCACTCGTAAAACCTTCCTCGCGATGCCAAGTGTAGCCGGCCATATAATTTTAATTGGAAGCAATGCAGCAAAGATGTGTCAAAACGCCGGCCGGACCAATTTGATGTTACGGACAAACTTGGTGTAAGTATCCTAAATGTCTGGTGATGGCGACCGGCGGCTTTAGCGAAGTTATTTGCAGGGCTTGACTATCAGGCGTAACGACCGGTATAGTAAGGTATTGCGCCAATTCGACAAATTTGTCGCACCCTGGGTCGACACTATGCCACCAGTGATCATTGATGTTCGCAACGCAGAAGACACTCGTGACGTCGTACACCGCGCAGCTCAAGCGCTGGTCGAAGGTAAATTGGTGGCCTTTCCGACCGAGACTGTCTACGGTCTAGCTGCCCGTGCGCTCGACGAGGACATGGTACGAAAACTTAGCGAGGTAAAGGGCCGTAAAACTGGCCATCCTCTCCCGGTCGCCATCCGGAGCGCGGCTGAAGCGCGTGACTACGCGCCCGACCTGAGCCCGCTTGCAAGGCGGTTGGCTCGACGGTGCTGGCCAGGCCCGGTGACTTTGGTCGTAACAGACTCTCACCCTGACAGTTTAGTAAGACAGCTACCCCGTAGTGTACGTCAAGCGGTCTCCCCTTATCAGACCGTTGGGCTACGTGTGCCCGGCCACCAAGTATTGCTCGACGTTCTTCAGATGATTGCCGGCCCTCTGACCCTAACCAGCGCAAATCGAACTGGCCAGCCCGACCCTCGGACGGCTGAGGAAGTCTACGAAGCACTGGGAGACGATGTCGACATGATCCTTGACGATGGGCCAAGTAGGTTTGGCCAACCGTCATCAGTCGTTCGAGTCCACGAAAACCGTTTCGAGGTTCTACGTTCCGGAGTAGTTCCCGAGCAGGCACTGGAGCGTCTGTCGAGACTGATGATACTGTTCGTCTGTACTGGCAACACTTGTCGAAGTCCTATGGCAGAACTAATGATGCAGAAACTTTTGGGCCAACATTTGGGCTGTTCGCCAGACGAGGTTGAGAATCGAGGCATTGTCGTCGCGTCCTCTGGCATTGCAGCAATGATGGGAGGACGTGCGACTGAAGAGGCCACCGAAGCGATGCTCGAAAGCGGCCTCGATTTGACCAATCACGAAACCCAACCACTGACCGCGCCACTAGTACAGCACGCTGATTTTATCTTCACGATGACAAACGCTCACCGCCACGCAATATTGACACAGTGGCCCGACGCCGCCGAGCGCACTCATTTGCTGACCCCGGACAACTCAGACGTGTCTGACCCCATTGGCGGTACAATCGAGTCTTATCGTAAGTGCGCCGCTCAAATTCGAACAAGTCTCGAAGCTAGAATCGAAGAGTTGGGACTCTAGTGGCCCCATATAGTCGAGCAAAAACCGCAATGCAACTCACGCCAAGTCGGCTGCCCGCTATAGGTACCAAAAAATGTGGCAGACAACTCGGTTGAAAACCGTACGACCGGTGCAAAAACAGTGAGTTCCGATAATGTCGCCGCGGCCGGATAGTAAATTGTTTTCAGGCTTTTTCATTTCGATAAATTACCGTACAAATTTTCACATAATGGGGTATGATACCTTTTGGCAGCCGGTACTAAGCCGATGGCAAAGGCCGACACGATCATTGCGATTTTGCATATAGGGGAAGTGTGAACGCCGGCATCGATGCCGGGCGCCGCAAAAGACTGAGCTGGCGTCTCTCGTCAAAGGTTTCCTGTCGTGGGGGAAGTTCGATAGTGGGCCGTTCGATTCCTGGTGCGCATTGTGTTTCTGGAACAGATCCAAGCTAACGCTGGGCAGTGGCCGGTCCTCCCGTAAAATCCGCAAAACGCAACCCGAAAATTGCTGACAATGCATACATTCGTCCCTAAGGTCACATGTAAGCCCTGCCCATGCTTTGTTGACCATATTCTGGTTTTAGGCCGAACGACATAAAGGTTTTCCTAACAAAGATTTAGAACACATCCCACCTGATTTGTGGTTTTAACCCTGCCAACGTTCAGCTATATTGCATATATGTCTTTTGGATCGTACATTTCTATGGGGATGCGTCGTTTAGAATACTGACGTCGAACTTGATGAGTCAAACAACCATCTCGGTGGTCAATTCCAGAACGCTCCTGTCCTTGTTAGGGACTTGCGATCGGCATGCAAGAAAGATTCGCGCGGCATTAGATGTGAATATTTCGACCAGCGATGGCCATATTTACGTCGATGGCAGCGAAAAAGCAGTGGCCGACGCCACTCGCGTACTAGAGCAACTCCGGTCGCATGCACAACGTCATCGTGAGTTGGATGATTCCGACGTCGACCGAATATTGGCTGAGGTTAAGCAGGGAAGGAAAGTGTCGGAATCGCACCCGATCAACGTCTTCACCGGACGGCAGATCAGACCACGAACTGAGGGCCAGGCTCGATACACTAAGGCAATTCGCAAAAACAACGTAGTTCTATGTAGTGGTCCCGCCGGGACGGGAAAAACCTATTTGGCGGTTGCCATGGCTGTGGCCGCTCTGAAAGCTGAGGATGTTCGTAAAATCGTTTTGGTCCGACCGGCTGTTGAGGCCGGTGAGAGCCTTGGATTCTTACCAGGGGACTTGCAAGCGAAGATCAATCCGTATTTGCGTCCGCTGATGGACGCCTTACAGGAAATGATCGATCACGATATGATCCAGAAATACAAGGAAGACGACGTTATCGAGGTAATTCCGTTGGCGTATATGCGAGGCCGAACGCTTAACAATGCGTTCATTATCCTCGACGAAGCACAAAACACGACCATCGAACAGATGAAAATGTTTTTGACGAGGATGGGGAATGGCTCAAAAATTGTAGCCTCCGGCGACACTTCCCAAATCGATTTAAACGAAGGAACCAAGAGTGGTTTGATCGACGGAATGACTCGACTGAAGGGAATCGATGGCATCGCTACCGTGGGGTTGAAGGATAAAGACATCGTGCGACATCCATTGGTTCAGAGGATCGTGAACGCGTACGATCGGACATCGAGGAAGCGACGCTAGTCGCTGTGATTGCACGATGACAGCAGGTGGCCAAAAAAGAACACGATCCGAACGCGTTGCTGCATTAGAATTGCCGCCCTCGAATTGGGGACGCGCGATGGCCAATTTGCAACGCGGTGAGGTCGTTCTGCGCATCTCGCTTTGCGTCGTCACAACCATCGTACTGTGCATTGTAATGCAGGGATGGAATCCGCCGTTTGGGTTTCGAGTCGGTTTCACGCCCACGCGAGATATAGTCGCGAGGGACCCCTTTCGAATGCTAGATCCAATTGCAACAGAAGCCGCTCGAGAGCGTGCACGGTTGCAGGCAAGATATGCGTATGTAAATGACCCGGAGCCATTGATACAACTCAGAGCGTCCTTAAGAAATACGATCGCGGGCTTAACGGCGGCGAAAAGTTACGCGCAAGTCGATAAAAAAGTCTGGATAAAGTTCCTGCCAGAAAATACAAAAGGTAAGCCGAAACTGTCGGCGAAGCAGGCAGAAGAGAGATATAAACGTTTCCAGAAAGCCTTTTCAGACCAAGAAAATCTGGTAAAGCTTGAAAAAGCAGTGGCCGCAGCACTTGCACCGTTCCAGGAGCGTGGACTGTTAACGAAGTTGGAACAGGAACCTGGCCATGGCAACCAAGAAGAAATAATCGTTTATACGATAGGCCATCCAAAGAACCAAAAGGTTGTCAAAGTTGGCGATGTTCTGATCGGCAACGGGACCGAAATAAAAAAGAGTTTGGATAGTCAGCTCAATTCACCAGAGCTGGCTGAAGAGATCTTCGCCTGGCTACACCCTCACCTAAAACCAACTCTATCTTTGGACAAAATCGAAACCAAGAAGGCAATTGCTGAGGCCAGCGCAGCTGTTGAGCCCATATTCGTACAGTATGATGCCGGCCAGGCATTGGCAAAAGCGGGACAACCGCTCGGGGCAGAACAAATCGAACTGCTCCGAATGGAGTACGATGCAGCGATAGCCCATCGTGACTTGGGCCAAAAAATATGGCGAGCGACTGCCATTATGGCAATCATCCTGACACTTCTGACACTGTGCACATTTTATCTTCAAAGGAGAGAACGCCCATTACTCCTCAACATCAGACAAATCGCAATCATGCTAGCCCTGGGAGTGCTGACCGTTGCCCTGGCTAGATGGACATCGGAGGACGCCTGGAGAGCCGAAATCGTGCCCATGCTCCTTTTCGGACAGATCGCCGCTGTTGCCTACCATCAAGAACTGGCCCTTTTCTTCTCTGGGGTGCTTTCGCTGATCGTTGTATTGGCTCTAGGATTAAACTTCGGTGAACTGCTCGCCCTGATGAGCGTAACGACTGCTGCCATATTGCAGTTGGGACGTATTCGTAGTCGAAGCAAGCTAATCTACGTCGGAATGTTCTCGGGAATTGTGGCTGTTCTGATCACGATCGTTGTTGCCCTTTTGTATAATCAGCCTTTTGATTTGCCGCTGGTCTGGGACGCCTGCAGAAATGGGCTACTGGCGGTTGGAGCAGGATTTTTGATGACCGGGTTATTGCCGTTCATCGAACCGATGTTTGGCGTTCTAACCGACATCAGTCTTCTAGAATTGGGCGATGTCGCACATCCACTTCTACAAGAGCTCGTGCGGCGTGCCCCGAGCACATACAATCACTCTATCACCGTTGGATCAATAGCCGAAGCTGCGGCCGAATCGATTGGAGCACGCGGGTTGCTAGTTAGAGTGGGAGCCTATTTCCACGACATCGGGAAAATGCTCAAGCCAGGTTACTTTGTCGAAAACCAAGACTCCGACGTTAGTAGACACGAAACGCTCGTGCCTGCAATGAGCACACTTGTAATAATCGCACACATCAAGGACGGCGCAAATCTCGCACGCCAACATGGTCTACCAGTGCCAATCATCGACATGATACAGCAGCATCATGGAACGACGCTGGTCGGCTACTTCTTCGAAAGAGCAAAGGAACAAGACCAGGACGCCGGTGAGGTAGATGAGAGCACGTTCAGATATCCCGGCCCAAAACCTCAATCGAAGGAGGCGAGCGTACTTATGTTAGCCGATGCGGTCGAAAGCGCCAGCCGCACACTGGTCGATCCGGCGCCTGCTCGTATCGAAAGCCTGGTTCGCGAACTGGCCGAGCAGAGACTAGAGGACGGTCAGTTTGACGAGAGTGGCCTAACATTGCGAGAGCTTAGGACCATTGAAAATAGCATTATCAAATCTGTGATTGCCATTTATCATGGTCGCGTAAAGTACCCTGACCAGAGAACGGCATAGGAGTCCAAATTCCACCACAACGCGAACTGGAGATTCTGGTAGAACAAGATCCCTTGAGCGTCGACCTTTTTAAGTGGCCATAAATTATCGTGTTTACGATCAGCATTTCGAATCGACAAACAACGTTGGAGGTCGACGAAGACCGATTAAAAGAGGTCACCAGATCAATTCTGACCGATCATGACGTCGAACAGGCTGAAATTAGTATCGCTGTCGTAGACGACGACTCGATCCATCAAATCAATCTACAGTTTCTAAACCACGACTACTCCACAGACGTTTTGAGCTTTCCACTCGAGCGAGATGGCAACCGCCTCGTAGGGGAGGTCATCGTCAGCGCCGACACTGCAAAGACGGACTCAAACAGATTCGGCTGGTCTCCAGCCGACGAGCTTTTGCTCTATGTAATTCACGGAATGCTACACCTGGTCGGGTACGATGACGTTGATCGCGAAAAACGTCGGCAAATAAGAGCCCAAGAAGCAAGGTATCTGGCAAAGTTCGATTTATCCCCACGCTGGGATATAATTGATTCAACAAAAGATTCAATGGTTTCGTATTCAAAACCACCACAGGAGGAGCAAACGTCTCGTGAGCCCTGACGTCGTATTTTGGCTGGCTGTAGCTGGCCTCATTGTAACCTGTTTGGCGGCAATCGGAGCCCGCTCTTTGCAGGAGTTCTCAAGGCATGAACTGGAAGAACTCTGCCGCAAAAAAGGACTTAGACATAGACTCGGTCAAATACTAAAAAAACACGATCACGTATCTCTGGCCGCCGAAACATTGCAGGTAATTGCCACAGCTACCGTAGTGTTGGCCGTTGCATTTTGGACCTTACATCTGGCCGAAGAGCCAAGCTGGACGTTGCTCGGGTCCTGTATTCTTGTTGGTGCCTTCCTGCTTCTGGCCGTCGAAATCTGGATACCATGGGCAATAACCCGACTCTGGGCAACTCGTTTCGTATTCACAACTTGGCCATTTTGGAAGTTTGTCAACTTTTTCCTCACTCCGCTGGTTTTGGGCGCAAGGTTTGTCGACACATTGTTGCACCGCATAGCTGGTCGTGTGCGAGAGGAACCAAATGAGGAATCCTTCGAAGACGAGATTCGAACTATCGTTACCGAAGGACACCGGGAGGGACTGCTCGAAGAAGACGCTCGCGAAATGATCGAAGGTGTCATTGAGCTAAGCGATGTCGACGTCTCAGAGATCATGACACCGCGGACCGACATGGTATCAGTCCCCATATCTTTATCGTGGGAAGAAATGATCTGTTTTGTGATTGGAAAGGGTCACAGTAGAATTCCTGTCTATGACAAAAATCGCGACGACATAATCGGGCTCCTTGTCATGAAGG
>Ga0180434_10009937_pt1 | contig 10267 bp, 7 predicted proteins | sample SS_ome_7_FD_132453 | JGI IMG/M metagenome (GOLD analysis project Ga0180434, IMG submission 132453) | Hypersaline lake sediment archaeal communities from the Salton Sea, California, USA - SS_1_D_2 metaG | ecosystem: Environmental > Aquatic > Non-marine Saline and Alkaline > Hypersaline > Sediment... | reverse complement strand
TGGCTTGACACTCTCCCCGCTCGTGCTATGATAGGGGATGTGTGAAAATTGAGGGCGGGAGGTGGAGCGTGAGCGATCCAGAGATCCAGGACTACCGGTTCGGCGAGATGACGGTGGATGGAGAGCGACACTCAAAGGATCTGATCTTGCTGCCGGATCGGGTGATAGCGAATTGGTGGCGGGATAAAGGGCACCGATTGGATGCTCAAGATCTAGAGGAGGTCCTCGCCGCCGCCCCCGAGGTACTGGTGGTGGGTACCGGCGCTCATGGAAGGATGGATGTACCGGAAAAGACCCGCCGGGCGATCGAGGAAGCGAACATCGAACTGCGAATCGCTCAGACAGGAGATGCCTGGCAGATCTATAATGACTTGCAAGAGCAGCGGCGGACAGCCGGTGCATTCCATCTGACGTGCTGACCGAGGGATGAGATGAAAACAGTCTGGAATCGCTTGGCCCTGATCGCCTTATTGCTGACAATCATCCTCCCCAATCTCGGTTCGCCTCCAACGGCTATCGCGGGAGGCATTCCTGACTATCGCTTTGGCGTCATCGAGTCCTACGCCAACCCCGCCGCCGCCTCCGCCCTGGGCGCAGGCTGGACCCGCGTCACCTTCGAGTGGAACCGCATCCAGACGAACAGCCCCGACGAGTGGAATGTCACCCCTATATCTGACCCGATGCTGGATAACGAACTGGCGCAAGGCCGCCAGGTCGTCGGGCTGCTGATCACCACGCCCGGCTGGGCCACCGATACCGAGATCGGCCCCGGCGTCCCCAAGGGGTTGTACCTTCCCACCGACGATCCCAACAACCTCTGGGCCAACTTTGTGCGCGCCATGGTCTCCCGCTACGTGGGCCGCATCGACCACTGGACGATCTGGAACGAGCCAGAGATCCCCCCCGGTTCGCCGGACATGACCTGGGGTGGCTCCATTGAAGACTTTATTCAGCTATTGCGCGTCGCCTACACCGTCGCCAACGAGGTCAATCCCAACGCCGTCATTCATTTGCCCGCCGTGACCCACTGGCACAACGAGCACTGGTTCGGCAAGTTCCTCGAGGCGCTCGTCGCCACTCCCGGCGCCGCGGCCAACGGGTATTATTTCGACGTGGCCACGCTCCATCTCTACCACGATCCGGAAAACATCTATGATATCATGACTCACTATTACGGCATGCTGCGTGGCCGGGGCATCTACAAGCCGTTCTGGATTGCAGAGACGAATGCCTACCTCTCCAGTATTTCGGAAGACGAACAGGCCGCCTTTATCATCAAGGCGTTTAGCCTGGAGATCGCCGCCGGCGCAGAGCGCATCGCCGTCTACAAACTGGCCGACACAGCAACCGATCAGGGTGCCGATCCCGAGCCGTTCGGGCTGGTGCGGATGGATGGTACTCGTCGTTCTGCCTTTACCGCCTACCAGGTCGCGACGAACTATTTTGCCGGTTTCCGGAGCGGTAGCTGGGATCGCCGCGACGACATCTCGGTCGTGACGATCGATCAGGGTGCGCGGACGACGACCGTACTCTGGACGCGCACGGCTGAACCCCAGACCGCCATGATCGCGGCGAGAAAGACACAAGCATTGCTGGTGGACATGTTCGGTGCGGCCTACCACGTCTATCCTGAACGCGGATATTACTATGTGGATCTGCCCGGTGCCAATTGCACTCAGGGTTGCCAGATGGGTGGTGCACCGATGATCTTGGTCGAGGAAGCGCCCTTGAATGCCAACACCGCCCGTCCGTTCCCTTCGCCGACCCCGCCCGACCCAGATGCAACATCCACTCCCACGCCCACTTCGACTCCTACCGAGACTCCCACGCCAACCGTCACGCCGACGCCAACTCCTACCGCGAGTCCTACGCCCACCGCCACGCCAACCCCAACGCCGACGTCCACGCCAACGGTCACGCCGACCCCGACGGCGACTCCTACCGCCACGCTCGTCCCGATCCAGATGTCCAGCATTCCGTCCGGCCGTCCTGGGTTCCTCGTCGGTGTACTGGCCATCGCGCTGGGCGGCACTGCTCTCGCTGTAGAGTGGGGAACTCGACGCCCGCCAACGCCAGCGCCCCGGCGCGTCCGTCCCCGGTTGCTCCCACAATTGGATTGGCGCAGACCGATTCGACAACTGGGCCAGGCAGCGACGGATGTACGGGCACGCTGGTTGGTGCTGAGATATGCGAGAGGCTTTGTATACCTGGTGGTCTTGGTGGTGGGGATAACGCTCGTCGCGCGAGAATCTCTTTCGTCGGTGACCGTCTCTCGCGCCAATTCCCACTCTTTCACGCCCACCGCTACCGCCACGGTTACTGCGACGCCGCAGATCGGCGCCCAGGATTCCCCGTGAGTGCCATTCGATGAGGAGAAAGCCATGACCGAACCAAAGACGGCGCCTTATGGCTCCTGGAAATCGCCGATTACTTCGGATTTGATCGTCGCCGACACCATCATGCTGAGGCAGACCGCGCTGGACGGTGAGAACGTCTATTGGACCGAGGTTCGGCCCATTGAGGGCGGTCGGTACGTCATCGTGCGGCGCGCGCCAGACGGGCGGGCGACGGACGTCACGCCTCCGCCCTTCAACGCTCGGACGCAGGTGCACGAGTATGGCGGGGGCGCTTACCTCGTCGCCGACGGCACAGTCTATTTTTCGAACTGGGACGATCAACGCCTCTATCGCCAGGATCCCGGCGAATCCCCGCGCCCGATCACGCCCGATGTCGCCTGGCGCTACGCCGACGCCGTCCTGGACCGCCGCCACGACCGGCTCATCTGCGTGCGCGAGGATCATACCGATCCCGAACGCGAGGCGGTCAACACATTGGTCAGCGTCGATCTCGAAGGCGACGGGGAAGTGCGAGTGCTCGTCTCTGGCAACGACTTTTATGCCTCGCCGCGCCTCAGCCCCGATGGTTCCCGTCTGGCCTGGCTCACCTGGAATCATCCCAGTATGCCCTGGAACGGGACGGAACTGTGGGTCGGAGAAATCGAGGCGGACGGCTCCGTGGGCCACGCTCAACTCGTCGCGGGCGGTGAGAACGAATCGATCTTTCAGCCGGAATGGTCGCCCGATGGCGTGCTCACCTTCGTCTCGGACCGGACGAAGTGGTGGAACCTCTATCGCTGGCGCGATGGGCGCGTCGAACCGCTCGTCGAGATGGAGGCCGAGTTCGGAGCGCCCCAGTGGGTTTTCGGGATGTCCCTCTATGCGTACGAGTCGGCCGAGCGCATCATCTGCGCCTATACTCAGCATGGAGACTGGCACCTGGCGAGCCTCGACGTGGCATCGCGCAAACTCACACCCATCGAAACCCCCTACTCGGATATCGCCCAGCTCCGAGCGTCGCCGGGCCGTGTTGTGTTCCTGGGCGGCTCTCCGACCGAACCGGAATCGGTCGTTCACCTCGATCTCGCTGCGGGAGAGTTCGAGGTGCTGCGCCGCTCGAGTAAGATCGTGATTGAGCCGGGCTATCTCTCAACTCCTCAGGCGATAGAGTTCCCCACGGAGAACGGGTTGACCGCCCACGCTTTCTTCTACCCGCCGACGAACCGCGATTACGTCGGTCCGGCGGGCGAGCGTCCCCCGCTCGTCGTCATCAGTCACGGCGGACCAACGGGGGCGACCTCCAGTAGGCTCACTCTGACGGTCCAGTATTGGACCAGCCGTGGCTTTGCCGTCCTCGACGTGAACTATGGCGGGAGCGCGGGCTATGGCCGGTCGTATCGCCAGCGGCTCGAGGGCCAGTGGGGTGTCGTGGACGTGGACGACTGCGTCAACGGCGCACGCTATCTCGTCGAGCGCGGCGAGGTGGACGGCGACCGGCTGATCATTCGTGGCGGGAGCGCCGGCGGTTACACGACGCTCTGCGCGCTTGCCTTCCGCGACGCGTTCAAGGCCGGCGCGAGCCATTATGGAATCAGCGACCTGGAGGTGTTTGTCGGGGACACCCACAAGTTCGAGTCGCGCTACCTGGACCGGCTGATCGGTCCCTATCCCGAGCGCAAGGATCTCTACCGGGAACGCTCGGCGATCCATTTTACGGACCAGCTTTCGTGCCCGGTGATCTTTTTCCAGGGGCTTGAGGACAAGGTCGTCCCCCCCAACCAGGCCGAGTTGATGGTCGAGGCGCTGCGAGAGAAGGGACTGCCCGTCGCCTATGTCCCGTTCGAGGGCGAGCAGCACGGCTTCCGCCGCGCCGAGAACATCAAGCGTTCCTTCGATGGCGAGCTGTATTTCTACTCGCGGGTGTTTGGCTTTGGACTGGCCGAGCCGGTGGAGCCGGTGGTGATCGAGAATTTGTAGGGCGACGACTGCGACCATACGGCAGTAGGACCGCCGAGAACTCATTCCCAAGCTCAAGAGGGAAAATCCACTAGATGCAATACGCCGATTCTTTGCACATCGCACCGGCCGGCGAGTGCGATCCTGAAGTGTTGTATGATTTCATCGGAGAGGCGTGGAAGACTCATTCCGGAATAGACCTGGGCGAGAGTTGTCGTCAGGGACGCATCGCGCACTCGACTTATGATTGGACGGTCTCGCAGGTGGGCAAGCTGAACGGTAAGATGGTGACGCATGTCGGTGTCTGGGAGCTGCACATGCGGATCGGGTATTCCTTCGTGCGTGCTGGCGGGGTGAATCTCGTGTGCACCCACCCGAAGCGGCGCGAGAAGGGGCTGATGCGCAAGACGTTTAGCGCCACGCTCGATGCGCTCTATGATTGTGGTTACGACGTGTCGGTGCTGCTCGGTAGCGAGATGTATGCCAAGTTCGGATACATCCCGGCCTGGCCCGCGACAGAGTACGTGGTGAGGACTGCAAAGCTTCCCAGTACAGAGCCAGACGTCGGCGTGCAACCCTTCGATCCCTACGTTCTTGGTAATCGAGAGGCTCTGGCGCCTTTCTACAATCGCGACCATCGCGGCATTACGGGCACAGTCCAGCGTCCAACGCTGCTGCTAGGCCAAGCTCCCAATATTTCAGGAGATGAGGGGTGGGTTTTGGTGGATGCCGCAGGAAACAGGAGCGGCTACATTCTGGGATGCCCGAATCCAGGCAGATCCGTTTACTCTATCTCGCACGCGGGTGGAGACCCGGAACAAGTATTGCGCGTTGTGGCGACTTTGGCGCGACGGAATCAATGCGAGCGCGTACGTTTCTGTCGATTGCCGTACAAAAGCCCATTGTGTCGGCGGCTCAGGAGGACCATCCCCACGCTTTCTTCCCAGCCAGAAAAAAGAGACGAGAACTGGTGGGTTCAGTTGATCAACCTGCGCACGACGCTTGAGAAGATCGCACCAGAGTTGGAGAGACGGCTAGAAAAATCACACTTGCACGACTGGACGGGAGATGTGCTGATCAAAATGCCAGATAGACGGGCGGTATTGTCAGTCACAAGCGGGCGCGTCGCCGTCGTCGAGACAAAACAGACAGAGCACACTGTCGAGGGCGGTCAAGAGATCGCCCAACTGATTCTGGGCTGCAAAGACCCGCGCGAGACCGTCGAAGAGACAGGCATTGGTTTGGGTGGAGATGCTGAGGAACTTGTGGAAGTGTTGTTTCCCTGGCAGCATCCAATGATGGGGGACGAGGCTGTCTAGCAGTGGAATAGCCACAGCCGGTCCAACCGCTGGGGAGGGATCCTTTATGCCACCAGAAAAACGGTGCCAGGACTGGTTGGCCTCCAGAGGCGTCACGAACGTATTGCTCAACGTGGTGGCAGGCGAATCGACGGTGGAGCAGTTCTGGCGAGCGCAAGGCTTTGCGCCGCGTCGGACTCGGATGGGGAGAATGGTGTCATGCGCGTAGCTTTGGTGAACACAAACCGCATACAACCCCCGATAGCGCCGCTCGGCCTGGAATACGTGGCCGAGGCGCTGAACGCAGCCGGACACGACGTCGAGATACTCGACCTTTGCTGGGTGGATGACGTGGACGCTGCCATCGCCAGCTTTTTCAGTGAAACCCGCTTTGATCTGATCGGCGTCACGCTGCGCAACACGGACGATTCCGCCTTTACGAGCCGCGAGTCGTTCATCGGCCCGCTCGCCGCTGTGGTGAGCACGCTCCGCAAGCAGACGGAGGGTCTGATCGTTCTCGGCGGCGTGGGGTTCTCCATCATGCCCGAGCTGGTGCTGGAGCTTTGCGAGGCTGACGCCGGGGTGTGGGGGGATGGAGAATTTACCTTCCCAGAACTGGCGAGCCGGATCGAGGAAAAACGGGATTGGCTCGACCTGCCGAACCTGGTCTGGCGTCGCGACGGCAAGTGGCATCGCAACCCGCCCGCGATGCGGCCCCTGGCAGACCTCCCGCCGATGAGCCGCAGTTGGCTTGATAACGGGCGTTATTTCCGCGAGGGAGGGCAGGCCGGGTTCGAGACGAAGCGCGGCTGCCCCGGTCGTTGCATCTACTGCGCCGACCCGCTGGCAAAGGGGAAAGAGGTGCGAACCCGACCGCCGAAAGCGGTGGTGGATGAACTGGAGAAACTTTACGAACAGGGCATCGACCACCTGCATACCTGCGATTGTGAGTTCAATCTGCCCGAATGGCACGTCCGGGAGATATGTAAGGAGATCGTCCGCCGCGATCTGGGCGACAAACTTCGCTGGTACGCCTACTGCTCGCCGGTTCCGTTCTCGCCGCAGCTCGCCGGGTTGATGCGCCGCGCCGGATGCGTAGGCATCAACTTTGGGGCGGACAACGGCGACGAGGAGATGTTGAGACGGTTGAGACGGGACTTTGCGCCGGACGACATCTTGAACGCGGCGCGCTCGTGCCAGGGGGCGGGGCTGGCGATCATGTTCGACCTGTTGCTCGGCGCGCCAGGAGAGACGCGGGAGAGCCTCGTGCGCACGGTCGAATTGATGAGACAGGCCGAGCCGGATCGGGTCGGTATTTCGTTGGGCGTGCGAGTCTATCCGGGGACGCCGCTGGCAAATCTGGTGGCGCGAGAGGAGTTAAGAGAGGGTCTCGTAAGCAAATATGACCCCTCGGAGCCGCTCTTCTTTATCGAACCGGATATCGCCCCCTTCGCCTTCGGATTGCTCGACGATCTCGTCGGCGACGACAAACGGTTTCTCTTTTTCGATCCCTCAAAGCCCGACGTCAACTTTAACTACAACGCCAATCAACTGCTCGTGGACGCTATCCAGGAGGGGCATCGCGGCGCGTACTGGGACATTCTCCGCCGGTACGAATAACCTCTGGTTCCTCCTCCGGTCCCAAGAGATCGCTTGCCCACCCGCTTGACTTGAGGTAGAATAAGAGCAGCGATGGCAACCTTTTCGTAACCCGCCTCGCCTCGTCGTGAGTGTGCTGAGGAGGGAATCGTAGGCACGTGGAGCCGATCTCCCTGTTAGCGGGCGGTCGGCTGTTTGTTATGTTAAACCTACCAGGAAACGAGCAAGCCAAGAACCTGAACCAGGTCTTGTTGGCGGCGATGGACACCTATGCCGGGCAGACGTGTTTTCAGGTCAAGAGGAGCAGGCAACACTACCAGAACATCTCCTATCGGAGGTTTCAGACCCTCGCTTTCCGCCTGACCAGTTTTCTTCGTCACCAGGGTATTTCCCGCGTCGCCATCGTCGCCGATAACTGCCTGGAGTGGATGATCGCCTACGTGGCCTGCTTGCTTTCGGGCGGGGCCGTCGTGCCGTTGCGCACCTCGCTCGCGCCAGACACGCTCCGCTTCATCCTGCGAGATTCGAGCGCCCGTCTGGCGGTGCTGAAAGATGAGGAGCAGATACAGACCATCGCGACCAGCCTGGCCCCGGAGGCTGACGACCGTTTGCCTGACTTGAAAACCATCCTGGCTATCCACAGTGAGGGAGAATTGCCGCCGGAGGCGATCTCGATGGATGCCGTCCTGGCCGAGATCGGCGCCCCGACGCCCGAAGAGCGAGAAACGATCCGGTCTCACGCCGAAAGCGTCGCCCCCCAATCGCTGGCTTCCATCGGCTACGTGACCAGTGAGACGGGTAAAATCAAGGGGGCGGTGTTCGATCATGCCCAGAGCCTGGCCGCCATGCAGCACATGGCTGAATGGTTCACGTTCGACGAGGACGAGCTGGCCTTCACCCTGGGAGCCTGGAGCGAAATTCCCAACCTGCTGGCGACCCTCCATTACTTTTTGTCGGGGATTCCCAACGCTGTGATCGAGGAGTACAAAGCGGTGGGGGAGAGTATGCAGCAGGCCAGCCCGACGGTGATGCTCACCACGCCGCACGCCTTTGAGCGCATCCACGACGAGATCATGAGCCAGGTGACGCGGATGCCGGAATCGAGCCAGGAGGTCTTTCGCTGGGCCGTGGCCACGGGCAAGGAATATCAGGACGCGGGCGCACGCGCCTCGCCCGAGTTGCGCCAGGAATACGTCCGGGCCGACATGACCTTCTTCAGCCAGCTCAGGGGGCAGGTCGGCGGGCGGCTGAATCGCCTCTACTCGACCGGAGCCTCGTTGCCTCAAGAAGTGATCGGGTTTTTCGAGGCCATTGGGCTGCCGATGCTCAACGTCTACAGCCTGACCGAAGCGGGTGGGTTCCCGGCAGTCAGCCGGCCGGAAGTCCGCCGTCCTGGTTCGTGCGGCCGGGCAGCGCCCGGCTTCCAAATCCGGATCGCCGACGATGGCGAGGTCTTGGTGCGCGGCGAGACGGCGATGCGCGAATACTGGCGGCAGCCGGAAGAGACGAAGCAAGCCTTCGACGCCGACGGTTGGCTGCACAGCGGCGACGTGGGTTATCTCGACGAGGATGGATACCTGTACATCACCGGCCGTCAACAGCATCGGATGGTGCTCTCCACCGGTCACAAGATCGCCCCCACCGTCATCGAAAACACGCTGATGGAGAGCCCCTTTATCGCTCAAGCCACCGTCTTTGGCGAGGGCCGGCCCTACGTCTCGGCATTGATCGCGCCCGATCTGGAGGCGTTGATAGCCCATTTCCGAGAGGCAGAGGATAACGAGCCAGCGATGCTCGCCACGCCCCCTCAGGTGGAGGCGTTATTGGATCACGTGATCGCCGAGATCAATGGTCGGTTGGAACGTTGGGAGCGGATCGGGAAATACGCCCTGCTTGCCCAACTGCCCGACCCGTCAAAAGGCGCCGGTGAGCCATCCATGACGCCCATCCCCCGTCACGTGCTCGCCGAGCGGTATGCCGCGCAGATCGCGGCCATGTATCCCCTGGGCATTCAACTGGAGGAAGAAAAGGTCATCCAGGTGAAGATCGAGCCGGAGCGGCTGCGCGCACTGCTGGAAAAGGAGAGCATCCTCGACGCATGGATGGAGGACGCGGGCATCGAGTTCCTCTTTGAGCTGGCCCGCAAAAAGCAAATTGACGCGCCGTCTATGGTCAACATCTGCGACGTTGCGGCCACCATCGCCCAGATGGAGAACGAGGAAAAGCCCATTTCGACCGCTTTGATCGTCGGCGATCCGATCCGCATCGCCCGCGTGCTTCCTCCGAGCCAGATTCAACTGCTGCGCCACGATCACATCCGCCGCATGCGCAGAATCCTGATCACGATGGCCCGGGTGGTGGATGGGCTGGTGCTGGGTTACGTGGTGGACAAGTACGGGTACGTGCGAGGCGTCAACAAGCTGGCGATGGCGCTGGACAAACCGGCCAGCTTTTTGCTGGGTCCCCAGTTCCATCACCACGCCGTCATCTCCCGGCGATGCGACGCTGTGGTCTTTTTCGTGCCGTCCGGGGGAGGGCAGGTGCGAGTCTTTGCGAACGGCGAGCTGGTGGGTCGCTACGCCAACGGCGACTGGGCGCCGGATAACATTTCTCAGGTGGATCACGTGTTGGCCCGACTGTCTGAGCAGGAAAAGTACGATCTGAGCCTGGTACAGCGCGTGTTACGCTGTGCCCTCCAGATGTCGGAGGAGAACCTGGGCGCGATCTTTCTCCTGGGCGACGCCAACGTCATCCTGGAACGCTCCGACGCCTCCGAGATCAGTTCTTTCGCCGCCTTTCTCAGCGCTGACGTGGAGCACTTGTCCGATCGGGAACTGGTCAACCTGGCCAAGCAGGATGGGGCCACGGTGATAGACGTCCAGGGTCGGGTGCGGAGTTGTATGGTCCTGCTCCGTCCGAGAGCAAATACCCAGGCCGAGATCGGGCCGGGTAAGGGAGCGCGGCACAGCAGCGCCGCCAAGATGAGCGCCGAAGCGCAGTGCCTGGCCATCACCGTGTCTCAGGATGGCCCTGTCACCGTGTATGACTGTGGGCGGCGGATCTTGTCGTTGTAGGGTC
>Ga0180434_10009935_pt1 | contig 10269 bp, 8 predicted proteins | sample SS_ome_7_FD_132453 | JGI IMG/M metagenome (GOLD analysis project Ga0180434, IMG submission 132453) | Hypersaline lake sediment archaeal communities from the Salton Sea, California, USA - SS_1_D_2 metaG | ecosystem: Environmental > Aquatic > Non-marine Saline and Alkaline > Hypersaline > Sediment... | reverse complement strand
CCCGCCAGCGGGCTTGTCGCCGGCGTTGAGAATGGCCTCGACGGCGATTATTACCAGGCGCGTTGGAACGAGACTGGAGTCCTCGAGGCCGACTGCCTGCTGTGCCACATGCCCGAATACGATCACAAGCTCCGTGGTAAACAGATCGCTTCGCTAAATTTCCGCTGGGCGCCCACCGCCGGAGCCGGTTTGGCGGGAGTCACCGGCTCGATCGCCGCCGGCGGGCCGGTGAAGGTGGAATACGACAAGACCATGTTCGGCCCCGACGGGAAGATCGAACTGCATATTGTCCGGGAACCCCGCAACGAAACATGCCTCAGTTGCCACGCCAAGCCCGGATGGAAGAAGCGAGGCGCGAATTTCCGCGCTCGCACTGACGTACACCTCCTCGCCGGTTTGAAGTGCGTGGACTGCCACCCGTCCGGCAGGCGGGTCCTCGATCCGCGGATTCGCGGCAAGGAGAACCACGATTTCGCCAAGGGCGACGATCCCGGCGGGCACGTGCGAGACGATCTCGACAACACCATGCGCACATGTGCGGACTGCCACAGCACCGGGCATCTCGGCGCGCCGATCGCCAGGCACCGCTGGCTGCCTCCGCTGCACACGGACAAAGTTGCCTGCCAGACGTGCCACATCCCCGAGCGAGCCGTCAAGGCCGCCCTCGTCCAGGCGGGCGATGTGTTTAACCCCGGAGCGAAGATCCCCACAAATGGCAAGCATCTTTGGACGTTCTACGGGCCTGGAGGGGCATACTGGAACCACTATGGCGACCTGGAGATGATGGGCTACGACGACAAGCCCACTGACGTTCACCGCCCAAAACTCATACGGTACAAGGGTAAAATATTTCCCGCCAATCGGGTGCATACCGCCTGGCCGGCCATCGAGATCGAAGGCAAAGCGGGCCTGATGCAGCCGAAGATGGGCGACATCTACAAGATGTGGACCGCCCATCAGAAGGACCCGTCGAAGTATCCCGGGCTCGACACGATCGCCGACGACAACGGCGATGGTGTGATCGAGGTCAATCGCCCCGAGGAGATCGACGCGCTGATCGCTGCTGTTACTGAGATGCTCAACACCACCGGCTACCCGATGAAGGGCAAGCGGGTGCTCTGGGTCATGGACGATCGGGCGCACCGTAGCGGCGCCGAGTTTCGCCAACTGCCTAAGCACGACTGGGAGGCATCGCCCTACGGTAACGTCCACACTTACAATCACGACGTCTTCCCCGCCCGCGCGGCGCTCGGCGCTAACGGCTGCACCGATTGCCACCATCCCGATTCACCGTTCTTCTTCGCCGGCGTGTTGAAGCACCGATTCGGCGACTCGGCCAGACCGGTCATGGAACCGCAGTATCGCCTTCTGGGGATCGGCGGCGCCTGGGCGAGGATCGGCGCCTGGCGCGAGGCTTACCTGAAGCCTGTTCTTTACGGTCTGCTCGCCGCCGTCTCGTGTTTGCTGCTGGCGCTTTTCGGGCAGCGGCTCCTGGTCTGGGCGCTGGGCGGGTCCGCTCGATGGCTGCGGGCGATTCCCTGGGTTGTCGTCGTTGGCGGCGCAGTTGGCGCGACGATGCTCGTGCAACAGCCCGACCTGATGGCCTATATGCTTCCCACGCGATTCCAACTCGACGCCAATCACTTCATCATCGCGATCTTTGCGCTCGTGACCGGATTGATCGCGCTGTTATCGGAAGTCCGGGCCCGAAGGATCCGCTCGGGCGGGACGGTTCGTCTGGCGTGTTCGGCCACTGCCGTCGAACTCGTCATTGCACTGCTTCTGGCGGGTGTGTCCGGAATGCTGATGTTCCTGCGGATTGGTGGTCTAAGTACGATATCGAGGGCATCTTACAGCGCGTTCGACCTGTCTTTGGTGATGGTGCTTGCCGGAAGTTTCCTCGTTATTTTCAAACAGGCAGCGAATCCGCCACAGGCCAATAACCCCAAAAGGAGTTGAACCATGAAGAAGATTTACGTATTGGGCACGGGCTGTCCCAAGTGTGCGAAGCTTGCGGCCAACGTTGACGAGGCTGCGAAGGAACTCGCTTTGGACTACGAACTGGTCAAGGTGACGGACATCAACGAGATCATGAAGTTCGGCGTGATGATGACCCCGGCGCTGGCGGTTGACGGCGAAGTAAAAGTTGTGGGCAAGGTGCCCGACCCTGAAGCGATCAAGGGCATGCTGGCGTGACCGGCTTGTTGGAAATCATTGCACAGTGCCCGTGCAGCGGTGGAAGCGGCGGTTCGACAGGTCGAATCAGCAACTTCGCCGTGCTGGTGAGTCTCGTGCTGGCTATTGTGCTGTGGCGGACTATTCGTTGGACAAAGGCGACATGGAATCAAGGAGCAGCGATCGTGAGTAAACTCGGAAAACTTAGCCTCGTCGCGCTGGTGTCAACCGGTCTTGTGGGCGCGATTGGCATGCAATTCCTGCGGTCGGAAACGCCCAGATCGCCCGTTGCCGGATTACCGAAACTGGTCGATCTGGGCGCCAAAACCTGCATTCCTTGCAAGAGAATGGCGCCGATCCTGGAGGGGCTGAAGAAGGACTATGCCGGTAAATTCGACGTCGAATTCATCGACGTCAGCGTTAAGGGCAATGTCCCGCTGGCCGAGAAGTACAAGATCAAACTCATTCCCACGCAGGTATTCCTCGATGCAAAGGGCAAGGAACTCTGGCGGCACGAAGGGTTCCTGGGCAGGGAGGCGATCCTGGGCAAATGGAAGGAACTGGGGTTCAAATTCGGCTCGGCCGGTTGCTTCCATCAAGGCAACTTCACGAGCGTTGAGAACCTCAAGAAGTGGCTGGAGCGGAATCCCTTCGAGACGGGCAAGCTGATCAGCATACAGCAGGCGCTGTCCGGTAAGATGAAACTCTCGCCGCAGCAGATCAAGAAGGCTTGCGAGATCGGTGAGTGTAAACCAAAGTAGACAAACTCCACGGGAAAAGTGCGTGACGGAAGGAGTCGCGATATGAAAGCCGGGAAGATCATCGGCAGGCTGCTGCTGGGGTTCGTTTTGATCAGCATTGGTTTTGCGATCGGCAAGGAGGTCACTAGGGCCCGGATGCTATCCCATACCGATACCGCGCCGATTACCGCCGGAGGGCGGGACAAGGTCGTCGTGTATTACATGCACGCCACATTCCGCTGCGTAACGTGCAACCTTGTCGAGTCGATGGGCGCTGAACTGATCCGCACGGAATTCGCCGAAGCCGTTAAGTCCGGCAAGCTGGAATGGCGAGAAGTGAATTTCCAGCAGAACGAGCAACTCGCCGCCCGGTACAAGGTAGGCGGTAACACGATCGTGGTCGCCAGGTTCAAGGACGGTAAGGAAGTGGCTCACAGGCGGTTGGATCGCGTGATGGAACTGGCCAACAGGCGTGACGAGTATATGAGCTACGTTCGCGGGGGTGTCAGCGAGATGTTGGAGGGCACAAGATGACACTATGGATGGTTCTCGCTTCGGCGTTCTGGTTGGGGCTGCTGACGTCCATAAGCCCTTGCCCTCTGGCGACGAATATCGCGGCGGTCTCGTTCCTCGGGCGTTCGGTAGGCGACATTCGCGGGGTGCTGGTCTCGGGCCTGCTGTACGTGCTGGGCAGGACGGTTGTCTACGTGGGACTGGGTGTGCTGATCCTGTGGGTGCTTCAGGGTGCGTCTACCGGTGGCGATTCCGGGGGCGCGGCGGCCGGCATGTCGCGATTCCTCCAGAAGTACATGCCCGTGATTCTCGGTCCGGTGCTGATCCTGGTCGGCATGATGCTGTTGGGCATGCTGGAGTTTAGCGGAGCTCTGAACCTGGGCGGTCAGGGCTTCCAGGATCGCGTTGCCAGGGGTGGTGCGCTCTGGGCCTTCCCGTTGGGAATTCTCTTCGCCCTGTCATTCTGCCCGGTATCAGCCAGCCTGTTCTTTGGCGGATTGATCGGGCTTTCAACGCAACATTCCTCACCTGTGCTTCTGCCAACGTTGTTCGGTATTGGAACCGCCGTTCCGGTCATCGTCTTCGCCTTCATCATCACCTTCGCCAACCAGTATGTAGGCAGGGCGTTCAATCGGCTGACGCAGATTGAGCGATGGGTGCGGGTTATCACCGGCGTTATCTTTATCGTTGCGGGGTTTTACTACATCCTGGCGCACATTTACGAGGTGCCGATGGCTTTGGGGTAGCCCAATGCGGTTTCTTGCGTTCTATTGCCTCATCGTCCTGGTCTTTCCCGGCGTCGTGCGGTCATCTTCGTTTGTCCGCCTCCGGATGCTTTCAAGGAACCACGGCGATTGCGATAGAATGTCCTCATAAGTCCGCTTATCTCTTGGGTTCGATCGGCCGAAGTGGTCCGAACTCGCCCTTCGCGCCGGCCTTGACGCTGTATTTCTTGTACATCCAGTTGTCGCGATACCAGGAGCAGGGCTTGAACTCGTCCTTGAGTGCGCTCATCTTGTCTTTCATGAACGCCCGCAGGCGGTCGAGCTGGTCCTTGTATGCCCCGTCGCCGGAAACGTCGGTCTTTTCGAGGGGGTCCTTCTTGCGGTCGAATAGCAGTTCCTTCCCGTCTCGGAGATACTTCGCGTAGGTGAATCGCTTGTCTCGCACCGCGCGCCACTCGAACCCGTCTTTCCACTGGTAGGTATGTCCGAGGCCCTGGAGGAACGCCGCCGGCGGTTCCTTGCCCGCCTCGCCCCGCACGATTGAACTGAGGTCGGCGCCGTCGACTTCCGGGGGAATCTTCGCGCCGAGTCCGGCGAGGCCGAGTAGCGTGGGCATGATGTCCGGCGTGTTGATGCAGGCGTCGGATTTTCCGCTCTTGATTTTACCGGGATAGCGGACCAGGAACGGTATCCGCGCGGCCTCCTTGTAGAAAGTCAGCTTGAACATCCTGCCCTGAGAGGCGAACATCTCTCCGTGATCGGAGGTGAACACCACGATCGTGTTGTCGGCGATCCCGAGTTTCTCGAGATGGGCGGTGATGCGCCCGAACTGCCGATCGAGATTGTTGACCATCGCGTAGTAACATCGCAGGCATGATTGCAGTCCGGTTTTCAGGAATCCCGCGTTCCATTCCTTTTTGCTGAGTGCGAAGCGGGGATACCGGTCCATGTAGGGGTCCGGTGTCGATTTGAAGTTCTCCGGAAGCCCGAAAGGCGTGTCTTTGAACTTCTCATAGTCTTCCTTCGGCACGTTCCGCTGCCCCCACGGATCGTGAGGAGGGTTCCACGACAGGAACAGGGCGAAGGGTTTGTCCTGTTTGGCGGACTTCTCGATGTGGTTTATCGCCAGGGTCGTGAACTCCTGCGGACCGTGCTTGCCGCGCAGCGACACTCTCTCCAGTTCACCGTCGGCGCCGTCGGTGAAGTAATACGAATTGTAGCTGTTGTGATTGAAGCTGTACGCCGCCCAGAATCCGTCAAAGCCCATCCGCTCGGGCCCTTTCAGAGAGGGGCGCCGGTGCTGGTCGTTCAGATGCCATTTCCCGATGTAACCGAGATTATATCCCGCGTCGCCCAGAACGTGTGCGATGGTCCTGTGGTTGGGGTTCATGTTCAGCTCGTTGATTATCATACCGGTGCTGCTGGGATACTTCCCGGTGATCAGGCTCGAGCGGTACGCGGCGCACACCGGCATCACCGACACGGCGTTTGTCATGTTCATCGACTGGGCGGCGAACTTGTCAAAGTTGGGCGTGATCGCCTTGTCGTCTCCCGCGTAACCGAGAGCGTCGGCGCGAAGCTGGTCGGCGAATACGAAAACGATATTGGGATTTTTTGATTTTGATTTTGACTTGTCCCGGCCCCGGGCCGTCAACGGCAGTGCAGCGGCGCCGGCAGCCAGAGACGCGGTCTTCATGAAGTCTCGCCTGTTCATTCTCTTCTTACCTTGTTGTCCATTGATCCGGATGATATCTATTGAGCTTCGGACGCGATAGCATACGCCTGTGCGCCGCTACGGTCAACTGAGCCTGACGGCCGTCCCGTACACCAGCAGTTCCGCCACCGTACCCACAACGCTCGTCGTCATGTAGCGAACGTTGATCATCGCGTCGGCGCCCTGCTTATTGGCGTGTGCGATCGTCCTGTCGGTGGCCGTTGACCGGGCGCTGCCCATCATCTCGGTGTATTCGGTGAGTTCGCCCCCGAGGATCAACCGGATCAGGGCCGATAGGTCCTTACCGAGCCAGACGGAGAACACCGTATGCCCCTGAACGAGACCGAGCACCTTGCTGACCTGTCGTCCATTCGCTGTTCTTTCATATCAGCCACGGCCGCAGGTCGGAATAGGACAGTCCCTTCAGGGCTGGTCCCGCTTGAGCACTTGGTATGCATGCCGTGCGAACAGACCTCGGAAGTCATCCTGGTACTCTTGAAGTATCGTTTTGCCCAATCTCTGGTGATCCCCACACTTGTAGAGCGCTCGGGCCAGGAGGATTTCCCGCAGGCTTTCCGTGCGTTTTTCGAGTTTCTTCGCGCTCCTGGGGACTGTGGTCATGGCGTGCCCCCGCATGCGGGGTTTCTTGAGAAGTGCGGCAAGGGTTTTCGCGGCCGAGGGATCGGCAAGACGTTCGAGCGCAAGGGCGACCGCGCGATGATGCGACAGCGTAACGCTTGCATCCAGTTTTTCGACCATGGCAAGGATAGGTCGTGTGACCGAGCGGTCTCCCGAGCGCCCCAGTGCCAGGATCAGGGAGTCGACCGGGGTAGGGAGGTGGGCATAGTCGGCCATACGGCCTTGGTAGATCTTTGCATCCCACTTTGCGTTTTTCAGTGCGTCAAGCAGGGCCGGTACGCCGGTCTTGTCTCCGAGCACGGCAAGAACCTGGGCATACAGCACCTTTGACTGTCCCTTCGCCTTGCTGTAGGCCTGTCGAACGAGAGGAAGCGCCGCGTCCGCATGGGTCAAGATCACAGCCAGCGGTTTTCCCGCACTCCCGGGATCGGTTGCTTTACCGAAGTCACTTACAGCGCGTCGGATAGCAGTTACCGACAAGGGAAATGAGTCCTTGTGAGACAGGACTTCTTTCGGGAGGCTGCCGATGCCGACGAGATGCTTTTGCAAGGCCCTCACGTCCACGTTTCGAGTCGCGATACCGCTCTTTACCGCGGTCGCCGCGGCAACCCCGGCCGCATAGCCTTGGTTGGCCATGTCCAACTGCATGCGGACCATTGCCGAGGCGTCGCGGTCCATACTTATGCCCAGGCCGATGACGAAAATGTTATCGAGGCCGCGCGGCAGCAGACAGCGATAAGGGGTGTAGCACGTTCCGCCGGGTGCCGGATGGTTCTTCTTGCGTGACTTGGCGTCGTGGGGGAGGAGTTCGAAGAATGGAGAACTCGGATACCCGTGTGAATCATAGTCGCTTCCGGAGAAAACAATCGAGTCCGGATAGGTTCGCCCGGCAATCTGGTCAATGTAGCGCATGACAAAATCACCGACAACCCGCCGTCTTTCTCGCGTTTGTATAATGGGAACAACATCGTATTGGCCCGTATTGACAAGAGTTGCGCTCGTGATCGCACGCCACACATCGGTCATGTCTGACTCGTCCACCAGCAGGGAGTCGTTGTTCCTGTAAGCGGTATTCAAGGGGCGAGGACCAAGACCGGCGCCCTGCAGCGCGATGTCGCCTTTTTCGATGGTTCCGTACATATGGTCCGCGCCCGCTGAAATCGCCACGTCTCCGTTACCGGTCCCGTCAATGACCATCTTTGCAAGCACAACACCGCGACCTTCAGGCGTACACACCACGGCCCCTTTGACCTTGTTACCGTCAACGAACGCGCCGCATCCCAGTGCGCGGAACCAAACAACACCTCCGGCCTTGTGGAGATTCCTGCGGTACCATTCCATCTTCGTCTCGATGTTGTTGGGGAAAGGCACCTCCCTGGCGAAGCCGATTTTCTTTCCGTGGTATGGCTTTCCGATAAGCCCGAGAGTTCCGATACCTCCAAGGCCTTCCTGGTATTCAACGCAGAGCGTACGAGCACCCTCGCGCGCCGCGGCAATTGCAGCGGGAGCCCCGGCAGTACCGCCGCCAATGACAACAACGTCGACGTTGGCCAGCACCGGAATCGCCGAACTGTCGGACGAAACCGTCGGAAGGTTTTGCTCGACGGGGCGCCCGGCGCCGAGCACCTCGTGTACATCGCCTTTGGTCGCAGGGGCTGCTTTAACTCGCGGAACTTCGACCCCGCCGGGTTTGGGCAGCGCCTTGGCCCGCATTGCCGCTGCTTGTCCAATCTTCTCGCCAATCGCAACCAGCCCGCCAGGCTGCAAGAGTTTCGCAGCCGTCGCCCGTGAAATACCGGCACAACCGCTCAATACATAAAGCCGCTCTTGGTCTTTCGGTTCGAAACTTGCGACAGACGTGCTGTCGGATTCGCGGCACGCTATGGGGTTTGGCGGCACGTAAAAGAGCTTCTCGGCTCCGCGTAGCAGACCGGCGGAAGGCGTTTGATCACGCGCGATCTGCTCCGCCTTCGCCAGCGACGTGTAAGAGAAATCGGGCATGTCGATCTCGAATACGTGGGTGTCGCTCTTCGGCGGTAAAGACTTGTTCTTGCCCGTGCTCTTCTTGCCTTGCCTCCTGCTTACCAGTACGGTCCGTTCAAACCGAACCTTTCCGCCGGGCCAAGGCGCTGATTTGCAGTCCGCCATTCGACAAACCCATGCGTTTTCCGTCGCGTCGATGATCACCTTCGCGATGACTGCCTGCCTGCCGCTGCGGTTGGCAACGACCGCGCCGCAAGGTTTACCGTCTCGGTCTCGAAGAACATCGGTAACGTAAGAGCCGTACCGGAAGTCGACACCCGCATCGAGCAGTTTGGCCGCCAGGGAGGCCTTCACCTGACCGGGCGTGGAGCCGCTTACTTCAAAACGCAGAGTAGCGCACATGTCCTCGCCCAGGTAGGGCCGCGGAGCAACCAGGAAGACTTTCGCCCCGCTGCGAGCCGCAGACTCGGCGGCTGCCACACCGGCCGATGTTCCACCGATAACCATAATTTCAACGGAGGAAATGACAGGAATCTCTCGCTCCGACTGCATCACATGACTTGTGCCGCCGACGGCAGCATGAGCGACAAACGCCCAGGAAACCGTCAAAAGCAACGGTAGGTTTCTGTATTTGAATATATGCATCACCAGTATTTTCCTTTCTCGAACGCTTCGTGTCATCGGCGCCGAAGGCGTCTGGTGGATGCGATTGTTATGCCTTCTTCAGTTCTTTGCTTACAGCTTTGCGATAACCGTTAACGACAATGCTGCTGTCATCATACACCTCGACAATAGCATATGAATTGTTCTTCGCTCCGGTCCCTTCCACCATGGCTTTCAAGGTGTAGTAGTGAATTCCTTCGATATGGCTATAGTGTCCGGCATGGTGATGCCCCTGGAAGACAGCAAGAACTCTCTTGCTTTCCTGCAACACTTTCCGCACCTTCGCTGCATTCTTGACCCCGGTGCTACTCTTGACATCGAGTTGCTGATGAACAAATACAATCGCCGGATTGGACGATGCCGCCAGATCCTTCTTAAGCCAGTCAAGTTCCTTGATCGGAATGTTGGTGTCCTTCCAGTCAAACTTGCCGCGATCGTAGTCGGATCCCTTGGTGTCATAGTTTGCATCGAGCACAACGAAATGAAACCCATTGGAGTCGAAAGAGTAATACGTGGAGGTCTTCGCAATTTTCGTGTTTGTTATTCGGGCCAGAAACTGCTTCTTGGAGATGCTGTCAACGTCGTGATTGCCCAGAACGTGATAGCGAGGGCCCTTGAACTTTCTATACACCTTTTCAATAGTATCGAGGTACGTAAGCGTCTTGTCTTCCGACACGGGTTTACCCTGGTCCTTGAAATCACCGAGCTCGATAAGAAAATCGACCTTCTTGTCATTCATCAGGCTGACGCACTCAGTCATCTTCGGTATGGATTCTCTGTACTTGCGTGCTCCTCTGGTGTTTGTATCGGCGAAATGTGCATCCGTTACAATCCCGAAAGACAGTTTCGCCTTCCTTCCGGTCTTGTCGGCATGAGCGACGGGTATCCCGGCGGAAATCCCGGCGATGACCAGACTTGAACCCTTCAGAAAATCTCGTCGCGTGACGATCCAATCGCCGGCGCCCGCGTCCAGGGGTCCTGTATTCTTATCTTTCACATGCGTTTCCTCTATCGTGGTATGTAACCGTTCAGGTCCATTGGGGCCTGTGATGTCTGCCTGGCCGGGCAATACGCTCGGCGGAAAATCACCAACCCTTCAATTCATATAATCCACGCT
>Ga0180434_10009934_pt1 | contig 10269 bp, 4 predicted proteins | sample SS_ome_7_FD_132453 | JGI IMG/M metagenome (GOLD analysis project Ga0180434, IMG submission 132453) | Hypersaline lake sediment archaeal communities from the Salton Sea, California, USA - SS_1_D_2 metaG | ecosystem: Environmental > Aquatic > Non-marine Saline and Alkaline > Hypersaline > Sediment... | reverse complement strand
GAATCGATCGATCGCGTGGGTCTCGTCGTGTTCGACGGCGATGCGTCCACCGTGCTCGCGCCCACCCGGGCCGGCCTCGTCGAGGATGCGATCGTCGCCACCCGCCGCCCCGGCACCGACATCGAGGACGCGATCCGCCTCGGGCTCGCCCTCTTCCCGCCGTCGGGCGGCCGACGCCTCGTGCTGGTGAGCGACGGCAACGAGACCGCCGGCGACGCCCTTGCCGCCGCCGAGGCCGCCGCCGCGGGAGGTCTCGACGGCCGCGGCGGCCGCATCCCGATCGACGTGCTGCCGGTCGCCTACCGGGTCGAGAACGACGTGCAGGTGGTGCGGGTGGACGCCCCGGGCGCGGCGCGTCCCGGCCAGACGGTGCCGGTGCGGATCGTGCTCGAGTCGTCGCGGCCCGTCCGCGGTCGGCTGCTGCTGCGGCTCGAGGGCGCGCCGCTCGACCTGAACGGCGCCGCGCCCGGCAACGCGATCCCGATCGAGGTGCAGGCCGGCCGCACCGTGCGGATCGTGCCCGTCGAACTGGTGGACGCCCCGGTGAACCGCATCGAGGCCGTCTTCGAGCCCGACGACCCCCGCCTCGACGCCCTCGCCGACAACAACCGCGCAGGCACCATCACGACCACGCCGGGGCGCGGACGCATCCTCGTGGTCGGCCGCGGCGCGGGCCGCGAGGACCCGCCCATCGCCGACTGGCTCCGGGCGGCGGAGCTTCCCGTCGAGACCGTCTCACCCGGTTCGATGCCGCGCGACGTCCTCTCGCTGCAGGCCTACGACCTCGTCGTGCTCGACGACGTCGCCGCCTACGACGTCGAGCCCGGCGCGATCGAGGGCCTCGGCCGGTACGTCGAGGACCTCGGCGGCGGGCTGCTCGTCGTCGGCGGGCCGAACGCCTTCGGCGCAGGCGGCTGGAAGGGCACCCGCCTCGCGGAGCTGCTGCCGGTGGACGTCGATCCGCCCAAGGAACTCGTGCTGCCGCAGGCGGCGCTCGTGCTCGTGCTCGACCGCTCCGGATCGATGAACCGCCCGGTCGCAGGCGCCCGGGCCTCGCAGCAGGAGGTCGCGAACGAGGCCGCCGCCCGGGCGGTCGAGTCGCTGCGGGCCGAGAGCCTCGTCGGCGTGGTGGCGTTCAACATCGTGCCCGAGGTGCGCGTACCCCTGCAGCGCAACGACGACCCCGTCGCCATCTCGAACGCGATCCGCGGCATCGTGCCCTCCGGCGGCACCGACATCGCCCCGGCGCTCGAGACCGCGTACGAGATGCTCGAGGCGTCGCAGGCGGATCGACGCCAGGTCGTGCTGCTCACCGACGGGCGTTCGCCTTCGCAGCGCCTGCCCGGCCTCGTCGAACGCATGCGCGCCGACGGCATCCGCCTCACCACCATCGGCGTCGGCGACGGCGCCGACCACGAGATGCTCGAGCAGCTCGCGGCGATCGGCGAAGGCACCTACTTCCCCGTCTACAACCCCACCGCCCTGCCGCGGGTGCTGATCGACTCGGTCCAGATCCTGAACAAGCCGCTGGTGAAGGAGAAGCCCTTCCGCCCCGTCCTCGAGGCGACGGGCTCCGACCTCGGCGCCCCGCTCGCCCGGGCCCCCGAGCTCGCCGGCATCGTGGTCACCGGCGCCCGCCCGGATCCGCGGGCGGTGGTCGAGGCGTCGCATCCCGACGGCGAACCGCTCCTCGCCCGCTGGCAGCTCGGGCTCGGCCGGGTCGCGGCGTTCACGAGCGACGCCGGCGGACGCTGGACGCGCAGTTGGGACGACTGGGCCCCGACGCAGCGGTTCTGGATCGAGGTCGCCCGCAGCGTCGCCCGTCCCGTGACCAGCGGCGAGGCGTCGATGCTCGTGCGCACCGACGGCGACGAACTGCACGTGGTCATGGAGGCCGCGGACGACGAGGGCTTCCTCGACCACCTGCTCGTCACCGGCACGGTGTTCGATCCGTCCGGCGCCCCGCGCCCGATCCGCCTGCGGCAGACCGCACCGGGCCGCTACGAGACGCGCGTGCCCGCCGACGACGCCGGCGACTGGATCGTGTCGCTCACCCCGCGCCGCGGCGACCGGCAGCTTCCGCCGCTCCTCGGCGGCACCACGCGCACCGGCGGCGCGGAGTTCCGGCGCCTCGCGTCGAACGTCGAGCTGCTCGACCGCGTCGTCGAGACCACCGACGGTCGCCGTCTCGACCCGGCCCGGCCCGAGGCGGTCGATCTCTTCGACCGCCGCGGCATGCTCCCGTCGATCTCGCTGCAGCCGGTGCGCGACCTGCTGCTCGTCCTCGTCGCGGCGCTGTTCCTGCTCGACGTGGCGGCCCGCCGGATCGCCTGGACGGGGACGGGCGTCGCCTCGCGCCTCCGCGGAATCACGAGCCGCGAGGCGGCGCGCGAACGGCGGGCCCAACGCTCGGCCGCGACCCTCGCCGACCTGCGCACCCGCTCGCAGGAGCGCGAGCAGGCGAAGTCCGCCGCACCCGTGATCGAGGTCGATCGCCCGCGCGGTCCCCGCCGCTTCACCGCCGCGGAGGTCGAGGCCATGGTGGCCCGCGAGCGCCGGGCCGAGGAACTCGCCGCGCAGGCGGAGCGGGCGCCGAAGCGACCCGGCGCGAAGGCCGCTCCGGCCGACGCGACCCCGCCGGCCGCGACCGACGTCCCGCCCGCGGCCGAGCCCGCCGCCGAGGCCGAGGGCGGCTCCGCCACCACCCGCTCGCTGCTCGCCGCGAAGCGCCGCGCCCGACGCGAGCTCGACGGCGACTGACCACCGCGCGACCGCCCGCACGACCGGAAACCCCGTTCGCGGCCCTTCGGCGTCGTTTGCCGCGGCTTTCCGGACCGTCCATCCGAGCGCCGACTTGGCACCGGTCGGGTCGGGGCTACCTTGGGGGTGGAGATTCCTGCATGCCCCGACCGTCCCTCGCCGCCTGGTGCGTCTGCGCCGGAGCGATCCACGCCCTCGCCCCCGCCGCTTCCGCCCAGCTGCGCACCGTGACCTGGAACGTGGCCAAGCTGCAGGGCGACCCCGGCGCGATCGCCGACGTCCTCGCCGAGACGATGCAGGACGACCGCCCGGGGTTCGCGGTCGCGCCGCACGTCTTCGTCTTCCAGGAGGTCCAGGCCGACGACACCGGCCCCCTCCTGAACCTGTTGCAGCAGGCCGCCCCGCCCGGCACGAACTACGCCCTGGCGACCTACACCACGAGCGGTTCCGAGGACGCCGCCGGCGGCGCACAGGCCCTCTACTACCGCACCGACGCGCTCGTCGAACTCGCGGCCTTCCACCGCGATCTCTTCACCGGCGCCGGACGGAACGCCGACCGCTGGCGGCTCGACCTGCTCGGCTACGACGACGAGGACGCGCGGCTGTGGGTCTACTCCGCGCACCTGAAGGCCTCGCCCGGCGCCACGAACGAGGCCGAGCGCCTCGCCGGCGCCCAGGCGCTGCGGGCCGACGTCGCCACGCTCGGTCCCGCCGCGCACGTGCTGCTCGCCGGAGATCTCAATCTCTACTCGAACGGCGAACCGGCGTACGCGGAGCTCCTCGCGGCCGGCGCGGGCCGGCTCTTCGATCCGCTGGGCTCGGGCAGCTGGTCCGGCGCGGGCAACGCGATCAAGCACACGCAGAGCCCCCGGCTCGCGAACGGCTCGCTGATCGGCGGCGGCGTCGACGACCGATTCGACTTCCAGCTTCCGAGCGCGGAGCTCCTCGACGGCGAAGGCCTGACGCTCGTCGCCGACAGCTATCGCGCGATGGGCAACGACGGCCAGCACTACAACGACCGGATCGACGCCGGCAACAACTTCTACTATCCCGGCCAGATCGCGCGCTCGAACCTGCTCGCCGCCGACCTGCACGACGCCTCCGACCACCTGCCGGTGATCGTGGACTGGATGCTGCCGGCCCGCCTGGCCGCCGTGCTCTCGCCCTTTCCCGACCGCGTGGTCGAGGGAGCGGTGGTCGTGCTCGAGGTCCTGGTGTGGAACGACGCCCCCGCGGTCGTGCCCGAGGGCGCGCAGCCGCTCATCTTCTCGCTCGCCGGGAGCGGCGACGTCTTCGGCTCCGGCAACGGTCTTCGCGAGGTCGGCGATCCGCCGCAGTCGATCGTCGCGTTCCTCGACGCATCCGCGCCCGGTCCCGCCGGCGGGCTTGCGACGGTGAGCGCCATCGGCGAAGGCACCGGCAATCGCGAGGTCGTCCTGCCGGTGGTCGTGGACGTGCTGCGCGCGAGCCGCCCGTCGTTCGCGGTGTCGGACGACGTCGTCGAGACGGTGCTCGAGGTGACGCTCGACGAGGGCGCGGCCCCGCAGCCGCTCGCGGCCTTCCTGTTCAACGTGGGCTGGGATCCCGGCCAGGCCCGCCTCGACCTCGACGCGGTGACGATCGACGGCGCCGCGGCCTTCACCTTCGACGGCGACCCGGTCGCCGACATCACGGTCGCCCCGGTGCCGCTCCTCTTCACCGCCGATCCCGGCGGACTCGCACCCGGCACCTACGAGACGATCGCGACCGTGGCGACGAGCGACGAGGACCTGCCGGGCGAAGGCGCCCGGAACCTCCAGGTCACGCTCCGGCTCGTGGTCGAGTCGACCGGCGGCGATCCCGCCGACCTCGACGGCGACGGCAGCGTCGGCTTCGGCGACCTGCTCGTGCTGCTCTCGGCGTGGGGCCCGTGCCCGGCGCCGCCCGATCCGTGCCCCGCCGATCTCGACGGCGGCGGCAGCGTGGACTTCGCCGACATCCTCGCCTTGCTGTCCTCCTGGTCGTGACGGGCCGCGATCGACGCCCCGGGCACCGGCGGCTCGCCCCATGCCCGTCCGCAACGACACCGGCCCGCCTCGGAAGGCGGGCCGGGGGTCGTCGGTGCAGGTGAAGGATGAAGTCGTCGCCACGATCCGTCGCGCGACTTCGAGTACGGGGCCGAACGCTCAGGGCAGTTCGGCGGTCACCCAGTAGTAGCGGCCCGCCGCGAGTCGGCGGAAGGTGCCGGTGGTGACGTCGCCATCGTCCACGATCGCGTCGATGACGTTCATGAAGTCGTCGTCGCGGGTCTCGCCCACGCCGTTGAAGTGCACGCCGAAGGCCGACAGCACTCCGTTTTCGTCGTACTCGAAGTCCCAGACGCCTCCGATGGGCGTGCCGCGCTCGAACTCCCCGCGGGGGATGTAGCCCTCGAGCTCGACGGGCATCGTGCCCGAACCCGAGTCGCCCACGAAGAGGCCGGTCTCGATGCGGTACCGCAGCTCCGCCTGGGCGAAGGTGCGGATGTTGGAGGCGAAACTGGTCTGGGCGACCTCGCCGGCCGCCATCGTGATCTGCGGCACGGTCATCGCCGCAAGGATCCCGAGGATCGCGATGACGACGAGAATCTCGATCAGGGTGAACGCCCGCATGCGGCGGACGGATCCGGGTCGAGGCATCGTCGCGGTTCCAGGAGTCGAAGTGCCGCGGTGCGGCACGGGAACGAAGATCCGCGCCCCCCCGCGCCGGGCGGCCGGGGACGCACGATGCGGAGCCCGCCCGCGTCCCGCCCCGTCGTCACGCCGTGACGCCGTCGGGACCTGCGCGCTCCACGACGGAGGATCGGGTCTCCGTACCGCCACGATGTGCGAATCCCCCATCATCGTGGTCGCGGCGCCCTGCCCAGCCGGAACGAACCGCCCGGATCCCTTCTGCTTCACGCGCGGCGGAAGCAGAAAGGACCCGGGCGGCGGGGTGCGAATCGGGTTCCCGGACGCGGGCGATCAGCCGTTCGCGGCGAGACCCTTGCGGTTGCCCTCGACGATGGCCCCGAGCGTCGCCTTGTCGAGCGACATCGGATGACCCTGCCAGCGGACGATCCCGTCCGCGCTCATGACCACGACGTGGGGAATGCCGCGGATCTCGATCGGTCCCATCATCCGCCGCTGCGGATCGAGGGCCATCGGATAGGGGTTGTTGGCGACGTCGATGTTGCGACGCTGCGCGCCCTGCTCGAAGGCGTCGGGCTCCTCGGCGCTGATGCCGACGACCACGAGGTCGTCCTGGAACGACGCCTGCAGGTCCTTGACGTGCGGCATCGCCGCGATGCAGGGCCCGCACCAGGTGGCCCAGAAGTCCACGAGGACCACCTTGCCGGAGAGGTCGGGCTCGAAGTTGAGCCAGCGGTCCACCACGAGCGGCGGAGCCTTGGTGCCGCGGACGTCCTTGGCGCTGCGCACGTCGCCGGTCACGGGCGGGAAGAGCGCGTCGTCGAAGCGGCCGGCCACCACCACCGGGGCGGCGGCGTCGCCGCCGGACGAGGGCTCGACGATCTTCGAGGGATCGAAGGGCTCGGCGGCGAGCTTCGCGATCACCTTGCCCAGGCCGTCCCAGGTGAGCCCGGCGGCGCGGACGAGGCCGTGCTTGTCCACCACCACGTTCACCGCGCGGCGGTCGTCGCCGAGGCGGCCGAAGAAGCCGCCTTCGACGTCGAGCAGGACGGGATGCGTCTTCTCGTCGTCCGCGAGGGCGTCGGCGACGAGGTTCGCCCGCTGCGGCCCGTGCACCAGGATCGCCCGCACCGCGTCGATGTCGAGCTTCTCGAGCACGCGATCGACGCTCTTGATCGAGCGCCGCATCGACGTGGGCTCGAGGGCGAAGGTCTGGAGGACGAGAACCTTCCCGCGGAGCGCGTCGGTCGCGGGCGCGTCGCCGATCCACTGCGCCGACTCGGGCAGCGCGGGCAGCGGCTTGCCCACCATCGCGTCGAGGCGGGCGCGGTGGGCCTGATCGAGGCGGAGGAGCCAGCGGCGATCGACCTCGTCGGCGGCGGCGTCGCCCGCGGCCTGCCCCGCGTTCTGCCCCGCCCCCGCGAAGGTCGAGGACGACGAACCGGCGACGCCGGTCACGGCGTCCGCGACCCCGGGCACGCCGAACCAGACGGCGAGGCCGAGGACACCGACGGCGCTCGGGACGGCGCGGCGAAGCAGGAGGGACGAGCGGGCGGGCGTGGGCATGAGCGGGGCTCCGGGGGCCGGCTCCGGCGATCGAGGCGCGCTCGGGGCCGGGCTCTGGCGAAGGCGGCGGAAGAAGACGAGCGAGGGTCGGGGGGCGGGGCCCGATCCGTTCCCTGCTCCGGGCGACGTCTCTTCGGGCGTCGAAGGTCGCCGGGCCGGGCGGGTCCCGAGGAGGGACGCACCGCAGGGAGGACCGTTCCGGAGGCCCGATGCTTCCGACGCTACCGCGGGTCGGCCGAGATGTATACCGGACGGCCTCGATTCGACGGCCCGGACCGGGTCGTCGCGGGAGCCCGGAGGGTGGCGATCCCTCCGCGATGCCCGCGAGCCGCCTTCCGCCCCCGCCGCTCGTCCCCGCGCCCCGCCGGCCCGGTGCGGCCCCGTCCGGAGGTCGATCGGCAGGCCGTCGCGGCCGTCGCGGTCGATCCCGCTCCTCGCTCGCCACGAGGCATCGACACGATGCCCGCCACGATGCCTGACACCATCTGGACCCTCGTCAGGGACGGACTCCGCGCGGGCCGGGGATGTTCCGTCCGCTCCTCGACGCTACCCGCGCGGGGCGGCCGTGTGAAGGAGGGCGGCCGCGGATGAGGCGGAACCCGGTGGGCGATGGGGCCATGCGGCTCCCGCGATGCCGTGACGGCACGTCGGCGGGCTCGATGTCGCTTCCCCGGAGGTGGCGCCCGCGCGGCGAAGGCGCCACCGACGCCCGGGGGATCGAGCCCCCGAGGCGCGACCGGCTCGCGCCTGCGCCCCCGGCGTTCCGTCCACCCCGCGATCACGTGCACCGGAGAGTTCCTCGCCATGCCCACCGCGAACCGTCTTCACCTCGCCGCCGGCGCGCTCCTCGTCGGCTCTGCGACCGCCGCCGCGTCGGCCGTCCCCATCCTGTGGGTCTGCGACGGCGCCGGCCGGATCGGTCGGATCGACGTCGAGACCGGCGGCGTCCTGTCAATCGTCGAGACCGGGATCGGCCTCACCGACATCGCCTTCTCGCCCGAGGGCGACCTCTACGGCATCGATTTCTCCAGCCTGCACGCGATCGACCCCGACACCGGCGCGTCGAGCAACGTGGGTGGACACGGGATCGGCCTCGGCAATGCGCTCGCCTTCGGCTTCGACGGCACGCTCTACGCGGCGGGCGCAGGGGGCGGGGGACTCCACGCCCTCGATCGTGCCACCGGAGCCTCCCGTCTCATCGGCGACATGGGGTTCGCATCGGCGGGTGACCTCACGTTCAACGGTGACGGGTTCTACATGAGTTCGAGCGGCGGCGACCTGGTCTCGATCGACCCGTTTACCGCGGAGGCCGAGGCGATCGGGCCGCTGGGGCTCGCGAACCCGTGGGGACTCGCCACCGCCGAGAACGGCATCACGTACGCCGTCGCCGGCACGGCGATCCACGCGGTGGACCTCGAGACCGGGGCGACCACCTTCCTGTCCGACTTCGGCGGGCAGGGCATCGGCGCCGCGACCGGTTCGAGCTTCGTCGCGATCCCGGGTCCCGGCGCCCCGGCCTGCCTCGCCCTCGCCGCCGGCCTCGGGGGCGTCGGTCGGCGACGCCGCGGCTGAGCCGATCGCACCGAACCGTCGCCCTCGTTCCTTTACCGTGCCCCGGAGCCGGCCCCGCCGCTCTGGGGCATGCGTGCGCCCGGGGGGACCTGCACCGAATCCGAACCGCGAGCCGCGGATTCGGCCGCGATCCGCGTCGGGCTTTGCGGGTACATTCGTCCGATTCGCCACCGTGCGGCGTGCCCCCGCGTCGCCGCCCGTCCCGGACCGGTCCCCCGGGCCAGTCCCTCGAGCCGTCCCGGATCCTCCCCGTGTCCGTCCCCGTCGACGAACGACGTCCGTCCGACGCCCCCGCCCCCACGCGAAGCCCCGTGGCCGAGGTCTGGACGATCGCATGGCCCACGGTCATGACCATGACCTCGTTCACGGTCATGCAGTTCGTGGACAAGCTGATGGTCGCCCGCGTGGGACCGCTCGAGGTGGCGGCGCAGGGCAACGGCGGCATCTGGTCGTTCACGCCGATCGCGATCCTGCTGGGCTTCCTGACGGTGGTGAACACCTTCGTGGCCCAGAACCTCGGCGCCGGCCGGCCCGAGCGCGGCGGCGAGTACGCGTGGGCGGGCCTGTGGATCGCCGCGGGCGCCTGGCTCTGCGTCCTCGTCCCGATCGCGCTCTTCGTCGGGCCGATCTTCGAGCGGCTCGTGCCCGCGGGGGTCGAGCGCCGCGGCGAGCTCGTGGACCTGCAGACCACGTACGCGCGCGTGCTGCTCCTCTTCGGCATCGTGCAGCTCTGCGCGCGGACCATGCATCACTACTTCTTCGGGATGCACCGACCGAAGGTGATCGGCGTCTCCGCGGTGCTCGGCAACCTGGTCAACGGCGCCGCGAACTACGTCCTCATCTTCGGCGCGGCCGGCCTGCCCGAGAGCACGCTGCCCTTCGTCGGCACCGTGGACCTCCCCGGCATCCCCGGCACGCCCGCCCTCGGCCTCACCGGGGCGGCGATCGGAACGGTGATGGGAACCGCGGTGGAGTTCGCGATCCCGGCGGTGATCTTCCTGTTCGGCCGGCAGTCGCGCGAGCTCGGCGTGCTCGCGGCCTGGCGGCCGCGCCTGGACCGCATGCGCGAGATCGCCCGCCTCGGCTGGCCCGCGGCGGTGCAGTACGGCAACGAGATCGTCTGCTGGGCGATCTTCATGACCGTGCTCGTGGGGCACTTCGGGCCCGACCACATGGCGGCGGGGTGGATCGCCCTCGGCTACATGCACCTCTCGTTCATGCCCGCGGTCGGCTTCTCGGTCGCGGTGAACTCGATCGTCGGGCGCTGGATCGGGGCGGGCGAGCCGGACGTCGCGGTGCACCGGGCCCGCGTCGGCCTCGCGATGGCGATGGTCTACATGACCACCTGCGCGGTGGCGTTCCTGGTGTTCCGCCACGCCCTCGTGGACCTCTTCGTGGCCGGCGACGCGACGCCCGAGCAGGTGGAGCGCATCGTGCGGATCGGCGGCACGCTCATGATCTGCGCGGCGGTGTTCCAGACCGTGGACGCGGTCGGGATCATCTACACCGGCGCCTTGCGCGGGGCCGGCGACACCGTCTGGCCCGGCGTGGTCACGATGATCCTGTCGTGGACGCTCATCGTGGGCGGCGGGATCGCCCTCATGCGGTGGGCGCCCGGCCTCGAGTCGGTGGGCCCGTGGATCGCGGCGTCGGTCTACATCATCGTCTACGGCGTCGCGATGGCGCTGCGCTTCGAGCGCGGCCGCTGGCGCTCGATCCGCCT
>Ga0180434_10009933_pt1 | contig 10269 bp, 5 predicted proteins | sample SS_ome_7_FD_132453 | JGI IMG/M metagenome (GOLD analysis project Ga0180434, IMG submission 132453) | Hypersaline lake sediment archaeal communities from the Salton Sea, California, USA - SS_1_D_2 metaG | ecosystem: Environmental > Aquatic > Non-marine Saline and Alkaline > Hypersaline > Sediment... | reverse complement strand
CGGGCGGCTATCGCCGGGGGGCATTCATGCGTGGTCGAACTGCTCAACTATCGCAAGGACGGCACGCCCTTCTGGAACCGGCTCTCCCTGACCCCCCTGCATGACGAGAGCGGCGTGGTCACCCACTTCATCGGCGTGCAGTCCGATGTGACCCGCCGCCGACTGGCTGAGGAGGCCCTGCTCGAAGCCAACGCCCGGCTCGAGGGAGCCAACCGGAAAATGCAGCTCGACCTCGAGGCTGCAGCCGCGATCCAGCAGTCGCTGTTGCCCGATCGGCCGCCGGAGGTGCCCGGGCTCTCCTTCACGTGGCTGCTCGATCCCTGCGATGAACTGGCCGGGGATACCCTGAACGTGATCCCCCTCGACGAAGATCACGTGGCGCTCTATGTCCTCGACGTGAGCGGCCACGGCGTGCCCGCGGCTCTGCTCTCGGTCACCCTGCACCGCTGGCTCTCACCCGATCCCGAGCGGTCGCTGCTGCGCACGAACGCAGATCCGGGCTCGAACGGTCCAGATGGTCCGCAGATCACTTCACCGGCCGGGGTCGCCCGCCGGCTCAACCGGCAGTTCCCCCTCGATCCGGCCGTCGGGCAGTACTTCACGCTCATCTACGGGATCGTGACCCTCTCGACCGGGGAATTCACCTATGTCACCGCCGGGCATCCCAGCCTGATCCACCTGCCGGCCGGCGGCCGGGCCGTGCAGCCCGAAGCGGCCGGCACGCCGATCGGTTTCCTCCCCGAGGCCGAATACGAAGCCGAAATCCTCACCCTGGACCCGGGCGACCGGCTCTTCATGTTCAGCGACGGGGTGCTCGAGGTGCTGAACGGGGCGGACGAGATGTTCGACGTCGCCGGCCTGATCGACGCGATCGAAACCAACCGCGAGGTCGGGCTCGACGAAAGCGTCCAGGCCATCGCCGAAGCCGCCCGGCAGTGGCGGGGCGACCGGGCGCTCGATGACGATCTGACGTTGCTGGGAGTGGAGGTCAGCCCAGCTCCAGGTTCGTGATCTCGTCGGTGACCCCGAAATCGAAATCCGGGTACTCATACAGCGGCAGGCGCGGTTCGGTCTCTCCGATCGAGTAGCCGTAGAGCCCGTCGTACTCGGTGACGTCCTCCCCGATATCCTCCAGCTGCTGCAGGTACTCGCTGATCGATTTCGACTCGATGATCACGACCTTGCCCATACGGTCGATGATCGGGCTGTGGGCCCGGGTGCGGTCGTGATCGAATTCGAGGATCCGCCGGCCGTAGCGGGTGATGCCGATCACCCGGAAGGTGAGGCTCTTGCCCACCGCCGGCAGGTTGAGAACGTTGCGATCGGTGGCCAGGAAGGGCAGGTCGGCATCCTCGCGCAGTTCGGCGATGTTCTCCCGTATCCGCTCGGGTTCGAGGGGGAGATCGCGCACCCGCTCGTGAAGCTTCTTCGGGATCGTGCCGAATTTCTTCTCCTCGATCTCTTCCTGCACCGCCCGGGCATTGGGGGCGAAGTTGAAGGTGTTCTCCATGTACCCCTTGACGGTAAAGGTGTAGTAGGGCAGGACTCCGATCTCGCCCAGGACCTGCCTGAGCCGGGCAGTGTGTCCCCGGCGCGAGGCCGCCGCCGTGAAGACGAGCTGGTTGGTCACCAGCCAGCCGGCCTCCTGGAGGCGGCCGACCGCCTCCTCGACCGCCGGGGTGATCTCGAGCGGGGCCTCGAAATGAGCCTGGATGATGAACTGGCGCACCCCGATCTCCGATGCCCTGGTTTTGAAATCGGCCAGGATCCGGGCCAGTTCGGGGGTTATCCGCATCGGCAGGTAGATCGGCAGGCGGGTGCCGATCCGCACCCGCTGCAGTTCGGCGTATTTCTCCCCGTCGGGACGTTTCTCGTTGGCTGCGCGCTTGCGCAGAGCCATGCGGTACACGGCTTCGAGAATGATCTCGAGCGAGGTGTCCGAACTCATCAGGGCATCCCCCCCGGTCAGGAGGATGTCGCGCAGCTGGCTGTCGGTCTCGAAGTAGCCCATCAGCCGCTCGAGCTTGTCGGTCCAGGTCTCGCCGGGCCGGAGTTTCTCCAGGTTGAAGTTCAGGTTCCCCCGCTGGAACTCGTACATGCGCTGGCATGAGGCGCAGAGGCCGCCGCAGGCCCGCCCGACGGTGTCGGGTATGAGGATGGCCACATCGGGATAACGGCGGTGGATGTTGTACTCCGAGGGCAGGACCCACCCGGCGGCATTCGGCTTGCCCGGCTCGACCTCGTCCTCTTTCTCCCAGGCCACGATATGGCCGAACTCGTCCACCAGTTCCTGGCTGTAGACGACGTAGTAACGCAGGGCCAGGTCGGCGCCGACCGCGAAGTAGGGCACCCGCACGTGCAGCAGCGAGAGATAGTAGGGATTGACGAAGAAGGGGATGCCCTTCTCGCGCGCGGAGTAGAGCACCTGCATGGTGTCGGGATCGAGCGAGTTGCCGAGCATCTCGTTGAGCAGATCGGGGTCACGCACCGCGAAGCGCAGGTGGAATTCCGGTGTGGTCCACCATTCGTAGATCTGCGCGAATTTCTCCTCACGGCTCATCCCGGGCTCGAAGGTGAAGCGCGTACTGCGTATCTCGCCGGCATCGATCCGGTCGATCAGGATGTTGGTGATCCGCTCCCGGTTCTCATCCCTCAGCTTGATGATCCGGGGGTCGAGCCCGGAGGGGTAGCGTTCCATCCATTTCGCCACGGTGGCCCGTTTGACCTGCGGGCGGGTCGATTTCCCGGCAAACTGCTCAAAGAGCTTCACCATGTCGGTGAAGAAGGCCGGTTTGGCGCCGCCGGTACCGTAGGTCACCGCCATCCAGATCATGCGGACCGGATTGCTCACCGCCAGCTCACCGCGCAGGTTCAGATCCTCGAACTCCCGGTCGGCGTTGTCGATGTAATCGAGGATCCGGATGGCAGCGTAATCGCTCCAGGTCAGCGCTTCGAAGAGCTTCCGGTCGGTGTGGTCGCTCTCATAGAAGGTGAGCGCCTGCGGGGAGGCCTTCTGCAGGACCCACTCGCGCACTCCGAGCAGGGCCTCGGTATCGTTGCGCGAGTTGTGCATGATGTCCTCGAGCTCGGGATTGGAGTCGAGGAGCTGATTGAGAAGCTTGTGGGAGTGGACGTTGATGGCGATATCGTCGAGTTCATGCTCGCGCCGCATACTGCCTTCCTGGTCGGAGCGGTGGGTTCACGCGTCCTCAGGATAGGTGAGAGCTTGCGGCTTTTCAATCGGACCTGCGACAGAACCTGCGTCTGCCTGTTGCACGGGGCGATGTTAACAAGCAGATGCAGGTCTGCGTCCTACGGGTGAGATGTGAGTGAGGGAGGGCCGGGTATTACAGAAAGGCCCTCAAATGAAACGGTTATCATTTGTCAGCCTGTTTTCTCTGATCATCCTCCTCTTCCTGCCGATCCTTCTGTTTTCCGCACCTTCCGTCTACGGTCAATCGGAAAGGGCGACTATCACGGTCACCGATCACGCAATCCTGGCTGTCACTCCTGATATCGTGAGTTTCGACATCGAGGTTTCGGGTGAGGATTCAACTGCGAATGGCGCAAAAGCCGAACATGACCTCAAGGCCCGGTCGGTGCTGGAGACTCTGGCTGAACTGGGTGTGCCGGCGGAGAACGTCAGAACCGAACATATCTTTCTCAGCGATCAATACTTTCACGCTGTAGGGGGCACGGTTCACAAATGCTCCCAGATGCTCGAAATCACGCTGAAAGATATCGATGGCTGGGAGTACGTACTGCAGCGAGCCTTCGATGCTGGAGCCAACGGTGTAACCCGGATCGAGTTCTCGACCTCAGAGCGTGACGATCTGCAACTCATCCTGCATGAGATGGCCTTCAACCGGGCTCTCGAGAAAGCCGATCGCCTGGCCAGGGCCTCCGGCTTGAGGGTGGGCGGGATCATAGACATGAACGATGGGCAGGGCGATATGGCCATGTATATCCGTGCGAGTGGTCAGCGGGATGTCGCTGCGACACAGATCGAGTCGCCCGCAGACTTTCTGGCCCGGGGTCGGATCAGCAGTCCGGGCCAGATCGAACTCCGGGCAACCGTCCAGATCACCTGCACCTTGATTAAACCGTGATACGTTTCCGATGTGAACCGTAGCACTCGTCCCCGATCCCGGATCACCGTGGCAGGTCCGGGATCGGGGGTGGTGGCGCGGCTTCAGGCTGCATCTCGATGGTGACCAGGCTCCGGGCCGGGAAGAATGCCGCCGCCATGACGCCGGCCACGGGGATGGTCACAAGCGCGGTCTCGAATTCGGTGAGCACGATCGGGGTCGCCCCGACGATCGCTCCGGCAGCGAACATCATCCCGAAACCCTTCCGCCGGCTCCGGAATCTGATCCGGGCGATGTCGCTCACGGGAATTGCACCTCGTTCCCCGCCGGTGACTCCGTTCAGGAATTCATCGGCGAGTGGATCGACATCGAGCTGCGGAGTCGGGAAGGACTTCAGGTGATGAGCGAAGTAGAGGGTGTCGGCGCTCATCGCTGCCGATCGCACCAGATGCTCCATCCCGTCGATATCGATGATGTGCACGACCGTTTCCTCGCGCGGCAGCTCGCTGCGAACCGCCCAGGGCAGTTCGGTGAGTCCGCTCTGCCCGAGACGGTACGTGTGCGAGCAGGCGGTAGCGAGCATGGCTGCCAGCAGAGCGGGCATTTTCGGTCGAAACAGACTGTTCAGTTTCATGGCAGACACCTCCTAATCTTCAGCGATCAGGGTTCCGGATCGCTTCTGCTCTTTCCCCGGGTGATCTCCGGGCCGGCCTGAACAGGGTAATGCCGGCCAGCGCACAGAACATGCCGGAGCCATTCCGGCCTGTCCCGATGTTGCGCAAGCGCCGTGCCACGGCTGAAACTCTCTGTCGGACAGAAGAAATAAGGCGGCAACGTGTTGTCCGGCATGATCTTGCGGGGACATGGAAATGGTCGGCAGGACGGAACCGCAGGGAGTGACGAGAACCGGTGAAGTGCATTCATCACACCGGCTGTCATCCCGGCGTCACACCCCCGATTCGGCGTCCCGCTCCCGATTCTGTTTCACGGCACCGTCAGCATCTGACCGTCGGGCTCGAGGCGCCCGCTTGTCAGGTGCAGGCGCGGCCGATACCATCGGGCAGAACCGTATCCTCTCTCCGGATGGCGTCTCTCCACCGGTCGGGAGAAGGATCGGCTCGCGGTCGGGAGAAGGTTCAGCCCGTTGCCACTCACAGGGGACTGCCTGCCATGATCGGCAGCCGGATCGGCCATTATCGGATCACCGACAAGCTCGGCGCGGGCGGTCTGGGGGTGGTCTGGCTGGCCGAGGATACCGAACTCGGCCGGCAGGTGGCCCTGAAGTCCCCGCCCCTGCTCGAGGAAATGGATTCCGACCGCCGGGACCGACTCGTGCGCGAAGCCCGTGCCGCAGCCCGGATCAACCACCCCAATATCGCGCAGGTGCACGAGATCGAAGAGATCGACGATCGGTTGCTGATCGTCATGGAGTACATCGATTCGGGTACGATCGCCGACCGTCTGGCCGCCGTCGAACCGGACGGGCTCGGCCTGGAAGAGGCCCTCGACTGGGCCCGTCAGGCAGCTGAAGGGCTGGCTGAAGCCCACCACCGCCGGGTGGTTCATCGCGACATCAAGCCCGCCAACATGATGCTCGATGCCCGGGGGTGGGTGAAGATCACCGATTTCGGTCTGGCGGTGCTGACTGCGGAGTCGGGGGGCACCGAAGAGGGCATTATCGGTTCCCCCGGTTACCAGAGTCCCGAACAGGTCGTGCGGGGCGAGGTCGATGCCCGCAGCGATCTCTTCAGCCTCGGGGTCACCTTCTATGAGATGTTCACCGGGCGCAGTCCGTTCCCGAAAGAGAGTGTCGAAGACTATGTCGGCGCCGTCCTGACCACGGTTCCGGAGTCTCCGACGCGTATCCGTTCCGAACTGCCGCGCCAGCTCGAGGACGTGATTCTGAAACTGCTTGCCCGGGATCCCGCTGACCGGTACTCCTCGGCAGGCGAAGTCGCTGCCGACCTGATCGAGATCCAGACCCGGCTCGGATTGCTGACCGGCACCCAGATCCCCGCCCGCGCCGGAGCCCCGGCCGAGGTCACTGCGCGCCGCCGGGAACACCGGAGGCAGCGCCGCCGCAACACGATCCTGACCGGGGTGGCCATGGCCGCCTTCGTCGCGGTGCTGACCTACCTGGTCCTGCCGCGGGTCTTCGCCGGCTTCGAAGGCCGGCTCTACGATTCTCGGGTAGCGGTCGCCCGCGCCTTCGACCCGCCGTACGATCCCGATTCGGGCCTGAACCTCATCACGATCGATGACCGGAGCGTACTCAAATACGGCCGTTTCGCGCACTGGCCGCGGGCCCGGCACGCCGCCCTGCTCGACAGCCTGGCGCGGTGGCGCTGCGCCGCCGTTTTCTTCGATCTGCTCTTCTTCGATTCCGAACCCGGCCCGGCGGGCGATGAGGCCCTGATCGCGAGTCTGCAGGAGAGCGGGGCGGGTTATACGGCCGCGGCCATTCTCGATCGGGCGGGATTCGTGTTCGCCTCGACGATCGACAGTCTCGAGGATTCACCCCTGCTCATCGAAGCCTCGCTGCCGGTGGAAGCGATCCCGGGCTCCGAAACGCTGCCCGATCGCCGCCCCGGACATGTTCTGCAGAGTCCGGTCGCAGGGGTGGGGGAGGTGAGCCGGGGGATCGGACTGGTGAATCTCTATCCCGACTCCGACGGAGTCGTGCGGCGCCATCCCCTGCTGGTACGCTACGGCGATCGCATCATCCCGTCGGCCGCCTTCCGGCTCTTCCTCGATGTCATGGCGGTACCCGAAACCGGGCTCGTGATCGAACCGGGGCGGGCCCTGGTGGCCGGTACCTGGCGGTTCCCGATCGATACCGCGGGCAATCTGCTCATCCGCTGGTATCCCTCCCTGACCGAGGCTCCCTTCCGGACGATCCCCTACTACGACGTGCTCGCCGGCCGGGTCGGTCAGTCCGCGAAGTACTTCGACGGCGGGATCGCGATCATCGGCACGACTGTCTCCGGTTCGGGTGACATGCAGGCGACCCCGACCGGCACCCTGGCCGGCCCGGCGGTGCACACCACTCTCTTTGCCAACCTGGTGCGCGGTGATTACGGTCGGGCCATGGGCGACGGCGTGGGCTTCGTGCTCACGGTGCTCCTGGGCCTGCTCGCCGGGTACGCGGCGCTTCTGTTCCGGGTCGTACGGGGGAGCGTGTACACCATCGTGTTCCTGCTTTTCTTTCTCTTCGCCGGCTACTACGTCTATCTGGAGTGGTCGTACTGGCTCGAACTCTACCGGCCGGCCATCGGTCTGGTCGGGGGATACCTGGCCGCCCTGGTGTACCGCTACCGCCCGCTGGGGGGGTAGCGTTCGAACCGCCGGAACTGCACGATGAAGGGATCGATCCCATGAAAGACACCATCACCGCCGCCGCCGGCGACCGCACCGCTGCCCTGACCGACTTCACCCGCGAGATCGTGGCCATTCCGTCGGTGACCGGGGACGAGGAAGCGGTGGTGCGGCGGATAGAGGCCGAGATGGAAACGCTCGGGTACGACGAGGTCACGGTCGATCCGATGGGGAATGTGCTCGGCCGGCTCGGTTCGGGGCCGCGGGTGCTGGCGATCGACGGTCACTGCGATACGGTCGATGTCGGCGATCCCGATCTCTGGGAACGCGATCCCTTCTCGGCCGAGCTCGTTGACGGGGTCATCTACGGCCGGGGAGCAGCCGATCAGAAAGGGGGGCTGGCGGCAGCGATGCATGCCGGGGCTCTGGCCCGCGAAATCGGACTGCCTGAAGATCTCTCACTCTACGTCGTCGCCTCGGTCGTCGAAGAGGATGTCGAGGGCCTGAACTGGCAGTACATCGTGAATTCCGGTGGCCTGCGTCCCGGGGCGGAGCTGATGACAGAACCCACCGGCCTGGGTCTGACGAGAGGGCAGCGGGGCCGGATGGAAATGCGGGTGCGCACCCGGGGTGTCTCCTGCCACGGCTCGGCCCCTGAACGGGGTGTCAACGCCATCTACCGCATGGCTCCGATCATCGCCGAGGTGGAGGGCCTGCATGATTCCCTGACCGGGGAGCCTCCCCTGGGGAAGGGGAGCGTGACTGTGACCGACGTGCGCTCTACGGCGCCCTCGCTCTGTGCCGTGGCCGACTCGGCCACGATCCATCTCGACCGCCGGCTCACCAGCGGCGAGACGCTCGAATCCTCGCTGGCTGAAGTGCGCGGTCTCCCCGGGGTGCAGGCCGCCGGAGCCGAGGTCTATGTGCCCGAGTACGAGATCGAGACCTGGACGGGGCTGACGGTTCCGGCCGAGGCGTACTACCCGGCCTGGCTGCTGGCCGAAGACCATCCCCTGGTGCAGAAAGGGATCGCCGCCTTCACCGGGCAGTTCGGTTCAGAACCCGAGGTCGGGGTGTGGACCTTCTCGACCAACGGGGTGGCCACGATGGGGCTCTTCGACATTCCCACCATCGGCTTCGGGCCGGGGCACGAGGAACATGCCCACATGCCCACCGACCAGCTGGTCGTGAGCGAGCTGGGAGCGGCCCTGGAGTTCTACACCGCCTTCATCGTGACGTACTGAGAGGATTCCCCCTGTCCCGGGAGGTGGCTGAGGATCTTACTCGGGGTGGTTCTCTCCGCTTTCTCTCCCCCAGCCCTCGATAGCGGCAAAGAGTTCGTGCGGGCGGAAGGGTTTCGAGACGTACCCGTTCATGCCGGCCTCGAGAAAGCGTTCGCGATCCCCGGCCATGGCATGGGCGGTCAGGGCGATGATCGGCAGGTCGGCGAAGCGGGAGTCGCTGCGGATCTCCCGGGTGGCGGCGATGCCGTCGAGTTCGGGCATCTGCACGTCCATCAGGACGAGGTCGTAGGAAATCTCCTGTACCTTTTCGACCGCCTGCCGGCCGTTCTCGACGATATCGACCTGGTGGCCGCGCTTGCGCAGCATGCGGGCGGCCACCTCCTGGTTCACCCGGTTGTCTTCGGCGAGCAGGATGGTGAGTCTGAGACGGGATTCCTCGATCGAGTGCCTGGTGATCAGGCGGGACGGTTTTCTCCTCTCGCCGGGACCGACCTCTCCGGCCTCTGCAGACCGGACCTCTCCGGCTTCAGCGGCTGCTCCGGGAGCAGGTTCAGCACCGTCCGGCGGGGCAGTGTCGTTCGCAGCTGCCTGCTTCGCAGCTGAGGCCGGGAGGGGCGTGCTCTCGGCCAGGACCGCCACGGTGGCTTCGATCAGATCGGCCCGGGCCAGGGGCTTGGTCAGGTAGCCTGCGATACCTGCTTCGAGAGAGCGCTGTCCGTCCCCCTGCTGTCCGCCCGAGGTGAGCATCATGAGACTGGTGTCGGCCAGCGCCGGATCGGCGGTGATGGTTGCCGCCAGGGTGAAACCGTCCATTTCGGGCATCAGGGCGTCGAGATAGGCGATCCGGTAGGGATTCCCCGCTGCTGCCCGGGCCCGGATCTTCTCGAGGGCGTCGGGGCCGCCCACGGCTTCCTCGACCAGCATGCCGACGGTGGCGAGCATCTCGCGCACGATCCGCCGGTTGGTTTCGTTGTCGTCGACAACCAGGGCCTCGACTCCTTCGAGCGGAACCCGGCGTTCGCGCGGCCCGTGCCCCGATTTCTCCACCGTGAGCGCGATCGTGAAAGAGAAGGTGCTGCCCCGGCCTTCTTCGCTTTCGAGCGCGAGGTCACCTCCCATCAGCTCGACCAGCCGGCGTGAGATCGAGAGCCCCAGCCCGGTACCCCCGAATTTGCGGGTCGTGGAGACGTCCGCCTGCTTGAATTCCTCGAAGATGTGAGCCCGGGCGGTGTCCGAAACGCCGATGCCGGTGTCGGCGATCGAGAAGGTGAGCGGCGTGCCGGCTGCCTCCCCGGGTGAATCCTCTGAAGCCTCCCCGGCGGAATCCGCCCGCCCGACTTTCAGGAGGACCTCGCCGGTGTCGGTGAACTTCACGGCGTTGCCGAGCAGGTTGTTCAGGATCTGCCGGAGCCGGCCGGGATCCCCCGAGACCGATCGCGGGACCTGCGGGTCGATCTCGTAGATCAGCTCGATTCCCTTCTCGAAGGCACGCGGGGCGTGCAGGGCGGCGATCGAATCGATGAGCGCGTGCAGATCGAAACTCAGGCTCTCGAGTTCGAGATGACCGCCCTCGATCTTGGAGAAGTCGAGCACATCGTTGATGATCGCGAGCAGCGATTCGG
>Ga0180434_10009929_pt1 | contig 10272 bp, 8 predicted proteins | sample SS_ome_7_FD_132453 | JGI IMG/M metagenome (GOLD analysis project Ga0180434, IMG submission 132453) | Hypersaline lake sediment archaeal communities from the Salton Sea, California, USA - SS_1_D_2 metaG | ecosystem: Environmental > Aquatic > Non-marine Saline and Alkaline > Hypersaline > Sediment... | reverse complement strand
GTCGCCGCCGGGGCCGAGGGCGGCCGCCTCACCACCGCGGTCACCGAATCGAAATCCGGCCGAGAGGCGTGGCGGGCTCGCGTCTTCGTCGACTGCACGGGCGACGGCGACCTCGCCGCCCGCGCCGGGTGCGGGTTCGACCTCGGTCATCCCGAGACCGGCAAGTGCCAGCCGATGACCCTCTTCGCCCTCATGACCGGGGTGCGCTTTCAGGAAATCGAACCGTTCGTCGGCGGCGGGATGGGGGAGCCGAAGCGCCGGCTGCTGGCCGCCATCCGCAAGGGCGGGTTCGAGCCGTCCTACCACGGGCCCACGCTCTTCCGCATCCGCGACGACCTGTTCACGATCTCCGCGAACCACCAGTACGGCCGACTGGCGACGAGCGCGGCCGACGTCACCGCCGCCACCCTCCAGGGGCAGCAGGAACTGCACGCCATCGTCAAGGCCCTCCGGTCGCTGGGTGACCCGTGGTCGGACCTCGCGATCGTCGCCACCGCCGAGCACATCGGCGTCCGCGAGGGGCGGCGCGTCCACGGCCGTTACACCGTAACGGTCGACGACATGGTCCGCGGGGCCCGCTTCGACGACGCCGTCTGCCGGGCCACGTTCTGCATCGACGTGCACTCGACGGACCCCGGCAAGACGAAGGGCATCGAGGGCCGGGCGGGCGTGAAGACGCAGCCGTACGACATCCCGCTCCGCGCGCTCATCGCCAAGGACGTGAAGGGCCTGATGATGGCCGGCCGGTGCATCAGCGGCGATTTCCTGGCCCACTCCAGTTACCGCGTCACCGGCAACGCCGTGGCGATGGGCGAAGCCGCCGGCCGCCACGCCGCCGAGTGCGCCCTGGCGGGGACGACGCCGTAGCGCGGTCGCAGCGCCCCCGGCGGGTCGGTTTTAACGCAGAGAGCGCGGAGAACCACAGGGGACGCAGAGAACAGCGCAGACGGAGTCAAGACAACAGCGGGTGGCCCGGCCGGTCTTGCCCGGCCGGTCTTGCCCGGCCGGGGGAACCGCCCGCCAGGTCGGACAAGCCGGCGAGGCTACACAGGCACAAGGAGGCCGAGTATGCACCGCACGCTCACGGCGCTGACCGTGATCGCCGTCATCCTCACTGCGGGGACGGCCTGCGCCGCCTGGCCTCGCCACACCATCGACGACTCCAGCCGCGGGGCGGACGGCATCCGTCTCTGGGACGTCGACCGCGACGGCCACGCGGATATCGTCACCGGCTGGGAGGAGGGCGGCATCACGCGCGTGTACCTCAACCCGGGCCCGGAGAAGGCGAAGGGCAAATGGCCGGCCGTCACCGTCGGCAGAACGCCCAACGTCGAAGACGCCGTCTTCTGCGACCTCGACAACGACGGCGCCCACGACGTCGTCACCTGCTGCGAGGGCCGCACCCGCACCGTCTTCGTCCACTGGGCGCCGAAGGAGCGGGACCGGTACCTGGACCCGTCGGCCTGGACGACGGAGGCGGTGCCGGCCTCCAAAGGCCGCATGAAGTGGATGTTCGCCGTCCCCGTGCAACTCGACGGGAAGCACGGCGTGGACCTCGTCGCCGCAGGCAAGGGCAAGGGCGCCGCCGTTGGCTGGTTCGAATCCCCCGCCAACCCCCGGAACCTGGCCGCCTGGACGTGGCATCCCATCCACCAGGTCGGCTGGGTCATGTCCCTCCGGCTGGGAGACGTGCGCGGCGACGGGCACCCAGACATCCTCGTGAGCGATCGCTACGGCCCCTCGCGCGGCGTGTTCTGGCTCGAAAACCCCCGGACCAACCCCGCCAACGCCGGCGCCTGGCGCCGCCACGACGTCGGCGGCAAGGGACGCGAGGTCATGTTCCTCGACCACGCCGACCTCGACGGCGACGACGCGGGCGACGTCCTCGTCGCCGCCAAGCCGCGAGACATCCTCTTCTGCCGCAGCCTGTCCAAGAACGGCCGCCGGTGGAAGGAGCACACCATCCGCACGCCCGAGTCGGCCGGCACCGCCAAGGCCGTGGCCGTCGGCGACATCGACTCGGGCGGCCGGCAGGACCTGGTCTTCACGTGCGAGCACGCCAAGCCGCCGAGGTCCGGCGTCATGTGGATGTCCTACCGCAACTCGCCCATGGACCCCAAGTGGCCCGCCCACGAGGTCAGCGGGCCGGGGGGCGTCAAGTTCGACCGCCTTGAACTCCTGGACCTCGACGGCGACGGCGACCTGGACGTCCTCACGTGCGAGGAACGGCATAACCTGGGCGTCATCTGGTACGAGAACCCCGCCCACGCCCGGCCATGAGTGCGGGTGCCACCGATTGCTTGTCAATCGGTGCTGCATTTACAGGACGCACGGAATGCAAGCACTCCGTGGCACCCGGCCCAAAAGTGCGTGGCCCCTCTTCGCCCCCGCTTTTTTCTTGCAACCCCCGCCTGCCAGAAACCATAATTGATGCTTGCCGGAGGGTCGGCACCCCTTCAAGCCGGCCCCGAATCGAGAGGAGGGACCCATGGCCTCACGCAACGGCGAAGTGTGCTCGGCAGGCAAACCCTGTGTGGCCCGGCCGGCTTGCCCGGCCGGGGACCCGCTCGCTGGCGCTTGCAGCTCGATGACGGTCCGACCCGCGACCGTCAGGGAGCGTATTCTCGCGGCGTTGTCGGCCACCCTGGCCCTTGCCCTCATTCTGACGGCCGGCTGCGAGGACCCCGCCATCCGGTTCAACCGGTCCGGCATGGAGGCCTACCGTGCGGGCCGCTACACCGAGGCCCGCGCCGCCTTCGAGGAGGCCATCGAGCACAAGCCCGACGTCGGCACCTACTACTTCAACCGCGGCATGTCTGAGCAGGCGCTCGGAAAGTACACCGAGGCGATCTTCAACTACCGGATGGCCACCAAACTCGACGCCTCCATCCTGGCTGCCTACAAAAACGCCGCAGACTGCCACCTCCAACTCGGCGAGCCCGACAAGGCCCGGGCCGTCCTTGAAGAGGGCACCCGGGCGAACCCGTACACGGCGGGGGCGTTCATCAACCTAGCCCGCTTCTACGACGACCGGGGCGACGAGGCGGACGCCAAACTCGCCCTGGCCAAGGCCGTCGCCGCCGACCCCGATAGCGCCGCCGCCCACCGCGAGTACGCCCGGATGCTGCTCCGCCTCGGCGAGCGCGACAAGGCCATCGTCCACCTCCGCAAGAGCATGCAACTTCAGCCCGTGCAGCCGGAGGTATCGGCCCAACTCTCGGAACTCGCCCCGGCCGAGGCCGAACTGCCGCCACCCAAACCCGACAGCGACTGAGCCCGCTGGGTTGTGGGCCGCAGCCTTCGGCTGCGGCCATGTCACGGCGCCGGAAACTTCCCGCGACCCAAGGTCGCGGCTCACATCCCGCCGTTTTTGGCGCGAAACGCGTCGCTCCGCCGCTCGTCCCTTGCACGCGGTGGGGCCGGCCGATACAGTCTTGCCCGATGACCGTTCGCGAGATCACCCCCGCGCCAGGCCCTATCAGCGGCCGCGTCCGACCCCCGGGGTCCCGGAGCATCACGAACCGGGCCCTGGTGGTGTCGGCCCTGGCCCAAGGTGAGTCCGTCCTGGAAGGCGTCGGCCTCTCGGAGGACACCCGCGTCTGCGCCGAGGCGCTCGGGTCGCTCGGCATCGCCGTGGACGTGGACGAGGCCCGCCGACGCATGACCGTCACCGGCTGCGGGGGCGACGTGCCCCCCGGGCCGAAGGACCTCTACACGGGCGAATCCGGCACGGCCACGCGGTTCGCGACGGCCCTGGCGGCCGCCGGACGGGGCCGGTACCGCATCGACGGCGCCCCGCGGATGCGGGAGCGGCCGATTCAGGACCTGCTCGACGGCCTGGCGGCCCTCGGCGTCCGGGCCGAGAGCGAGCAGGGCACGGGGTGCCCGCCCGTCCTTATAGACACCGCCGGCCTCGCGGGCGGCGAGGTGACGGTCCGCGGGGCCGTCTCCAGCCAGTACCTGTCGGCCCTGCTGATGGCCGGCACCGCCGCCGCCGCCGCCGTCACCATCCGGGTGACGGGCGAACTGGTCTCCAAGCCGTTCGTCGACATGACGCTGGCCGTCCTTGACGCCTTCGGCGTGGCGGTGGAGCGGGAGACGTACGCCCGGTTCCGCATCCCGGCGCCGCTGCGGTACGCCGGCCGGACGTACCCGGTGGAGCCTGACGCGGCCAGTGCGAGTTATTTCCTGGCCGCCGCCGCCGCCACCGGCGGCGAGGTGACGGTCGAGGGCCTCGGGCGCTCCAGCGTCCAGGGGGCGGCCCGCTTCGCCCACGTCCTCCGCGAGATGGGGTGCGAGGTCGCCTGGACCGATGCCGGCGTGACGGTGTCGGGGCCGGAGCGGCTCGCGGGGCTGCGGACTGACATGAACGCCATGCCCGACATGGTTCTGACGCTGGCGCCGCTGGCGGTGCTGGCCCGCGGGCGGACGGTCATCGAGAACGTGGCGAACCTGCGGGTGAAGGAATGCGACCGGCTGTCAGCCCTGGCGGCGGAACTCGGCCGGCTGGGGGCACGGGTCGAGGAGCACCCGGACGGGCTCGCCATCACACCGCCGAAGGCGGTGCAGCCGGCCGAGATCGCCACCTACAACGACCATCGCCTCGCCATGGGGATGGCGGTGGTCGGCCTGGCCGTCCCGGGCGTCCGGATTGCGGGGGCCGAGTGTGTCGGCAAGACGTATCCCGGCTTCTTCGAGGACTTGGCCCGCCTGGCGGAGGGGGGAGGGACGTGAAAACGTTCAGCCCCATCGCGGCGCTGGCCCTGCTCTGTGCGGTCCTGGCGGCGCCCGGGTGCCGGGGCCGATGGCGCCTGGGGGCCGACCAGACCCGCCGCGACGTCTACGTGAACCTGATGACCCCGCTCCAGCGGGCCAAGTACCGGCACATGGAGGCCGCGGGCAAGCCGGTCAGCCTGCGTCTGGCGTACCTCCAGGAAATTGGAGTTTATCAAACGTGGGCCGAACAGCCGAAAGAGACCCAGGAGGCTATCCTGCGCCGGGAGGTGACCGAGGGCATGACGCCCCTCCAGGTGCGGATGGCCTGGGGGCGACCGGTCGAGCGGCGAGACGTGACCCAGCCGGCCGAGCGGGCCGCAGGCCACGAACGCACCATCTGGGAATACAAGATCCGCTCCCAAGGAATCGGCGGCAGCCAGTATGAGCGAAGCGTCTGCTTCTACGATGGTCACGTCCTCTGGGTCCGCGACAGCGGATAGCCCACCGCCCGCCGATGCGCTGCACCTCTTGCTGGTGACCTCCCGTCCCGGTCTGGCCGACCGCCTCCGCCGAAGGCTGGCCGAGGTGCCGGTCCAGGTCAATGCCGCCGACATCGCAGTCCCGCGCGGTGTATCTTCCGCCTTCGTCCCAAAGACTATGGCGGACAGGCCTGATGCACCGCGCGCGGCGGCGAATGGCGCGGCGGGTGTGGCCCGGCCGGCTTGCCCGGCCGGGAGCGCGGCCCACCGGGGCGGACAAGCCGCCCCGGCCACACGCCAAGCCACCCTGGCGGCCGAGGCCGACGCGGTCCTGGTCGATCTCGCCGACGAGGACGCGCCTGCGACGGACCGGGCTCTCGCCCTTGTAAGGCGGCTCGGTGAGGGACCGGCGCCGGTCCTGGTCCTCGGCGTCCCGTCCCGTGCCGAGCGCCTCGCGCTGTACGAGGCGGGAGCGGCGGGGTTCGTTCGGATGAACGCGGACCCGGAGGAACTGTCGGCCCGGCTGCGGAGCCTGGCGGGGACCCAGCGCCGGGCCGCCCGCGCCGTCAAGCGGCTGCGGGACCATTCGCGGCACCTGGACGAGCAGTTGCGTCTGGCGCAGCGGCTCCAGCAGGATTTTCTGCCCCGCCGGTTGCCGGGCATGGCCACCGGCCGCTTCGCCGCCCGCCTCGAACCCGCCGCCTGGGTCGCCGGCGACTTCTACGACATCTTCCGCCTCGACGAGCAGCACGTGGGGTTCTACGTGGCCGACGCCGTCGGTCACGGCATCCCGGCGGCGCTGTTGACGGTGTTCGTCAAGAAGTCGCTCCGGACCAAGCACATCCAGGGCAAGCATTACGAACTCATTCCGCCGGACGAGTCGCTGCGGCTGCTGAACCGCGACCTGCTCTCGGCCGAACTTCAGGAGACGCCGTTCATCACCCTGGTCTACGGCCTGTACAACGAGGCGACGCGGGAGGTGGTCTACGCGCGGGCCGGCCACCCGGAGCCCTTGCTTCTGGGGTCCGAGGCCGGCCTCGAACCGCTCGGTCGGCCGGACGGTCCCCTGCTCGGCATCTTCCCAAACGCCGAGTTCGAGGCCTGCCGGCGTCGGCTGGAGGTTGGCCAGCGGATGCTCCTCTACAGCGACGGGGCCGAGCGCGTGGGCCCCGGCCGGCGGGCCGACCCCGCCCGGCTGCGGGAGGTCATCCAGACGGCCGCCCTCCTGCCCGTGGAGGCCCTGCTGGAGGCCGTCCTCGACGCCGTCCGCGGCGCCACCGAAGGCCGGCACTTGGCCGACGACGTCACCCTGGTGGCCTTGGAAGTGACCGGCGGCGAGGACGGGTGAGCGTTTCGGGCCGACGTCGTCCGAGCCGCCATCGTGAGATGGCGGGTACTTTCAGCCGCCGAGGTCGCTTGGCGCGCCGAGCCCGCACCTCACCGCCGGGTACCCGCGACCTCACGATCGCGGCTCGTTGGTTGCGACGTTGACACGTCCCGTCAGCGGTCTATAATCGTCTCTTCCGGTGGATGGCGCGGTTGCGAGCCGCGACCTTTGGTCGCGGGTATCTTTGCCCGCCAGACCGTTTATTGGGCGGATGTCGCGGTGGCCCAGGAGGCCCGCCGCGCGGTATGTGATGAATCCAGCGTGGTGGCCCCGCCTTCGGCGGGTAAGCTTCCCAAGCCACCACGCCTGAGAGAAAATCGCGGCGGCCGGAGCCGAGGGACACCCATGGACCGCAACGCCCTGCGCGACAAGACGGAGGCCCTCAGCGAGCGCCTCGAGGCGCTTCGGGACTCTCTTTGACGCCGACGCCAAGACCGACCGCCTCGCTCGTATAGAGCAGCAGATGGCCTCCCCCTCCTTCTGGGACGACCGGGAGCGGGCCGGGCGCACCGTCCGCGAACTCAAGGCCCTGAAGGCGACCGTCGAGCCGGTGGAGGCGATCGGCTCCCGGCTGGAAGACGCCCGCCTCATGCTGACCCTGGCGGAGGAGGAGGACGACGATTCCGGCCTCCCTGCGGCCGCGGACGACCTGGCCGACGCCGAGAAGCGGCTCGACCGGCTCGAGTTCCTCTCCCTGCTCTCGCGGCCGGACGATGCGAAGAACTGCTACCTCTCGATCCACGCCGGCGCGGGCGGCACGGAATCGTGCGACTGGGCCGCCATGCTCCTTCGCATGTACACCCGTTACATCGAGGGGGCCGGATGGGAGGCCGACGTCGTCGACGCCACCGAGGGCGAGGAGGCCGGATACCGCAGCGTCACCCTGCGGGTCGTCGGCCCGTACGCGTACGGATACCTGTCGGCCGAGGTCGGCGTGCACCGGCTGGTTCGCATCAGCCCGTTCGACGCCCAGGGCCGCCGGCACACCTCGTTCGCCAGCGTCGACTGTCTGCCGGAACTCGAGGACGCCGGCGAGGTCGAGATCGACGAGGGCGACCTGCGGATCGATTTCTTCCGCGCCACGGGTGCGGGCGGCCAGCACGTGAACAAGACCGATTCGGCCGTCCGCATCACCCACGAGCCGACCGGCATCGTCGTCCAGTGCCAGAACGAGCGAAGCCAGCACCAGAACCGCCGCACCGCCATGGAGATGCTGCGGGCACGGCTGAAGCGGCTCGAGGAACAGCGGCGCGACGAGCAACTCGCGAAACTCTACGGCCAGAAGGGCGAAATCGCCTGGGGCAACCAGATCCGCTCCTACGTCCTCCAGCCCTACACCATGGTCAAGGACCACCGGACGGACGCCGAGACCGGCAAGGTCCAGGACGTGCTCGATGGAGACCTGGATGCGTTTATCGAAGCGGAACTTCACCGCCGCGCCGCCGCACGTAGCGGGACGGGCTGATCCGGCGTACGCGCAGAAGCGCGGCGGGTCTCCGCACCCGCCGCGCTGGCGCACGATCGCCGGTTGGCGCACGTCGGGTACGGAGACCTGCCGCGCATCAGGTGGCCTCACTGTGCTGCTCCTCGCCGCGCTGGCCGCCCTCCTCGCCGGCTGTGAGGCCGAGCCGCCGCCGGAGGCCGAGGGCCGCGACGTCGTCCGGCCCGCGCTCGGCTTCGCCATCGACGTGCCCGAGGGATGGACCTGGAATGACCTCTCCGGGGACATCGTCCTCGAGATGCTCCCCCGCACCCCGGACACGGAAACGGACGAACCATCAGCGCCGGAGGACGAAGGCGCACCCGCGGACGCCGACGCCTCCCGGGACGACGCCGCCGAGCGCCGGCACCGGGCCCGGACCGGCCCGGTGATTCACGTGGCGGTCATCGACCGCGAAGGCATGACGCTGGCGGCCTGGGCCGATCAGGCCGTCGCCAGCAGCAAGGAACTCCAGGCGGACCTGGAGGTCCTCTCGCGCGGGCTGGCCCGGACGGCCGACGGCCGGGACGCCCTGGCTCTGGTCCTGAAGAATCCCCGCGGCCTGGAGCCGTTCGTTCAGCGACTGCGGCTGACGCTGACCGGGTCGCGTGCCTACGCCCTGATCGCCACCGCCCCGGAGAGCGATTGGCCGGCCGCCGAGGCCGCCGTCGAGACCTGTTTCGAGTCCTTCGTCGCGTGGTAGAAAGTCCATTTAGCCGCCGGGCCCGCCTTCGCCCTTTGGGCTACGGCGGGTAAACTTGCCCGGCGCGTCGCGCAACATGAGCCTGTGGTAAGAAGCCCATGAACCGCCTGACCGCCCTCATCCTGGCCGTTGCCCTCCTCGCCGCCCTGGCCGGCTGCGACGCGGGGCTGCCCGAGGAGGTGGCCGACTGCGATTACGTCCACCGCGAGGCCCGCTTCGCGATGAACCTGCCCCAGGGCTGGCGGGTCCGGGAATCGCGCGGGCCGGTCACGACGTTCGTCCTGGCGCCCGGCTCGGCGCCGGGGCGGGCCAACGTGACGGTGACGATCGAACCGGCCGGCCGGTTCCCCACGGCGGCAGCGCTTGCCCGCACCGCCGGAGAACGCCTCGGTCGGCTCGAGGGCCTGAAGCGTCTCGGCACGGAGGCGCGGACCCTGGCCGACGGCACCCGGGCCGTCACCGCCACCTTCGAGCACGCGGCCGCGGGCGAGCCCGTGCGTCAGCGGCAGATGTACCTGGTGGCGGGCGGGCAGGCGTTCACGGTCACCGCCACCGCCGCCCCGCCCGAGACGTTCGCCGACCGCGAGGACGCCTTCGAAATTGTGTTTCGCTCGTTCCGGGCGGCATGGTAGATAGGGGAGGTTTCATGGCGCTGGCGCGGTGGCCTTCCCAGGCCACCGCGGCCGGTCGAATGATGAGAAACGCGGCGGCCTGGGAAGGCCGCCGCGCCGGCACCCCCGGCGAGACCGGTTCCAAGAACTCCCGGCGGGCTGGACCAAGAAAGGAACGGATGGACCTGGACGCCCTGAAACGCGACGACCCCGAGACGGCGGACCTCGTCGCCGCCGAACACCGGCGCCGCCGCGAATCGCTCGACCTGATTGCCAGCGAGAACGTGTGCCCGCGGTCCGTCCGCGAGGCCGCCGCCTCCCTCCTGACCGACAAGTACGCCGAGGGCTATCCCGGCCGACGATGGTACGGCGGGTGCGAGGTCGTCGACCGGGTCGAGCAACTGGCGGTCGATCGCGGCAAGGCGCTGTTCGGGTGCGAGCACATCAACGTCCAGCCGCACAGCGGCAGCCAGGCGAACATGGCGGTTTACTTTGCCGCCCTCGAACCCGGCCAGACCATCCTGTCGATGGACCTGGCCCACGGCGGTCACCTGACGCACGGCAAAGAGGGCAACTTCAGCGGATGGTTGTACCACGTAGTGCATTACGGCGTCAGCGCCGAGACCGAGCAAGTCGATTACGCCCGGCTGGCCGACCAGGCCCGCGAGGTCCGACCGGCCATGATCGTCGGCGGCGCTAGTTCGTATCCCCGGGCCGTCGAGGTGGATCGCCTTGCCGAGATCGCCCGCGACGTCGGCGCCCGCCTCCTGGTCGACATGGCCCACTTCGCCGGACTCGTGGTGGGCGGCGTCCACCCGGACCCGGTCCCCGTGGCGGACTTCGTGACGGCCACCACGCACAAGACGCTCCGCGGTCCGCGCGGCGGGCTGGTCCTT
>Ga0180434_10009926_pt1 | contig 10274 bp, 18 predicted proteins | sample SS_ome_7_FD_132453 | JGI IMG/M metagenome (GOLD analysis project Ga0180434, IMG submission 132453) | Hypersaline lake sediment archaeal communities from the Salton Sea, California, USA - SS_1_D_2 metaG | ecosystem: Environmental > Aquatic > Non-marine Saline and Alkaline > Hypersaline >... | reverse complement strand
TCGTACACGCTTTCCGGTACAGCTATCTCCCGTCCGCCCGGAGTCGTGATGGTCAACATGTTGTCCGAAATCGCGCCCACAACTTACCTCCTTATTTTGCACCAAACGCCAGTCCGGCAACGGTTTAGGCAATAGCGAGCGCCTTATGGACGGTCGAAGGTGGTTTGCGCGAGCGCCTGCAAGTGCTGCCCCACGCTCGACACGCTCTTAATGATCCGCTTGTGCGCGTCGTTGATGTCTTCGAGAAGGGAGACCTCCCTCTCTAAAGCTTCGGCGCTCCTCACGAGCCGCTCTACCTCACCCTGCGGAGCCTCTTTCGCATACGCCTTCAAGAAATCCTCTAACGCTTGGCTGAAGCTTCCCACTTCTTTTCCTCCATGATCGAAAGCACTTGCCCGGAGTTGACGAAAATCCGAGCGCCGTTTTCATCAACCGTTGTCACCCAACCGCCCTTCAAGACCGGTTTGAGATCGACAACCCACTCTTCCAAGACGTTGTCGCCATCGACATCGGCTACAATCCGATAGCGCGTACCGCGCTGTTGACGCTCTCTGCGGACCACTGCCATAAAGAGTACCGCAAAGAATGCCGCCACACAGACTACAGCAACTAGAATGCTACGCCACGAGCAGCGCACACCTCCCACTACTCTGTTGGAGGGCACCGGAACCTCTACATACGACACGTCTGTTGAAACCTCAACTTGATTGTTGCACTCGTTCTGCATCAGCGTCCTCAGCCTCTACCGATTGACTGATCTTCTGAACCCACGTACGCAGACCGTTCAAGGCTGCAGAAACTTCTCCGGCAGCGTAGAGATCATCCTCAGAGACCTTGCCTTCAGAGGGCAGCAGGGTCAGCAGATGAATGGCGTTCGCCAGAGCCTCGTCGATCTCCTTCACGTCACCCATCTCATTGCGAGCCTTGTATGCCTTCACAAGCTTGGCCGACAACTCTTGGCGGCGCTTTTGCGCAGCCTCCAAGTCTCTGCGTAACTGAGTAGCTTCTTGTTCCAGATCGCAGATTCTGATGTCTGCCCGACGTAGCTCCTGCGCGAGGTTCCAAAGGGTACTGCGCACAACAGTACCCGACCGAGCCTCACTGTCCATGTAGTTGTAGAGATGCTCCGCAGCAAGCGCCGTACCCTGCCGCTGTTCGCATTCTCGTACACGCTCCACCTCTCGCTGCACCGTGTGATCCCAGACCATGCGCTCATCTCCTTTCTGTTTTCTTCGCTGCCGCATCATCTGCGGCAGGTTTGATGGTTGGCTGTACCCGCAGCCGTTCACGCAGGTCGCCCTCGCTGATAAGATCATCATCGTAAAAGTCGCCAGTGGCCATGTACTCCACACACGCCATGCACCAATGAGAGTTGCATACGCTGCCCATGTCCACGCTCGCCATAAACTCATACTGATCCCCAGGCCGGATTGGCTGGAGACAGCCCCAACAGCGGTGAGGTTTGAGGGCCACACGGGTCTCCAATCTGAGGATCGAGTTCATTTCTGTCCTTCTTTAGCCGGAGGCGTTGCCTTGCAAAGCTGTTCCGGCTGCACCATCATTACGTTCTGACTGTGAGGACGCGCAACAAGCGCTCCGAAAGGCGCTCGTAAGACCAGAGAGCCTTCTTCCTCGGACCCATCAATATCGATTTTTCGGGCGAGATTGCCAGACTGTTCAGGCAGCGTGAATTCGGCGAGGAAGAAAGGGCCTTCGTACAACGTTATCGATTCGCCGTGCCTACCGATCCCTCTCAGCCTGACATGCACCGGCTTTCTGTAAATGATGTCATCCATGTCAGTCTCCAGGTACCTCTAGCCTCATCAAAGGCGCTCCGAACGGGTCCCCGGCCAAACCGCAGTAGCCGAGGGGACTACCTGTCTCTTCCCACAAGCCATGCAGATCGTCCTCGTTGGGCGCGTCGCTGAGAGAGCTCTCAAGCGTCTTGTAGTCCTTCGCCTCTCTGCGCTCCGAGGCCCACGTCTCATAGTGAGTCGGCTTACCGTCTACAAGCCGCCATTCCCATACGTCGCGCCATGCCATGCAACGGTCCCCATCACAAGGAAGGCGCATTACCGTCTCTCCCTTCCGAATTGCCGCAAACGGACACCGCTGACTCTTGGCAACGTCCGACGTTACGATGTTCACTCTGACCTCCTTACCCAAGCGTTGTTGTTCGTCCTATGGCTAGTATAGCAGCGTCAAGGCAATGGTCAAGGCGAGTCGCCCGAATTTGAATCAGAATTCTTCTCGCCGGCAAGACGCCGTTCCTCTTCCGAGATACGCCGCTTGGCCGTCTCGAAATAACCATTGTCAGTCTCTATACCGATGAACCGGCGCCCGTTTCTCAAGCAAGCTATACCCGTACTCCCCGAGCCCATGAACGGGTCCAAGACAACGCCGCCTTCCGGGGTTCGCGTCAGACGGCAAAGATACTCCATCAGAGCCAAAGGCTTGACAGACGGATGCTCATTGTAAGCGCGTCGCTCAGCCGCGCTCGCCCTGGCGCAGAAGAAGAACCTCGCCGCGCTCCCACTGTCCCCGTAGAGCACGTCGCCTTCACATCGTTTGCCCTCAAAGGCCCCGAAAGCGTTCTTATGCTTGGGGCTTCTGCGTTTATGGCCTCCCTTGGCCGCTTTCCCGCTCTTTGTCTGCGGAAAGCACTTCATGACCTCGTCGCTACCGTCATGTAAGAGATTCGCAGGCCACCTCCCTTTGTCAGAGACCCGGTCGGCCACGGTTGAACCTGGCTCGTTAGCGGTAGGCCCCTGCCACTGCCGCTTGCGGGAAGATAAGGAGATGCCCCCTTTCAACCAACTCTCGCCCCTCTCCCGCACCCAATCACAGGGGATTCGAGCGCCGTCGATCCAGAAACCGGCCACGCCGTATTCCATCGCATTCTCAGCGTACGATCCCTTGATGGGGTTCATGGCTACGCAAACGGGATCGTAGCTCGGCTTGAGCCCAGTGTTCCATCCTTGCCAACGCTTCGCCTCCTCCGTGACGGGCACCTTCCTCGATTCTCGAACAGCGCCCTTGGCGGCGTCAATCCCTCGGTCAATGGCCAAACCGTGTGCATAACCGCTGCCGTATACCCACATGACGCAGTCTCTCAGCGCCCATCCCGCGTCCTCTATGGCGCAAGCCAGACGATGATAGGTTCTTGGGCCTCCGAAGGCCAACAGCAGCGCACCGGGCTTGACGGCGTCTCTGATGACGCGCCAGAAGCGTACGCCGGGCACTCCGTGGTCCCAATCTCCCATCGATTTCAGGCCATATGGAGGGTCTGTTATGACCGTGTCTATCGTCCGCTTGGGAAGAGCCGCAAGAGCTTCTACACAATCGGCCTCAAAGAGCATAACCCGACCACTTTCCGATACCCATTGTTGGCCGATCATAAGACTACTCCGTACGGCGCTTCGACAAAGCGTGGGCCGTAGCCCGCTTTATCAGATCGGGACTAGGCGGCTCTGGGTGCCTTTCTTCCACGAAACGCTTGACCTCGGCATCCGTCGTGGGGAACAACCGCCCTTCGCGGCGGAGAGCTTCCCTAACAAGTCTCATGGTCTTAGCCTTCCCAGGCCGCGACTTCTTGTGTTTACCCTTCGGAGGCATCTTGTTTCTCCAAGAGATTTTCGAGATCGTCCAGCAGCCACTGAGCCGCTTGGACATTAGGGATGCTGCCTACCTCTGATTCGAAAAGGATGGAACGAATCTCCGCGATACGCCGCGTGATCTTAGACGCCTCGGACGGCCACTCGTCGTGCTCAGCATGATAATGAACGGCATTGACCAATTCGCGCCACTGTTCCGCACTCAAGGCGATAGTATGGCACGCAGAGGCATCACACAACGTTAGACGAAACCCAGTGGAGCATGGCGACACCCTGATCGTGGCGAACGACGCACTCGACGACAAAGAGAGGCTGTCGCCTTTGCGCCCCCAACAACGCAAGCGTACCTTTGAGGCTTCGTCAACGTCAGAAGTGGCGGCTAAAGCACCACAGGCAGGATCAGTGTTACACCGCACGACCGACGGTTCGGATTTCTCCTCGTCGCCCAAAAGCCAAGCCATGCTGCGGCCGTAGGCTTTGGCAAGCGCGTTGAGCTCTGACACACTCGGCTCCGCCACGCCGGATTCGAAGGTCGCTATCACCTGAGCAGCCAAACCGGAAGCCTTGGCTGCGTCATTGTAGTTCAGGCCGAAAGACTCCCTGGCCAACGTAAGCCTTTTGGTTAACCTACGCTTGCTCATTTCTGCTCCTCTGCGTCTTTGACTCTCTCAGGCTTGGGCAATTCCGCCTGAAATGCAGCGATCACGCGAGCTACGTCATCCCCAAAAGCACCCTCTACTTGTTGTAACCTCAAATGTATCTCTCTGAAAGTGCCTAGCGTGACTGACCAGCCTGCAGACAACGCAACAAAGCCCAACTGATTGTACGTAGTATCGAACGCACCGGTGGAATATATGGCTTCGAATTCCTCATAGAAACGGTTGCGTGTAGCTGGGTTGAAGCCCATGTAGTGGTGGTAGATGTCGAACGAAGCTGTGGCTCGCCAAATGTCATAGGCTGTAATCTCCTCCGTAGCAGGCACCATACGGGTTCTGATGGCCAGAAGAGCGTTCAGATAACGAAGATGTTCCCTCCGCTTCGCCGCGCCAGGGCTATAGCGTATCTCCGTAGTCTTGCGGCGCAAAGACTTGTCCTTGGCCAAGATCGCCCGTAGGTCAGCGATGTGCTTGTCGATCTCTTTGTCGTAAGGGATTGTGGACTTGAGCACCGCGATGTTCTCTTCAGAATCTACCTCTACGCCCCTGAGAGCCTTCAGCGCGGCGTCCAGCGACCAAGCCCAACGCAATCCTGTGGTATCCGCGACGAGTTTCAGTTGGTCCTTCAATGGAGAGGGCTTGTCGAACGGATTGGCCGGCGTAGGAGGGATGTCTTTTTCTCGGAGAAATAAGTAGGGGAATATAAGACAAGTGCGCGTCGTCTCAATGCTCATAGCTACGAAAGAGTCTGGCGGTGCCTGATCTTGTACAGACGCCCACCAAGCGATATCAGCACCCAAGTTGGCGTGCTTTACCCGAAGGTCTGTAGTGTACTTGAGGAACACCTGTTCCCCGTTAGGCATCTCGTCGGTGAGGTCTTGAGCGCTTCTCTGAAACTCAGCATAGAAATCTTCTAGCTGTCGAAACGTCTTCGTCATAGCCGTCTTGATCGGCAGCATGTCGAAGAAGTCTTTGCTGCCCGCATACGCTTTCGCTTTCTCAAGCGTAGAGTCCGCGCAATATGCCGCTGCGGTACACAGCATGAAAATCACGACAAGACTGCTCGTTCGCTTACTCACGTTCTGCCTCCTCACCAAAGAAAATGACTGATCTCGTCCCGTTCCCATCGAGACCCGCGCCCTTCCCAATCCTTCTTGTTGTGATGAATCGCAATCCGTTTCGGGCCACCCTCACACACTAGCTTGGCCCTGGCCGGCGAAAGAGGGCGCCCGGATTTGAAGAGATGCGCACACCAATGATCGCGGTCGGTTCTACTTTCGAACCGATGCACACGGCCCGGCGCAGTACTGACGCCAAAGGGGCCGGAGTACTCTTCCAAGGCATAGTAATATCGCTGAGCCATCCCGTTTATATCTTGCCCCCTTCGAAAACCGGGTCCCTGGTAAGAAGGGACATCCTAAATCTGAGCTCCGCGAGGGCCGTCTCGTTCGTAGTCCTCGACTGCGCAAGAACTCTCTTGAACAAGTCGGGCAGAGACTCGCCTATCTCAGGAAAGATGATTTCATAGAGCTCCACATAGCGCCGGAGCGCCTCACGTGCCTCACGCGCTACGACCAATTGCCGCACAGTGCAGGCGTCAAGCCGCGCTGACGATTCGTGCTTCAAAGCAGCTTTAGCCGCTTCTTCTACGTGCCTGTCGAAGTTTTTGTCATACGCCATTGTCAGTACTCCCACACCGTCACATTCTGAGGCAGCGTTTTCTGCAAAAACTCCAGAATCTCTGCACGCCTCTGCCTCAAACCCCCAAAACCGATGCCGGGGAAATTGAGGAAGAAAATCTCATCGGGGTTTTCATCCGCAATGCCGCCCAACATGTCGGCGCTCTGCTCGATGAGAGCCATGAGCGCCTTGTCCCTGAAATGATACTTTACCTGGAACAAGCCGAGATTGCCGCGCATGACCACGCCGTAGAAGCCCATGTGCTCGATTTGGTCTCCGAGCGCCTTGGGAAGTGAAGGGTGCTTCTCAGCCAGCTGCAAAGCCGCCCCGCGTCCCATCACGATCTTCCCCTCTTTGGTTACGTACGAATTGCCGGTAGCGAGCAGGTAAGCGGCTTCGCCGGCACCAAAGGCGTCGAACATGTCACCGCAGCGTAATCTCATCGCCTTCTCCTTTCACAGCTTAGTGTAGCGGCGATACACTAAAGGTCAAGAGACAAAATCTTGATAGCGTCAATGCTGCTCCAACAACGGCAGTACGGCGACCTCGTCATCCAACGTGGTCTGACACCTTGCTATGATCTTGTCCCATACTCCCATCGCTCCCTTCAAAGACGCCTGCTGAGTATCTCCAGCAGCCCACGCGAACGACAACAAGCCTCCGAAGTCAATGCGCAAGCTGTTGACCGTACACCACGGATCGGCGACTTTGGGAGTCTCTAACAACAACGTGTAGGTGAGGCCCTCGGAGGAGTAGCGGCGTTGGCACCAACCTGGGCAAACCTGCCAGTCTGAGCCGGCAAATCCCGCCAGAATGCTTAGCGCGTGTATCACGCTGAATTGCATCTCAGTGTCATCCGTCATAGAAGCCCCGTGCAGAAACCAATCAGTTTCCGTGTTGTCGTGTGGCAGCAATAGCCATGTACTGCTGTCAGCACACTGCCACTCTCGATGAATATTATGTCTCTGCACCTGCGCCCTGAAATAACGAGACACCCATCTGTAGCTATCCGCACTGTCGTCGTAACGAAAGAGACTCACGGGTGTGTAAGGCACGCGAACTAAAGGCCGTTGACATACGGCTTCGACGACGTGACTTCTATCGTCCAAGCGATCCGAACAGTACAATAAGAAGCCTTCTAAGCCATTCCAGGCGTCGTTGGCATAGCCATCAGGAGTTTTTGCTGGCGAAGTACACGTTAGTGACATAGTAGCAAAAGGGAACTCCGAGCTGCCGCCCTCCACGATCTTCCCGCATCCGATGTCTATGCGCTGGGGAGATAGGTCTTCGCGGAAAACCAACGTATAGGGAACACTATCAATCCAAGCGCTTTTGATCCCCTTTGTTCCTCTAAGCGTCATCCATTGAGACTTCGACAACGCGCCTAAGACGTAAATAAGCGCCTCTTGGATGGCCTTCAACACGTCGTCATCCGTGCTCATTAGATTGGACGTACACGTAATACGAACAGGACCTGGGTCTGCGATTAGCACCTCCAGAGCCACAACGCGATTGGTCATGATCTGCCGGTTGCCTATTCCGAAAGGCGACCGCACAATGGTCGCTACGCTCACTATCGGCCACTCGCGGTCAGGCATCATCGCTCTCCGCATACGCAGGTGCCGTTCTAATGTTATTCTCAGATGATTCCCGGCATTCTGATACAAGCGTATCACCCACCCGAAAACTATCATTTGTACTCAACGTGCTTGCCTGTGCCCACTCACAGGAGAATAAGCCAACGTCTACGTGCAGAGCTATAGGAGGGAGCGGACCGCCTACGCTTTCCGATAGGGGCAGAACTAAGATATAAGTTAGCCCGTCGTGTGTATAACTGCGTTGGTACCAACCAGGGCGCTCTCGCCACTCAACACCCTCGAATTGAGCCAGAGTCGATATAGCATTGGCTGCGTCGAACTTGACCTCAAAATCACGGCGTCGCCACGTGGAGGAAACAACCTTGGCGTAGATGATGCCGTACTCTCCCGGCTCAGGTTTTCTTCTCACCATCTCCCACACGTAAGGATCGGATATAGCTTTCTCCAAGCCCACTAACGCCCTAGCGTAGGGTAAGTAGTCTTTGGTATTGCGAATGAAGCTTACCAAGAGAGGACGAGCGTCCCAATAGTCATCAATTCTTGCAGCTTGATAAGGAACCGAGTCGCCCAACAACACGTAGGCAGCGCAAGATACAGGCGTGCACTCGTCCGCCGTGTAGTTTAGCTCACTGTTTGCCAGCGCACAGTTGTGCTGCTCACACAGACGATCCAAAGCGGTCAGGAAGTCGCGGGCATCGGCGCTTTCCGATTTCGATCTGTCCCTGCGCACGATGCCCGCAGCAATCGGGTGTTCAAGGTAATTGTAGTCAACAATGCGACCGCAGCCTAATGTAGCGCAGTTGTAGCCCTCGACAACAGTTACCAACAGGGACCACGGAACGCCTTTGATACGAACGGTCTTGACAAAAGGAATTGTTTCATCAACGTGATGCCAACTGCAACCTGCCATGAGAGCAAGTACGGCTTCGATCCCCGCACGGACGCCAAAAGGCTCCCTGCCGCTGTGCGGGCTGCAGAGTGGCAACACCTGAAGCCAAGATTCAGACAAGATCAAGTCGTCGATAACATAGCTCTTAGCCATCCTTATCCTCTACGCAAAAGCCCCGATAATAGCTCCTATGAGAAGGAGGATGGCCAACCAAAACAAGCCACGAACGCATCCCAGCTTGACCCTTGGCTTGGGAGCCTTAAGCGCTTTCTCGGCCTTGGGTGCCCTATCAGCCCCGTCACCGTCCAAGGCTACGCCTAGAGCGGCTATCGCGAGCAATACTCTGTCGAACTGCCTCATGGCCTTCTCCTTTCCTAACTATAGTATAGCCGATATCACCAAAATGTCAAGGGGCGATTTGTTCCAATAGAAGACTTGCGGCGAGCAGTGCTCCTCCAAGCAGTAGCGCTGCTACGAGAAGTACCACCAAAGCCAGAGATGCACGGTCCTTGGCCAACCGTCGCTTCAGCCTGATTTCGTACTCTGTTTCTTCCACTGCTCTTCCTTATCGCTAAAAGGCGGCGGCCAATGCTCCACCGCTTTTGAACAGACGAGACAGAGGTGGTCAATTACTTTGGTGAAAGCGTCTGGCGCTTGACGCCAATACTTGAGAGCACCCACGTGTGATTCTGCTGCGACCAGAACGAAGTTCCTACTGTCTCTGACTTCAAACTTACCTGGTAGCTCAGGATGGACTGTCGTGTAGCAGCGCTCGAATGCGGCGTTGCTCTTCTGCAGCCATCCCGGTGCCTCTCTCCAAGGTGCGTCGTGAAAACCGCTCAACAGACGCAAGACACGCTCCAAAAGTAATCTACGCCGCTCTACGCGCTCAGAAGAACGGCTGCTTGTGCTCAAGCTTTCTAAACAGCTTCTGACATCGACTTGAATGTCGATGGCGGGAGAGGGGATGCTCGCATGGGCAGCAGCAGTAGCTGCGTCAAACCTAGTCGAATCATTCGGCCAGCTTACCGAATAACGAATAGAGAGCCTGTCCGTCCACAAGCTGCGGTTGGCGATAGTTTTGTCGAATAGGATTTCGAGGAAGGGGAAAGTCAAGTCGAACCTACTGACATACTCGGCTAGCGTCCATTTCCAAAGAGATGTTGAATCAGTGTACGTTTTACCCATCTGGGTCCTTCGGCATGTTGGCGGCGCTGTCGCACATGTGACTTATCAAGCCCCTCAAGACCGAGCGAGAAACATTACACGGCACCTTCCGTTTCTTATCCCTATCGTCAGACACGACGATATAGCCAAGCACGAGATCGAGCGCTGCGTCTCGCAGTTCCGCAATAATAATGCCGGCATCGCTGTCTTGTCGGCGTTGACGTATTTCGTAGTCAACGCCGTCTCGAACCGCCTTAAGTACCGGATCGCCGCCTTCGGATCGCCACTTCTCGCCCCGAAAGGCTCCTAGTATCCTGCTGAACTCAGGAAGCGTAGCCAGCGCGTCGTCGTTATTCCTGCAGCCGACTAAAGACTCAAAGTGCGCGAAGAGCTGACTCCCTTCTCTAGCCGGCGAGTCCATTGCAAAGTAGAACAGAGGACTCGCACGCTGCTCCTGAAGTGGAGAGAGGGTAGTCATGTTTGGGCGAGACGGCATTACATCCTCCATTCAGCAGTGCACACGTGTGCACTTGGAGCTAACGAGGCTTGGCGGAGCGGAGAGGATTCGAACCCCTGGAACCTTGCGGCCCTCCTGTTTTCAAGACAGGCGCCATAAACCGGACTCGGCCACCGCTCCGAAGACTATTATAGCGTGGATCATCACTTGGTC
>Ga0180434_10009925_pt1 | contig 10274 bp, 16 predicted proteins | sample SS_ome_7_FD_132453 | JGI IMG/M metagenome (GOLD analysis project Ga0180434, IMG submission 132453) | Hypersaline lake sediment archaeal communities from the Salton Sea, California, USA - SS_1_D_2 metaG | ecosystem: Environmental > Aquatic > Non-marine Saline and Alkaline > Hypersaline >... | reverse complement strand
TTCGCGGGGGACTTCATGGGCTTGCCCTCAAAGTCAAGCTCGTTTGAAATATTATGCTGTAAGTGCTTTACGAGCTTGTCCCCAATTACCCCCAAGGTCCTCATGCGGTTGGGCGCGTCATTGTTGCGGAGCAACCGTCTGAGCGCGGGGGTTATCTCGTCCTTATTTTCTGGAAATTCAGCTTTCAAAGCAAAAGCTCTCCCGTCCTTATGGCCCCCTCCGTGGGGGTCTCGTCCGTGCCCTCGGGGATTGCGTCAACGGTCCAATAATCATTGAGCGCAAGGTTGGCCGAGGTCCCGAGCCGGTAAAAACGAAAGCCGAGGCCGTAACAATCAATTGGGTAAATATAACCCTCGTCCTCGTCCGTGAGTTGCTCCGTTGCGGCCCAAGAGTTTCCCGCGTCCGTTGAGACCTTGACGGTTGCCGTCCCCACGTCCCCGGCCGTGTCAACTTTGATTATGAGCCGCCTTTTATGGTCTCCCGTGTAAGAGCAATCCGGGTCAAGCTCGAGCTCCATATTGGCCGAGGTATTGGAGGCGTAAGGCTTGGGCTTTCCAAACCCAATCTCGTCCTTGGTTATTTCCTCGTCAAGCCGGAAACGCCCGGAGTTTATGCCCTCAAGCTGATTAAAATATCTTTCCTCCCAACCGTCTGCCTCGTCCGTGTAACCCTTGTCCCTGAGCACGCGCTCAATGACGAAATATGCGGCCGCGTCAATAAGGGCTTGGTCATAAGTGCCGTCCTCTTTCTTGGAAATGGGCACGGCAAAGCGGCTGTCAAGCCTGCCGTCAATGTCCCGGCTCCCGGAGTCTCCAATTGAGAGCATTTGCGCGGGGCTTATGAGCTCAAAGAGCTCTTTGTAATGTCTTACGATTGCGTCAAGGGAAAGGTAATTGCTTGCGTAAGTCTGAGCCGGAGCCGCGGCCTCAACAACGAGCACGTCCGGGCCCTCAACAAAGTTTTCCGCGCTGTCCCCCGTGCCGTAAGTTGCCTCCCAATATAAGAGGTAAACCCCCGTCCCGTTGGCCGTGGTTGGGGTAATCTCGGCAAAAAATACCCCGTCCGAGACCTTGTTTGCAACAATGTCCAGGGAGGAAAACTCCCCCTCGGCAACGGTTGTCATGGTTGAGCCGTCCGCGGCTTTCTTTATGGTTGCGGCAAGAGCGTCAACGTCCGTGAGCGTGCCGTTTTGCCGAAACTCCCGGCTTACCCTCTGAGTCTGTCCTTGGTAAAGCGTCCTCTGCATTTGTCATGCCTCCCGTTTAATACTGTGTTACTTCCCAGTCCCCCCCAAGGCCCTCCCCAATCCTATACTCTGAGCTCCAACCTGTCTCATAAGAGCATTGGTTTTTTGCCTCAAGTTGAAAATAATAAGTCTTTCCGGAGCGCGGTAAAAGCATTGGGGAAAACATTTTGCTTGAGCTCGTTGAATATGACGAGGTATAAGTGCCGGGAGTATAATAAGAGCCGCTTGAGGTCCTCCAACGTGCGCGGACTTTGCACGGGGTATTTGTATTGCAACTCCAAGAGAGCTCCCCAAGGAAACCCTCCGAGACTCCCACGTTGGAAAAGGCAATATTGGAGTTGCAAAGCGTGTAAAAGTTTTCTGCAATAACTGGGGTCCACTCTGTAAGCTCAATCTTGTCAAACGAGCATTGCACGCGGTAATTATAAAAGTTGTGCTCCGGCTCGAGCGGGCTTATTGTGAGCTCCGGCTCAAGGGAGGTCTCCGCGGTCCACTCTGATATTACCTCGTCCCCCGGCCCGTCATACTTAACCCGCATATAAGCGGCAACGTCAACCGTACAAGAAATGACCGCGGACGTGAGCCCGGGCACGGCAGAGGGCCCGGTTAATATCTCGGGAATGGGAGGGACGTACAAGCCCCCCCGGGTACGATAAGGCCGGGAGCTCTGCCCTTGCGCTGAGGACGAGCTCCCCGGCTTTACAATCCGGCTTTCCCCCTGCCCCAAGCCGGACGCGCTCGAAATGGTCTCTCTTATGCGGCTCTTATCGCTCAATCATTCCCTCTTGACGCAAAGGTAAAGAGTTACCCAACCCCCGTCCGAGTCCTGGGGGTCCCATATGACGTAAAGCTTGTCTCCAACGCAATAATCTTGGGAGGCCGCGGACGTGATTGACGGGTAAAGCCCCGCGGCAATGTTTATGTTGCCGGAGCCCGTGCTCAAGGCAACATAATCCCCCGTGGTTGCCTCTTTCATTGCCGCCATTAATACCATGGAGTCCGCAAAGGCTGTCTCAAACGATATACGAGCGGCAACGCTCGAGGTTGAGTAATCGGTATGCTTGACAACGCCAATGACGTAATCCCCGGACTCAAAGGCCGTAACCTCGAAAGTGTCCGCGGCCGTGTCCGAGGCGTGAGAGAATACCTTAAAGCAACGGGCCGGGTCTGCCTGGGCACTCGAAACGAGCACGGCCAGGACAACGAGGAAAAGAATTGCAAACCGTTTCATGGTTTGGCCTCCCTTGGTTAAGCGGCCTCAAGCTCTTGCTTGGAGCCATACTCCCCGCGGCAACGGCAATTTGGTTCCTCCGCGGGCATGATTTGTTTACCGTCCTTAAACGGCTTGGTCTCCCAATCCGAGAGAGAGCGGACAACGTTGGCCCGGATTAAATGCCGGTCCCTCGTCCTGCCGTCCCCTATTATATGCCATTTCATATAAAGCGGCTCGTCCCCGTAAATGGCCTTTGCCTTGTCCTTGCTCCCTTGCTCGGAGACTCGGCCGGTCTCTGTCCTTACGAGGGTCTCAATGCGGGTCTCCATTTCAATGAGCTTGCCGTCCGAGGTTACAAGCGCGGGTATTTTCCCGTCCCTTATCATTTCCTTTTGCAACGTGGTCCATGGCCGGTTTTGTATCACGGCCCCGGTAAGCTTATTGCGTATATACTCAATTTGGTCCGCGCTCATGCGTTTTATTTGCTTAAACCCGGCCTCCCGTATAAGCCTCATGGTCTGAGCGTCAAAGCCCGTGAGCCCCTTTGTAATCCTGCCGTGAGAGCCCGCAACCCCGAGCTCAAAAAGGTTGCCCTCTTTATATGCCCGGGTGTAAAGGTCATTAACCCACTCTCGGCCGTCTTTAATAAAGTCCTCCGTGAGCACGTCCTCAACCTCGGCAATTATCCGAGCGGCAAGGGCCCAATTTTCTCCCGTGCTCAATATCGTCTTGGGCACTCCCGCGGCCGTGGAAATGTCAAAAGCGGCAAGCCCTCTCTTACCCTCGAGGATTGTTTTAATTTTCCCCTGGGACTTTGCAACGAAACGGGCACGCTCGAGCCCCATTGCCTCGAGCTCGTCAATGGCCTTTTGATATTGCCTTATGAGGTCTCGGGTCCTCGTCAAACCTGTCCTCTCTTGGGAGCCTGGGAGTCCTCGGGAGAGCACAAGCCCGCAATTGCGGCCATTGCGTCCGCGGAGGCCGTGCTTATTTCTCCGGAGTTGAGTTGCTCCCCAAGCTCCCTCTCCGTTTTGGCCTTGTCCGAATTGCCCCGGGCCTGGCCGGAGGCCCCCCGGGGGATTGATATTGACCTTATTTTTTCAATAAAGGCCGCGTCCTTGTCCGTCATTTCTCCCCCTCGTCCTTGCCTTTCTCGTCCTCTTTGTCCTCGTCCTTGTCCTCGTCTTTGTCCGGGTCCTTGTCCTTGTTAAAGTCCGGAGCCGCGGAAACAATCCCCTCGTCAACAAGCCTCTGTTTTGCGTCTGCCTTGTCTTTGAGGAAAGCAATTGCGTCCTCAACTGAGTTGACGTTTGGCTCAAGCTTGAGGGCCAGGTCAATGAGGTTGTAATAATTAATTGCAAAAAGCTGTAAGAGCGTATTGAGCTCTTTTTCCTCGTCCTTGGGCGTGCGGTTTTGGTTGTATTTGCGCTCAACCTGTATTGAGTCAAACTTGCCCGGAGCGTTGTTGTAATAAGCAACCTGGGCAAGGCAACTTTTTACAAGCCTTTCCTCCCCGCGGCGAAAGCCAGCCTCTTTTAACCGGCACATTTCGTTTAGGTTTGTGTATAGAATCCGGAGCGCAACCCCGGAGGCAATGCTCCCGGCCCCCTCGAGCTCATGGAGCAAGTGCTTGGGGGCTCCGGTAATCGCGCTCATAAAATCCGTGAGCCGGTTACTCACTCCCATTGAGCCGCTTATATTTTGGTCCCAAGCCATAAAGCCCGCCTCGGGCCTCTCTCCCCCTGGGTTGGGGGGCAAAAAGAGTGCCTCGGCCGTGTCCCACTTCATTGACGTTGCTTGGTCAACCCCCTTAAATACGGGCTTGGGGCCTCCGTGGTAAATGACCGTCCGGACAAGGGAGCTCAATATATGGTTTATTGCATTGTTGAGCGGTATAATGCTCTCAATGTCTGAAATGCCGTCCTCACTCTTGGGACGGCTTACCCGGTTGGCAAACCTCTGCAAGGGTATTGGGGCAAACGGTATTTCAAAGGGCCCGTAAACGGAGTTTCTTTGCTCCCATATTTGCCAATGGGAATTGTCCAACAACTGTCCCGTTGCCGTGTCATACTGAGCGGGCATTATGCACTCAATAAACTCAAACTTACCCTCGGCCTCGGAGTGCCTTTCCTCTCCAATAAATCCGTAATTGGAGCCAACCCTCTGCCATGCCTCGAGGTAAAGCACGCGCTTGCCCATGTTGACGCGGTAAAGGTAAGCCTCACTTACCCGGTCAATCATTACCCGGCCGTTGTAGTCCCCCGTTTTGAGGGGGGCTCCGGTTTCCTCGTCATACAAATGGAGCCGCTCTTTTGTGTAACCATTGCCCCCAACGCCTGAGTCCCGGGCAATGTCAACGCGGAAAGTCTCATATCCGTTATACTTGGCAATCTCTCCCCAAGTAAGCTCTGCCTCGTCCGCAAGCTTTGAGCCGTCCTTGCCGGGCTCCGTAAAAATAAACTCGTTGGGCCCCTTGCAAAAATACGTTGCAATCCGGTTGGCCAACGCCTCACTCCAAGCAACGGCCATTTTGAAACGCCTTTTATATTTCTCCGGGGTCTCGTTGTGCAAGTAAGGGAAATAAGGCAGGCGGGCAACGTCATTGCGGTAATAGTCCCAACGCTTTGTTATCGCGTCCCGGGTCCCCCTCATGGCAATTGCTTGCTTTCTCAAAAAGTCTTGGGTTAAGGTTGGAATTATTGACATGGTTGAGACCTCCGTTAATATGAAATTGGACTTTCTCCCGTCTGGACCTCCGCGGGCTTAATTTTGAAATGCTCCCAACGTTGCCATGCTGTTTGACAATGGTTGTCTTTGTCAACGGGTTTTTCTTTCGTTGGGTTTTCCTCCCCTCTTTTTACGGGGTAACAATATTGCGTAAACTCCCAGGTAAACCACTCGAGCCCGGCCCCAATTACCATGCGGGGAGGACGGCCCCGGAGGACCTTTAAACGCCTCCGGCAAAGCCTGAGCCTTTCCTCATACTCCATGCGGCCCGAGGGATAACGGAGCTCCCCGTAATACTTAATAATCTCTCCGTTGGGTTTCTTATATTCCAAATGAGAGGCGTAAGTTTTCGCGGCCGCGGGGTCCTCCGGGTCCGGCACAATGGGAATTTTAATGCCGGGCTTGACTCCCATTTTAAAGAGTTTCTCGGCCGTGAGCTTACCCATTTCCTCGGGGATTTTCCCGCGCTCGTAGAGCTCCGCAATAAAGCGGGTTTGGTCCTTGCTCGGGTTGTCCTGAATAAAGAGCACGGCGAAAGGATTTGTAAAGCCTTGGTCAATTGTGAGCTCGAGGGGCAACATGGGAGAGTAAGGTATTTCCGTCCGCGTAACGTGGAGGTCCTCGTTGTACTCGTCCCCGAAAACGAGCCCTTGACGGCTCGGCCGGGTGCAAAGCCATTCCTCTTTGAGCGTCTTTCTGTCAAGCTTAAGTACCTTGTCAATAAAATCGTCAATCCGGTAAAAGCCTGCCGCGTGCTTGGCCCGGCCTCCGCAAAGCTCCCCTCCAATGTTGTCCGGCCATTGGAATATTGGACAAGACGAGCAAGAGCGGTCAACGCATGGCTCAATTGTCTCCCATATACACCACTTATAAGACTTAAAGCCTTTCTTTGCGGCCTCGGCCTTGAATTTCTGCATATTGCCAAGAGCAAATTTCTGAGTTGAGACAATCCGGGTTGAGGCCCAATGCGGACCTTGGCTCTCGGGGATTGAAAAGCCTTGTTGTCCAACGTCCCAATCCCACAACTCCCACTCGTCAATATGTAACCAAGGGACGTGTTCGCTATTCATGCCGGAGAAAGTTGCCGTTTTAATCTCGAGGCTCGAGCCGTTGGGCAGAAAGAGGCCGGTTTTTAATATGCCTTTCTTGCCAATATGAGCGAAAAACTCCGGTTGGTTCCAAAGAGCCGAGGTATAAGAGAGGCATTTTTTTGCTTGGTCCTCAATTGCGGCCGCGTTGACAATGCCGAGCGGATGAGCTCCCCGGCCCCGGTGATAAGTTGAGACAAAGGCAAGCGTGCCGAGTAATACCGTCTTGCCCCCGTTGCGGTTGGAATGGAGAAATTGATTGCGGACGGGAGCCCCGTTTATGTCATGGCCAAAGTAAGCGTCCCCGTAAAACTCCATTGGGGCGTTATGCCCCTTGCAAATCCGTTTCTTGGGAATATTTATGCGGGCTCCGGTTGGGGTCCGGCAATAAGTGTGAGTCCATTGCCAAAGCTCCCGCCTTGTCTGAGGGGGGACCTCAATTGCTCCCGTGAGGTCCCACTCCAACCCCGTTAGACTCAAGTTGCTCAACTGCCGCATGGAAAGCCGTCCTCATTTCTGAGGGCAAGAGCGCAAGGACCTGGGCAAGGCTTGTGCCTTTCTGAGGACCGCGTTGCTCGTCAAATATGTAATTGGTCTCATACTCCATGGCCTTAATGAGGTCCCCAATTTTCATGTCCTCCGGACTTATCTTGTCAAGTTTCTTTTCAAAGAGGTTGTAAATGCGGGAGACAATCTTTTTTTGACGCTCGAGCGCGGACTTGTAATTATTAATAATCTCAGACTCATGGGCCTTGTCAATTTCCTTGGTAAGTTTCTCGTCCTCTGCCTGGGCAAGCGCGGGCCAATTATGCTCTTTACCCCAATTGCGGAGCATGGCCGCGGATTGCGGTAAAAACTCCGCGGCCTTTTTATATGAGCGTTTCCCCGCATTGCCGTTGAGTCCGGTTGAATACCAAACCCAAAAAGCCCGGGTTTGCGTAACGGTCATTTTCGGGACTTTATCACTCATGCCTTTATTATGTCCGCGGCTCCGGCCCGTGTCAACCCATTATGATTTTGGGGGCCTTGCTCGGAGCTCCCGCGCTCCCGGGCCGTGCAAGCCCGGTCTGAGCCTCAAAGGTCCAGGGGGGCCAGGCTCGGACGTTGGCCGCAAGGTCCTCAAGTTGTTTCCAGGACCGGCAACCGGCACGGGTTACGGCAAGCCGGATAATGTCAAACTTGTCCGTGGGAGCGTCCCCTTTCGCGGCCACAATCTCATAAATATAACGGTCCGAGTCAACGAGCGTCCCAACGAGGCCGTCAATAAACGCCTTGAGGCAGTTGTCCAGGTCTGAGAGCTTAAGCCTCTGCCGTCCGTTGCCGGAGAGTGAAAAGCCAAAGTAAATCTCAAGCCTGAGCGGGCACTTGCCCCCGGGTATTGGAAACGTAATGCCCTGGGTCTCTCCCTCTCTCTTTGCGGCAATCGCGGTCATTTGCCTGGTTGCAAAAGCAATGCCCTTTTGGAAATTGACAACCTTTGCCTCTTTCGCAATCCCCCTCCGCTTGCCCATTTTTATGACCTTGTTTTTGTTGGCCGCGGGGACAATTTGGAGCTCGTCATAAAGAAAGTGTAACTTGGTCTCCCATTGCAAAAGCTTTTCCCGGTCCGGCTCCGTACTGTAAGAGAGGTCCTTAACGTCCTTGACTCCCGGCTTGACAATCTTGCTCATTTGCTCCCCCTCTTGTTTGCGTGGTTGAGAGCCCCGAAAGCAACGAGAGCCCCCAGGATATTGGCAACCATGTCCATGAAAGAGAAACCCCAGGGGTTTGCAAAGCCCTGGTATATCTCGAGGCCGAGGCCCCCGAGCATGACGAGGCCGAAAGCGGCCCCCAGGCTCAGAAAGTGAAACGTCTTGCCCTTGTGTGAGTGCCCGTAAGTATGGTAATTGCGCTCAAGGACGGCCCGGACAATGCGGTATAAAAGGCAGAGTATGAGCGCGGAGCCTGCCGCGTGAGCCCATTTGTCAAAGCCCTGGGCCTTGGTTGTAAAGCCGAGCCATGGCCGGGCGTAATCCTTTGCCATGACAAAAAGAAAAAGTATCATTGCTCCCCCTTGCTTGAAAGTGTGAGCTCCAATTGCCCGGCCTCCGTAACGCGGAGCCTCCGGGTTTCCTTGCGTGTCTCCGCTCTATGCGGAGCGTCATGTTTATTATGACAACGTTGACAAAGCGCGGCCAGGTTGGGACGGTTGCCGGGCTCTCCGTTGTTGCGCGGGTCATGGTCCAAGTGAGCAATCGTAAGAATTACCCTTGCCCCTGTCTCGGGGTTGGTCTCGTAATTGGGCACTCCGCAAAATTTGCAGGCGTGCCCGTCCCTCTCGAGGACCTCCGCTCTTATTGCCTCCCAATTATCCGGATAAAGGCTCCGGTTGCGGTCCAGTATTGGCACGCTTTACCCTCCGCGGTTTCGTCTTGCTTTCCTCAACGGCCCTCATAATCTTGGAGGCAAGGCCCTTGGTCTCCGTGGTCCCTCCAACATACTCGTTGCGGCATACCCTCTCAATTTCAACAAGCGCGGTAAGTGCCTTGCTGTGCCTTTTTACAATGTCCTTGTGAGTTGTCTTGAGTTTCTTATGCGTCTTTGCAAGGCGTAAATATTTATCCTGGGCCTCGAGCGTGTCTCTGTCCATGTCAAACCCCCTTAGTTGAGCCGCGGGTCTCCGTTGCCGTTTTTCCACGGCTCTTTTTTATAGTCCGGGCCAACCTCCGGCTCCGGTAATCTCGGCTTTCTGAGTAACGCGCCTCCCGTGCTCCCGTCCTCGAGCTCAACCCCGTGCCTCTCGCAAATGGCCTGGAAAGCCTCTCCAACGTCTTGCATGAATTGTTTTGCCCGGTCCTCTCCCTCAACCATGGCTTGAAAAACAAGCGTGAGCTCAACCGGGGGCTCTTTCTTTTTCATTAGTCTTTTGCCCTCCATGAGAATATTACCCAACCCTCTGCAAGCCCGAAAATGGGCCCCTCGAGGACGTAAGTAATTTCTCCAAGCCTGAGAGTCCGGCCAGTAAAGCGGCCGTCCTCCATTTCCTGTAATACCACAATATCCCCGGGTTGGTAATCGCGGTCATTAAGCCGGAGCTCAAACTTTTTGCCGTACCTCTCAGCGGCCTGGAAATATTCGGCCTCGGCCTTGAGGTAATGTTTTATAACGCCCCTCATTACTCCCCCTCATACCAACGGGCCAGGTCTGCAAGCGTGGGAGCTCCGGGCCCGTCTGTAAATGGCCCGTCAATAAACTCAACGTCCTGAGCGTTGGGGATAAAAACCGTCCCGTCCCTGAGCTCAACAATGGCAACCGCGGCCGGTTGTCCCTCCCCGTCATTGTCTGAAAAGAAACCGTGAAATATGCCCTCTCCGTGGAGCTCCCTTGTAAATACCCCCGCCTTGCCGTCCTTGGGAGGGTTGTACTTATGAGCGTAAACCTTGACTCTGCGAAACCGTTTCATAATGTCCCCTCTCGCGTGCGCGTGCGCGTGCGTGCGCGTGTTACTTGACAAAGAGGTAAGAAAGGTTTTGGTCTCTCTTGGTCCTCTTTCTTATTTTCTCCCATTGCCGGGAGTCCTTACAAGTAATTAATAATTTATGTTGAGCGTTGGCCGTGAGTATTGCTCTCTCAATTTCTCGAGCAAGGGCCGGGCTCGGCTTGTGCAACGTTTTTATTTTCTTTTCCCCTGTCTCAATGGCTTGCGTGCTCTCAATGAAAAGGATTAAATTTCCGTTGGGGTAAACCTCAACCTCAAAAGAAAAAATCTTTTTCTTATTGCGCTTGCAATCCAAATCCCCGTGAGGGGCCGTAAGGCCCTGAGCCGGGGCGTTTTTCTTTTCTTTATTCTTAATACTCATTTTAGCCGTCATAAGTCCCCCTTGTTTCACAACTTAACGGGGCCATTATTGGAATTTCTCCAAAGATAACTTTTTATTGTTGGAATTTCTCCAATAATAAAGAGGCTCATTGTTGGAATTTTTCCAATAATCATGCTTGAGCGGTTTTGCATTTGCGGGAC
>Ga0180434_10009919_pt1 | contig 10278 bp, 9 predicted proteins | sample SS_ome_7_FD_132453 | JGI IMG/M metagenome (GOLD analysis project Ga0180434, IMG submission 132453) | Hypersaline lake sediment archaeal communities from the Salton Sea, California, USA - SS_1_D_2 metaG | ecosystem: Environmental > Aquatic > Non-marine Saline and Alkaline > Hypersaline > Sediment... | reverse complement strand
CGATATCCGGCAGCAGTGCGCGGGGCTGATCTACGGGGTGTCGGTGGCCGACCACTTCATCCGCGCGGGCACGTACCGCTACGTGCTCGTCTGCTGCTCCGAGCTCCTTTCGCGGCGGATCGACGGCTCGTACGACGGCCGCAACATCGCCATCCTGCTGGGCGACGGCTCGGGGGCCGTGGTCGTCGGGCCGTCGGAAGACCACGAGCGGGGGCTCATCTCCACCATCCTCCACGCCGACGGCAGCAAGGCGGGCGCCCTCCTGACGGCCGCGCCGGGTAGCGCGCTGGGCCGCATGGAGCACATCACCAAGGACGACGTCGACGCCGGCCGGGTCCATTTCCGCATGGACGGCCGCACCGTGTTCGAGAACGGCGTGGCCCGGATGTCGGACGCCGTGTTCGAGTCGCTCGAGGTGAACGACCTGGAGATGGACGACGTCGACGTGCTCATCCCCCACCAGGCGAACCTCCGCATGCTCGAGGCGATCATCGAGCGGACCCGCTTCCCGCAGGAGAAGGTGTTCATCAACGTGCAGGAGTACGGCAACATCGCCTCCGCGTCGCTCCCCATCGCGCTGGACGAAGCCCGCCAGGCCGGCATGGTCAAGCCGGGGAGCCTCGTCCTGCTGGTGGCCTTCGGCTCCGGCTTCGTCTGGGGCTCGGCGCTGATGCGGATGTAGGGCCCGGCGGCGCCGCGCCGTCCGGCCGGGAGGGATCGAGGTGCGGCCGGATCGACGGGAAACCGATGGGCGACCGCGCACGCGCGCACCGAACGGAGGCAACCTGCTGTTTGATGGCGCGGTTGAATCACGTATAATGGAATGGACTATCGCCGAGCTAGCAACGCTTGCATTGCGGGCGCGTCGGCCGTTTGCCCCCCGATGCGAGCGACGTCGATTCAAGGAGGAGAGCCATGTCCGAAGCCCAGGACGCGGTCCGAAGTCTGATCGAGGCCGACGCAAGCGGGTTGGCATTCCAGATAGGCCAAGCGGTAGAAGCGGTGCTGATCGATCGAGCTGCGAGGCTGGCCCTCCGCGAGGTCGACACGGACCGTCAAACGGTCGTGATGAGCCGCCACGTGCGGTGCGCGCTGGACGACTCTGTGTTTCGAGAAGCGTGCGCCCGAGTCGGAGTCGTGCTTCATGACGGATCCCGAGACGGACGGTCGGAGAGAATCGCAAGCTGACTCTCCCGGGAGTGGCGCCTCCGGGGATCGGCCTGCCGACCCACGGCTGGATCTCTTCGCTCAGGGCCCTCTGCGTGAGCTGGTCTTCCGATTCCGCGAGCGTCTGATCGAGACCGCCTCCCGAATCGCCGGGGACGTCCCGGCCAACGCGAACCATTTGCAGCAGGCATACGAGGCGTTGCTTTCCAAGGACTCCAACGCGGATTGGTCGGTCAGAAATCGGCGGCGGGTCTACCTGATCCATAAGGAAGCATCCGGAGAGATCTCGCGCGCCGAGCTCGCCGAGCTGGAGCAGCTCCAGGCCGACGCGGATCGGCACATGAAGGAGGTTGCTCCGCGCCCGCTGGAAGCGCTGTGGAACCTGAGAGAGGAGCTGCTGCGCGAAGCCGCGGATGTCGACGATGGTGAACGTGAAGGATGAAGGCGGGAAACGGGTTCGAGTCTTCTAGGATCGCGCCGCCTCCCGTTCTGCTACGACGATACGCGTTGACGTGCATGGTTGCGTTCGACACAAACCTTCAGCCAGCGGACCAGCAGCTCATGGCCGCGTTTGTGTATACCGCAGCTCCGCACACTCGACGGCACGGTCCGCGGGGCTACGCGGACTCCCACCAGTACCATCCGTGGCTTCGCGACGACTTCAGCTTCCGCTGCGTGTACTGCCTGGCCAGGGAACGTTGGAGCAAGGGGCAGTACGGTTTCCACGTCGATCACCTCATTCCGCAGTCGAAGGACCCAAGCCGAATCCTCGACTACGACAACCTCCTGTACGCGTGCTCCACGTGCAACAGCGTCAAGAGAGACGCGGAAGGCGTTCCGGATCCTTGCCAGACCGCTTACGGGGAATCTCTCACGGTCGAAGACGACGGTAGAATCCACGCTCGAGACGATCGTGGGAAGATCCTCATCAAGATCCTGCGTCTCGATAACGAGGAAAACACCGAGTTCCGGCATTTGATCCTGGAAATCACTCGATTGGCGAAACGTGGCAAGAAAGAAGTGTACCTCCGATTGATGGGGTTTCCCGACGACATGCCCGATCTCGTTTCCAAACGGCCACCGGGCGGCAACTCCAAACCGGAAGGGGTGGAACACAGCTTCCTCGCGCGACGACGGAGGCGGGAGTTGGACGAAACGTACTAACGCGCAGAAGACCGCGCCGGGAGGATTGCCCGCGCACGCCCCGCCCCGCTACATCGCCGGCACGTCCTGCTCCATGATCGCCGTGAGGCTGTCGAGGTCCAAGGCGGTTTCCAGGGCCTCGCGCCGGTAGAGACGCAGGGCGTTTTCCATCAGGGCGTCGCAGTTGATCGAGCCCGTCAGCTCCGCGTGGAACAGCTCGGCGTTCTCGGCGATGTCGGACTTGCACTGGAGGACCAGGGAGATGAAGCCGTCCAGGTCGAGGCCGAACTCGCCCAGCAGGAGCCGCTGGGCATCGGGCAGCCGGGGCGTGTCCGACTCCCAGAGCACGTCGGCCAGCACGTCGCCCGCCAGCACCACCAGGTCCAGCGCCCGGCGTCCCGGGCGCCTGGCGTGATGCCCGAATACGGAGTGGGTCAGCCTCTTGGGAAGACTCCAGCGCGCGAGCAATTCAGCGCCCAAGGTGCAGTGATCGAAGCCGTACTGATCCCGCTCCGCCTCGACCAGCTCTCGCCCGTGGCGATGCCGCCCGTAGAGCGAAACGTACGCCTCGGTATCCAGTTGAGCCAGGACGAGCACGCCCACGTCGGCCAACAGGCCCGCGCTGTACGCCTCGTCCGGTCGAACCGCGTCGCGTCGGACGCACAGGTGGGAGGCCGAGGTGGCGATGGTCAGGGCCCGCCGCCAGTAGTCGGCACACACCTTGCCCGGCGCGCCCCACGTCAAACGGTCGACCAGGCCGAAGCTGAGCACCGTCAGTCGAAGCGCCCGGGCGCCCAGAAGCGCGATCGCCTGGCGAAGGCTGGAGACCTTCTGCGCGATGCCGAAACAGGAGGAGTTGACCAGGCGAAGAACCGCCGCCGCCAGGGCCGGGTCGGTCTCCAACTGGCGCTGCACCTGCCGAACGTCGAACTCCGGGTCCTTCAACAGGTTGAGGACCTTGCAGGCGACCAGGGGCGAGGAGTGCAACTGCTCGACCCGATCGATCAGGCCGTCGAGGAGCTGACGCGGGTGGCGACCGGCCGGCGGCATGGGAACCTACCGTCTCCAGGAAAGTCACAACGTTTCGGACCGTAGGCGACGGGGCCTCTTGTGAAACCATAGTTTACCCCGGCCCGGGGGCGCGGGGCGCGCGGGGCGTCCCGGCCCCCCAGCGAGTGGCCCCGGCCGCCCCCGTCGTCGGGCCGGTCCCGCGCGTAATCCGGGTGATACGGGCGCGCGCGGCGCGCAACCCCCTCCGTCGGGGCATGGCTCGCCACCGGCTGCCCGACCGCCGGCCGCGACTCCGGATGTCTCGCCGCGCCCCAAGACCTGGCGACCAAGTCCGCCCACCGACCCGAAGCGAAATCGAGCGCACGGGGAGGGGCAACACAAGCCCGTTCGTCGCTTGCCCTTCGCGGGGGGGCGGGGGAGGAATCGGGGCCGATCGATCTTCACCCCGCGCCGAGTGCGGCGGGTTTTGCCGGCATCCGGGGGGTGGCCGGGGTCAGCCGCGGGCTGCCCCAGCACTCCTTTCTGGGGGATCGCTGCGCTCGATCCCGGCCCCCCCACGCGGCCAGAAAGTCTTGCCACACGCGCCGCGCCGGACCGCTTGCACCGTCGGCGCGACCCGTGATAATGGCAGCGGCACGGTTTCGCGTGGAGGCGGCATCGCGGGTCGCGCAAGACGAGACGCGCGCCAACGAGACGCGTGCCTGCCCGAAACGCGACCCGACGAACCGCTTGGCAGAGGTGGGCCATGGAGCTGGACGTTTCGCACGCATCGGGCTACGTGCTGGCCGCGGTCCGGGGGTTCCTCGACGAATCGGCCGACGGGCTGTTCCGCGAGCATCTGCACCCGCTGGTCGGACAACCGGGCACCACGCTGGTGCTCGATCTTTCGGGGGCGAAGCGGGTCAACTCGGCGGGCCTCTCGCACCTGGTCATGCTGGCCAGCAACGCGAACACGAACGCCAGCCGGGTCGTGCTGGCCGCCCCCTCGCCGTTCCTTGCCGTCGTGCTCAACCGGTCGAAGCTGGATCAGTTCTTCGAGATCGCCGCGACGGTATCCGAGGCGGTCGCGGCCTCGGCGGAGTAGACCTGATGGCGTTAGGGCTGGCGCAGAAACGGACTGTGCCATTTCGGGTGGCGGCGGTCGAACGCAGTAAGCCCACAGTCCCACGATCCGGGGCTCGCTCCACTCGACCCCGGCCACCCGGAGCGGCATTCTGTTGGTGACTGCGCGGCGCGTGAGCGGCGCCGGACCGTTGCCGCGTCGCGAGGATCGAGGACGATCCGGGCGGACGCCGCGGTCGGGGCGGGCCCGCTCATGCCGCCCCCAACGGCGGTTGGGTGCCGTTCCCCCGCGGGGGTGCAAAACGCTTTACCCGACCGTAGTCCCGACCTATACTGGCATGGGAGGGAAGCGACGCCCCCCTGCGGACCCCCAACCAGGCGGTTTCGAGGACGAGGTTCCCGCCACGCCAGTCACGCAAGCCATTGGATACGGTTTTGGAGCATGGGGGTCGCGGCGGGCTCGACCGGCCGGTCCCCCCCACGGCAAATCAACACCTGAGGAGGCGAACCATGAGGACGTATTTGCGGCGCGAGGGGCCCGGGGTGCGCCCCGCGTTTACGCTGGTCGAGCTGCTGGTGGTGATCGCGATCATCGGGATCCTGATCGCCCTGCTCCTGCCCGCCGTGCAGGCCGCGCGAGAAGCCGCGCGACGATCGCAGTGCTCGAACAACTGCAAGCAGATCGGCCTGGCGCTGCACAACTACCACGACTCGTACAAGTGGTTTCCGATGGGGTTTTTCGCCTCAGCTTCCAACCCCAGCCTCTCGGACTTGAACGCCGGGTCTTGGGGCACGGCGATTCTGCCCTACCTGGAGCAACAAGCGCTATACGACCAGTACGACCACAATCGGGCTCCGTTCGATGCTCCCGTGGGTAGTGCGACGAACGTCGCCCTCATTCAAACGCCGCTGGCGGCGTTCATCTGCCCATCGGCGCCGGGAGGAACCAATCGTGTGTACCGTGGGAGCGGCGCCCTGGATGCGGCAACCGATGCGGGTCTTGCGCAAATGGGGTTTGATCAGATCGAGTGGGATGCAGCGCCGTCTGACTATTGCGCGACGGAGATGATTCGACGCGGCTTCCGCCGACTCAGTGGGGACACGTCGCTTGGCGACGCCTTGGGCGTGCTCCCGGAACACATGAATTTTGCCTTTGCAGGCTGGGCCGACGGTCCGCCGACCAATTTCGCGTGCATCAAGGACGGCTCGTCGAACACGTTCGTCGTCGGCGAGCGAACCGGCGGGAACAAGATCTACGAAGGAATGAAGGAGGCCGACGTCTCGGTGATTGCCGGCGCTTTGAACATCGAACAGTGGCAGGTCGCGGGGGGGAACGGAGGCGGATGGGGAGACGTTCTCAACGGGGAATTGGACTTCCAAGGGTCGGTGCACGGCGCCATAAGTGCAGGAATCTTCACCACCGGTCCCTGCGCGATCAACTGCAGCAACGTGAGAGAACTGAGCTTCCACAGCTTCCATCCCGGGGGCGCGAACTTCGTCATGGCGGATGGGTCCGTGCAGTTCATCACGGAGACCATCACTCCCGGGGCGTTCGCCGCCCGCTACACGCGCGACGGCGGTGAGGTCGTGTCCGACTGACCGATCGGACTGACCGCTCGCGTCCGGCCGGGTCGTCCGACCGTTCGCGTCGAGCTTCCACAGCATTCCACGTGATGGAGAAATGCACGGCAATGAATCACCGCCCCCTGCAACTCATGCTCGTCGGCATCCTGGCGCTAGCGGTTTGTTCCTGCTCGGGAAAGCCGGAATTCGGCAAAGAGAGGTTCCCGGTGACGGGCGAGGTCTACGTCGATGGGAAGCCGGCGGCACGGCTTTCGGTGACCTTGCACGACGTGGAAGGATTCGACGAGCAGGCTCCCGCCATTCCCCAGGCCGTGACCAAGCAGGACGGCACGTTCGCCATTTCGACCTTCGAGGCCGAAGACGGCGCCCCCGCCGGTGAATACACGGCAACCTTCGTGTGGGGGAGGCCGCAGGGGTTGGGCATCGACACCAGCGTCGACAAGCTCCGGGGCAAGTACAGCGATCCCAAGACGTCGCAGTTCAAGGTGACGGTCACGGAGGGGGAGCCGACCGACATGGGTCGGATCGAGCTGACGACGAAGTAGCCCGGTCCCCCCCCCCGACGAATCTCGCCCAGGCGCCGATGCCCCACGTCGGCGCCTTTCGCTTGCGCCGAGGCGCCGGGTTCCTTGCGGCGCGAGGTTGCGCGCCCGCCCCCAGCTTCTTCTCGGGCAGGCTTCCTCAGGCGCTCCCCACCGGCCAACCCCGGGGGATGGCGCTCGCCCGCCATGCGCCGGGTTTGCCCACAAAATGCTTTTCCCCGGGGCGGCTCGGGAATATACTAGTATTATAGGGAAGAGGCTCCCTCCCAACACCCCGCCTTGCCTGGTTCGGCACAGTGGCTCGCACGGCGCGAGCGATCGAAGCCCTGGGGCTCGCTTCGTTTCTCGGGGTCTGCGCTTGGATCGAGCGGCTCCTCCCCCACGGCAAACCACGAACGAGGAGAGCGTACCATGAGAGCACGTCGAAGGCGCAGCGGGCGGCCGACACGGCCCGCGTTCACCCTGGTCGAGCTACTGGTGGTGATTGCCATCATCGGGATCCTGATCGCACTGCTTCTTCCGGCGGTGCAGGCGGCGCGGGAAGCCGCGCGTCGGGCGCAGTGCTCGAACAACATGAAGCAGATCGGCCTGGGGCTGCACAACTACCACGACGTGAACCGGACCTTCCCCTTCGCGTTCATGGTCGACGGCGACAGCCTCAACGTGCAGGTCTGGGGCACGCGGATCCTGCCCTACATCGAGCAGAACGCCCTGTATGAAAAGTACCACAACACCGTGCCCTCGTTCAACGAAGCGACGGGGCTCGGCTACCCCGCGTCGGAAGTCGCCGACAACCTGGCGGTGATCGCGACCGAGATCGACGCCTTCATCTGCCCCTCCACGCCGGAGTCGGGCCGCACCTACAACGGAGCGCTCCCCTCCGGCTCGCTCGGCAGCGGCGTGCCGCCCAGCGACTTGACCTGGACGGCCGCCCCCTCCGACTACTGCGCTTCGCTCGGCGTCGATCCCGCCGGGGCCTTCGCCGCCACGGCCTATGCGTCGAGCACCTTGGCGCGCCCCGCCGGAGCCATGGTCTCCGCCGGGGAGAACCTCGATATCGGGCTTCCCATGGGCGATTGCTCCATCGCCTCGATCCGCGACGGCACCTCGAACACGATCGTCGTCGGCGAGCGGACCGGCGGCGGGAAGCTCTACCTGGGCGGCCACCAGGAAGCGCCGACGTCCTCCCCCTGGGACGCCCTGGCGGCCGCCAACGGCGGCGGCTGGGGGGACGTGCTCAACGGGTACCACTACATCATGGGCTCGCTCGCCGACGGCACGCCCCCGCCGCTGTCTCCCACCGGCGGCCCGTGCGCCATCAACTGCTCCAACGCACGCAACGCCGGCTACTACTCCTTCCACCCCGGGGGAGCCCAGTTCCTGCTCGGCGACGGCTCCGTCAAGCTGATCGCCGAGACCGTCGACGCCTACGTCTTCGCGGCCATGCTCACCCGCGAAAACGGCGAAACAGTCCAAATGCCCTAAAAGGCCTCATCACCCCTCCCCCCTCCCGGTCGCGGGAGAGGGGGTCGGCGGTGAGGATGGCATCTTCCCGTGAGAGCCTCGTGCTCCGTCAAATGTCAGTTCTGGGGTTGGGCCTTGGAATGCTCGCGCGTGGGATAGTCGCCGATCGCTCCGCGAAAAGACGGGCCTTCGCCGAGCGTCCCTCGACGCGTGCCGTTGCCGGCGGAGTCCCCGCGCCCGCCCACCGCGATCCACCCCGCTGGACCGGCAAGTGCTCGGCGCGCCATAATGCCCCGTGCCAACCGCCGCCAGATCGAAGGGACCCACGCCATGCGCTTCGTGGCCGCCTGCCTGCTTCTCTCGGGGGCCGGTGCGCCCGGGCAGACCCCGCCGTGCCAAGCCGAGCTGGTTTTCCCGCTCCACGCGCAACACAACCACGCGCCCGGCATCGTCCAGTGCCCGAACGGGGATCTGCTGGTCTCCTGGTATCGCGGCTCGGGCGAGCGCTCGGCCGACGACGTGGCGGTCTACGGAGCCCGGCGCCCCCGGGGCTCCACCGCCTGGAGCGAGCCCTTCCTCTTGGCCGACCGCCCCGGCTTCCCCGACTGCAACACCGCGATGATGATCGGCCGCGACGGGCGCCTCTGGCTGTTCTGGCCCACGATCCTCGCCAACTCCTGGGAGTCGTGCCTGACGAATTTCCAAACGGCCACCGACTACGCCGGCCCCGGCCCGCCCCGATGGGACGGCGAGGGGCTCATCCTCCTCAAGCCGGACGACTTCCACGACGAGGCCGTCGCGATCCTGGATCGGATGCTCGACGAGCGGGACGTGCCCCTCACCGACGAGCTGAAAGCGGAAATCCACGAGGCCCGCCGGCGCCTCGGCAGCAAGCTCTACCAGCGGCTCGGATGGCAGCCCCGCTGTAAGCCGACCGTGCTCCCCACCGGGCGCATCCTGCTGCCGCTGTACACCGATACCTTCTCCATCTCGATCATGGCCATCAGCGACGACGACGGCCGCTCCTGGTACGCCGGCAAGCCGCTGATCGGCTTCGGCAACATCCAGCCGACCGTGCTCCGCCGCGACGACGGCACCCTGGTCGCCTACATGCGCGAAAACGGCCCGCACGAGCGAATCCGCGTCGCCGAGTCGAACGACGATGGGGTGACGTGGGGTCCTGTGGGCGTGACCGAGCTACCCAACCCCGGCTCCGGGCTCGACGGCCTCCGACTGGCCGACGGCTGCTGGCTTCTGGTCTACAACGACACGACCGACGGGCGAAACAGCCTGGCCGTTTCGCTCTCCGACGACGAGGGCCGCACCTGGAAGTGGACCCGGCACCTGGAACGCCGCCCCCGCGGAAGCTACCATTATCCGGCCGTCATCCAGGCGCGCGACGGCACCATCCACGCCGTCTACAGCTTCTTCGTCGCGCGGGGCAAGAGCATCAAACACGCGGCGTTCGACGAAGCATGGGTCCGGGCCGGCGATCCATGATAAACGCCTCCCTCCCGCGGTGAATTACTGGGGTTCTTTTGCCAATCGGCGGCCTCCGGCGCCCCTACCTGTTACCGGCCGACACGCCGGTGCCTGATGTCCCCGGCGGCCGGAACCGAATTCTCGACCGGGACCTGAAGGCCGCGGGCATCCAAAAGGTGGACGAACCGGGACGAATCGTGGACGTTCACGCCCTGCGCGTCACCTTCGTGACGTGGCTCACCAAGGCGGGCGTTCTCCCCCGAGTCGCCCAGGCCCTGATGCGGCACTCCACAATCGATCTCACCATGAATACGTACACTGATCCGAGACAGCTCGACATGGCCGGGGCGATCAGCAAGCTCCCACCGATCCCGCTGTCAGGTGGGCCGGCATCGACGGCAATCGCCGCAAGCCCAAGGGCGCAGCGGATAGGAGGGCTTGCCAGTTTGCACCAGAGTTTGCACCAACTCCCGACAATCGAGGTGAATCGGAGTCAAATCCTGTCAAAATGGCAGACTCCCAACAGGACCGCCGCAAGCCCAAGCCGCATGACGTAAGTGCTTACCCCGTCAAGAGAAAAGCACCGCTGTCTCGTGCTGACAACGGTGCTCGTCAGCGGGCATGACGGACTCGAACCCGATTCCGCAAGCCCTTGTTTTCCACGGGGTTTAGGCAAATCGGCTGCCTCAGGCGGCGCAAAATCCGGCGCACTTGGGGCCGATTCCGGCCCGATTGAGGCCAATCTGCGAGAAGTGGTCCAGGCGTGGGCGGGGCTATCCGAAGCTGAGCGCGAACAGATCGTGGCGATCGTCAGATCGGCCGG
>Ga0180434_10009918_pt1 | contig 10278 bp, 14 predicted proteins | sample SS_ome_7_FD_132453 | JGI IMG/M metagenome (GOLD analysis project Ga0180434, IMG submission 132453) | Hypersaline lake sediment archaeal communities from the Salton Sea, California, USA - SS_1_D_2 metaG | ecosystem: Environmental > Aquatic > Non-marine Saline and Alkaline > Hypersaline >... | reverse complement strand
TTAAGGAGCTTGTGCGTAACTCCCACGCCGAACAGCCCGGTGACGATGTACTTCGTGACGAACTCTGCCTGCTCCGCGGAGATCACATCCATGTCCGCGAGGATCCCCACCACGAGCCAAATCACCACCGCCGTGTAGGTCTTACGGCCCGAAAATGCGGTCCAGAGTTTCTTCAGAGTCTCCATGGTTTTCCTCCGCTACCGCGCTGGGTTGTGTACTTGCTATCCTCTCATTGCCAGCCTGATGCAGATGCAGGTGCAAGTGGATGTCACGGCACCCCACCATCCACACCGAGCTTGTCACCAATCCGAGCAAGCAGAATGTCCATCCGGTGTATCGCAACACACAGGTCCTCGTACTGGCCCTCGAGCTTCTCGATCCGGCCGCGGTTCCCCGAGACGCAATCATTGACAGACGCGACTTGGCCGCCCGCAGCGAACATCGCACCACACAGCGCCACCAATGCAGCTACGGTGAGTCCCACCCGAGTCTTGCCGTTGACTGGGATCATGGCACTACTCCACAGGAATGATCCGATCTCCCTCCGGAGAAACTGTCAGGTCACCCCCTTGGGTATTCGGCGTAGCAGCCGCAGCAGCCTGTTCGCGTTGGAGGAAATACTGCATTGTCCACTCGAACATCTGCCTGCGTTGTTCATCCGACAGGGACTTATCCCTGAAGATCGCCCAGATTTGATCCTGAGCAACCTCTCGGCCCAATTCGCCCTGACTCGCGATAGAGAATTGCCCTGCTAAGCCCTCGTAGCGCGCCGTAGCAGAATACGTGAGGGAACCCTCGATCGTCACGCCAGGGTTGATGGCCTGCCCTGAAGCATGAACCGAGGACATCGCTCCATCCTTCAGCCGCTCCGAGGCACTGGTAGCCATCCCGTTGAGGACATCCATCTGCTTCACATGCGAGTCGAACAACCCGCAACCAATACAGCCACCCATAGAGATGACTGTACACACAATGAACAACACAGCGCGTTTCATCTGCGATTCTCCTTTTGTTCCGGCCGCTGGAGGACCTGCATCGGTGGCAAGCTCCTTGGAACTATTCTCTGTTGACTGCGGTTCGCCGCGCTCGATGCCTGGTTGAATCCCAGTACCATCAGCGCGAGGTTTCGATCCGCCTGTGCCGCGACAGCCTGGATTCCCTCGGGAAATATCCGCATCACTCACTCCTAGTAGTAGCTCTCTTCCATCAGCGGATCGAGGAACTCCGAACCAAGACTCGGGCCGAACCTTCCGAGGATGTCATTCGCGAGATTCAAAGCCGCCCGCAGGCCCTCCTGGTACTGAGTCTCCGCAGCGCGGTAGTGCTCCGAGTCCGCAGCGGACGCCTTCATCTGCATCACTGCGTGCCACATGAGTGCTTGATCCATGGGCTCTTCCAGCGCGGGCAAGAACTCATAGTGATCGTTCTCCACGGGTGTATCACTAAGCGCGCTATCCAGAGTCAGCACCCAAGCAGTTAGCACCGCACTGTACGCGTAGTCCGTAACCCTGCGGACCTCGGTGATTCCCGTACTCGCGTCGAACCACCGGACGTAGCTGCCATTGTAGAAGTCCGGCCGTAGAACCAGTGTGCCCAACTCTCCTGTGTCGTAGGTTGCAACTTCCGTGCTATCGGGCGTCTTCAGCGGCAGCGTAGTAGTAGTTCCACCCGCATCCAACCTACCGAAGCACAGCACGGGCAATGCACCCGCCTCATACCGCAGGGTCCAATCCTGCGTGAACCGCGGCGTTGGCACCAATCGGAACCCGCGCCGGTGACTCATCAGGACGACACCCGCAGTATCACCATAGGGATCCGCTGGCAGGATTTCCCTCTCCACATCACCGTTACTGTTGACATAGACGAGCCTGCGGAACTTCCGGAAATTCCCGGGATAGTTGTAATCAGCGACACCCGAGGCGATACTGACCGTGGACTCGCAGAAGTTCACCGCGGACTTCGGGTCTATACCCCTGACGAGATGGCCGTGTACCTGGACATTCGCCGCGTTGAGCAGAGAGACAATCCGCGCCGCGGTCCAACGCTTTGCATCGATCGCGTCGCTGGCGAACTCCCGAGCGAGGTGTACTCCCCGCACAAGGAATGGATCCCAGTCAGCCTCTGCCAACGGTCACCCTCCTATACGCGCCGACGCTCCGGGACACCCGAGAAGATCGCACCACGCGACAACCGGCCAAGCCCCAGGTCCCAGGGCCGGATATCATTCTGCCTGCAGAACCTCTCGCACCGCTCGTAGCGTTTTTTCGCGACTGCTTCGGTGCCTGCACGTTCCATACTCGCAAGCCCGCGGTCCAAATCACGTATCTTTCGTTGCCAACCGGAGCGCCGCGAGAGATACGCCTCTCTGCGAATCAGGTACAGGTCCCTGCGGTTCAGTTTCCGCGGAGAGCCATCCTCCCGGACCAATCGCATCACCGGCTGCGGCCAGAGCCTCCCCGTAGCAGGCAACTTGAGCCAGACTGCATACCGGTAATACCGGGGATCCCACCGCACCACGAGCCGGCTGTCGATGCGGTGGAGTTCCTCCATTAGCGAATCGGACGCTGGAGAGAATGGTCCCCGCAGCGTCCGATACCGATCAGGCTTCATGGAGGATTCGATGTCCCGCACAACTCCTGCGGGTAAATCCACGAGTTACCTCCCTAGCCCAGTGAGGGCTGCAAGGGTCTCAGTGCCAGGACTACCCCGCACGAAATGGGCGCATCAGTCCCGACGTTCTCGGTGTCCAGTTCCAGTTCGATCAGCGTTCCAGCCTCGATGGTGGCGGTCGTGTCGGTGATAGTAAACGTGCCATCCTTGGTGGTGTTCTCGAACAGCGTTGTCTCGGCGGCACTGGTGATATTCGCGCCGTCATTGGCCAGGGTAAGATTCTGGCACTGAGTATCAGAATCCCAATGCTTCAACCAATAACTCGCCCAGACAAGGTTGCAGTCGAACGGTACGTGGATTCCCGCCACCGCGGCATCTGTGAGGTTCTTCAGGACATTCGCGTATCCCGTGCCAAACCCGAGGATGATGAGGTGTTCCCCCAGGGTCCGGTAGTCGGCCGTCTGCAGTGGCATGTCAGTTCTCCTTAGCCAATCGTGCTTTGCACGGGACGCAGCGCCAGAACAATCCCACAGGTCACGGGCGCGTCAGTAGCCTCGTTGAGTGTGTCGATTTCCAATTCGATCAGAGTACCTGCCTCGATGACCGCGGTGGTATCCGTGATCGTGAATGTTCCATCCTTCGTGCCATCCTCGAATTCCGTAGCCTCCGCAGCGCTCGTGATATCCGTGCCGTCGTTCGCCAGAGTCAGATTCTTCACGCGGGCATCGGCGTCCCAGTGCTTGAACCAGTAACTCGCCCAGACGAGATTGCAGTCAAAGGGAACGCGAACCCCCGCTACAGCGGCATCCGTGAGGTTCTTGACCACCGTGGACAACCCGGAGCCAAAACTCAGAAAGAGGATATGGTCCCCCAGAACGCGATAATCCGTCGCAGCCAGAGGCATTTCCTATCTCCTCAGAACGTGTCATCCTCAGGAAGAAGCGCGAGAACGACACCGATGTTTGAGACCTCCACATTCCCCGAAGCGCCATTGGTCTCATCCGCCTCGACTGTGATGACGGACCCCGCAGCAATCTTCGTTGTGGTATCCGAGACTGTAAGCAGGCCGCTTGTAGTTGTGTTTTTCCCGAGGTCGTCACCGTCCGTGAGATCGTCGCCATCATCCACAACGGTGAAGTTCCCCGCGGTCCCGCCCGTGTTATCGAGATCCGCGATGTAACTTCCGCCGATCAGGTAGCAATCGAACGGCACGACGATCTGGATCCCAAGGTCCGTGTCAGAAGCTCCCTGGGCTACAGCAGTGGCAGTATCCAGGAAGAAACTCATCAGGACTGCCTTATCAGGAAGGGTCCGGTATGCAGTCGCCATTGTTTACTCCTTACACGCCATGCACCGGCTGAATCGCGAAGGTGTAGGACTGCCGCGAGACCTGTGGAAGCGGCGCGTCAGTATCCGCAATCACAATCACCCGAGATCCTTCCGCGTGCTCCCTCAGGGGATGGGTAATCGCAACGCTTCCAGTCTGCTGGCTTCCCTTTGTCACGTTGCCCGCAGTCGTCACGCTCGTCGCATCGACCAGAACCTCGAGGTTGGGTAGATCCGACGCGTCCACCCACATCGAATAGTCGAACCTCAGAAGCCGGAACGGAAACGGCACCACAATCGCGCCGAGTTCCTGGTCGTCCCCAGCGACCTGACAATCCTCGGGACAGATCGTGAAGAACCGGAGATTTTTACCCAGTGCCCCTTGAGGCAGATCAGGGCTAGCTGTCAGAGCCATTGTTTACTCCCTCAGTCTTACACCACGTCCTGGAATTCCTTCAGATCATCCAGCTTGGCGATACACTGCGGCCGAAGGCAGCCCATCTCCGTGTAGAAATTGAACGGCGCCTGGAAGACCGTGGTGTACTCCGCGTTGGCATTGAGACTGGGGAACCACAAGTTACCATTCCCCAGCAGGGGGTTCTGACCCAAGAATCGCACCGCATCCGGCCCGTTGGGAGCGTACCGCACGAACGCATCCGTCCGGATCCCCCAAGCCTCACCCTTCGGGACGAACGCGCTGCAGACCACCTCGGCCTCGCCACCCTCCGTAGTGATTTTCACGTTGCCATTGATGCCGCCATCCACCGACCGCTGCACGCCATCGCCGCCGACATTGTAGACCTTGAACAGACCCTCAGTCCGGGCCCACAAAGTGCGGATACCCCGCGAGATGATCCAACGGTTGGGCGGATCGTAACCACGGTCGTGAATGGCATCCATGGCCTTCTCGAACACCGCCGGCGTGGGCCAACGCTCCACAGCAGGGGCATCCTTGTAGCTGCAAAGTTCGGGGTAGTACCAGGTCGTTGTGCCGACATCGTAAAGCTGAAGACCGTGCAGTGTGACATCCGCCGCGGCAGCCGGGTCAACGAGAAAGTTACCCAGCCCCTGAACGCCATACCCCGTCGTGCCGTCGTAGCCACCCTCGATATGCAGCGTATCACCATCGTTCATAACAGCCGCGGCATTCGCGGGACCCTGAACCCGGAGTTCCACCTTGGCATACGCGGTGTCGCTGTAGCTCCAGAGCTTCATCACCTGGTACACGACCAGCGCGCCGAGGGCAGTCTTGTGCATGTCGCCCGCCAGGTCGTAGGCGTTCAACCTCTGCCCGCGCCACATGGGACGGATTCTGCCCGCGAGTTGCACCACGTCCGTCGAGCCAACATTCTGCAGGTCATCATCGCGGAAGTCCTGAGTCGTCGCGACGAGACCCGTGCCGTTGCCGAAGAAGTCCGTAGTGAGTTGCTGCCGGACGATCTCCACCGGGTCCCGCACCATGTCCGCCAAGAAGTCACCGATGGGATTCCCGGCCTGCAGAGCGAGCAGTTGCCTCTCATCCACGACAAGGTTCCCGAGCATCCACTTCAGCGGAACCTGCAACCACTCCGCTTCGCGCTGGGGAACATCCGCGGCGTTCTGGTACGCAGGCGAAAGCTGCAACTGAGGCGGAGAATCCTGCCCCAGAAGCGTAGCAATCGGCGCGTACTTGATCGCACCAGCCCGGCCGAAGACGATCGGGTGAATCGCGATGAACTGATCCGAACCCGACTTCGTTCCAGCGGGTGGTCGTCCCAGACTTCCGACGGTGCGCACCCGGTCACTGTTCATCACGATTCCCGATGTGACCGGATCCATATCCGATTCGATCACATGCTGGATGTTCGCCGAGAGTTCCTCCCGCAGGAACTTGCCGACGGTACCCGCTACGATGTAGTTACTTGCCATGGTCGCTTCCTCACTCGCTTGGCCCCGTTAGAGGCACATGGCGCGCCTGTACAGTTCCCCGGGCGCGTGCCTAACCTTCGAGAGAAACCCCTGTACTCGCGGCTGCAGCATCCTGTGCCATAGCCCGCGCCACATTGGCCCCGAACCACTTGCGGTACTTATCCGGCTCTTTCTCCGGATTGGGCCGCTCTCCGGGATTGACCGAAGGGGACCCGCCGCGAAAGGGATCCATCACCCCCAAGTCCCCCGCTTCGGATTTCATGCTCTGGCGGATCGCATCCTGGTACTCTTGCTCCCGGCGGTTCATTTCACCCAGGACCGCAAGTACCGTGGCGTTCTGCAGACTCTTTCCCTGAGCCTGAAGCTGCTGGCTCGTGCGGCTCAGTTGCTCGATGACCTGCTCGGTGGCATCCGGCCGGCGCGACAGAGCAGCGAATTCCGGTTTCTTGAGGTAGCTCTGGATGCCACCACGGATCTTCTCGGCGCGGATCTGGCTGAAGAGTTGTCGCACCTCGGCCCACTCCGCCGGGTTGATTCCACCCGGAGTATCCGTACCACTGATCGCTTGGGGAGGTTGCGCCGCGTCGGTTGCAGGAGGTGGTGAATTACCAGCATTCGGAACATTCGCGGGCGCGGTAGAGCCAGTGCCAGTCATTTTTGCTATGAACTCCTGAAGCGCAGCGGGATCCCCCTGAGCAGCCCGTTGCCACGCGTCGAAACCCGAGTCCGAGACCTTTTGCTGCAGGGCTTCGTACCGCTCCATGGTCTCAACGAGATCCCCGAAGCGAACGCGCTTGCCGCCCTCCAACTCCACAATCTCGTCGTAATTGATGTCGCCCGGATCACCTGCAGCCGCTGCCGCCACCTGATTTGTTACCTGGTTCGGTGTGGGAGGTGTTGCGGACTGCGGCTGCTGAGGTGTTTGTGCCTGCGTATCCGTAGCCCGGCCCGTAGCATCCACCCGGGTCGGATCCATTACTGCTGCACTTGCATCTTCGGCCATTGGGTTCCTTTCAGCCCCGGAGCTAGATCCAGTCACTCCGGAATTATCTCCTGCGGGGCTTCACGAATCAAGCGGGATACTACGGGCGGGGTGAAAATTTTATGGTCACAGTCTGTGACTTCAGCCAGACTGTAATCCTGCAGCCAACTGCTGAATCTGCTCCGGCCCGACGCCTCCGATCTGGGTCAGAAGATTCCCACCCGGCGTCGCGGCCTCGATCAGGGCCTGGATCTCCTCGCTGTCGCTGAACCGTACCGACGAATCGAAATCGGGTGGCACGGGGTTCCCCTGGAGCATCTGAGCGGTGAGGAAAATGTGCCTGGCAAAGGTCTCCCGCACCGGCTCTGAGGCGAATCGCACCTCCGGCATCGCGGCAAACCGCTTATGGGCCTGGAGATGTGTCTCAGCGTCCTCGAGTTGCGGGTGCGGATCAGGAGCCTGACCCGGAGTCTGCCCGTCGCCGTACATGAGCATGTTCTCGATCCAGGCTTGTTCCTCGTCCGCGCTCATCAGATCCACACCCGGAATGGTGATACCCGCAGCGATCAATCCCCGGCGGAATTCTTCCGTGCTGATGAGCGGGGTGCCACCCTTGAATGGTGCGGTAGCCAACTGCGTCAGGAATGACACGAGTGTAGGCCGATCCATGGGCATGTCGAGGCTGGTGATAATCTCGATATCCCGCGTCGAGGGTACCTGCTTCGGATCAATCCGCACCGAGAGCGGCGGTCCACCGATGGGTCCTGATACCGAGGCTACCCGCGGCGCTTTCCACCGGGTCCGGGCGATCTCCACCGCGATGCCGTAAGCGCGTTTGCACGCGGTATCTACGTTCCTCAGCGTCTCTTCCAGCGGTACCATGTCCTGCCGGATGAGACTCGAGAGTGCCTGCGCCGACTCAACCCTGCCGACAGAGGTACCCGAAGTGGGGCCATGCTGGCTCGAGAAGTCCTCCGCGAACTGAGCCATGCGGTTCACCATGACATCCGAGTCCGCAGTGCTACTGGGCGGAGTGAGCCAGAACGGCTTCGCACCTTCCTTTAGGGGAGATGCCTGCCACGCGACCGCACCACCCGCCTGTTGCTTCAGGTCCTCCGGGTTAATCTGTCCCATGGGATACAGCAGGTACCCCGCGTGGCTCTTGAGGATAGCCCTCCGCACCAGAAGGCTCATCAGCCGGTTGAGTTCCTTGTTCAGCAGCGAGAGACTGTAGCCGAAGGATGCTCCCCACCAACTGGTCGGTACTTGTAGATACCTCGCGACACAGATCGGGATAACGCGCTGATCCCCAAGCCAGAATCGCAACTCACCGAACCTGCGGTAGATCCGCCGGCCGACCGTGATGCAGTGCTCCCCTTGGGGAAACCTGCGGCTGGGTTTGAAGAAGCAGTGCCGGACCTGGTATCCCTCAAACGCTGGTGGCACTCCGGGCTGGAACTCCGCACTGAGGTGATACGGCGTGGTAACCGAGGTGCGTTCCTCGTCCACAGCCTCTGGGAGATTCCTGCGGATCCACTCCTCACCCACCACCCGAGCCCAGATAATGCCATCGGTCTGCTCGTCATTCACCGCACCCGCAGGAAAGGGATACAGTTGCCAACCCGGAATCGTCGCGAAGTTCACATCCCCCTCGAGTTTCCCCTCAAACAACCTCTGTTCATCCCAGTAGGGCATAATCCCCGCGGTGCCCTGCATGAGGATATCCCCGGCCCAGGTGTTGTAGAGGGTGGGAAACTGCGTAGCGTGCCAGATGTAAGCGACCGCGCCGCGAGCAAACCTGTTCAGCCTCCAGATGTCCGGATTCCCAGTGACCGCGGGCCGCGTGCTGAACATCCGCAAGAGACTCTGAAGCCTACCCTTCTCCCTGCGGAAGCGCGTCTCGAGTTCGGGAATCTGCACCCGGACCGAGCCCCGGGGGTTATGCGGGTTGACGAAGACCTGTCTCTGCCGCCAGTCCACGGAATAGTAGTGGTAGCCCTCCAGCACCGCATTCGCGACGAGCCACCGGATCTCAGCAGTTTCCCTCGCAGCGTAAGCCTCATCCTGGAGCTTCGGGATGTACTGCTCCAGTTCCTCGTTACTCGGCGCGGAACCAATGGGCCGACGAATTTCCTCCGCTGCAGTCGTCATGGGCTACCCCCGGCTTATGTGGTGGATGTGCCCCTGAGCGTCGATAAAGGGCTCGGCGCCCTCCGGAACCTCATCCAGCGACACGGATGGAGATTGTACCGCGGCCGTGCTGGAGTTTCCAGTATCACTGGACCGTTCCTGGCTGTGCAGGGCGAGGATTCCATTGCCACCCAGAAGTTTCTCATAAGCCCGTTCCTGGCTCTGGGACCCGAGCCGATAGGCGGTAGCTTGCTCGCGGAGAGACCGCTCCTGGGATTCCTGGAGGCTCTCGTGTGTCCGCTCAATGTGCCACAAGCAGCGGGCGGTGACCATTGCAAGCGTGATAACCGCGGCGATCAGAGCAAATCCCAGAGCCACGACCATGCAGAGAATTGTAGTTTCAGTCACACTTCACCTTCCAAGAATGTGCCGGTTCCAATGCCGCATTCGCCTGTGCCGCCACCAGAGCCTGCCAAGGGGAACGCGTAGCTCCACCGGCCGCCAGTAACCAGCCTGATCCGGCTCTTGGACCTCGCTTACCCTGGGGTATTTCCCCCACGCCAGCCGCCACCAACTCCAGCGAAACGGCAGCCTCATCGCAGCACCACCCTTCCCGCGGGCGGAGGAACCTCATCTGGATCCAGCAGCAGTTCCCCCATGGGCGCGCCGGGCTCATTGATACCCAGAATGGCCTCGGCTGGGATTACCTCCGGAGGTACGAGCACCCCGCGCTCCCGCATCCTCCGGAGGGGCTCCCAGGCAGATTCAGGCTGCTGAGGAGGAGGAACAGCCTGCGAAGTCAACGCATCATGGAGGTTTACCAACGCGTCCAAGCAGTCATCGTGCCGCGTTGTCCCGGTCATCGTGAAGCCGCCGATCTCATCCACCAGCGCCGGTGCGCCCAGGCCATACTCGGTGCGAAGAGTTCCACCCAGGGGTATCAGAATAAGATCATCCGCAAATCGATACTGCAGGCTCAAGATGCGTTGCCACTTGCTCTGACCGCCACCTCGGGTGATAACGTGGATATGATCCGGTGCGTACATCCCCAGACCCCTCCGGCGGCGGACTTCCGCTTCGAGCATGTCAATGAGAATCTGCTCGAAGACGACCCGCTCCAGGGAGAAGACCCGGGCACCCCAGTACCGGCCGATCTCGAGGGCGCGCTGCAGGACATCCACCGGACGCTCCCTTCCGGCCCATAACTGGAGGACAATGAGTCTGCCGCCCGCATCGATTCCCCCTGCGACGATAGCACTCAGGTCCGACGCGGCGGTGAGCCCCAGAGAGAAATCAAGGCCGATCCCCCGGACGCTGGTTTT
>Ga0180434_10009915_pt1 | contig 10280 bp, 8 predicted proteins | sample SS_ome_7_FD_132453 | JGI IMG/M metagenome (GOLD analysis project Ga0180434, IMG submission 132453) | Hypersaline lake sediment archaeal communities from the Salton Sea, California, USA - SS_1_D_2 metaG | ecosystem: Environmental > Aquatic > Non-marine Saline and Alkaline > Hypersaline > Sediment... | reverse complement strand
GTTTGGCACTCACGGTTAATTGCCCCATCTCGTTTGAAGGCAACGATGAAGTGAGCTTGCTAACCTTTGACGCCTTCGGGGCGGTGAGTTTCTGTGCCGTCGCGGCAAATGGCGCGGCTTGGCGTTCCGGGCGAGTTGGTTCTTGGGCCCGCGGCACGGCAACCGGCACCGGCTGTGGAATTTTTTGACGTGGGCGGGCTACCGGGCGAGCGCGAGGCACAGGAGGAGGGGGCCGGCTGGGTCGAACCGTCGGCTTTGGCGGTAATGCCGCTTCTTCCTCCTCCTCTTTTTCGCCCTCAGCCATCTTCCTTTTCAGCTTCTCCGCAATTGCACCACCGACCGATAGGACCAAAACAGCGATCACAAAGAACAAGTTCTCGGTAAGGTCGCCATCGGCGAACAAGTTGGTTAGCCACGTTTGCATATCATTCCTGCCTTGGTGACGTCGTCAACGATCACACTTGTGGCGGACGTGATTCCGGTTTGCTGCCACCTTCTGTGCCACCGGTGCCTGGGCCCGCAATACTACTTCGCATGGTCGTATCGGCCTGAATGTTTCGCAACCGGTAATAGTCCATGACGCCAAGGTTGCCGCTTCGGAAGGCTTCGGAAATCGCCAACGGAATGGTGGCTTCTGCTTCCACCACTTTCGCTCGGTTCTCTTCGACGAGCGCGGACATCTCTGCCTCACGTGCTCGTGCCATGGCGGCTCGCTTCTCTGCCTCAGCCTGGAAACGACGTTTGTCGGCTTCGGCCTGATCCGCCTGAAGCTGGGCCCCCACATTCGCGCCGACATCGACATCCGCGATATCGATCGAAAGAATCTCGAAGGCCGTCCCTGAATCCAACCCCTTCTCCAAGACCCGCTTGGAAATGCCGTCCGGGTTCTCCAAAACAGCCTTGTAGCTGTCGGCAGAACCGATACTGGTCACGATGCCCTCGCCCACACGGGCCACGATCGTCTCCTCGGTCGCACCACCCACCAGCCGTTCGATATTGGTTCGGACGGTCACACGGGCCTTGGCTTTGAGCTGGATACCGTCCTTGGCGACCGCGTCGATACTGGGCTTGCTGCTGGACTCACTTGGACAGTCGATCACTTTGGGATTGACGGACGTGTGAACCGCCTCCAAGACATCGCGCCCCGCCAAATCGATGGCACAGGCGGTTTTGAAGGGCAAATCGATCCGCGCGCGATCGGCAGCGATCAACGATGTAATCACGTTCGTGATGCGCCCGCCGGCCAGATAGTGCGTTTCGAGATCGTTCGTGCTGATCCCTAACCCCGCTTTGACCGCGCGAATCTTACTCAACACGATAATGCGAGCGTCCACTTTGCGGAATTTCATTCCGATCAGATCGAAGATCGACACGTCGGCTTTGCTCATGAACGCCTGCAACCACAGGCCAAAGAATTGGCCGACAATCACAATCGCTACGATACCTACCAAAATAGCGATCATGGCCACGATCGTCATAATGCCAAATTCTGCTGCGAGCATGCCATCCATCACAAGCCCCTTTCATCAAGAGAAAAACCTTGTCCGTTCAAACCGACGCTACGTGTCCCGGCGCTATGCTGTCTGTGCCTGATCGGCGGAAGAAGGGTCCTTGCTTGTTTCGCCGGTCTCCGACACGCGCCGAACGGAAATGGTACGATCAATGAGTCGAATCGCTTCGACCGCCACGCCTCTTTCAATCATACCGTACTCCGCCTTACATTCTACCCGACGTTCGTTGAAGACACACGTGCCCACTGGCCGAAGCGGTGTCAATGAACGGCCCACGCAGCCAATCAATGCTTGGAGGCCTTCGACCGGCATGCGGTCCTCCTCCGACAGGACTGGGTTTTTCGGAGAAATCCGTCGCCCCACAGGGGTGCGGTGCCAATTGTGGACGGCGAATCGCATCCCAAAAATGAACAGAAACACGGATCCTATCAGGGCCAAGAGGCCGGCGATACTGCTTACGATCATCGTTTGATATAAAGCGTAGCCGACCACCAAAAGGCCGACCAAGCCCAAGATCCCATGCGCGGGCAAAAAGACCTCGGCAATGATTATACACACGCCCAAAGCGTAGAGAAACACGATCATGAGCCAGCTGGTCATGGGCACCGTCCTTCGACGCAATCAGTCTGTCACTGTGTCCTGCGAACCACGACCCGGTTGCCGCGTCGCTCGACAACTTCCACGCGCGTTCCCTTGGGGATGTACTCGCCTTCGCTTACGACGTCAACGAGTATCGCACCAAATCTCGCTTTGCCGGATGGCCGAAGCAGGCTCTCGGCACATCCCATATCACCCACTTGGGCCAGGCCATCGTAGGGATCGTCGATCACCACCTGTTCAGGGGTCGGATTGGCAGGAATCAATCGGCTACCGACCGGCAGCTTGGGAAAGTATTTGGCCAACAATATCATGCAAATAATGGAACCGGTCATCCCACCAGCCAACGAATACAGACCCTTTTGCAAATATCGGTAGGTCAGTGGCAACGACGGCATGCGGAACCAATCTTCGCCAAATCCAGGCTCTTGCGGAACGAACGAGGCCAGCAATCCGATGATGAGCAACATGATGCCCGAGATGCCGGCCACGCCAAATCCGGGTATCACGAACGCTTCGACCGCCAGCAGCGCGATGCCAAGCACAATCGCGACGATCTCCCACGTGACGGTAAAACCGGCCAGATAAGGGGCACCGAGAAACAGAATCAATGCGACGAGGGCAACCGCACCGGGAAAGCCAAAACCCGGCGCTTGAAACTCCGCATAGGCCCCCAACATCATCAATAAGAACAGGATGCCTCGCACCATCGGCGAAGCCAGCCATTCCACGGCCGACTCCAACCAGGTGTTTTCCATCCGATCCACTGTGCCGGCAATGTGAAAGTATTGACGGAGTTCAGCTTCATCGTTGAGCGTCGCTTGGGAAAAGCCGTAAGCGGACGCTTCCACGGTTTTCATCGTGAGCAGTTCCCGGTCTGACACCACCGGCTGGCTCACTTGACCCAAAAGCGGCGTGTCGGTCACATAGCGCCAGTCGGTCTTGCTCTTGCTGTCGGATACCGGTTCTGTGCGGCGAACGCGGGTCTTTCTCTTGGACTTCTTGTCGTCTTCATCTTCGGCGGCGGTCACCTCGATGTCGTCGCTCGGTAAACCAAACAGCTCATCGCGGCCTTGCGTATCCACAAATCGTTTTTCGCCGGTCATCTGATTGACCAACCAGAACATCTGCATTTCCGGCCGAACCAGCGCATACACCATATCCAGGTTATACCCGCCGCGACGGGCTGAATCGCGTAATTCCGCCAACAACGGACTGGTCAACTTGGCTTCGATATCCTCGGGGACGGCGGACGCACCGGTCCCGGTAATCATGATGGGTTGGCAATCCCCCATCGTCGCGTTTCGGGACATGGTCACGCCGTTAGCGGCTAAGGCAATAATCGTGCCGGCGCTGTACGCTTTGTTATGGATCCAGGCATAGGTCTGAATTCCATCGCTATTCAGTGCTTTGATAGCATCACAGATTTCCAACGTCGCCCCCAACGCGCCGCCGGGTGTATTGAGCTCGAAGATTACCAGCGGGTAATCCTCTTGCCGAACGATATCCAATCGACGTTCAAGGCTGTCGTGCGTGATATCCGTGATCTCGTCCTTGATCGTGATGATGACGGCACGGGCAAATCCGGCGGGCTGGGTTGCCGATACGGGCTGAGAGGAAACAACTTGCTCAACGGTCTCAACGGACACCGTGGCCCCCGCGTGGGGCGTGGCGAGCATAAGCCCAAATGCGGCCATGACCAGCGTGAGCACCGTCGCCACGTTTTGCTGCAGTACCCGAAAACAAGTCGTTCTCGCTGAGATCAAGTTCATGAAGGAGACTCCAGGCTACACGCCCTGTCAATGATACGGAAGCGACCAGGACATCAACGTAACCAGTTACACATAAAGGATTTGTGCAGCGTACTCTTAGTATTCTATGTACGTGACGAAACGAGGGCAAGTTGAATTCGACACGATCTTTGTAACCGCCACCGACCGACAAGATCTTACGGTTAGAACCTTACGTCGGAAGATGCGTGCGCTTTGCGCGCATCCTTCGCCGTATCGGTTCTAACGACAAAACTGTCGATACAACTTCGCGGTTGTGTCCACCATTTTGCTGGCTTGATGGTGGGCACGCACGTAGTCCAATGCGCCATGAGCTAATTGACGGGCGGCGGCTCGATCCTCCAAGAGCGCGGCCCACTTCCTGGCAAGATCATCGGCTCGATAGGGCTCAAACAAGCTCGCGGTTTGGCCATCGATGAGGTAGTCCTCGATCGTGCCGGTCGGCGCCAAGATCGCCAACCCCGCTGCCATCGCCATCAGGGTGGTGTCGCGGAATCGTCGTCGTGCGGCAGGAATGATATAGAAATCCGCTGAACGCATGGCGTTGATAAGCGAAAACCGATCCCGCATGGGGCCGGCAAAGGTGACCCGAGACCGCAGATGCAATTGATCGGCCTGTCGCCGTAAGAGCCGTTCGCCCTTTCCGGCCGACAAGACAAACAGATCGACATCTAATCCCTGTTTTCGAACAAGATGCAGTGCCTTGAGGACAAGATCCACGCTGCCGTCACGGGACATCAACGCGGTCACGATCGCGGTGGGCTGACGTTCCGGGACCGTCAAACAGGCAGGCGAGCTTGCCCCGGGAATACCCAAGGACATCATCGCAATACGTCCCCGTTTGGTCGGTCGTCGTTCCATCAGTGCTTGTTCAACCCGTGTCGTCGTCGCCAAACCGATCACCTTGTCGGCGGATTGGGCCCGCACGAACTGTTCGACGTCCCTCACATCCGTGAGTGCGACCAACACCGTGCAATCCCAAGCCGTCGCCCAACGACGGACCCATCGCGCCAAATCGGCGGAAAGACAGTGCATGACCCGCGGGCGTATACCCCCGAGCAAATCAAGAAGTTGGGCCTCCGAGATCTGTCGGCGCGGCCAACGTGTTGCAAGTAGTGGCACGACGCGCGAAGGCCCGATGGTCTCCTGCACCGTATGGCGTTTGGACCGCCACAGGACCGTAACGTTCACCGCCTCGTCCATCATGCCAATGCAGAGGTGCCGAATCACGCTGCCCAATCGATCGAACACATCATCGTCCACGACCAACAGCGTGTTGACCGGACCTACAGGTTGCTCGATTGTTTCGGTGTCAGCCATCGTTCAATGAATCGGCGTTCTACCCTGAAATGCTCGATCCCATTCCATTGCTGGCCATTACCATAGCGGCTGTTTTCAATTATTGCGAGTTAGGACAGCCAGCCTATCCCGCAACGAATCCGGCAAATGCCCGGCAATATCCCGTCAACATCTGGAACACTTGGCGACGTGTTGCCGGCTGACTGAGTTGTCCCAGTGATTTTAGGTCAAGGGGTGTCGCGAAGTAAAAAAGGTCGTCTCGGTCGCGATAATGTTGGACCGGGGGCTCTGGCCACTTCAGGCCCACCGCATCAAAACTGAGTTCAACAAATTCCTGCAACGTATCACCGGAGTCCTCGATCATCTGCTTGAATGTGCTGTTCTTTTGGCGATCGTCGGTCACGATGGCGACGGACACTTGCGGCAAGAAGGGGCGAATCACTACCTCACTCCAGGTACGATCCGCAATGCACCACCGTGCAGCCAGCGTCGAACGATCTTCACGGTCGATCCGTATCCGATCCGCAAGACGTAATTGGTGATCCGCGGCGGACTCAAGCCACTCGCGGAAACCCGTGACCCATTGACCTTGCTCGCTACTCAAGGGCATGACGATTATTCATCCTGTACGGATATCTTGCGCGTTTTCACGTCGGCCATCGGTGAAAGAAACTCGGGACCATCCTGCTTCGGCGATCGCGACCGGCCCGTCAACGCTTTCAGAATCAACCGCCGCAGTAAGGTCAACGGCCGGAAGAACCACCGATGCAACCGAATCGCCCAGCTCACGCGGTAAGAGGCGGCCAACTGCTCGGGCGTCAGCGTGCCGGGCCGATGCCGACGACGATGCTTGAGCAAGTGATAGAGGTCGGCTTTCTGAAGTCGCTTCAGGATGTACCGGGCCAAACTGACGGGGATCCAGCGTTGCCAACCCGGGCCTCGACGATCCGTCTCACGCGGACCTCGCCAGGAAATCTGAAAATCAATCAGCCACGGTCGGCCCTGATCACCCACAAGGATATTCTCTCGCTTCTCGAGATCGACGTAGGCGATTCCCCGGGCATGCAGTTTCCGCAGAATCTCCTCCAACCGACTGAAAAACGCATCGTCCACACGTTCGTTGCGTTGCAGCGGATGACCTTCAACAAAGACATGGACAAAACCCGTTGGCCCCCAGCGTCCAAGGCAACGCGGAACACCTTCCACGCCCTGGGCGGCTTCATACATCGCACATTCGTGATCAGCCAACCATCGACCGAGCCATCTCATCGGGATACCCAAGAAACTGACGGACCGCCCCATCTTGAGAATCACGCGGCCGGACGGCCCGGAATACAAACCGGTGGCAGCAAAGAAATCGTGCTTGAAGGTGCGCACGTGGAGGTATTCCCCATCTTCAAGCTGAATTTGGGGAGCCATTTCCTCGGGCCCCAAGGCGCGCAACCACGCATGTCGAACCTTTTGATCCGTCATCGCTTAAGTCATCCGTTCACGTCCTGTCCACAGGATACCCTGGGAACATCGGTGATTCCAACCCGGCTCTACCTGGGAATCAGTGAACCGAGCTTTTACCGCCATCCGATTGCTCGCGATGCAACCAGTATCTATACTGACCCAGGTGCGGAAGCGACGCTCGTTGCCGGTATCGCTCATTTCAGCGAGCCGTGTGGAGGGTAAGGCACGGATGCCGAGACACTGGACGATCCACTCTCCCTGGACGGAACGAGCCAACGTTGCTCGACAACTCGGTATTTCACCTCTGATCGCCCAGCTGCTGCGCAACCGCGGCATCGTCGACAATGAGGCGATCCGAATGTTTCTCAGACCTGAACTCAAGGCCCTTCACGCACCGGAGTTGTTGCCAGGTGTCCAAACTGCTGCTGAAATCATCGCTCAGAAAGTGCGCGATCGGAAACCGATCGTCATCTACGGCGACTACGATGTGGACGGGATCACCGCCACAGCGATTTTGTGGCACTTATTGAAAATAGCCGGCGCTGAGGTTTCTTACTACATTCCTCATCGACTTGATGAAGGGTACGGGTTGAACGGTGATGCTCTTCAGCAACTCCACGACAATGGAGCTGATACCATCATCACGGTCGACTGCGGCATCGGTGCGATCGAAGAAACAAACCTCGCGAACCAGATCGGCTTGACGCTCATTATTACGGACCACCACACGCCTGGTAACACCTTGCCTCAAGCAGCAGCAATCGTCCATCCGAACATCGGTGACGGCTATCCCAACCCGGATCTCTGCGGCGCCGGCGTCGCGTTCAAACTCGCCTGGGCCGTCGCCAAAACACTCTGCAACGCCGACCGCGTCACGCCGGCGTTTCGGCAGTTTTTACTCGACGCGACCAGCTTGGTCGCGTTAGCAACAATCGCTGACGTCGTGCCGCTCACCGGCGAAAACCGTGTGCTCGCCCGGTTCGGTCTGCTGGGATTAGCTGAGTCCCAACTCACCGGCCTGCGAGCGCTGATTGAATCCGCCCGGTTGACGAACCAGAAACTCAATAGCGAACACGCTGGATTCTGGCTGGCGCCCAGACTGAACGCTGCCGGCAGAATGGGCCATGCGGAACTGGCCGTCGAACTCCTGACCCAGGCCGACGAAACACGTGCCCAAGAAATCGCCCAGTACCTCGAGGAACAAAATCGCGAGCGGCAAGCCGTCCAGAAACGCATCTTCGAGGAGGCCTGCGTGCTCATTGACGCCAACAACCTGGCCAGCGACGCGCGACGCGCGATCGTACTGGCGTCGGAAAATTGGCACGCTGGCGTCATCGGCATCGTTGCTTCACGTATCATCGAACAATACCACCGGCCCACGATCCTGATCGCTTTGAAAAACGGCGAAGGGCAGGGATCGGGTCGAAGCGTTCGCCATTTCCCGCTGCTTGACGTATTGACCGATTGCTCGGACCATCTGTTGGCCTACGGTGGACACGCCATGGCGGCTGGATTACGAATTGATGGCACGAAGATTGAAACCTTCACGGAAGCCTTTGTCGCCCAAGCCAACCAGCGACTTACCGCCAAGGATTTACAGCCCGCCATCGAACTTGATGCCGAGGTATCGCTGGACGAATTGGCAGAACCGGTGGTACGCGATATCGAGCGACTGGCTCCGTTTGGCATGGGTAATCCGAAACCTAAATTCGCGTCGCCGTTGCTGCAGTTGGACGGCGAGCCCCGCACCGTCGGCCGAGGGGGTCAGCATCTCCAGTTCAGCCTCACGGATGGCAAAATTCGGCGCAAGGCCATCGCTTTTGGCCAAAAGGACCTTCTGGGCTCACTGCTGGATCATCGGAAATGCCGAGTTGCTTTCAAGCCCATACTGAACACATTCAATGGTCGAACGTCCGTCGAGCTGGACGTGATCGACATCGCTTTTCCTGACACGTAAGGTGTACCTTGTATCATGACTGCTTCAGGGCCCACAGCTCGAGGTCGTCCATCTGCTGACACGGCGAATTCTGGATCGGTGCCGAGACGTCCGCCCGAGGCTTCACCTGTCACGCGCATTTTACCCGCATGGCAAACAGTGCTTGTGCTGATCGGGTTGGCTGTTTTGGTTCTAGTCATCGGTGCGCGTGATCTCGCACAAGGTGGATTCTCCTGGTCTGATGCGCCGTTGCACGCTATGGACGGTGTGTTTGTGCACGATCTCTTCCTCCGTACCACACCCGACTCACTTCGCACGTGGGCGGAGCAATACTATCTAAAATACCCGTGCCTCGGATTCTTGGTTTATTACCCACCGGCATTTGCTGTGGTTGAGGCTATGGTATTCCTGCTGTTCGGGATCTCGGTCGCCGTAGCCCGAGCCACGGTGTTGTTGTTTGTGATCGGGGCGGTCTGGCTTATCTATCTGCTGGCCCGTGAGCTGTTTTCGACGCGCGTCGGTCTTGTTGCGGCTATCCTTGCGATCACGACACCTGCGGGCGTCGTCTGGTCCCGGCACGTCATGCTCGAATGGCCTGCAACTTTCTTCATCGTTTTGACATTGCTCGCTTGGCGACGTTATGCATCGAAGCCAAGCTGGCTGAAGGGCATGCTGATCGCTTGTGGATGTGTCGGCAGCTATTTAACCAAGCAGACGGCCGTTTTTGTTATGGGCGTTCTCTTGGCGGACGCGCTTGTGCATCGACAACACCGCGTCATGGCACGACGCAGCTTTTGGGTACCCATGATCATCGCCTTGTTCGTACTTATGGGCTACGCCTTCGCAACCGCGGGCATCAACAAGCTGGCGCCACAGCTTATCCTCGGTTCACCGCCGTTACGTCACCTCGTGCAATTGGAAACGTGGACGTGGTATGTGATGCGTTTGCCCCATATCGTCGGTTGGCCGGTCATTATTGCGTCCGTGATTGCGGTTGTGATGCTGATGGCTGACCACACCTGTCGACGCAACCTTGTGTTACCCCTCCTATGGTTAGCGGCATGGTGGCTCGTGTGTACGTTGTTTGCCGCCAAGGAAGAACGCTATTTTTTCTATGCGACGCCGGCGATCGGTATGATTGTGGCTTCCGGTTTAGCACAAGTGGGCGGTAAACGTTTTGCGACGATCGGCTCGGCTGCGCTGGTTATGATCTGCTGCATCCAAATGGTCGCTGCCATCATGACCCCAACTCACCGTCTTGCCAGCATGCGTCCCACCGTCGATTACCTTGCCCAACAAGCCGACGCGGATCTTGTCTTGGTGGATGCCGTGCGCGACGGACAGTTTGTGTTCGACGTTCGGACGACGCCGGCGGCTCGGAACAAGATCATCGCGATGCGTGCCAGCAAATTCCTCTATTCGCGCTCAGCACGAACACGTTACGACTACGAGGCACACATCACGACGCCTCGCGAATTGCGCCGCTGGCTCGACGCATATGGCATCCGTTATGTGGTGATTGAAGACCGGCTCCCCGAAACACCGGATCAATCATGGGATACGGTGCCTCGCGTCATGCTTCGCGCGACATTGACCGACACGAAGCTTTTCGAGCGGGTCTTCGATCAAAGTTTGGCTGGCGATGATCACACATGGCACGACGTCCGTCTCGTCACCTATCGCTACCTCGAT
>Ga0180434_10009914_pt1 | contig 10280 bp, 7 predicted proteins | sample SS_ome_7_FD_132453 | JGI IMG/M metagenome (GOLD analysis project Ga0180434, IMG submission 132453) | Hypersaline lake sediment archaeal communities from the Salton Sea, California, USA - SS_1_D_2 metaG | ecosystem: Environmental > Aquatic > Non-marine Saline and Alkaline > Hypersaline > Sediment... | reverse complement strand
TCAATCTCGAATGCACAAAAAATAGAAATGCCCGCTTCCACTGCTTCCCGGGAATCACGTTGTTCCGATCGTCCAGCATCGGTATTTTTCGTCGCCGCGTCTGGTTGAACTTGTCGCAACACAAGCAGCATTTGTATTTATGGTAAAGATCCTGCTCATAATAGCGATTTTGCGGATTATAGCAGCAGGAATTTCCACTTTAGGAGCCGCTTCTCCCCTAAAAAGTCGAAAAATACAGGTGGGATAGAGTAGATCCCGCCTTCATTTCCGCCTCGGAAGCCAGAGCTGAACTGAACACAATGCCACAAAAAAGGCGGGTTACTCCGCTGTTTCCGGGTCAAACCCTTTCAGCAGTTCGTCGTCCCATTCGTCCTGCAACGGCCAGTCGACTGCACACGTGCCAAAATCAGCCATGTGCAAATATGTGTTCAAACGGTCAATTGTCGACTGCAGCAGTTCCTTTTTATTTCGAAAAATCGGACCGTGGCTGGGTAGTAGCCACTTGGCATCACAGTCCCGAATCCGCTCCAGCGACTGGATGAAATCGGGAATATCCGATCCGTGGTGTGCGTCGATATGCCCGACACAGCCGTCTCGGTAAATGTTGTCGCCCGAAAACAGCAGCTCGCCAAAGCGAAACGCCAGCTGTCCATCGGTATGCCCTGGTGTATGCCAGACTTCCAGCTTGATATCTCCGCCGAGGTCAATCACATCGCCTTCAGTCACTTCCCGGTCGATTTTACAGGGAGGCATATCAATCGAAATTCCCTGCGCGCTGATTTCTGCATAAGTGCTGATCCGATCGCCTGCTTCCAGCAGTTTGGCAGCACTGGGATGCGCAACCACCTGCGCATTGGGCAACAGTTCTTTCGTGCGGCTCAGCCCCTGAATGTGATCCACGTCGGCATGCGTAGCAATCAGATACTTGCAGTTCGCCAGAGGAAAATCCATCTGCCGGATCATCTCGATGATTTCGGAAACGGTATCTTCATACCCGATATCAATCAGCAACCACTCGTTCTGGTCATTAAATACCAGATAAACACAACACCCCAATCGCTGCCTGGCCTGATAATTGATTTCAATGACATGGGGAAATACTTCGCGTCGGGGCAACATACCCGTAAGCTCCTCGTAGTTTAAAGCGCGGCGGTTGTTTTAATTTCCGAATCAGAAAGACTGGTCATGCTCCCGCGGAGCGTGTTCACAGAAAACTGACATGCAGCAGACAGAAAGCCCTCAAGAGCCAATCTTCGTGCTGCCGTCATTCTATGCGGGAGAATACACCGAAACAACCAATATCAAAGCAGATATAGGGCTCTATATCCGATTTTCAGGCGATTGCACAGTCAGAAAATGTTTCTCAAAAACAACCAGACGATCTCAAATCAGGACTCCGGCAACTTCCAGTAGGCGGGCAAACCGGAGCGGGTTTCGAGCAGAATTTCCAGGATGGCCCGACGATCCTCACCGTTCAGATGAGCGTATTCCTTGCTCTCTTCCTTACCAGTCAGAATGTCCCATAACCGCTGATAGACCACGTCCAGAACCGGCCGCGGTAGTGCCTCAAATGAGTCACTGTAAATCAGATAACTACAGGGGTACTTGAATATTCGTCGCTCAAGATCAAAGTCCCGCAGCGAACGCCCTTTACTGTCACGGGGGCCGGCCTGTGAAAACTCGATTTGAAAATCGGTGGATCCTTTAATCTTGTCTTCCAGCGGGAGCTCGTCAACAAACAGCATGTAATCGACCAGACGCTTCGCCGAACTCTCATACCGACGTTTCGTGCTGTCGCTCTGAAACGTCTCTTTCCGCTCCAGCATACGATTCATCACCCGCGCGTCGCGACCGGTAATCCGTCCCTCGAACTGTGCCCGGGTAATCAGGTTATGCATCTTTGCCTGATGCTCCAGAACCATCAGTGAGACGATATCGCTATGTGGCGTCAGGTAGGGATCGGTATCGAACCAGCGTCCCAGATCATCGGCATTCGCGCCGCGGTCCCGATTCAGATTCCGCGCGTTGTCTCCCTGTCGGAAAATCAGATTTCCCATGTGGCGCATTTTTCCATGCGCCCCTGTCACATACCAGCCTCCCCAGCGTTCTTCAAAGGGGCTGCTGTGATCACTGCGATAAGTCCCCTCGCGGAAGACGGGCATCCCGTCCGGCCCCGGATAGACCGAACGCATGATATGCCCGGGCACCCCCTGCGTCATGGAACCCGCATGACACTGCGTGCATTCAAAGGTCTTACGCACGAACCGGGGACGTGAATTTTCATACTGCGAGAGTGTATAAAATACGGTCCCCAACTGCGGATCGCTGGCGGAAAGCTCCAACACCGAACCTCCCTGCACGAAACCAAGATACAGATCATCGTTGAAGTAGAGCGCGCGGGGAGAAAGGGGATCGATGTGCTTCACCTGCAAACTGGTCTTCGAAAAAACCAGCACCTGGGACGATATCGGAATTTTCAATGCTTCCAGCACAGCAGGCAGATACCCCCGTCCCTCTTTCCGGTCAAATGCGAGTTTCAACTCTCCCGCTTCCAGTTGCTTCTGAAACCGGGAGATCGGATTGTCCGGCCTGGCTTTATTGTAATTGATCGGTGCCTCTTCAAAATTGACCTGCGCTGCGGCCTGGGAAGTCCAGAGCAGACAGGCAATCAACAGACTCATCCCGCTGTTGAAACGAGACGCAAACAGAGAGACACTCTTCAATTTTTGGGCGGCTATCATTGATTTATCATTCACTTGAGCAGGCAGGATGTTCTCCGAGTTATCTTATCAGACAACCCGGGTCACTGGTTTCAGGTGGGAAGCCAATTTCAATATTGGATAACTTTATCCATTTTATTGTCTGTTACTCACATGTCAACTCACTTTTCAAACAGACTCAGCTATTTTAAACTGATTCAGCCTCAAAAACAGTACGATCTGATAGAAATTTTAATCCCGTATCTGAAAAGCATTTACATGAAACGACTCTCCTTGGTACCTACTTCGATTGTTCTTACTCTCCTGTTATTCAGTGTATCCCTTTCGACACAAGCACTGCAGGCTGCTGAACCGGCTATCAACATCATGCTGATCGGCGATTCCACTGTCGCCACCTATAATAAACGCCCCAAAGACCGACCCGATCTGACCGGCTGGGGCCAGGTATTCGGCGAATTTTTTAACGATGATGTCACGATTTTGAATCGTGCGGCCTCGGGGCGCAGTTCGAAAAGTTTCATTGGGGAAGGACGCTGGAAAAAGGCGCTCACGGAAAAAGCAGATTATCTCTTCATCCAGTTTGGCCACAATGATTGTCCCGGCAAAGGGGATCGTACAACCGACCCCGCTACCACTTACCAGGATTATCTGAAACAGTACATCGATGAAGCACGCGCAGCTGACATGACGCCGATCCTCGTCACTCCCATGACACGTCGCAGGTTTGAGAACGGCAAAATCTACACTACTCTCCGCCCCTATGCCGAAGCGATGATTAAAGTCGGTCGTGAGAAAAACGTGCCCGTTATCGATCTGCATCAAAAAAGTGTGGCTCTGTTTAATCAACTGGGCGATGCCGGCAGTGCGGATTTCAGTCCCAGCGAGACCGACCGCACCCACTTTTCAGGAAAAGGAGCCCGCTCGATCGCACGTCTCGTGGCAGAAGAAATTCCTGCACAGGTCCCCGAACTGAAACCTTATCTAAAACAACCGACTCCCTGAATCGCGTGCTCATCGCCACTGAGACTATCGAGAGCGCTACGGCTCCCCCTTGAAGCGGGGGCCGTTCTTTTGGAAAAACTCCAGCCAGCCGGCCATGAGGGCAGCGCGGATTGTTTTCTCCTCCCGGTATTCCTGTAATGTTTTTCCCCAGTAAAAGCCAATCCAGCCTGCGGCATACTGGCGGGATTCCAGCAGAAACTGTTCGAATTCCTGCGGCGTACTTTTCAGGGGAAAGGTCTCTTCGATCACCAGAGGTTTGCCGATATCGAACCCTTTGAGCGTCTCAATTGCTTCTGCGACGTTTCCCTTTTCGGGATAGAGGTGCACACAGATGAAATCCAGTTCCTGACCGACCTTCTCAGGTACAAATCCGGACTGCAGCCCCTTGCGTTCCAGGCTCCATGGAACCATACCCACCGTGATCAGGTGGCGTGAATCCTCCTGGCGGATCGCTTTGACCAGCGTCTTGATCCAGGCTGCTGCAATTTCCGGACGCGGCTTTTCAGCCGGACTGAGCGTAATTCGTTGTACAAAATGCTTGCCGCCAAATCCAGGCCCCAGCCAGTCGGTCCCCTGTTTTTTACCTCCATGCACGACTGGTTCATTCATGAGATCGTAACAGAAAATCGCGGGGCTCTCCGCGCATTGCTTTGCGACCGCAGACCAGAAGTGTGCCTGGGCCTCCCACCGCTGCTGATCATTGAGTGCATCATACCAGGCCGGCACATCCTGTTTGTGATAACATCCCAGACCGGTCAGATCGAGATAGAGCCCCGTACGTTCGGCAAGTGCCAGTAGCTCTCGCAACTTCTTCAGAGCCTCTTCCCGGGGTTGATCGGGAGCGGACATGAACTTTCCAAACTGAATGTGAATCCGCACTACATTCGCACCGAGCTGTTTCATCTCGTCAAAATCGGCCGCGACGTTCTTCCAGTCCGTGTTCCAATAATCTTCCAGCAGCAGACCATTCCGGTCGTGATCGTAGTTAAACCCCCAGGGCACAAATTTTTTCTGCGTCTCACTGGTGACAAACGATTTTTTATTCGAGCTGATCTGAATCCACTCGAGATCAGCTGCTTGAACAATAGATGTAGAGAATAGAGACAAAACAACAATCAGCGAGCGCATTCGCATGGTTCTGCTCCAGCAAGGGACAGGGAACGAAAACGGGCGACAGGCATCAGGATCTGCGAAACTTCCATTGTAAAACTCGCCAGCTGAAAAATGCAATCTTTGAATTCTCAGGTTTTAATCTCTGCTATTGAGACTGGTTCCCGTTCCGCGTATCGTAGAGGATCACACAATCCATTTATTACATGAGGATCTCCATGAAAACTCTGATTTCAGTCTGCGCCGCACTGTGTCTGCTCTTTGGCGATTATCAACCCCTAACTGCTGAAAAGCAGTCTGAGCCGCTGACTTATGAAGTGGATCTGCAAACAGTCCGAGAAGGTTTTGACGGCAAGACCTGCTGGGTCCAGGCTCGTGCAGGAGCGATCCCCAAGTCGGGAGATTTTCCGGCGACCGTTGTGTTGACCATGCAAAAACTGCTGCTCACCGGTTCGGATGTGTTTTACGCGCTTAACGAAATGCGGACCACCGATGGCAAAAACTGGGTCGGCCCTGTCAAACACGATACCCTGGCACGTCGGCGTCTGTCCGATACCCATGAAATCGCAGTCTGTGACTTCACGCCTGGCTGGCACGCGAAAACACAGAAGCTGCTGGGAACAGGTCAGACGGTTCGCTACGAACACAATAAGGTCATGCACGTCCGCAAACGCAGCGTCGCTTACTCTGTTTACAACCAGAAGAATCACACCTGGTCTGACTGGACCACCATGAAAATGCCAGACGAACCACGGTTCGAAAATTGTGGCGCCGGCTCCGCACAGCGCATCGACCGGGAAGACGGCACAATATTACTACCGGTCTATTTCAAAACCAAGAAAGCAAAGCAGTACAGCACAACCGTCGTGCTGTGTGACTTCGACGGTGAAAAACTGACCTATAAAAAACATGGCAGCACTCATACCATTCCCGTGAAGCGGGGGCTCTATGAACCATCGATTACAAAGTTTCAGGGACGCTATTATCTGACCATGCGGAATGACGACAAAGGTTACGTCTCCGTCAGTGATGACGGCCTGCACTATACTGAACCTGTCGTCTGGAAATTTGACGATGGTAAAGAACTGGGCAACTACAACACTCAGCAACACTGGGTTACTCACAGCGACGGTCTGTTTCTGGCTTATACCCGCCGGGGTGCGAACAACGATCATGTCTTTCGACATCGAGCGCCTCTGTTCATGGCGGAAGTCGATCCGCAGACCCTCCGCGTCAAACGCGAAACGGAACGGATCCTCGTTCCCGAAAAAGGAGCCCGCATGGGCAACTTTTCCGTCCTGAATATCAGCCCTTCCGAAACCTGGGTGGTGGTTGCGGAATGGATGCAGCCGATCGGAATCGAAAAATACGGGAGCAACAATCGAATCTATACCGCCCGGATCAAATGGTCGCGCCCTTCCAAACCGGAGTAACCCCGGGCAAGGGCCATTCGTCAAACAATCCGAGCTTAATCCTTTCCTGCCACCAGATCCTGGAGCGTCTTCATCAGCACTGCTTCCACTTCGGGAGCCGTGCGTGAAACGCGGCCCGTTTCATAGCCTCCCTGGGGGTAGGAAATCTCCGTACCGATGTAGCCCGGCCCCTGATCCCCGTAGGCAGCCATGCAAACGAACCCTTCGGGTGCCATCTTCTGGGCTGCCAGTTGATATTCGACGAACAGCTCTCCCGGCATATGAACCACCTGGGCTCGACCAATCGTCAGACACGTAATGTCGATCGTTTTTCCTTCCCGCGTTCGCTCCATGTAGATCAGGTCTCGGGCGGCACGGATGCGATCGGTCTTTCGGGCCTGGGGATTCTTCAGCACACCGGTCAGTTTTTTCTCATCCATCGACTCCCGCAAGGGGAGCAGCACGGGCTTGACACTCCAGCTGACATCCTTCGCGGTGACGGGAGTTTTCTCTGTCGTTTTCCAGGCCTGCGCCATGCCGTCTGCCAGACGTTCTGCCAGCAACGGACGAACTTTTGGATCGCCGTTATTATATTTCCCGGCTCCAATATTCCCGCCGGCACCATTGAAGTGAATCTGCACGGCCCCTGAAATCTGTTTTTCATTCAATGCCCGGGCCAAGCCGACCGTATCACAGCTGACGCCGCCACGACCATAATAGCTTTGCGGGTGCGTCGCATAATAACTCAAAACCACCACCGGCTGATCCTCATTCCACAGACTCAACAGACGGACAAACGGATCGATGGTTCCCTCCGGAGCCGCGATGGCAGCCGGATTGCGAGACGAACTGAAGCGTACAATTTTCACTTTTCCATCCGGTCCCAGAATGCGGCGGTTGGAAGCGAACTGCTTGACTTTCCCTTTCCCGGTGCCAACATGGGTAATGGGTTGTGTTTTCTTCAGACTCTCCTTCGCTGCCTGGATCGTCTGCTGCATCACATCTTCCAGATAGGCTTCCTCATACATCAGACCATCCAGACCATTGGCTTTCAGCAGTTCATTCGCGGAAATATCAACTCCCGGTGCATCGTGCTGATGCAGACAGTGAACGGCACAATGGTCAGCGGTCGTGCCCAGTGCTTTGGCGAGCCGCTGTTTCCATTCATCCTGGGCGCCATTGTTTGCCCCTACCCAATCCAGCGCCAGCAACACGATCGGCTTGTCCGTTCCCAGCAGAATCAGGCCTCGGGCGCTCAAAGGATCTACAATTTTTTTAGCAGGCGTGATATGACCGTAACAGAGCGGGTGTCCCACAGGTGGCGTGATATCACATTGAAACGTGGCGACCTGCAAAGCACCGGAGCTGGTATTCTCTGCAGACTCCCGCGCGGAGAGAGGTGTGACAGTTAATAGAACCAGCAGCAGGCTGAAGATGTAACAACGAGGAAATCGATCTGGAGACATCGGATGACTTTCATAAGAATGAGTGTGTGAGGATAGTTCTGGCTGGAAGCAACCAGTATAACAGAATGACGTTTTCTTTGTTCAACATTTATTTCCCAGTTCCTGCGAGATTCTTCATTTCCTGCATCATAAAATTGATGGCTCAATGCGTCGTTTTTTCTTTGGTAATTTTGATTTCGAACACCAGCTGGCCGGTCCAACTGACGGCGCGCCGGGGAGCACTGTGGCTTCACTGAATTTGAGCCTGGCCAGTTGCTGGCTGGGACTGGCCGAGGCAGGCGATCTGATTTATCTACCCGGTGAGATCTCCGGCAATTTTCGAGAACGATTACAGTATTCGGGGTTTCCCGATGTCTCGTTTACTCGGCATTGGCCCGATTCATGGGAAGCCCGTTCGCTCGAATTCGTTCCCTGGGGCTGGTCATCAACAGTATCCCAACTGGCCCACGCGCAGGGATTTCTTACAGACAGCCCCGATCTGGGAGCCGTTCGTGCCGTGAATGCACGTGCCTTTTCATTCCAGCTGGAATCTGCCTGGGATCTCGCACTTCCCGGAAGTTGTCAACCGGAAAACCTGCCAGAACTGGAACAGGCCCTGCCAGTGCTGTGTCACGATGAAACTCAAGAATGGGTCCTTAAAGCCAACTTCAGCATGTCGGCCCGCGAACGCATTCAAGGTCGGGGAACTGAACTGAACGATTCTATTCGAGGCTGGGCCACCCGACGGTTTGCGCAGGGTCAGCCCCTGTTTCTCGAACCCTGGATCGCAGGCAATGCAGAAGCGGGAATTCAGTTCGAGATCCCCTCTGAGGGAGAGCCTGCTTTCCTGGGACTGGCGGTCCTCCTGAATGATGCGCGTGGTCAATATCGGGGCAGCCGGATTAATGTTGACGAGGCAACACACAAGGAATGGCAGCCCGCTATCGAGGTGGCTCAACGTGTGGCGCAAAAAATACAACGGGCCGGCTACACAGGACCGCTGGGCATCGATGCCATGCAATTTCGCGACAGACAGGGCCATCTGCAGTTCCGCGCCATTCAGGATATCAACGCCCGCTATACAATGGGCCGTCTCGCACTCGGATTTCAACGTTTCCTGAAAGCAGGCGAAGTCGCCAGCTGGCTGCATTTCCCCTGGAAAGAGTCGTATGGTATCGACTTTTCAAACTGGTTAAGATGTCTTTCGCAAGCGGAGTCATCTGGCATCCATATGCTGACAACTTCCCCGGACCGAATTGACGGACAGCCCCTGCGACTGGTCAATATGCTGCTCATCGCGGAGAACATGGAAACGTTGAAGACAGCTGAAACAGCTCTCGTCCAGGCGCATGCGGAACTGAATGAGAGTGACGGTTGAGGGAAACTGAATTGAATGAACAGAATTGATAACGGCTTATGAGCGAACAGCGGGAATCTCAACCACAACAACGCAGTTTGCCTCGGCGCCTGTTAAACCGAATGGAAGTCAACCGGGCGGTCTTTTATGCCCTGGTGAGCCGGATCTGGCAGTTTGTCTCCGGCCCATTTACGATGCTGCTGATCGTCGCATTTTTTTCCAGTGAACTGCAGGGCTACTATTATACCTTTGGTGCGTTGATCGCCCTGCAGACGTTTGTCGAAATGGGAATGCAGGTTGTGACGCTCTACCTCGCCAGTCATGAATGGGCGAAACTGGAAATTGACGAACGGGGATATCTGACCGGTGATGCAGCAGCGCTGGCACGACTTCGCAGCCTGACTCTGCTGGTATTGAAATGGTACACCGTTGCAAGCCTGTTATTCGTAGGGGGCATCGGCATCGCCGGCTATTATTTCTTTCAGTCACAGCCGGCAGTCAACATCAACTGGCAGAGCCCCTGGTTCTGTGTTGTTGGTTTCACCGCACTGACTCTGGTTCTCACTCCCTGTCTCTCTTTGCTCGATGGTTGTGATCAGGTCTCTGTCACCAACCGTTATCGCGCCCTGCAGAGTGTCACTGCGACGCTGGCGGTCTGGGCCGCCATTTCCAGCGGTGCGGGACTCTGGACCTGCGTTGTCATTTCTGCAGTACGCCTGTTCTGGGAACTCTGGCTGACTGGCGTTCGCTATCGGCGATTTTTTACTTCACTGTGGCCGGCACGTTCCGGTCCTGGCGTCAACTGGTCCACAGAGGTCTGGCCGCTGCAATGGAAACTGGCGATCCAGGCGATGGCCACCTACTTCACCAGTTCGTTTGTGATTCCATTGATGTTTGAATACCAGGGAGCCGCAGTGGCCGGTCAACTCGGGTTGACCTGGACAGCGCTGATGACGTTGCAGTTAGCCGCTTATTCCTGGATGCTGGCCCGGGCTCCTCTGTTCGGTTCGCTGGTGGCACAGAATGATCTGACCGAATTTAATCGCGTATTCCGCAGGCTGTTTCAGGTTTCGACGACCGTCCTCATCGCAGGAGGCACACTCTTCTGCCTGATCGTCTGGATTCTGCAGCTCCTGCAGGGAATGGATTCCCCCAACCTCTGGGAACCTCTTCAGTTCGGCTGGGATCTGGTTCTCAAGTTACAGCGTCGAATCCTGCCCCTCTATCCGACCGT
>Ga0180434_10009911_pt1 | contig 10281 bp, 15 predicted proteins | sample SS_ome_7_FD_132453 | JGI IMG/M metagenome (GOLD analysis project Ga0180434, IMG submission 132453) | Hypersaline lake sediment archaeal communities from the Salton Sea, California, USA - SS_1_D_2 metaG | ecosystem: Environmental > Aquatic > Non-marine Saline and Alkaline > Hypersaline >... | reverse complement strand
GAATCACGGACCTTAAGACCCCCAAATCCCGCCAGGTCTCAAGCGGCAGATCGTTTTGTTCGAACGGATACCCGGCCCCAATCAGCAGGTGCAGGGACATGAGGTGCTCCACCCAGGGCGAAGGCTTGATATTCCCGCGCGCACAGCGCTTGCACGCCTCGGCCAGCCAGGGTCCGTTTTTCTTGACGCACTCGGCCTTTTTTTGGGGCGTGCAGCGCTCGAAAAAGCGCTCGATCAGCTCGCCAAAGGGACCTGATCGTCCTCCGCGATCTCAAAGGCTTCATCGCCGCCCGCGATCTGGGCCCCGCTGAACACGGCCCGGCCGATCACGGCCAGCATGTCCGGGGCTGTTTCCAGAAGCAGGTCCTTCCAGTTCTCGTAATAATCCGGGCTTTGGGGGTCCGCGCTGATGGCCTTTCCGTCCACAGCAAGCGTACCCGGCTTGAACCCGGTCAAGACCAAGGCCCCATGCTCGGTATACAAGGAGAAAAGGTCCTTGCGCACCAGGACCTTGTTGCCCTTGCGCTGGATTATCCTGTTCTGGAGTTCGATGCGCTCCTGGTTTGTGGGCAAACGGTAATGAAACTCATGCACGTCCCCGGACACCGGGTCCTGGATTTCAATAACATTTTGTTCAGCGGAGAGGTCTCTCATTTTGCTTCCCTAATAGGCGCGAAACGCGCCGTGATAAAAGTCTTTGGAAGGGGGGTCCGGGGGGAAACCTTTCTCCCAGAAAGGTTTCCCCCGGAGACAACATTCGCTAAAAAAACGTCAAATACCACTCGTCGTCGGACTGGCCCGTGCACACAAAGGGCAGAGAGTAGGTGCGAATGCCCTCGCGGTCAGCCTGGCCCACTTCCTCAAACACGGCCTGGGGGACTTCCAGCAAAAACCGGTTCCCGGCCTCAGCGCCCACGGAGCACACGATCCGGTTTTCCGTAGCCGCTTTCCAGTCCGTGTACGGGTCGAAGGTCGCCAGGGCCTCGGCTTCCGGGTCCACGGAGCCTGTGGGGTTGCGGTCTGTTATGCGAAGGCCCTTGAGGCCGTCCGTGGCGTTCATGTCCGGCCTGCGCGCGATGTTGTTGTTCAGGCCGGTCTCGATCTTTTCGGCCACAGGCGCGGTGAACGAGCCGATCTTTAGCCCAGCGCTCTTGACCACGGGCGGGACAAGCTCTGAAAGCGTGGGCGTGGGCGGGGATGATTCGTCCGTGGGATCGGCCCACAGGCCCCGCAGATCAAACTGAAACGAGGGATAGTTGCCGTTGGAAAGATCGACCTTAAGGTCGCCCCGGCAACCCAGGAGCACGTGCTTGTGCGAGTCCCAGTAGAATTGGATGGCGCAGGATTCCATGTCGCCGGCCGTGGACGTGGGCGCGTATTCCTTGGCCGTGTACGGGTCGTCGTCAGCCGTGGCCGTGGCGCTGGATGTGCCGCCGGTCAGGGTTTCCTCGTCCTGGAACGTGCCGGACACCGAGGTAAGCACCATCTCGGAGTCCCCGATGTCGCTAAGCCTGCGAAACGTGCCCGTGGCCGCGGACGTGCCGCCCTCAACGGTCTCGCCAGCCTCGAACGTGCCGGAAACGCCTGTGACCTTGATACGCGTAACGGAAAGAAGCTTCAGCGCGCAGGCCTGAAGCAGGGCGTCGAATTCCGGGGTCTCAGGGTCGGAGCCGTCCAGGCCGTTTCCCTTGCCCTCGACCGAAAACGAAAGCCCCTGCTCCTTGATGCCGATCACGTGCCCGCGCGGGGAAAAGGCCTCCTGAATGGTGTTGCGCTCGATCTTGTCCCCGGACGGGCTGTAGCTGAGGTCGTCGTTGGCCAAAACGCCCTGATATCCGGACCCGGGGTCCACGCCGTAGGTTGATTCCTTGGCGGTCATGAGGACCACCTTGTTTTTAAACAACATCCTGCATCTCTCCTTGTTTTTCTAAAGGCGGCCAAAGGACCGCGCCTACACCTTGCGCATTTCTCTTCCAATGGAAATAATCAGTTCATAGCCCATGACGCCTTTGATGATCGGCGGGATGGCGTCATCGCGTACGCCCTGGACAGTCCTGCCTAAAATTTCCTCACCCACCAGGGCCGCCTCCACGGTCTCCAGAAGCTCCAACGCCGCGTCACCCCTCGCCTTGCCGGAACGGTAGTCCTTGGCGAACACGGCAACAGCCCACTGCCAAGTGCCGGGCTGTACAAAAGCGGCCGTGGTGCCGGTGAACACGCCCCTGGAATACGTGACCCATACGGCGGATTTATTGAGCAGACGCTTTTGCTCGTCCTCTCCCAGGGGTAAGGAAGTGACGCTGACGTCAGCGGACACAACGGCCTGGATTTTGCCGATGATCTGATCCTCGATTTCAATTCGGGTGGGCATGGCTATTCCTGGATTAAATATTGGACCAACACATCTTGTATCTCCGGCCAGTCAGAATCGCGCACCCCAAGAAACGGCCGGGCCGGGATAACGGAACCGGGGTGGCGCACGAATCGCACGGGATGGTTTGCTCCGGGCCAGTACAAGGCCTTTTTACGCCGGGGCCGAATGATATGGGCCGCGGTCCTGCCCCCAAACTGGTGAATGGCCGCGTACCCCAGGTTCGTGCCCACCTCGGCCTTGTTCCCGTACGTTTGGTAATTGATGGAATCGCGCAACCGGCCCGAACCAAAAAGAGGCCGTTTGCCGCTTTTGACCGGCTTCCACGGGGTTCCATCCGGGGAGCGCGCCTCCTCAAAATTCCGTGACACAGAAGACGCGATAATCTCGCCGATGGTTTCCATGACCGGGCTCATGTCATTCATGCGCCGGGACAGCAGGGACAAATACTGGTCCACAGACGCGGTGTCGGCTTGCATGGAAATTTTCATTCCACCAGCCCCCCGGCCTCGGCCCTGGTAAACCCCAGGCGAAAAAGTTTTGAGTCGTGGTTTTCCTGGAGCTCGTACTGGTAGCGCTCCACGTCCCCGCCGTCGGCCCCGAACCAGGACGCAAGCTGTTTCAGGCCCTTCATCCAGAACCCGTCGGCCTTACGCCATTCCTCTTCGTCGCCCTTGACGCGCTTGATCTGGTGCGTCGCGTCGTAAAGGCCGGGGTCCAGGTATTCGAGCTTGCCGGTTTCGACCCAGTGCATGCACTCGTCGAGCAGAATTTGCATGTAGGCCTTGGCCTCGGCGGGCCGGAGCGTGAGGTCGTTCAGCACGTCCTGTTTGGTCCGGTAAACAGCCTGGGCCTCGCGCAGGATGATCCCGCCCTCGACCTCGGCAATGGGATACCAGGCGTCGAAGCGGTCCGCGTCAAAGACTTCCCCGATCTCTTTGTCACGGGCCTCGAAATTCCAGACCACCTTGTCTTCCTGGATGTCGAACCCGGCCGGGACCAAGTATTGCAACGCCGGATTCCAGGAGGGCTCGCTCTTTTCCACGGGCAGCCAACCCAGGTCCGCGAGCATGGCCCGGCCTTCGGGCGTCGCGGCCAAGTGATGCAGCCCGGAAACACGGCCCCAGGACTTGGGGAGTGTACGTGGACCTTCTTTGATATTGCCGTCCTGGATGTTGACCCAAAGTTTATTTTCCATAGATTCCTTGCCTTATCTGGGTGATTTCATCTACAGAAGACACGTCATTTCTGACGATAAATTCATCTTGCTTACCGTTCGCGCCGTCTCCTATCTCTATACCGCCAGCGGCACAGTTAAGGACCCTGGTCATTGTTCCTGTAACATCGGCCCCAACAAGCGCCCCTGTAAAGTCATCCCAGATGCTAATTCGATAGGCAAAATTAGGGCCATTATCGCCATCAAACGTAGTGGCGATGTGATACCACCTGTCAACCGCAGGAAGCGTGAAGCCGGAATTGATGGTTGTAAAACCGCCAGCATTATCATAAATCCTGAAATATAATTTGGACGAATAAAACCAGGCACGCCAACTGTCTGGACCATCCATTTTACAGATAAATTCGTACCCATTCGGCAATATTGTTGGCTTAACCCATCCGAGCAATGAAAAAGACCGGTTTGTCTCCCCGCTTTTTGCCGGGAAACCAGAGTCAAGGTTCGCATCCGCTATTGTAAATTTTTGGTTGCTGGCTAACACAATATTCGCGCTGGCCGCTCCCTGCTTAAAATTAACAGTGTCAGCCGTGACTCCATTAACGTTCGTAAGCGTGTTTCCGCCTTTTGAGTCGGTGACTAAAGCTCCATCCTCAAAATTCCAAAGGGCCACACAATTCGGGTCCGTCAAAAGCCCCGGATTCCAGCCTTCGGCGCCGCCTACCCCGGCAGCGGCCATGAGTTCATGCCGCCTGAGCATCAGCTTAAATCCGCCCCGGCCAAAAAGCCCTGAATAGTGGTGCCGCCGTCCTCGGAAACAAAGACCAGTCGGTCAACGCCGGATTCGGTCAGTTCAGGCGCGTCGCCCCCCGGCCAATCCACGGACGCGGGCCAGGTGATGGTGTGGGCCCCGCCGTTAGTCAGCACCAAAGACAAGCCGCAGCTCTTGACCGCGCTCGGCCAATCGTTAAGTGAGAAGGTGATGTTGCCCGTGGCCGTGACCGTGTGCACGGCTCCCTCGGAAAAGCTCAGGGCCACCTCGCCGGATACCGACCCGTGGGCCTTGACCCGCTCGGTGTAGGGGTCGGCGGCCTGATCTTTTTTATAAACCCGAACAGACACGGCTACTCCTTCATCTGTTTGACAACGCAGGCCCCCGCGCCGTTTGACACGAGCACCACCTTGGAGGCGTTGTGGTCCACGTCAACTTCAAGGGTGTCATTGCTTCCCAGGGCCGAATGCAGTCCGGGCGCGTTGGCGACGGACTCAAGATAAACCGTGACTTCACAGCCTGTGGTGCCGTAAACAAGTATCTTTTTTGTCTCGGAAACATTGACGGCCAGCTCTTGTTTTTCGGCCTTGGCAAAGACCACCTCGTCTATGGAGATCACGGGGTTGAAATACGGCGTCCGGCTCAGCAGATTCAGGCCCGGATAATTGTAAATCCTGTATGTCTGGATGCTTTCGCCAGGGGCCACGGTCTTGGTGCCTCCGGACGTGTCCCGCATCAGGTACGGCGTGTTGTTGTCGTTTCTGTACGTGGGCATCTGCTATCCTTTTGTTTGTCCGAGCATGGCGGTCTTGCGCGTGCTCCCCAGGCTTGACCCCAGGTAGTAATTGACCACAGCCCCGAACCCGGTCGCCAAGGCGCCGAGAAGCAGGGTCGCGGCCTGGCCCATTTCAAAATTTTCAGGAGGCCGAAGCACCAGGTAGAGCATGACGAAAAACCCGACAGTCACAATCCCGGCCACAACGGATGTTGCCCAGGCTGCCCCGTGGCCCGCTTTGGCAAGCTCGACCTCGCGGGACCGGGCCGATTTGACGTTTTCAAGCTCGGCCTGAAGCTGTGTTCCCTGCCAGTCCAGGAGCCGGGCCTGTTGAGCGGCCTCAAGTTCTTTTAGCTTGAGCAGAATTTCAGGGTCCTGAACGGCCCTTGCGACCGCGTCGGGATCGGGCTCAACGCCAAGGAATGAAGCCACCAGGGACCCGGCCGCCCCGGCAACGGCCCCCACGGGCCCGCCAAGCACGCCGCCCAGGACAGGAGCGGCCTTGGCTATGATTTTGCCGACCGACTTCCAGTCCATCACCACAAGTCCCCCAGGTCCCCGAACTTCTTTGCCGCGCCGGTATACCGCACGCCGCCGGAGGGCGTTGAGGTCCCGCCCGGAGCCGGACCCAGCTTGAGATTGCCCCGGCCGATCATCTCCAGAAGCTTCTGGCAACGCTCGTAGTCCCGCTGCCAGTCTTCAGGCACGGTCGAACGCCGGACATAAAGATTGTGGATCGCGATGCGTGCGGAAAGGTTCGCGGCCAAGCCGGGCACGGGATCAAGGGGCACGCTTTGGACCAGGCCCGCGAAGGCGTCGATCTCCCGGTCGGCCTGGTCAATGGCCTCAATCAGGACCGCCTGCACGTCTTCGTCCTCAAGACCGGATGCCTCACCGCTGTCGTCCGCGAGTTGAAGCAGTTCAACCTCGGGCAGGAGGTTTTTCAGGTCGTTTACGGCGCTGTACATGGATTGTTCCTGTGGATTATTTTTTTCAAGGGGCGACCAGCCGGTCGCCCCTACATATTTGGTTTGCCTACGCCAACCAGGAGACCACGAGCACCTGCGCGGTATTGAACCAGATGTTGGACTCGCCGCCGGAAAGGTTCTGCTTTTCCACGATTTCCCTGGCGTTCGCCTCCAGGGCCGGAGGCACCACCAACACGTTGGGCATGACGTTTAAGGACCTGCCGTGCTCGTCCTTGTAGGCCATCATGGCGGCGCGCGCGGCCGCGTAATTCGTGGCGTCCAGGGTGTCCTTGGAGCCGTAGCAAAGCTGCCACAGGCCAAAGCCGAAGTTTCCGCGAGCCTCGATGCCGTATTTGAGCTTGGCCCGGTTGAACACGCTGTCGGACTGCACGTCGTCCTGGGCCACGAACGTGGGCGCTTTTCGCTGCTGGAAAATCAGCGGCCGGACGGGCTTGGTGGTATCCATGAAAAACCAGGCCGTGCCCGAACCGCCGCCGGTGTTGGAATACGTGGACTCGCCCACCTGGTGCGAATCGTTGAAAAACGAAAGCCCGTCGTAGCAAAGCCCTGTGGTGAACCCGGTTTGGAGCAGGGGAAACAGGTTTTCGTCCGGCCAGCTCTTGGCCGCGCCCCCCTCCATCTCGGCCAGGGGCGCGTAAACCCCAAGGTTGTCGTCCTCGATGTCGTTGCGGGAAACCTCGATGGTGGACTCGTAGTCCTTGTTCACGATGTTGTAGGTGTGCATCTCAAGGTTCTGGACCACCTTGTCCCCAAGCCATTCCCTAAGCTTGGGCCAGGTGCCCATCCAGGAATAGTCGTTCTGCTTGGAGCTGCTCGGAATGAGCATGGCCACCTGGTCGGACACGGACGGAGCCGACTCCATGCCCTTGTTGAAGCCTGTTTTCAGGCTGGTGAAAAGCGCGGCAAGCGCGGCTGCGTTAAGAATCATGGTCTTCTCTCCTGGTTATTGAATACAATTTTTCTTTGTAGGGGCGACCGACTGGTCGCCCTTTTCAGGTTCGTTATACATGGGCGACCAGCCGGTCGCCCCCACAGGTCTACGATGTTCTCACTTTGCGGGTCACTTCCAGCCAGAGCGCGTACAAATGAAACTCGTCCGTGCCCATCTGCCCGGCCGTGGGTGTCAACACCAACGTCAGGCTGGACGGGGACGAGGGCACGTCAGCGGCCGCGATGGTCATGGTGTACTCGGTGAGCGTTGTGCCGCCCGTGATCTCCGGATCAGTTCCCGCGCAGTCCGTGTCGTCCGCGCCGAAATACGCCTCAAACGCGATCACCGGATCGTCGGTCACGCCCGCCATTTTTCCCAGCATGTGCACGACAACATCCGCTGAATCGTCGATTGCCGGGTCCACGAACGGAATGGCCACGGCAGCCGCGCCGGGTGTTGCGTTGCCGTCCCAGGCCAGAACCACTTCCTTGTTTGAGAGCTGCTGGAATCCGGGGGTCGCTCCGGCTGAGAACTGGGTGAGGGCCGTGCCGTCCTCCTGGGTGAAGGCCCCCAGGGAAGACGGAATCACGTGCTGGGCGGATACCAGGTCCTGCAGAATTTCCTGCAATAAGGCCTCGGCCTCGGTCTGGCTGGTGAAGCCCCCGGCGTCCGCGATGCTCACGGCGGATGCGGCATGGGCCGCGCTTGGGTCCGCTATGTGCGCGGCCACGTCGGCCTGCTGGATCGCGGGTTCGATGTCGATCCAGGCGTGGGTCGAGTCAATGTAGCCCGCGATGACTCCGCAGTAGATGTTGTAGGTCACGTAGGCCGTGAGATCCACGGTCTGATCGTCCACCAGAAACACGTTGTCCCCGACATTGGCCTGGGTGATGGTGTTGCCCAAGGTCATCCGGAAAAGTCCGCGCCTGTGGAGCACCACGTCCAGGTCCCCGTTGGAGCCTGAGGAATTGTCCTTTTGTTCCACGGCCACGCCCTCGAAAATCAAGCCCGATGCGTCGCCTCCGGGCAGGGCGTACCCGTCCGCGTTCACGGCCACCATGGCCCCTGCGTAAATCGTTTCCGCCGCGGCCACGGGGAATGGAAATTCCACGCCCTGGGTGCGCAGGATGTCGTTGTCCGCTGTTAAAGCCGCCATGTCGTCCTCCTATTCGGATTTATTTTTCTTGAAATCTTCGGGCGAGATGCCCATGTGCGCGCACATCGAAAGTTCCACCTCGTCCAGGCTGGAACCGGACTTGCCGCCCTCCCTGGCCTGGGTCCGCGACAAAATCTTGAGGTTGAGCGGGCTCTTGGCGATAAGCTCTTCCAGATCGCTCCTGGAATTCAGACCGATCTTGACGGCCGAATCCTTCTGGGCCGGGGCCAGGCGTCCATTGGCCACGGCCAGGGCCACCAAATCCTCGATCTCGGCCTGCCAAGCCTTGTGCTCCCGCTCCGCGATCCTACTTTCAAGCGCGTTCACCGAAAGAAGCAGTTCCTTGTTTTCCTGTTTAAGACGCGCGTTTTCGTCTTGGGCCGCGTTGAGCTGCAACTCCAGCTTTCCCGCAGCCGGTCCTCCGGCAGCCGTGAGCACGGCGTCCTTGGCCGCAAGCTCACCCGCGCCGATTTCCGCGCAAGGCATGTGGGCGTTTAGGGCGGGCAGGTCCGCGATGTTCGGGGTGTTGACCAGCCCTACGGACTCCAGGGCCAGAATCTTTTCTCCCTCACTCAGGAAAGCGGGCGACAGATACCTGAACTCCTTGTTGTCAATGGCTTCTTCAGCCGCGGGAGTGAACTCGGCCACGGCCGTGATTCCTTGCTCTCCGGCCTGGAATCCCCGGAGCCACCCGGCGGCCTTGCCCGACCCGGCGTAAGTGCCGTGGTCGTAGTCGATCACAATGTCCACGCCCTCGGCATGAATCCTGTCCACAACGGCCCCGGCGTCATCCAGGGTCAACACCCAGTGCCGGCCGTCCCTTCCCTGAATCTCGCCCAGAGGCAAAATCAGGATGCGGTCCCCGTTCCTGACCGCGTTGATCTGCAAAACAATGGCTGTCACTTCATCCAATTTCAGCATGTGAACCCCCCTTAAAACATCAGCCTGAGAATCACGTCGCAGGCCAGGCCCGCGATCGCCACCCCCAGGGCGAAACTCCATCGCCGCTGTTCATTGAGCCGGTCCTCGTGCACGTCGCTTTTACGCTCCAGGCCCGTCACGCGCGGCCCGATCTTTTCATCGCACCAGAACTCAACCCGCTCCTCGAGCCGGGCCAGGCCTTTAAGCAGTTCCTTGACGTCATTTTGTATTTCCCAAAGATCGCCCTCTTCCATGCCGCATCCGTCCCCTTGAAATAAGGTTGCAACTACACCCGCCTGATCCAGCCGCGCGCAAACCGCGCCTGGTCCGGGCGGTCCTTTACGATCTCGGCGTAACGCATGAACTGGAAGCCCCTAAGGGCCTTTCGCAGGGAATCAAAGTCCTTGCGGCACCACTGGTTCGCGGCACCAAGGGTCATGGGACCCATCACGCCGTCCGCCTCCACGTCCTCGCCGAAAAACCGCAAGGCCCGCTGGAGGATCAAGACCGCGGCCCGTGGCCCCATGTTCACGGCGACATCAAAAATTTTTTCCGCGATTTCAGGATGTTGTAACTCGTCCAAAAACAGCTTGTCCCAATAATCCCGTTTGTAGATCGCGCGGGCGTCTTCCAGGCTTAGGTTCGCGATATCAAGCTCCGGGTACGCCTTTTTGCTGATCCCGAACTTGGTCTCGCCGCCCCGGTCCAGGGGATCGTTCACGTAGCCGCCCTCGGCCTGGATCAGCCTGTCAAAGGCCCTCAAAAACGCTGTCGTGGAGTTCATGACGCTTTGCTTACATTTTAAAAAAACACTGCAAAAGTACACTGAATGTACTTTTTTACTGTGCGAATCACGCATTTTGTATGTGCGAAAAATTCGAAGCCGCGTTTTCCATGACCCGTGTTTTACGCTCGCCCCATACGGCGAGACACTAAAACACTTTACTTTCTCGCCGCAGCGTTACGCATAAAGATGCCCAATCATGAAAGACCGCGAAGAAAAGCGAAAACAGATGCGACGGCTTTACGTACAAGGCGGGACCATCAAGGAAATCGCGGCAACCTTCGGCCTGAAAGAAAAGACCGTCCAGGCCTATAAGAAAAAGGACAAAGACGCGTTCGCGCGCGACTGGGACTTGCTCCGGGTGGAGCACAGGCTCTCGGACGATGAGGTGCGGGAGAACCAGCGCAT
>Ga0180434_10009910_pt1 | contig 10281 bp, 8 predicted proteins | sample SS_ome_7_FD_132453 | JGI IMG/M metagenome (GOLD analysis project Ga0180434, IMG submission 132453) | Hypersaline lake sediment archaeal communities from the Salton Sea, California, USA - SS_1_D_2 metaG | ecosystem: Environmental > Aquatic > Non-marine Saline and Alkaline > Hypersaline > Sediment... | reverse complement strand
GGGTAAAGTGTCCCACAAGATAGCCATCGGACTCTTGGAATCGAAAAAAATATTTGCGGTTCGTATCATATTGCAATTATTACACTTAGAAAAGTACTAATTTTTTTAAACGGGACAGTAGTGGCCCAAGATATTTAGATTTCGTAATTGTATTTTAATGGCCATTATCTTTCAAATATTTTGATGGCCCCTTAAAAACTTCCCTGACGTGCCAGTTTAAATACGATTTCTTAGGAAAATATTGTGGTCTTTGCGGGCGCCTAACCGTGTTGCCGTGATAGTTCATCAACCATTCATTGAGCCCTCTCTGGCCATGGATATATTCTGAGACATGAAATGTAAAATCAGAGTTGAAAGTAAAAGCACCTTTATCAAAAAGTTTATGGTGCATAGTACAAAGTGCAATCCCATTGTTTTCAATATCAGGACCACCGGCCTGATGCCATTTGATATGTGCTGCCTCTAAAGCAATCGGTTTCCCCCTTAATTGAACATCAAATCCACAAACAGCGCACTGATATTCGTAAGCCTTTAATACATATTCACGAAACTTTGGATCGCGGTTTGATTTTCGCTGCCAGGATAAACCCAAATCTATTCCAACTGCTTCAAGAATATCTTCATGAAGGGTGTTTGGAAAATGAGATTCTAATATAGATTCTACAACAGTTGTAAAAACCTGAGTGTCATTAATAATTTGATTGTAAATTTTTGAGGTCAAGCCAGCTCGAATCTCGTTTTCAATTAAATCTGATTTCTTTGGATCACCGCTTTTGTTTACAGGAATTTGTTCCGCACGAGGTATTTCCCAAATCCCATCACTTTGCAGTCGCCAAAAAGGATATTCAGGGTGATAGGATTGCCGAAAAGGGCCGAATTCGCACAAGAGTTCATTTAACTGATTTTCTATTTTAGAAAATGGAATTAAACGTTCATTTTTTCGCTGATAATGACCAAGGACTAATAATATCAGTAGGGGCTTGTGAGGAGCACGTGTATCACCCCGCTTCCAAACATTAATGGATTCAAATTTTTGAATAATTTCATTCAAAACTTGTTATCAATTTTATTGGTATGGTGAAGAATTTACTTCTGACAATCACACCAAAAGTAAATATTCTTAAAACTCAGGGAAAGATAATTTTAGTAATTGGTTTTAATCAGTGGAAATCAGTTGTTTCAGTGTTAATCTGCGTTCTATTCTGTTTTTGCGGTTTTCACCGAAACTTCTTCCGGTGCTTCTTCATTTCTTTCACGTCTTTATGGATCTGCTTCCAGTACTCCTCGCGCTCGCGGCGGGCCGCCTCGTCCTGTTTGGATGCCAGATAGTCCAGCTCTTTCTGGAGTTTCAGGTAATTCTCGTAGTGCGACTCCGGAATCCCGCCGGACTCCACAGCCGCCAGCACCGCACACTCCACCTCGTGCGTATGCGTGCAGTCGTTAAACTTGCACTCCGCCGCCAGGTCCAGGATGTCATCGTACACCTCCTCCATCCCTCCGTCGGACCACAATTGAAACTCCCGCATCCCCGGCGTATCGATAATCAGTCCGCCGTCCGGCAGCAGGATCAGTTCCCGCCGCGTCGTCGTATGCCGCCCTTTGGCGTCGAACTCCCGCACATCCGCGGTCTTCTGGCGCTCCTCGCCGACCAGCGCATTGATAATCGTCGACTTACCCACGCCCGACGATCCCACCAGCGCAATCGTCTCGCCCGGCTGAATCGCGGATGCCAGTTCATCGATGCCATCGCCCGTCTTCGCACTCGCCACAAACAGCGGCACAGTCCCAGCGATGTCCTGAGCTGCGTCCTTCTTATCCGATAAACCCTCTGCCAGATCCGATTTGTTCAGGATGATGCCCGGTTCGGCGCCGCACTCCCGGATCATCACCAGGTAGCGCTCCAACCGGTTCGGACTGAAGTCGCCGTCCAGGCTTTGCACCACATACACGTGATCCAGGTTCGCGCCGATGATCTGCATTTCCGTCCGTTTCCCCGATGCTCTGCGGCTAAACGTCGTCTGGCGCGGCAGAATGTCATGGATGATGGCTTTGCCTTCATCCCCGATCACGGAGATCGCCACCCAGTCGCCGACCTTGGGGTAATCAGCAGACGATTCCGCAGAATAAATGAGTCGTCCGGTGATCTGCGCATCCAGCTCCCCGGATGCTGACAGCACCAGGTAATTATCCCGGTTCTCGATGGCAATCCGTCCCGGCTCAAATCCCCGGGATTCGAACTCTGCGAACTCGGACGCGAAAAAGTCCTTCCAGCCCAGTTGTTGCAGTGTATATCTCATAACGCCGTTAAGATAGTATATGGGGTGATTGGTTCAAAAGGTAAAAACCGTGAGAAGTGAGACGTCAGACGTGAGACGAAAACAGTGAAAGGGCAGGAGTAAATCGTGAAAAACAAAAAAAAGCAATTGCCAATCGGCAGTATGCAAAAGACGACAACGATCTGGGAGAATGACAGGCGACGAGGTCGTCTTTTCACGAGTCTTCAGGCGTTCGTAGTGTTGCTGGATAAGAGGAAGAAGGTATTAGGAAGATGGAAAAGAACTCTGCCTCAGTGGGGCGCCAAAGATTTTTGATAACCCGAGTCCCATAGGGACGGCCGATTCGCTGTGGTGAATAGCCACCAATTCATTGGTGGGATCGTGGGAAAAAAAACGGATGAGAGTCCCGTCGGGACGACATATTTGTAGCAACAAAGTTACGGAAACACCAGAGCCTCGGAGAGGCGGCATATGCCGTTCCTCCGGAATTCCAACTATATTGGTCTGGCCATTCTACAAATATGTCGCCCCGCCGGGGTTCAAACAGACGCACCTATAATTGTTGGATATCCCTCTAAATACGAAATGACCTTTCAGAGTTGTTCAACTCCTGAAAGGGTCAGTAAGCGGTTTTAAGCATTCATGGGATATGGTGGGGGGTTACCGTCACCGACGCTTTAAGTCCAAGATCCCGAGTCTTTATCGGGGCGATCGGCGATGGGGTTATTTTTTTTATACCATATTTTACGTGAATTCCTACAAATATGTCATTCCGCTGGAACTCATACTATAGACCTCTGGAAAAATTTTGTATCTTCATATTGCCATTTAACATGTAATTCGCGTTCATTCGTGTCTCTTCGTGGACAGGTTTTTATCTGTTTTCCTCTTGGTAATCAGTGGACAATATTTTCTTCGTGCCTTTGAGCCTTCGTGGTAAATTTTTTCGGTTTTCTTTGGCTCTTATTTCTTGGCTCTTGGTTCTTTGTGTGTAGTTAAAAAAGAATTTCCGCCTGCACCATTGATTGAAACACGGTGCGGTTGTTTCCATCCCGAACCGGCACGACGGAGAAAGATGGAATCACATCAAATGATTTCCGGGATTCAAGAGAGGAGTATGTACCATCTTTACTGATGTCCAGGATGGAGCGGGTGAGGAAAAACCCCCCGGCACCACCGGCCATGACCATCGCAGAGATAATATCGCCCTCACTGATGTCCATCAGGGCAGCGCTGCCCACACCAAAAGCCATACCGGATCCCGTGCCCACAACCATGAGGACGGATTCACCAAAGCTCCAGTCTTCATCAGCGATATACCTGCCCATAAGTAACGTGCCGCCGATGCTGCCGGCAGTGCGGAAACCTATCCCAGCTGGAGAGTCAAAGTCGATGTCGGCGATTTCCGCTGTCAGCATTCCGTATATCCACCCAAAAAAGCGTCCCTGGTAGAGCATTAATGCATCCCCGAAGGTGTAATGCCGATCGCCGAAGTATCGGTGTTCCAGATAAATTCCCAGGGGATAACCAGCCATTTCGATGAGCGCATTGACGCGTTTCCAGTCTTTGTAGGGTTCCAATGCCTTATTATATGCCGTCCGGTCAAGGATCCAATCGCCGGACATATAATCGTAGTGCTCGTATTCGGAGCGGTCCGGTTTACTTTCAATCCCGGCTGCCATCTGGTGCAGATTCCTTGCAGTAAAACCGCCCAGTTCACCCCACAGGGTGAGCGCCCAGGACTGTCCGTGACTCGGCTTCCATCGTTTGTACAGGTAGTCACCAGCCCACAATCCGGCCGGAACAGATGTCATGAGCGTGACAGCCCAACCCTTGGAGTTTTCCTCTTCGATGTCAATGTCGGGTGGCCAGAGATCGAGGACATCATTAATGAGCCAGCCATAACGCAATCCAAGCAGGGTACCGCCCCGCATCATCTGGGCGCGGCTGTACGGGATGTTCATGTTTTTTGTGTACTGGTAGGTCAAATAAAATGCGCCGCCTATTGAAAGCATTTCCGTCCCGATGTACCATTTTGGATCTTCAGCATCCAGGACAAAGGGGACTGTCCATCCGTACAATCCGCTGCCGATAGCAATATTTTGGAGGACGACCGGCCAGCGACCGGACTGGTCTAACCGGTCAGGTTGATTTCGGATGATGTCGTTTTCGAGCCGGGTTACAAAGCTGTCCGGCAGCCGGAGAGAGGATTGCAGGGACCGTAGCAGATACCGTTCGTTCTCATCGATGGTTCCGTCACGGAAAGCAGAGCGGAGCAGATCTTCGTAGATTCCTTGCGGATTCAGGGAATCGGAGGGGGTAGTATCTACGACGGTGGTTTGACCAGTTGCCGTGACTGTAATGCAGCACAACACCAGTATTACTGGAAAGGCATTGAGGTATTTCATTGTCGGGACTCCGGTGTTAATGGTAATAGAAATATATCTGCGGATTGAGGTCCGCGCAATATGATTTGTGAAAAAATCGTGAATCGTGAAAACAACAAAAAGGCGGCAGTTGCCAATCGGCAGTATGCAAAAGACGACAACGATCTGGGAGAATGACAGGCGACGAGGTCGTCTTTTCACGAGTCTTCAGGCGTTCGTGGTGTTGCTGGATAAGAGGAAGAAGGTATTAGGAAGATGGAAAAGAACTCTGCCTTAGTGGGGCGTCAAAGATTTTTGATAACCCGAGTCCCATAGGGACGGCCGATTCGCCGTGGCGAATAGTCATCAATTCATTGGTGGGATCGTGGGAACCAAAACGGATGAGAGTCCCGTAGGGACTCATATTTGACATCTCCGGAAAAATTTCGTATCCCCATATTGTCATGTAACGCGTAATTCGTTTTTATTCGTGTATATTCGCGGATAGGTTTTTCAGTTGTTTCCTGTGTAATCAGTGGACAATATTTTCTTCGTGCCTTTGAGCCTTCGTGGTAATTTTTTCGGTTTCCTTTGGCTTTTTTTCTTGGCTCTTGGCTCTTCTATAAGTCGTACAACTCCGGATCATGCCGCAGAGGCCTTACCTTTGGCTGAATTCCCTTTTTCCCCTTGAATTCGAACGGCATGTCGTCCTCATCAAAGATGTCGCCCATTTCTTCCTCGATCTTGTCGGGATCTTCGCCGGCTTCCAGTCTGCCAAGGGCTTCTTCCATCTGGTCGTTGTATTTGAGACCGGTCTTATCGGCAAATTTCCGCATGAACTTTGCCATGGATCGCGGATCATCCTCGTTCATATTTTCCGCTTCGGATGCCAGGGACATCATCGCTTCCTCCATTTTGGATTCGTCGATGGGCAGATCACCGAATTCGTCATCGCCTTCGCCCTGATCGCCGGAGATAATCGCGGATTTTGAGACCATCCGATCCAGTTCCTCGTTATCGCATTTGGGGCAGCCCGGAATTTTGTCGGTATTGACGCGCTGGGACCAAAAATTGTAGACGGTGTGGCAATCCGGGCAGTAGAATTCGTAGACTGGCATAGTATAAAACCTCCATTAAGTTCAACACTGGTAATTCAAGATTTGTTATAAAAATATCGACAATTTAATTGTAGAGCAAGTTGCCAACTTGCTCGGGGCATGGAATGGATTACTAAGTGAAGGAGTAATCAACTTTGAGCAAGATCGCATCTTGTTCCGCTATGCAGAATATGGGGGCTTTTGTTGGGTGATACCTCCGCTAAAATATGGAAGTCTGCTTATGTCGAACAGTAATCCCTAAATCCGTAACAAGATAGCCTCATAGAGATCCTTGCCAGGACATCTTGCTCTACTTGATAAATTATTTTCGGAGTTTTTGTAGCACAAGTTGTCTCATTGGGATCCCTTTGGGGCTAACTTGTTAAAGGTGGGTGAAATTAAATAAGGTGTAAACAGCACGAGCAAGATAGCATCTTGCTCTACAAGATTGGTTATATTGGTGTATTTGTAGCACAAGTTGCTAACTTGTGCATCGGTGGCGATATACGCGCTGATACAAAGCAAGAGAGCTTCCAAGGAATCCAAAACTCAACAAGATTTATTTGACAGTGTTTGTGAATAATATTCAACTGGTATCGAATGAGGATTCCAAAAAACTGAGCAAGATAGCATCTTGTTCTACAATTGCTTATTCATAGGTTTTTGTATTCGGGTTTGCAGTAACTGTACGGCTAGTCTTCCCACCTTTCCACTAAGCCGGCTTCCACCGGATTATATAACGTGTACACAAGAATATCGTGCAATTCATCGTTATCACGAATGATGTGGTCATAGCTTTCATGCTGCCAAAATTGTCCGGTTCTCCCAAGGATTTTATTTGCCTTCCTGGCAGTGTACAATTTCAACGAATGCAGAATCTCTGGTACGGTATTACCTCCATTTTTCTCCTGACCAATATGACGGAAAATTAAATGGACATGATTTGGCATAATACAAAATCCGTAGAGTTCATAGATATCGCCGTCTCTGTAGAAAAGGGAATCCATAATGATCGAAGCAATTTCAGGTCTTTTTAACCAAGTTGGTCCATAGCCACCTTTATCAAGTATTCCCTGGATAAATTCCTGCTTTTTTCGTTCGATCATCGAATCCGGTAATTCACCATCGTTAGTCTCTTTGAATTCCTTTAACAGGGCTTGCGGCAGCGAACCGATTAGCCGGAACGTGATGAAATATTCCGCCCCGGGAATTTGATAATGAGGTAAATTCCGTCGGTAAAATGTAAATCCATCATCAGAATTATTCATAAGCAGCCTTTATTGTTACAGAGATTTGCGAAAGGTGAATACAAAAACGAACTACGTGAAAAGTAGCGATTAACGATATTTTTTTCTACAGTAAAACCGGGCGAAAATTTTTGTAGCACAAGTTGTCTCATTGGGATCCCTTTGGGGCCAACTTGTGCATCGGCAAGATACGAGTTAAGAGTGAACGAGAGAGTTTAAAGTGGATCCCAAAAACATTAAGCGATTGCTCTGATTGTATGGAAAATTTCCGTGTATAAGTTTTCAACTTATATCGATTGAGAATTCCTAAATCCGGAACAAGATAGCCTCAAAGAGATAGCTCCGGGACATTTTGTTCTAAAGTGTCGTTTATGATGAGATCCGAGCAAAGACGGAACAAGATTGGCATCTTGTTCTACAAAATTATCTTGTACGAGAGAATAACGAGATAGCAGATAGTTTTACACATTCGTTTTAGACCAGAGAGCGGAGGAAGCTGCTACGAGAAAATAACATCCCATCGCAATCACCGTTGTCGTTGCGAACCCGAATTCCATGGATAACATGACTCCCAGCGGAGCGGCTGCCACCGATGCAAATCCGTTGACTCCCCATGCCCAGGGGATGAGTGAATCGTGCCTCTTTTCAAGTATCGCGATGCCGGATGGAAAGAACCATCCCAGGAAGAATGCCACCGGGAAAAGGCAAATGACGGTGATGAAAAAGCGGACGAAGGTGCCGGCTGAAATAAATAACTGGAGGAACGGATCAAGCCCCACGAAGTAAAGTCCCAGAGTCACTGCCAGGCCCAGGGTCGCCATCCTGATCCGGTGAAGGGGATCGGAAGCGAAGTATTTATGGGCCGCACTTCCCAGCCCGGCAAAGACCAGGATAGCGGAGAGCGCCGCGGCCACGCTGTAAATCGGATCGCCCATGAACTTGGTAAACCGCTGAATATAGACCATTTCCAGGAACATAAAACCGAATCCGATGCCTGCGAAATGCAGGAAGGTACTGAGCGTTATCCGATCTGCTGAGAGGGCCTGTTTCTTAAGGAAGAGCGGCAGTAAGATCAGCACGAATGCTACGAGGGTAATTTCAATGAGTGTGATAACGAGAACAGCATAACCGAGCTCCAGCCGCTGTAACCAGTGATGTCCGTAGGTGTCAATAAACCTGTTCAGAGAGCTCCACTTGAAGAAGTTAAAAAAATACGGCTGATCATCATATGCCGGGCGGACATTGTATGCCCAATCCTGATAAAACGACTCCGTCTCACCGGACAGGATTTTTCGGGCGGCGTGATGAAAATAGGAGTAGGATTTGCCCTCAGGACCGGCAATTTGATTAGTTTGAGTGATTGAATCGCTCGAGATGCCCGGAAAATAATCGGCATCCATCAGCAGTGAATCGCAGGCTGTCCTGAACTGCCGGACCTGCTGCTTTGAGAAGGATGATTTGTTAAGCGTGGTATTCACTGCCAGGTAGTTCCGGCTTTGCAGGAGATGATGTGCGGGAGCCAGAGTCATTTGTCTTTTCAGGGCATTGGTGAACGTGGCGAATATCTTGATATTATCCCGGGGTGGCGACTGAATACCCCGTGTAATGGTCAGGAAGCCCTCCTCACTTAATCTGCTAACTGCCCGGGAAACTCCTTCCACGGTAAGCAGGTAGTTCTCGTGCAGCGATTGCAATCCGCTGACGCCGGCAGACATGGCTTCTGCCGAGACAAACTGGATGAGATCATATTTTTCATTCGTCTGCTCCAGGAAAAGACGTGGATCTTTGTTGATAACCCGGACGTTTTCACGGAGAAATATCCCACCTGATTCGCCTGCCAGTCTCCCCTTCATTAACTCCAGCAGATGCGGGTTTGTCTGGACCACTGTGATGGATTCCGCCCCGAACCGCTTCGCCAGCCAGATGTTCGTCCCGCCGACTTCCCCGAGCAGCAGCACTTTTGGGTTGGAAATCAGCCGGTACGGCACCGACTGGGGAGTGTAATCCAGTATTTCAGTCTCCGATAGACTATCGCTTTTGAACACCGTCCCGGTGGTTTGTCCATCCATGAGGATCGATAATTGGTTTGGCGGCAGCGTTTCGGATTGCAGTCCGGCGAAAAGCGTATGGTGTACCTTTGGTGAATCGTAGATATCGATTTGCGCCCTGGGACCCGGTTCCCGAATCAGATGCGTCGCGTCGCCTTGCTGCTCCAGTCGCTGGAAGTTCGCCAGGGATTTGTATTGGTCCACAGGCGTTTTGGGGTGAAGAACCAGGGATAAACCTGTGACAGCCATTCCGATAATCACCGCGGAGATGGGGAATATTTTATCGGACGACGCAGGAAAATTTTTCCTGAATGAAATGGTCAGGAAAATTAATCCTGCGCAAGAGGAAAGCGTGAGTTTTAACGGAAGTTCTGCCGCAGGAACAACAAACATCACCAGAATAGAGAGCACACCGCCAATTCCGCTGCCGAGGAGATCCGCAGCGTACAGGGTTGAGACATTCCTCCGGTAATAGGTGATGGCCGCCCCGACGATTACCGCGCCGAGAAAGAACGGAACCAGGACCAGGAGATTGTATATGAGCATCAACAACTGCTGGTGTGTACTGAACAGGATGTACTGCGTATCAATGGACAGCGACTGTGCCAGGAGATAACAGGCGGGAATGGAAAGAACGAAAAGCGTGTAAAATCCCACCATCCACCGGGCGAAATGTTGTTCCATCCGGGAGTAGAAGATGGAGAGAAACGTCCCGCTGACACCAAAGCCCAGGAGCGCTGTGCTGATAACCAGATACGAAAAGTGATGGTACCTGACCACCGAGAGGGTGCGCATCAGCAGTAACTGGAAGCCGACCAAAGTTACCGAAACGAGGAAGATCGAAAGAAGGGTAAGCCAGGTGAATTCGCTCTCGGTTTTACGTTGGGGGATATTCACGAGCCTCTTTTCCGTAGATTACTCCGTACTGCGTATTGCGTAGAAAAAACGCCCTGTCGGTGAGCGCTTCGGGCGTCGCCGACAGTGTATTTTTCCAAAGATACGCTTTCTCACTCGCCTCACCAGAGATGCCTTTCGGCAAGACTCCTACCGGAGCGACAAGCTCAGAGTGACTTTTACTACGCAACACGTAATACGCAGTATTCATAATATTCTTCCCATCAACGGGTCGTGTCAAGTATAGTTCGCAATTTGCTGAGAATTTGCCATCATCTTCCCCTATGCTGCTTTGGGTAACGCCTCCGCTTGTTCCTCGATGCTCGTGGCACTGATATAACTGCGGCCGGTGC
>Ga0180434_10009908_pt1 | contig 10281 bp, 11 predicted proteins | sample SS_ome_7_FD_132453 | JGI IMG/M metagenome (GOLD analysis project Ga0180434, IMG submission 132453) | Hypersaline lake sediment archaeal communities from the Salton Sea, California, USA - SS_1_D_2 metaG | ecosystem: Environmental > Aquatic > Non-marine Saline and Alkaline > Hypersaline >... | reverse complement strand
CTGGCCAACAAGGTGGCCGTCCTCAGGGCCGAGGTGGGCGAAGGCGCGGCGCTACTCCTGGGCCCCAGGGTCCAGCACCGCTGCCAGACCAACGGCACCTTCAAGCTCCTCTTCAACAGCCTACTAGGCTAACCATTTTTCTTTAAAAAAGAGGCCCGCTTAAGCAACGCAGTACTAGTCTACCCCACGTCGTCGAACTCTTCTCCGTGTGCTTTCACGCCCTTTAGCTTCTGAAGCTCCCTGTGGATCTCGCGCCTGATGTCGACGATCTCCTGGCTCAGCCTCACAGATACACTGGACCCCAGCTTATCCCTGAAGGCGTGGGCCTCCTCGACTAGCTTCTCGCTCAGCCTGCGGTGCAGTTCATGGATCTTTTCCTCGTTCATCGCCTCACCTCTCCCGTACTCCCCGGTTTAGCCACCTCAGGGGCGTCATACACCTCTGTGGCAGATTTCTCGATACAGTCTATGCAGGTCCTGTCGGTGAATGAGCCACAGTACCTACAGAACCTGGTCCCGCAAACCCTGCATGTGTAGAGCTTACCTGTGCTCTGGCCGCATATCTCGCACTCCTCAAGCATAGCGACACCAACATGGCTCTAAACCAGTAAATGACGGGACAGGCGGCCCCGATATAACCCTATCATTGCATCCAAGGGTGAGGAGAGCAGAGTGTAGCCTGTATTTTTGCGTTGAACATGTGGAAAGATCGACGGAAACGCTTCACCTTTGGAAGGCCTCTGGTTTTATTGTTACCTGTTAACTATATTCGTCTACATCGCGTTCTTTTGCGTGATGTCATCAACGCGGAGCTATAGCCGAGATATTATAGGAAAAAACTATTATACTATAGTTATAACTATAATAAATCGGTGTTTTGAATGGAGCAAGAGACAAAGCTCACTACCACCTCCAAGAGAGTCGCCTTGATGAGCATGTTCACCGCCCTCGTCTACATAACCACCTCCATCTCCGTCGCCATGCCTCCGCCCCTCGGCGTCTGGCACATGGGCAACCTCGTCGGCTTCCTAGCCGCCATACTCTGCGGCCCCAACATAGGCGCCTTCGTCTGCGGTGTGGGCGCCGGCCTCTTCGATCTCTGGAACCCCCTCTGGGGAAGCAGGTTCATCATCTACTTCCCCGGGACCATACTCATCAGGGGCAGCATGGGCTACCTCATAGGCAGGATAGCCTATGGCCGGGAAGACTACGTCAAGTACTCGGTGGCCGCCGTGCTCTTCGGCCACGTCTGGAAGAACGTGGGCTACTTCCTATACGACTAATACTCTACGGGGCCGCCGCGTTCCTGGACCTCACAACCCTCTCCGCCAAGAGCGTCTTCGAGGTCGTCCTCACCCTCGCGGTGCTGGCGGCGGTAAGGAGAAAAATGGGTGTCACGTACCTCATGGAGGAACAAGGATGAAGGTAATAGACGCGCACACCCACCTGGGCGAGTTCCCCGTCTTCGGCGAATCCATAGACCGGGAGGGGCTCCTCGCCCTCATGGATGAGTACGGCATAGAGAAGGCGGTGGTGTCAGCCCTCCCCAACTCCCTCACCCGTGAAGCCATAGAGGAACACCCGGAGAGGTTCACAGGACTCGTGCGGGTGAACCCCCACGAGGCCGGCGCCGCCGCCCAGGCCGACGAGGCCATATCGGACCGGGGCTTCAAGGGTGTGAAGCTCAACCCCCTGTTCAATAATTTCTTGCCTGACAGCCACGTCGTAGACCCCGTCATGAAGGTGGCCGCCAGGCGCAGGGTCCCCGTGCTGATACACAGCGGCCACCCGCCGTGGAGTCTCCCGTGGAGCTTCGAGCGGCTGGCGGACCGGTTCCCCGGCGTCACCATAGTGATGGCCCATATGGGCCACGGCCACATAGTCTACATCAACGGCGCCCTAGACGTAGCCGAGGATCATCCCAACATAGCCGTTGATACAGCGGGATTGACCATGCACGGCAAGATCAGGGAGGCCGTGGAGCGTCTCGGCGAACACCGCGTCATGTACGGCAGCGACACGCCCCTGGGGCACCCGGCCTGGGAGATACCCAAGGTAAAGGTCTCGGGCCTCGACGAGGAGCAGCTGAGAAAGGTGCTCTACGAGAACGCCGAAACAATATACGACATGTGAGCCGGCATAAAAACGGCCGCCTTGAGAAACCTGATATCCCCGTCTCCCCAGTCAATATGGATCCACTTTGAAGCGTCGTTTCGTCAACCCGTTCAAAGCGCCGGGGAGATGGTACAAGGGCAACGTCCACGCCCACACAACCCTGTCCGACGGCACCCGTACTCCGGAGAAACTAGTCGAGATATACAGGGACGCCAGGTACGACTTCCTCTCCGTGACTGACCACAGCGTGGTCGCCGACACCAAGGGCCTGGGTGGCCCCGGCTTCCTCCTAGTCCCCGGCGAGGAGATATGCGTGGGCAGGTCCCACGCCGGCACCCTCTACCACCTGGTCGCGCTGGGCGTAGACGAGACCCTGCCGTTCACAGACTTCGACAGGGGGCTCGACCCCCAGCGGGTGGTGGACCACGTCAACGAGACCGGCGGCGTCCCAATCCTCGCCCACCCCTACTGGTCGGGCCTCAGCCACCGCGACATGATGATGCTGGACAGATACCACGGCGTCGAGATATACAACACAAGCTGCATGTACGAGCGTAATACAGGTCTAAGCGCGTCCCATATAGATGGCGTGTTAGCGGCGGGAAGGCGGCTCAGGATATACGCGGTGGACGACCACCACGGCGCCGACAGACCCACTATGCCCCTGGACGCCTGCGGCGCATGGATCAACGTGAAGGCAGAGTCGCTGAGCCGCGAGACCATAATGAAAAACATCAAAGAAGGGCTCTTCTACAGCAGCACCGGCCCCGAGATAAAGAACCTGATCATACGGGAAGACGGCGTCATAACCGTCGAGTGCAGCCCCGTGAAGACCATCGGCTTCGTCTCCACACCCAGCCTCGGCATGGTGTTCCACGCCATGGACGGCCCCCTCACCGCCGCGGCTTACCCGGGGCGCCCCGGCGAGACCTACGTCAGGGTGGAGGTCACCGACTACGATGGGAGGACCGCGTGGACCAACCCCATATACAACGAGGGCTGAAAACGGCTAGGGCCGGCTACACTTCTACCCCTAGGAACGTCTTGACAAGGACTCCCACCATGAAGCTCAGCGCCGAGACGCCGAGGCTTATCCCGGCCATCTCCGCGAACTGCTTCCGGAAGCTCAGATCCCTGGCCACCGAGACGTAGTAGTTGAAGACCATGATGATGAGCACCGCAAGCAGCAAAGTCACGGGCAGGCTAGTCGTGTAGCTGTCGAAAGCGAAGAACGGGGCCACCAGGAAAGCCACGGTGAGCACGTACGCCGCCCCGGTGTAGAGGCTGGCCTTCAAAGCGTTCTCGCCTCCCTCCGCCCTTGTGCTCAGGTACTCGCTGGCCCCCATGCTCATGCTTGCCGCTATGCCCGTGATGAGGCCGCTCAACGCGATGAGTTGGTTGTTCTGGAACGCGAAGCTCAGCCCCGCCAGTGTCCCCGTGAGCTCCACGAGGGCGTCGTTGAGCCCCAGCACCACGCTGCCCACGTACTTCAGCCTCTCCTCGTCAATCATGGCTATGAGCCTATGCTCGTGCATCTCCTCGTCCTCGATGAGCTCCTCGACGCCCGGCACCGGCGCCAGGCCGCCGTACGCCTCCTGGGCCTCCAGCTCACCGGCCTCCATGAGCTTCACGGCGAAGGTTAGCCCCAGCGCCTGGGCAAGGAATACGTACCACGAAATCTTCGCCTCGCTGGGCTTAAGCTCCTCGCCCGTCAGGCCGCCGAGGAAGCCGTAGTGCCTGAGCTCGTCCTCGGATATCTGGGCGAGCACCTCCCTGTTGTTCTCGTCGTCCACCATCCGGGACAGCCGCATGTATATGTGGTGGCTGTCAAGCTCGTTCTGCTGCTCGGCCAGCAGCCTGCCCCTCTGGTCCTCGCTCAGCTCCCAGTCCATGTTGTATGGATACGCTAGCGGGTAAATAAACCGGGCTGGGCCCCAGGGGGCCCCCAGGCGGTGATCATAAAAATATGGTGAAGCAGGAGGATGGGTTCTACTCTTCCTCCACCGTGATGGCCTGCTCCGGGCACCCGTTGACGCACGCCATGCACATTATGCAGTCCTCCATGCGCTCCGGGACGGCCTTGATCTCGTTGCCGTACTCTGGCATCTCCACGAGCTCGTAGACGTCCACAGGGCAGACGCTCTTACAGACGCCGGCGCCGACGCACTTGTCCAGGTCGACAATTACTTTGGGCAATTTATCACCAAATAGAGACCGGAGCCGTGAAATAAAAACAGTGGACAGCGAAGACGCGGCTTTCAGGACCGGTTTCACTGTTCAGGGACACGGATACGTGTTAGCCGGTGAAGTAGTCGTAGACCTCCCTGCTGACCGCGGCTATGGCCTCCTCGGCCTCGTATACGTCCTCGGCGTCCATGGTGAAGCAGCCGATGAGGTACCTTTCGCCCGTCGACTTGAGGGCAACCACGGCGACGTCGTTCCTTATACCGGGCAGGGACCCCGTCTTCCTCTGAAGCACCACCTCCTTCGACGGCAGGTACTTGGGTATCCTGTACTGGCCCGTCTGGCACTTCCCCATGACGGCCAGTATCTCGTCACAGCTCTCCCTGCCGGCTGCCTCCCCGTTCACGATGAGCTCCAGAAGCCTAGCCATCTCGTTGGGCGTGGTGACGTCGTTTTCATCAACGCCGAGGCTCCAGCTGCCGCCGTACTCCCTGGACTCGTTCAACTCATCGAACAGGCTTAGGGTCATCTCCTCCAGGGGCAGGTCGTTTACGCCGACCAGGTCGAACAGTATCTCCCTGCAGTACCTCACGACCCGTGTCCTGTGGAGCCCCAGCTTGTCCAGGGTCTTGTTGACGTTGTCGAAGCCCACCCTACCAGCGATGATGTCTGTGGCCGTGTTGTCGCTCACCATCATCATGAGGCTAACCAGGTCCCTGAGGCTGACGCTCAGCCCCTCGGATAGTTCCTTGAGCACGCCCGAGCCGGGAACCTTGTCCCGCTCCGTCAGCACCACATGCTGTTCTGGGCTCAGGGCGCCCCGATCTGTCTGCCTGTAGAACTCCACCAGCACGGGTACCTTGAAGACGCTGGCCGTGGGGAACAGCCTGTCGCCGTTCAGGTCAGCCGACTCTCCGGTGCCAAGGTGCTTGACCGACACCCCCAACACTCCTTTGAACCCCTCGGCGGGGGCCTTCAACGCTTCTATTAGAGTCATGGGAGTATCTCTGTCGTCATGAGCCATAAAACCTTGGCAGGTTTTTTCAGGCATGACAGCGCATAGATGGACGATGACTATGTCTGAGGAGCCCGTGTACGAGGCGGAGGTTGTTAGCGTCGCCAAGAGGTGCAGCGCAGGCCACGAGGTGGGTGACAGGTTCCTGGTGAACACCCACAGGACCGGCGGAATCTGCGGGTACTGCTACCACGACCTATTCCCGACACTTATGAACATGTGCTACGGCGGCCAGATACCGTGGATGGACAACGAGGAGTTCACCTACGAGTGCCCGGACCGGTACAACCTAGTAACCTTCAAAGTCACGAGGAGGAAATAGAGCCAGCCCCTTACTCTCTGTATGCGACAGCTCTTGCCCTGTTTTCGCTACAGGAGTCTGTAGCGTTATAACAAGGCTTATTAGTTATGCGGCATTCCCCTCTTGAAATCCCTGGGTGGCGTTTATGGGAGAGGAGATGCAGTCTCGGAGGAGCATGTTCTGGTTCGTGCAGGGCAACGTCAAGGTGCTGATGTTCTGCAGGGTCATCTGGTCCGCCAGCACCAGCATCGTCTATCCGTTCTTCAGCCTCTACATACTGGCGCTGGGGGGAACCGAGACCGAGGTGGGCCTCATCAACGCCCTGGGCATCATCGCCGGCATGGTTCTATACCCGGTGGGCGGCTACATCGCCGACAGGTCGGGCCGCGTCAAGCTCATAGGGTACAGCACCTTCCTCTACGCCTTCGCCCACCTCTTCTTCGTCATCGCCAACGACTGGAGGATGATAGCCCTGGGCCAGTTCATGAGCCAGCTACTGCTCTTCTACATGCCCGCCATGAACGCCCTGGAGGCGGACAGCCTACCCCCCGGAGTCAGGGGCAGAGGCTTCGCCATGATGATGGCCGTCCCGGGGGCCGTCAGAGTCGTGGCGCCCGTTATAGGAGGCTACGTCATAGACTGGTTCAAGGCAAGCAGCGGCTTGACCAGCGACCAGGCCATAGTGTTGGCGGTGAGGATATGCTGGACCGTTGCGTTCTTGACTGGGCTGCTGGTCGCGTGGCTCAGGCTCCGCTACCTGAAGGAGACGGTCACGGAGGAGGAAGGCGGTGAGGGGTTCAGCTTCAGGCAGATACCCAAGATGGTGGTGCCGGCTTACAGGAGCATCATGGACAGCCTCAAGTGGATGACGCCCAGCCTCAGGGTCATCGTCGCCATCGAGATGTTCGCAAGCTTCTTCATAGCCATGAGCGCCCCCTTCTACGTTGTCTACGCCAAGAAGGTGATTGGACTCGTTGAGAGCCAGTGGGGCCTCATCATGTTCATCAGCGGCCTCGTGGGGATACTGGCCGCGTTCCCACTCGGCTCAGCCACGGATAGGATAGGCCCCAGGAGGATGATCCTCCTCGGGATGTTCGCGGCGCCGCTCATCGTCTTCGGATACCAGTACGCCGGCGGCTTCATAGGCGTCGCCGCCGTCCTCGTGGGGCTCAGCCTCTGCAACAACATAATGATGCCGGCGTTCAGCACCATAATAGCCAACATCATACCCCGGACCCGCCGCGGCCGCCTCTACAGCCTCATAGGGGAGCGCGGGATAACGGTGAGCTTCGGCAACTTCTGGGGAGGAGGGTTCCTGCTGTTCCCGCCCGCCGCCCTAGGCGCCTACGTGGGCGGCCACGTGTACATGCTGGACCCCAACCTTCCGTGGATCATCACCAGCGCCGCGCTGCTGGTCTGCGCCGCGCTGATCTACCTGTTCGTCCGTGAGCCCGAGGAGGCCCAGCAATAGCGTCCCCCGGCCCAGACGGGGAAACCGTTATCACACGCCGTTTAACCCATAAGTCGTTAAACGGGGGAAAAGGGGTTGGATGAGGCAGAGGCGCTGGAACAGAAGGGAATGTTCTGGTTCATCCGCGGAAACATCAGGACGCTGATGATCTGCAGGGTCATCTGGTCCGCCAGCACCAGCATCGTCTACCCCTACTTCAGCTTCTACGTCCTCGCCCTGGGCGGAACGGAGAGGGAGGTGGGCCTCATAAGCAGCATAGGCATCCTCGCCGGCATGATACTCTACCCGGTGGGCGGCTTCCTCGCCGACAAGTCGGGCCGCGTAAAGCTCATCGGGTACAGCACCATCCTGTACGCCTTCGCCCACATACCGTTCATTATCGCCAACAGCTGGCAGACCCTCGCATTGGGCCAGTTCCTCGCCCACTTCCTCCTTTTCTACTCGCCGGCCATGAACGCCCTTAGCAGCGACAGCCTGCCCCCCGGGGTCAGGGGCAGGGGCTTCGCGGTGATGATGGCGGTGCCGCAGGCCATACGCATAATCGCACCCTTCGTCGGTGGGCAGATGATCGCGTACTTCCAGGCCACCAGCGGCCTCAGCGAGGACATGGCCCTGATACGGGCGGTGAAGCTGGCGTGGAGCATCGCCTTCCTCACGGGGCTCCTCGTGGCCTACCTGCGGCTCAGGTACCTGGAGGAGACCATCGAGGACGACGAGTCCACGAGGTACGGCTGGAGGGACCTGCCCAGGGTCATGAAGGAGGCGTACCTGAGCATTGCCGAATCCCTGAAGTGGATGGACAAGTCGCTGAAGACCATCGTGGTCATAGAGATGGTGGCGGCTTTCTTCGTGGCCATGAGCGCGCCGTTCTGGTCCATCTACGCGAAGACCGTTGTCGGCGTCAGCGTGCCCGATTGGGGCAACGTCAACCTCGTGAGCGGCCTAGTCGCGCTGGTGTTCGCGTTGCCCATGGGCCACCTTGTGGACACGTGGGGCGCCAAGAAGGCCGTGCTCGCCGGCATGCTCACGGCGCCAGCCATAATATACCTCTTCAGGTACACCACCGGGTTCTGGACGGTGACCCTAGCCATCACAGCGATATCTCTGTGCAACAGGATAATGATACCCGGGTTCAGCACCCTCATCGCCAACATGATCCCCCGGGAGCGCCGCGGCCGCCTCTACAGCCTCCTCGGCGAGCGCGGGGTGACCATAAGCTGGGGCAACTTCTGGGGAGGAGGCTTCCTGCTGTTCCCACCCGCGGCCCTCGGCGCCTGGGCCGGGGGACAGATATACGCGTACAGCCCGGCGCTGACGTGGCAGATAACCAGCGCCGCGATCCTCGTCTGCGCCCTCATGGTCCTGTTCCTGGTGAAGGAGCCCGAGGACGCGCAGTTATAGCCCGAAAACTCTTTCAGACTCATCCAAGCATTCAGTTTTAGTGAACACCTTGGCTCACGTTACATCGCCGGGGAAAATCCTCGAGGTAGACCTTACAACGGGAGACACGGTGACGAAGCCCATACCGCGGGAGACGTCAAAGAGGTTTTTGGGAGGGCTCGGTCTAAACGCGTGGCTTCTGTACAGGCACACGGGCCCAGACACCGACCCGCTCGGGCCAGATAACGTAGTGCTCGTGTCGCCCGGGCTGCTGACAGGCACCATGGCGCCGACGAGCCCCCGGGTGGAGGTCACCACCAAGTCGCCGCTCACGGACCTCATAGGCACCGGCAACTCCGGGGGCTACTGGGGTCCCCGGCTCAAGAAGGCGGGCCTCGACTCGCTGATAATCCGAGGGGCGTCAGAAAAACCTGTTTACCTGGTCATAGACGAGGGAGATGCGACTCTCCGTGGCGCAGGTGATATCTGGGGACTGGACTCCTACGAGGCCACAGACGAATTGAAGCGCAGACACGGTGACGAGTTCAGCGTCATGGCCATCGGCCCGGCAGGCGAGAACCAGGTCAGGTTCGCCGCCCCGGTGTTTGACAGGCAGCACATGCCTGGACGATGCCACGCCGGCGCCGTACTCGGCAGCAAGAAGCTGAAGGCGGTGGCGGTTAAGGGGAGCCAGCCGGTTGAGGTGCATGACCGTGAGGCGTTCAGCGAGGTGGTTGCCAGGTGCGAGGAGCGGATCAGGAGCTACCCGGCGTGGAAGGCCAGGGCTAAGGGTTGGTCTATTGGCACCATAGGCCTCACCGAGGAGGGCGTGGACTATGACGAGGTAGTGGGCCCCTACCTTAGGCGGGGCGATCCCGGCGTCTACTGCCCCTGTATGATGGAGGGGCTCTACGGGTGTAGCCTCCTGGCCGACGTCAAGGAGGGCCCCTACGCGGGAGTGGATGTCGCCTGTGCCGGCCTCACCCTGTACTCGGGAGCCGCCGCCCAGTACGGGATAGGGCTGCCAGCGGCTTTCAAGGTGAACGAGCTTTGCCAACGCTACGGGATGGACATGTTCGGCTCCTTTTTCTACGCCTACGAGCTCTACATGAGGGGCATAATATCAGAGGAGACCATCGGGTTCAGACTCAAGCTTGGCGACGATGAGGCCCTAATGAGGCTCCTCGGGATGATAGCTTACAGGGAGGGCTTCGGCGACGTGCTCGCCGAGGGCGCTCTGAGGGCGGCCGCGGCGATAGGGGGCGACGCCAACAGGTACGTGCCGGCGGTGAAGGGGCTTGAGGTGATGCGGCTGGACCCCCGGGCCGCTTGGAAAGACAACGTGTTCACCTCCATGAGCATACTAACCAACCCCCGGGGAGGCGACGACCTCAAGGGCACCCACGGCGTCTCCAACTACCCAGGGGTCTCAAGCTGGGCCAGGAAGCTGGGCATCGACAGGGAGGAGTACGGCCGCTGGCTCATGGGGTGGCTGGACATGCCAGGGGGCTTCAAGGAACGGGTGTTCGGAGACCCGCCGGACATCGGCAGCCCAGACGAGCTGCTCATGACCCTCTGGTACAACCACCTCACAAGCGCCTACAACAGCCTGGGCCTATGCATGTTCTCCTCAAGCGTCGCCGACGCCCTGGGCCCCAGCTACCAGGCAGAGCTGTACTCCGCCGCAGCCGGCGTCGAGACCACCGCCTTCGACATAATGGAGACGGGGGAGAGGATATTCAACCTCATGAGAATGTACATCGTCAGGGAGGGCGTGGGGAGGGCGGACGACCACTGGCCAGACTCGTTCTACGAG
>Ga0180434_10009905_pt1 | contig 10283 bp, 3 predicted proteins | sample SS_ome_7_FD_132453 | JGI IMG/M metagenome (GOLD analysis project Ga0180434, IMG submission 132453) | Hypersaline lake sediment archaeal communities from the Salton Sea, California, USA - SS_1_D_2 metaG | ecosystem: Environmental > Aquatic > Non-marine Saline and Alkaline > Hypersaline > Sediment... | reverse complement strand
TCTCGAGAGCCACGAGACTATGAACCGGTTCAAGCCCGGCCGCGGTATCACGCCAGTAAAGATGCTCCCCGGTTACATAGAGGTCCCGATAATTCCCAGCTTCGACCGGGACTTCCGTGATTCTCTGTGCTATACCGGCGATGTCTATTTCCACCAAGGGTGGTTGGTCCGCCCCAGCCTCGCCGGTCTTAACCTCGCCGTTATCGGACTGGTCTCCCGTGTCTTCGCCTTTCACCATGAGCTCATCATCAGGCTGGAAGGGCGAGCGCAGCCCGGCCTTCAAAGGGACATGGTAGATCTTAGTCGTACGGTCGAAGTAAGGTTCAGGTTGCCGCTGGCCCCACGGGCTTCTTACCACCGATGCGAAGTACCGGTCGGAGAGAAAGTAGAGCCACAGGCCGTCCGGGCTCCAGGCCGGGCTGTAACTGTCGACACGATCCCCTGTAAGCGCTGTGAGTGTCCGGTCTTCGAGGCTGAAGAGCATGAGCCTATCGTAGTAGTTCTCCGCCTCGGCCACAAAGGCGAGCCACTTACTGTCGGGCGACCATGTGAGATCATACGGGATATCCTCATCTGAGAAAGTGATCATGGTGGACTTACCGGTGCGCACCTCATAGAGCCAGAGCTTCTGGTCTCTATCTGTGTGGGCTATCCACTTCCCGTCAGGTGAGGGCACGCCCTCGACCCGGTAAACACTGCCACCGCCGGTAAGTTGTTCATGGTCGCCTATTCCCCGCGCGGGGAGATTCCAGAATTCCCATTCGCCTGTCCTGTCGGAGAGGGCAAGGATACCTTTGCCGTCGGGCATGAATCGGGCATCACGGTGCCGCACACCCTCCAGACGGCCCGCCTCGACAAGCCGTCCATGCCCGGCCGGAGCGACGAACACCCTGCCCCGGGATACCAGCACAACACGGTCACCGTTGGGCGATATGTGGACGGATGTCAGATAGTCAAGAGGCCGGTCTATCCAGTTGTCCCTGGTCTGGTCTAAGTCCGATGCCAGGGTAATTGATATCTTCTCCGCTTCGTCTGTTTCGATATCATAGAGGTAAAGATCCGCGCCCGCCTGATACACGATAATCCCGCGATCAAGGTCAGGCGTCTTGACATCCCAGCCGCTATGGAACGTATGTTGCCGGAGGTCGTCTCCTCCGGAGTCCATCGACCAAATGTTCATGGTGCCGTCCCGGTCGGAAACGAAGTAGACCCGGTCGTCCCACCACATGGGATTCCGGCTGGTTCCCGGGTAATCCGCCGTAAGCGGCTCGGCCTCAGGCGCACCCTCATCAAACCTCCATATGTTTTGCGCCGTGCCGCCTCGGTAGCGTTTCGTATGGCTTCCCTGAAATGAAAAGCGCGTGAAGAAGAGTGTGGAACCCGATGTGTCGAAATCGCCGTCGCTTGCCTGAGCCAGCGGAATCTGCTCCTGGGCACCGGTTTCAAGATCTAAGAGGACGCACCGGGTGCTGGGTAAAGTCGAGAAATGCTGGGTGGCCGCAACCACCTTGCCGTCGGGGGACCAGCCTACCACTCTGCAACCCCGGCCCCAGTATGTCCTTCGCTGCGGCAGCCCGCCACTGAGCGGCATTGTATAGACCTCTGCAGGTCCCTCGTATTGGGCGGTGAATGCCAGCATGGTGCCGTCCGGCGATACGGCGGGATGGGCCTCCATACCCGGATGTGAGGTAAGCCGTTGCGCCACGCCTCCGGTGATCCCCACCATCCAGAGATCACCTTCGGCTGTGAATACGATTGTATCGTCATGGACCGCCGGGAAGCGGTAATAACCAGAGGTATCCGCAACAAGGGATCCCGCGAGCGTCAGTGTCAGGGCAAACGTGAGGCATAACAAGCGTCTCATCGAAACCTCCTTAGGGGTTCTTCCACTTTGGTGTTTACTAATTGTTTACCCGCAATGGGCCGAGACCGCAACCGCAAAACTGCCGTCCCCACAGGAGTGGGGGCGCTACACATCCGGCAGCTAATGTAGGTCCGGGTTTCCACGCCCGACGAAGATCCGGGTCGTGACATCCGACGTTTGGCCCGGCTTGCCGTAAACCCCCTTCGGTAGGATTAAGCTAGGCCCCGAAATGCGCCGATATCACAGTGGGAGGGTATTACCAGAGAGTATCCGTCCCAGGATAACAATAAAGGTAATCCGATAACCCTAAGAGGTGGTCTTTATGAATCCCCAAGATACCGGATTGAGCCGCGCGCAGGTTTTGCTCTGTTTGTGCGGGGCTGTTCTTACGCTGCTCATAACGGGGCCCGGCGTTTCATCCGCCCAGGATCCCCAGGTTGCCCCACTCAGAGCGGCCCCCCAGGCCGCCACAAGTCCCGGCAAAGGCTTCGTACCGCACCCTGCGGATCTGACACACGTATCGGCCCCAATGGTAGGCCCACTTCCCATCCTGTCACATTTCGACTGGAGAGAAACGGGGAAGGTGAGTCCGGTGAGGAACCAGGGATCATGTGGTTCTTGCTATGCCTTTGCGGCCATTGGCAATTTCGAATCCAAGATGCTCGTTGACGGCGGGGGGTTGTCCGACTTCTCCGAGAACAACGTGAAGGAATGTGAATGGTGGGGTTCGAGCTGCGCGGGCGGCAATTACTGGCGCGTGGCGAGCTTTCTTGCCGCCAAGGGGACCGTTCTGGAAAGCTGCGATCCCTACGTTCCGAGCAACGTTGCATGTAACAGCAGCTGTCCCTTCCAGCGCACCATGCTTGAGTGGTGGGTAATATCCTCTGAAGTTATGCCCTCGGTCGACGTTTTGAAGAGCTACATCCAGACCTATGGCCCGGTCTATACCACACTCTACGCAGGGTATTACGACGCTTGGGACACCGAATTCGGCAACTATGATGGTTCCTATACCCTCTACTACACGGGTACCGAAGAACCCAACCACGCGGTTCTCATAGTGGGTTGGGATGATGATCTACTGCACGCCGGAGGCCAGGGGGCATGGATCGTAAAGAACAGCTGGGGCACGTCCTGGGGAGGGCCCTGCGGCTACGGGACTGAAGGCGGATACTTCACAATTGCCTATGGGTCAGCGCAGATCGGTACCCATAGTTCCTTGCTTCATGGTTGGCAGGCTTACGATCCGAACGGCATGCTGTTCTACTACGACGAAGGTGGTTACACGGGCAGCGTGGGCTATACCAATCCCACAGCCTGGGGGCTTTGCAAGTTCATCCCGGATGAGGATGTGGAAGTAGAGAGGGTGGAATTCTGGACGCTCGATGCTACAACAGACGTTGATGTAATGCTTTACGACGACTTTAACGGCACCGGTGTCTCGAACATGCTTGCGGCCGAGCTCAATAATTCATATACGACTGCGGGCTACCACTCAGTGGAGTTGGGTTCACCCGTTTCTGTATCTTCCGGCGACGATGTCTATGCCGTGGTCAAGATAACCGACGAATCCTATGCCTATCCCATTGCCTACGACGTCTTCGGCCCGAAGGAGTCGGGGCGTTGCTACATCAGTCCCACCGGCACTATCTTCTCGGAATGGACTGGCGGAGACATAGGCATACGCCTTAGGGTGGTGAAGGAAGCCTCCTGTGGCGGGGTCACGGAAACTCCGGCCATAATGAGCGCCCTCGATGTACCTGGTGACGGCGGTGGCTATGTGACGGTTTCCTGGAGGCGTAGCCTATATGATTCAGAAGAATCGACGCCCCAGGTCAAGCGGTATCGCATCTGGAGAAGGCGGAGGGAAGTGCTCCCGTCAATGCAGCTTCTGGGCGCGGGTCCGGACACGGCGGAACCCTTTGAGCACGGCTTATCGGGACCGGCATGGGAGGTTGTGGGCACGGTCCCCGCGGACGGAGGTTGTTGTTACGAATTCAACGCGCCTACCGAATGCGACTCCGGACCGGACGGCACCTGCTGGGTGCGGTTCTGCGTAACCGCCCATACCGGTGAGATTGGTGAACACTTTGATTCACCGGTCGACAGCGGCTATTCGGTGGACAATCTCGGCATGCTCAAGCTTGCCTCTCGACCCGAGGTCGCGGATAAGGAAATGAGATCGACAGATAGTACCCGGCTCGAGGTCCCCACACCCAATCCGGGCAGTGAGGGCTTCAGGATCCGCTTCACCCTGGCCGCTGATGATTGGGTGCAGTTGTCCGTCTATGACATCAAGGGGCGATGGGTGGGCTCGATTCACGAGGGTTTCACCACCAGGGGCGAGCACGAGGCGGTCTGGGATGCGAGAACGCCGGCCGGTGAGCGGCTCTCTCCGGGGCTTTACTTTGTGCGGTTGGTGACGACGAGGGAGGTGCGTACGGCCAAGCTGATGCACTTGTAGCGTCGCGTCTCCGCGCGCGACGAATTTTGTTGCCACAGGAGTGGCAACGCTACGGCGCAACCACTGGGCGGTTTGTGTAGCGTCGCGTCTCCGCGCGCGACGAATCGGCCGACAAACCTCGTGGTTCCCCTTGTTCAACGTCGGGCTTGGAAACGTGACCCACGTCGGGCGTGGAAACCCGACGCTACAGGGACTGTTCGTTGCCACAGGAGTGGCAACGCTACGGGGCGTGGAAACGTGACCCACGTCGGGCGTGGAAACCCGACCCACGTCGGGCGTGGAAACCCGACGCTACAGGTCGTTAGGTTGCGGCACTTGTACACTTGCTAACGGGTTCAACAGCTGGTAGAGTTTAGGTTGGTAGGCCGAGGTACGGGTAAGTCCCCGAACAGGAGGGGCTTTTGCCCGGAGACCGCCGCAGCCTACGCCCATCTAAGTAAGAGAGAGCTTAAGTTGCTGTCTGATGGAGGCCGTGAATTGAGCCTAAGAACTATGCGGGTAGCGTCAGCGCTTTTCGCTCTGCTGATCCTGTCCCCGGCGATCGCGGATGCCCAGCAGACCGGTGTGGCTGCTACTGGCGAGAGTGACAACTCCAATATCGAGCAATTTCAGAATTCTGAGCGCGGGCGCGGCTTCGTGCCCCCGCCTTTCCGGCCTCACCGCATTGCGGCGAAACCACCATTGCTGTCATCAGTCCAGTCACCGGTAAGGTTTGACTGGCGTGAGCAGGGAGTTGTGACGGCGGTGCGTGATCAGAGCAGTTGTGGCGCCTGCTTCGCGTTCGCGGGGCTTGCCGATTTCGAATCCAAGTTGCTCATAGCCGGCGAAGGTGCTTACGACTTCTCTGAAAACAATCTCAAGGAATGTGAGTTCTTCAGACTGAACAGGTTTACCCCTTCGGGATGTGGCGGTGGAACTTATTGGCGCGTCGTTAACCTGATGGCTGAATACGGTACGGTTCTGGAGACCTGTGATCCCTACCTTCCATACAATGCTAACTGTGACCCTACTTGCCCTTATGTCAAGACCGTGCTCAACTGGCGCGTATTTACGCTTAACCAGGTACCCGCGGTCGAAACCATGAAATCCTACCTCATGACCAAGGGACCGGTCTTTGTGGCGATTGACGCAGACGGTCTCCCCGACCCCTATGACGGCAGCTATACGCTTTACTACCCCCAGCAGAAGGTGGTTGATCATGCCGTGCTCGTCGTGGGTTGGGACGACACGCTAAGCCATGACGGCGGAGAGGGAGCCTGGATCTGCAAGAACAGCTGGGGAACCGATTGGGGCGGAACGGCGGGTTATGGGTCAGAGAGAGGCTACTTCACAATCGCTTATGGATCCGCAAACATCGGACAGTACGCCGCCTTCATCGATGAATGGCAGGACTACGATCCATGTGGAGAGCTGCTCTTTTACGATGAGGCGGGTTATTACAGTGACGCCGGTTACAATGGTCTCACCGCCTGGGGCATGTGCAAGTTCATAATGGAGGAAGACTCCGAGCTCGACAGGGTCGAATTCTGGACCACGGATGCGACCACTGACATCGACATATATGTCTACGACGACTTTAACGGCACGGCGCTCTCCAATCTCCTGACCAGCGAGCTCGACAATTCGTATGGCGAGATGGGTTACCACTCTGTGCCGCTGACTACCTCTATCGATGCCGATGCGGGGCAAGACATCTACGTGGCCGTCAAGTTCACCAATGCGTCGTATACTTATCCTCTGACCGGCGACCCGGCAAACATCGGCCCCCCTGCCGAGGGCAAGTGCTACGTGAGCTCGAATGGGGACGTCTGGGGCGTCGCCAGGTTCTCTGATCCCTATGGGGTCGTCAGGTTCCACGATCTGGGAATCAGACTCCGCATCAAGTACAAACGGGACTGTAGCAAGCCTGATACGGTGTCCCTCTTCAGGGCGATCGCGGGTGACAGCCTGACTTACCTGGCCTGGAAAAACCCCGCCGATGAGGATTTCGCATACACAATGATAAGGTACTCAACTTTCGACTATCCCATGATTCCGCAGCAGGGCACCCCGGTCGAAAACGGTTACACCGGTCACTTCTTCGGCGAGCCTTCGGAGGAAGTCAGTTTCATCCATACCGGACTCGACAACGATGTCACGTATTACTACTCGGCCTTTGCCGCCGACACAGGTGGCATTTTCTCCGAACCTGTGATGATGGCTGCCGTGCCCGGGGAGGTTAATCCGCCGGGGCCTGTAGCCCTATTCAGTGTCGAGGGGGGTGACAGGTCGGTCAAGCTGCGCTGGACCGCGCCGGCCGATAGGGACGTATACAGGGTGCATGTGAGGTATTCACTGGAGGCCTCACCGCTTACACCAGCCCACGGATTACCCGTCGAGAACGGTAACTGGGGCGATTTCGACGCCTGGCCTGCGAGGGCCGATAGTTTCACTCATTCCGGCCTTGAGAATGGCGCCACCTATCACTACTCCGTGTGGGCCTATGACGGTATGAGGAATTACTCGACCCTCAAGAGCGCCGCGGCGATAGTATTGGACAACGTGCCTCCGGAATTCGCGATATCGGTTCTCCAGAATCCGTACATCTCGAACCATCTGGACATCTATATTATACCGTCCGAGGCCATACAGGACACCAGTCTTGTCGTAACTCTCGGCGGACACGAGATCCAACCGACACCTGTTCCGGGCGAGTATGGCATATTCAGATACGATCATGAGATCTACCAGGGCGGCATACTTGACATATATGCCTGCGGACGCGACACCACGTGGAACTACGGGTGCTCGTCAGGGCTCTTCGCGGCAAGCCGGATTGATCGCAAGACCGGTGGACTCGCCGTGAGTGCGGACGGCGCTGTGACCTTGGCCTTCCCCGGTGGGGGTCTTGGTGAAGACTCATATATCCTGATCGGTGAAGCCGCCGATACACCGGAAGCCCTTTTATTACCCTATTCCATATCGCCGGCCTCTGTCGAGCTCGGCAAGCCGGCGCGCCTATCGGTCTTCTACAGTAAGGCCGGGTTGGAGCCTGAGCACCTCTGTGTCGCCAGGGTCGAGGACGGCGAAACCCTGCCCCTGGAGTCTTATATAGACCGTGAGGAAGGGAGCCTGGTTGCATTTGTTGACAGGCTGGGCACCTTCGGCCTTGTCCGAAGGCCCGGAGTAGAGACGCCTCCCCTGGGCGGCGGTGATCTGTCGATTTTCCACAATGCTCCGAATCCATTCAGCGGTTCGACGGAGATAAGGTTCTCGGTACCGGGCGTACAGCCGGTGCTTGTGCGTGTATTCTCGGCCGACGGGCGCCTGGTGAAGGAGCTCTTGGACCGGATGCTGACCCCCGGCATACACAGCATCAAATGGGACGGCACCGACCAGGCGGGAAGAAATGTAGCTGGCGGAGTCTACTTCTTCAGGGTTTCAACGCCTCGAGCCGCCGCCACAGTCAAGATGGTGCTCTTGCGCTAGTTCGCCGCAGACCGGTACCGGCCTCTTGGCTTAACAAAAGCTTGAACCTGCATGCTTTCACAGGTTAGATTGGTTGCGTGTGGCATCGACTAAACATTTCACTGAGGATCATGCGTAGGCATATCAAGACAACCACTCGTAGCAGCGCCGCCGTTTCTGCCTTTCTCGTCGTGTTGCTTGTCGCCCTCATGGGCTGCAATGAGGAGGAAACGGCTGAGGTCGAGACTCCGGCGGAGAACATTCCGCTGGCCTCCCTTCAAGTCGTAGAAGACACGCTATCCTCCGGCCAGTCTCTTTACACCTCGCTTGTGAGCGGAGGCATCGATGCTTCGCGCGCCGTTCAGGTGTTGGATGTACTGGGCGAGAGCGTGAATCTCCGTTCCTGTAAACCCGGCGATTCTTACACGGCTAAGATTCCCGACGATGGGACCATAATGAACCTCTGTTACCGGAGGGGTTTACGCGAGGTCTATAGTGTAAGGCTCGACTCATCCGGCTATGGGGTCGCGGCCGATACGATCCCCTTGACCGTACTCACGCGGCGGGTCGAGGGAGTGCTCGAGACCTGCCTCTGGGAGGCCTGCCTTGAAGCCGGCGAGGATCCCCAGATCGCCCTCAAGCTCTCCGACGTCCTGGGCTGGGAAATCGACTTCGTGACCGATCCCAGAAAGGGCGATTCGTTTACGATGATCTACGAGGAACTGTACTGTGAGGGCCGGAAGGTCGGCCTTGGCGATGTCATAGGCGCCGTCTACGTCAATGAGGGCGACGAGCATATAGCCATTGGATTCGCCGAGCCCGACGGCACTATGGAGTACTACGATTGCGATGGCAACTCGGTCAGACGTGTCTTTCTCAAGTCGCCCCTCAATTACAGGCGCATCTCCAGCTACTTTTCCCACAGGCGGTTTCATCCCATATTGAAGACCTACAGGCCTCACTATGGGGTTGATTATGCCGCCCCCACGGGTACGCCGGTTGTAACGATTGGCGACGGGCGGGTTACCCATGCAGGGTGGAACGGCGGCATGGGCAACTATGTCGAGATCAGGCATAACAACATCTACTCATCCTGTTATGGCCATCTATCAAGGTATGGGCGCGGAGTGCGTGGAGGGGTGAGGGTCAAGCAGGGGCAGATCATCGGCTACGTCGGTTCGACGGGTCTCTCTACGGGGCCGCATCTGGACTTCCGCGTGAAGAAGTATGGATCCTATGTGAATCCTCTTACCATAGAGTATCCCAGAGGTGAACCCGTCGACGAAGAACGCAAGGAGGCGTTCTTCGCCAGGCGGGATCTCGTCCTGAAGGGACTCAAGTACCGGGAACTGGCAGGCATGTAGCGCCGGGTCTCTGCGCGGAAGCATCATATCCCGATGCAGCGTCGGGTCTCTGTGCCCGACGAGAGCCGGACCCCCGCAACCGACGCGTCGTAATGCATACGAAGAAGGGGACACGAATCTTTCCCTGCCGGGAAAGCATCATGTCCCCCGATGTAGCGTCAGGTGTCTGCGTCCGACGATCTCATGCGAGGTGACTGGTTCGTAATTCTGCCGTCTTTGGCAAAATTACGTACCTGTCACCTCGTTGGTTTAGTCGCAGCAGCAACAACAGCAACAGCAGTCGTCGCAGTGGTCGCAGCAATCGTCACAGGGGTCGGTGCAACAGCCCAGGCCACTAATAAGTAAGCCCAGTACAGCAATTATTGCGAGTAGCCTACGCATGGCGGACCTCCTTTCTCGCTGAGTCCACGACAATAAGACAGCAAGAAGCGTGCCCTTTGCCGGCCGGCTTCCTCTTCGCTTGGAATCGCCTATCAGGTATTCAATTAGGACGGCAATGCCAACCATAGTGCGGTCTCAAGTTGAGGATGGCGTACACCGTGTTGTGGAAGTGACACAGCGTTTAACGATTGTAGACAAGAGCGTGTGTGACGGTTACAATCGGTTGATGCTTGAGGGGTAGACTATGTCGGCGAAGGCAGGATCGGAACAGATGGAGCGAAACTCGGACATATTCAGGTTGGATGATGTCCGCCTTAACAGGGGGGAGGCTGAAGTACTAAGGGGAGTCGGCTGGTCGGTCCCTGAAGGCAAGATATCAATCATCCTCGGTCCGAGCGGCTCGGGCAAGACCTCACTCTTGAGACTGCTCAATCGATTGGATGAACCCACTTCAGGAAGGCTTTACTTCCGTGGCGCCCCTATTGACTCTTATGATGTGCGCCGCCTGCGGAGAGAGGTGGGGATGGTCTTCCAGCGACCGGAGCTCTTCGACGGTACGGTCGGGGACAACATCCTTTTTGGGACGGAGATCCACAGGATCAACATAGACTTGGAAGAGATCCTATCGCTGGTGGGACTGGATGTCGCGATGGTCGACCGTGATGTAGCAGCGCTTTCGGGCGGGCAGGCTCAGAGGGTCTCGATAGCGAGGTCGAAAGCGATCGGCCCGCGCGTGCTGCTTCTGGACGAGCCTACCTCAGGC
>Ga0180434_10009904_pt1 | contig 10284 bp, 6 predicted proteins | sample SS_ome_7_FD_132453 | JGI IMG/M metagenome (GOLD analysis project Ga0180434, IMG submission 132453) | Hypersaline lake sediment archaeal communities from the Salton Sea, California, USA - SS_1_D_2 metaG | ecosystem: Environmental > Aquatic > Non-marine Saline and Alkaline > Hypersaline > Sediment... | reverse complement strand
CCGTCTCTGCTTACCCCGATCGGGAGTTCGACGGACGCGTGTACTTCGTCAGCCCGCAGGTCGGCGAGACCACGCGCGAACTCCTGGTCAAAGCCGTGGTGGAGAATCCGGAGGGTCTGCTCAAGCCGGGGGCGTTTGGGACGGCGGTGGTGACGTTGGATGTCCGCGAGCAATGTCCCGTTGTCCCGGAGAACGCGTTGGTTGCCACGCGAACCGGCTACATCGTTTTCGTCGTGAACGGCGAAGTTGCCCGCCGCCGCGAGGTTAGCATCGGCTTGCGCGCGGCGGGCACGGTCGAAATCCGCGCGGGATTGACTCCGGGCGAAACGGTTGTGTTCGAGGGACAGATGAACCTGTCCGACGGCACGGCCGTCCAGATTGTGAGAGCCGCCGGTTTGCCCCGCGAGCCGGAGAAGCAACCTGATCAAACGGAAGTGGATGAACGCCCATGATCTGGAACTTCTGTATTCGCAGACCGGTCCTGACGATCGTGATCTTCCTGATCATCGCGATCTTCGGACTGTACGGCTACTTCCACATGTCGGTGCGCGAATTCCCGGACGTCGATTTCCCGATCGTCAGCGTCAACGTCGTGCTGGCCGGGGCCGAGCCGGAGGTGATCGAGACCGAGATCATCGAGCCGCTCGAGGAGGAGATCAACACGATCGAGGGCTTGAAGGAGCTGACCTCCGAGGCGCGCGAGGAAGTCGCGACGATCACCGCCGAATTCGAGCTGTGGCGCGACATCGACGTCGCCGCTCAGGACGTGCGCGACCGGATCGACCGGGCCCGCCGCGATCTGCCCAGCGACATCGAGGAGCCGATCGTGCGCAAGCTCGACCCGGAAGCCCAGGCGATCATGTGGATCGCGCTGACCGGCGACGACCGTTGGGACGAGGTTCGGCTCAGCGAGTACGCCGACAAAAGCATTAAAGAGCGGCTGGAGAACATCCGCGGCGTGGGCCAGATCCAGCTCGGTGGCGAGCGCAGCTATGCGATCCGCGTGCGTCTGGACCCGGCCAGACTCGCCGCCCATCACCTCACCGTGCAGGACGTGGTTCAAACCGTCCAGCGCAACAACGTCGACATCCCCTCCGGCCGGGTCGAGAGCATCGATCGGGAATTCCTGGTCAAAACGCAAGGCCAATTCTCCTCGGCCGAGCCGATCAACGACCTGATCATCACCTATCGCGATGGAGCGCCGGTGCGTGTAGCAGATGTCGGGCAAGCAGTCGAAGGAGTGGAAAACGACCGGCAGATCGCGCGCTTCTCGGGTGAGCTTACAGTCGGCCTCGGCGTCGTCAAGCAAAGCGATGCCAACACCGTGCTCCTGGCCAGGACCGTACGCGAACGCATGGCCCGCATCGCCGAGGACTTCCCGCCGGGGCTGGAATACACGATCGCCATGGACGATTCGGAACACGTCCAGGAGAACATCGACGATCTGGTCACGACCATCTTCCTCGCCACCGCCCTGGTGATACTGGTCGTACTGGGCTTCCTGCGCAGCGGACGGGGCACGTTCATCACCACGCTGGCGATACCCGCCTCGCTGCTGGCCGGGATCGCCATCATGTATGCCCTGGGCTTCAGCCTGAATGTGATCTCCATGCTCGGTCTGATCCTGGCGATCGGCATCGTGGTGGATGACGCCATCGTCGTGTTGGAGGCCAACTACCGGCATATGGAGGAAGGTGCCGAATCCAGACCGGCGGCCCGCAGCGGCACGACCGAGGTCGCCTTCCCGGCCATCGCAAACGTGCTCGCCCTCGGCGCCGTGTTCGTTCCGGTGGCCTTCACCGGCGGCCTGATCGGTCGATTCTTCTACGAGTTCGGGTTAACGGTGGCGGCGACCGTCTTCGCCTCCGGCTTCGTCGCCCTGACGCTTACGCCGATGCTCTGCTCGCGGATGCTCCGCGCCGCGGAGAGACATGGGGTCCTCTTCCGCATGTCCGAGCGCCACCTGCGGAGACTGGAGTCGGCGTACGCCTGGATCCTGGAGCGGGCCTTCCGGCACCGCATCATCACCGTGCTGATCGGCATCGCGGCCTTCGGCGCGGGCATCTACTGCTTCACGCGGCTCTCCACCGAATTCGTTCCGACCGTCGATCGCTCGCAGTTCATGATCGCCTTTGAGACTCCCGAAGGAGCGACGCTTGCCGAGACCGATCGCTTCGCCCGTCGGATCGAAGCCGTGCTGGCCGAATCCGCCGAAGTCGAGCACCAGTTCCTGGCGGTCGGTCTTTCTCGCAGCGGCCCGGGTAAGGTGAACGAGGGCCTGGCCTTTGTCCGCCTCAAGCCGCGCGACCAGCGCGAGCGCCATCAGATCGACATCATGCAGGAGATGCGGCAGCGCTTCGCGCGGATCCCCGGCGGACGGGCCTTCGTCATGGAGGTCTCGGCGGTCGGTCCCGGCGGCGCGGCGCTCCAGATGGTCCTGCAACACCCGGACATCGACGAGCTGGCCCGTCAACAGGAAGCCGTGATGGGTTGGATGAGAGCTCAGCCGGAATACGTCGGCGTTAACTCCGATCTGAAGATGAACAAACCGCAGATCAACGTGTCCATCAACCGTGACAAGGCCTCGGAGATGGGGATCTCCGTCGCCGACATCGCCAACACCATGCGCTACCTGCTCGGCGAGCCGGAGATCTCAGAGATCGAACGGGCCAGCGAGCGATACGAGGTGATCCCGGAAGTGATCGGCAAAGGCGAGATGGTGCCGGCCGCCCTGCGCGATCTGTACGTCCGCGCGGCCGACGGCAAGCTGGTTTCACTGGGAAACCTGGTAGAGATCGAGGAGAGCATCGGCCCCAGCAAGATTCACCACTTCAACCGTCTGCGCTCGGTCACCATCTCGTCGTCCCTGCCGCCCGGGGTCGCGCTGGGTGACGTGCTTGACAAGCTTCAGAATCATCTCGACCAGACCCTGCCCGCCAGCTTCGATTGTGCCGTTGCCGGACAGGCCAAGGACTTCCGCGAATCGTTCCACCACCTCACGGTCACGATCATCTTCTCCGTGATCTTCATCTACCTGGTGTTGGCGGCGCAGTTCGAGTCGTTTCTGCATCCGCTGACGATCCTGATGACCGTGCCGCTTTCCGGGATCGGCGCCTTTGGCGCGCTGTATCTCCTGAACATGACGTTCAGCATGTTTACGTTTATCGGGCTGATCATGCTGCTGGGTATCGTCGCGAAGAACGCGATTCTGCTGCTCGATTATGCCAACGTGCTCCGAGCCCGGGGCCGCGAGACGATCCCCGCGGCGAAGCAGGCCGCGCGTGTCCGCTTCCGCCCCGTGCTAATGACCGCCATTACCACCATCCTGGGCATGATGCCGATCGCGCTGGGCTATGGCGCAGGTGCCGAAGCACGCTCTTCGCTCGGCATTTCGGTGGCGGCCGGCATGCTGGCCTCGACGGTCCTGACCCTGGTGGTGATCCCCGTGGTTTACACGCTGCTGGATCAAGCCCAGGCGTGGGTGTTGCGGCTGCTGCACCGCGTGCCACAAGCTGAACGGTCGGAGGCCGTCGCATGAAACTGCTACATCTGAGCTTCCATTTCGAGTACGCCGAGATCATCACGGCGATCCTCGACCGGCACGAGATTGCCGAGTACGCGCGCTACTCGATGATCGAGGGAAAGGACCGCGACGGGAAGCACTTCGGCACGCAGGTCTTCCCGGGCAACGTGACGGTGATCCAGGCTCAGATCGCGGAGGACAAGATCGAGGCCCTCTTTAGAGACTTACAGACCTTCCGCGAGGAAAAGGACGCCCACCGCCACCTCCAGGCGCTCATCCTCCCGGTGGAACGACAGCTTTGAATGAGCTCTGCTTGTCGCGCGCTGTCCGGGCCATCCGTAGTAGGTGCGCCCGACCGGGCAGGTCTGGGATTACGGCTTGCGGGCCGTCTTTGCCTCTTTCGAATCCGCAGCAACCTCTTTCGTGTCACTAGGCTCAGGCAGTTTGGCCAGTCGCTCTTTGGCCCGAACGGCGGCGGTGGTGTCCGGGTGCTTCTTGATGAGGGCCTGGTACTTCTCGCGGGCCTCGGCGTAGAACTCGAACGCCGCGTAGTGATCCGCGATGTCAAGCCAGCGGACCGCCTCTTCGGCTGCGCGGCGCTCGGCGATCTTCTTCTGGATTCCGTCGTCGCGCTCGATGCGCCGCAGGCGCTTCTTCGCCTCCTTGGCGGCCTGGGTGTCCTCGTATTCTTCGAGGACCTCCTCGTAGATGCTCTTGGCGTCGAGGTAGTAGTCGTCCTCTTCCAAGTTCGCGGCCCGGTCGTTGAGCATTTCCCCTCGGGCATTCTCCATCGCTTCGCGAATCAAGCCCTTGAGCTTGCGGTCGCCGTTCATGCGTCCGATCTGGCCCTCCGCCTGGCGCCGGATGTCTTCGTCGCGACGGTCCCGGCTGCCGCCCCGGTCCCGTCGGTCGGCTTCCTCATCCGCCTCCGGATCCGCGAATCGGACGGCGATCTCGGCCACGATGCGGGCGGCCTCTTCGTATTTCTTGTCGCGCTCGGCCTGGATCGCCTCCCGCAGCCATTCAGCCGCCGCCTCCTCGCACCGCGCCATCAGCGCTTCGGCCCGGCCGTGGACGCTGTGCCCTTCGTCCGTTATTTCCAGCAGTTCCCGGGCCGTGGAATAGGCCCGGCCGAATTCGCGCTGGTCGAAGAACCGCTCGGCCTTGCGGAAACGCCGATCGAGCCACTGCTGATCGCCGATCGGCGGCTTGGTGTATTCGATCAGGTCTTGCAGCCGCTGCTCGAAGCGCCCGTCCGGCACGCCACGCCACGCCACGCGGCCGCGAGGATCGAGCAGGACCACGTAGGGCTCGGAAAACGCGCCGAGCAGGCGGTTGATGAAACGAGCATGGAAGATCCTCCAGCGGTAGAAGCCGAATTCCCGCTCGCGCGTTACTTCCTCATACTTCTCCTGATTGTCAGCCGTGACGCTGACAAAGCGTACCCCCTGGTCTCGATATTTACGGTACAATTCCTCGACCTCGGAGAGGCGCTCGATCGAATGGAGGCTTGAGGAACGCCAGAAGTAGAACAGGGCAATGCCACCGCGGAGCGATCGAAACACGTAGACTTCGTCTTTGTCTTCTTCGCCCGACAGAGAGACCTTGATGTCGATCGGCACTTCTTTCCCGATCGTCGCGATCCTCTGAGCATGTGCGGAAGCGGCAATCAGCAGGGCTGCGGTCAGCGTTGTCACTCGAAGCAGGCTACACATGGTTCGAATCCTCGGGCACTGCGTGTATCGATCGGCTCTACGTTAATCTAACGCCACGCGGGTGTCGCTGCCAACGCCGCCTGAGGCCTGGCGGAGGCCGATTTGCCGGGATCGCTCCGGGCTCATAGGATGTAGGTAGTGCTTGTGAGGCAATGCCGGCCAAGAAATCCGGAGGAAACGGATGAAAATCAGCATCGAATACTGCGTGCAATGAAACTACGCACCGATGGCCGCCGGTCTGGCGGCCGCGATCAAGGCAAAGCACGGCGTCGAGGTACAGCTGATCGAGGGTGCCGGTGGGGTTTTCGATGTAAAGGTCGACGGCAAGCTTATTTACAGCAAATACGAAACCGGCCGGTTCCCCGAGCACAGCGAGGTCCTCTCGCAACTGGATGCACTGGCGACCTGAATAACCGCGCGCAATCCTGCAACCGAGCCGGGCCGTCCCCGGCCCGGAGACCGGCGTGGGGACACGCCGGTTCTGCTCTGCGGGACCTCGCAGAGCGTCTCTTCGCGCGCGGTGATATAGCCCGGGCGCCCCATCTTTCGCGCGACGAGGGGTGGCGTATCCACCCACCGTCCAGCGGAATTGCGGGTCACACCCGCACCCGCTTCCACCCCCCCTGCAACAGCCGCGCGCAGCCCATGACGAACTTGGTGAAATTGTCGGCCCACATGCCGACCCAGGCGCCGATCAGCCCCCCGCCGAGGACCACGCCGCCGAGATAGGCCAGCGGGATGCGAAGCAGGATGCCACCGATGAGCGAGAAGATCATGGTGCAGCGTGTGTCGCCGGCGCCGCGCAGGGCGCCGATGTAGATGATGCCCATGCAGAGGAAGGGGTGGATGAACGCGCCGATGCGGAACGCCGGCGCACCCACATCGCGGACGGCCGCATCCTGGCTCATGATCGCGTAAATCACGTCGGCGAGCAGGAAGAACGCGATTCCAACGCCCGTGGCGAGCACGCCGCCTTGAAGCGCCGCCACGTGTGCCGAGCGGGCGGCGCGCTCGGGCTGCCGGGCCCCGAGGTACTGTCCGACCAGCGTGGCGGCGGCGGTCATCCAGGCTGCGGCGGGCAGATACGTGATCGCCGTCATGCGCACCGCGATCATGTGGGCGGCGTAGTTCACCGTGGCGGCATTACCCGTCGCCGTGTGCGCCACGATCTTGATGAACCAGATCTGGGCCACCCACATCAAGGTCGCCTCGGCCCCGGCGGGCCCACCGACCCGCAACATGCGGCGGATCATCTCCCAATCCGGGCGCATCCACGCGAGATGGAGCTGCAAGCCGCGCAAGCCGCTGAGCAGAACAACCGTCAGCAACAGTCCGCCGAGCAAACGGGCCACGACGGTGCCGATCGCGATGCCCTTGACGCCCATGGGCGGTCCCACCCACCCAAAGACCAGCCCCGCCGAGACAATCGCGTTGATGATGTTGACGATGACCATGATGATCATGGGTGTGCGGGTATCGCCGGCGGCGCGGATCACGCCGCCGCAGACCAGCACCGTGCTGTAGAGCACGAGCCCGAACGCGTCGATGCGCACATAGGTGACCATCATGCTGGCGGCGGCGGTGGTTTGCGTGAGGAAGTCGGCCAGCAACGGCGCTGCGAGATAAACCAGCCCGCCCATCGTGGCGCCGAGCGCCAGGGCCAGCACAAACGCCTGATTGGCCGCGCGCTTGGCGGTCTGGATGTCGCGGGCCCCGAAGCAGCGCGCCACCAGCGCCGCCGCCCCCGTGCCGATCAAGGCGAACCCCAGCGTCACAAACCAGCTCAGGTAGCCGCCGGTGCCGACCGCGGCGGTGGCCTCCTTGCCGACCTGTCCGGCCAGAAAGGTGTCGACCAGGCCGACACAGAAGTTGACCAGTTGTTCGCCGAGCATCGGCAGCGCGAGGATGAAAACCTGCCGACTGAGCGAGCCAGGCGGCAGCGAGCCGAGGTGAACCTGGCGACCGATCGGCGTTGGCTCGGGATAGGCGGGTTCGTCGGCAACCGGGACGCGACCATCGCCACCCATCCGCAGGTTATCGGGCGCCCCGCGGTCGGATTGCGCGGCGGTTGCGGCAGGGTCAGTGCGGCGGTTGTCTGGACCGGCCGACATGCGGCAATCGTTCCTCCGTCGAGGCGAAAGGAACGATTCTAGCCCGGATAATAGATGTGGCCCAGCCGCCCTCGGCTGGGCTCACGCAGCCTGCACAGCCGGAGGCGGCTGGGCCACACGCCTGGGCCACAATGTTTGCGTCGGGATGACGGCGCGGGCCCGCGTGGTTACACCACGATCGTGCCGGGCTGGCGACGTTTGGGCCAGAAGAGCAGCACGAAAGAGAGTGCCAGCAGCACACCGGCCTGGATCAGCGGCTCGGGACAGCAGCCCGCCAAATTGCCGTTCGAAAGGAACGCTCCTAGCGCGTCAGACGCCGGCCCCATCGCCAGCACCGCCGCACCGAACGCGAACGCGCAGCCGAAGAAACCGCGGAGGAAGTGCGCCACGCCATCGTTTCGCCGCGCCACCACCAGCAGCACCGTGCCGAACAGCAGCGGCGCGAACACCGCGGCGCGCGGGATCTCCTCGTTCACCTCGGGGCCATAGCGGTCGGTGATGTGCACGCGCCCGTGCCCGATCACCACCCGCGTGTTCCCTTCGTCGATGTCGATCAGCTCGGAGCTGAACAGCACCGCCGCAGTCAGCCCCATCAGCAACAACAGCTTCGCCAGAAAGGACAGCCCGGCGTTGGCGGTGCGACCGACGAAGGAAGGCTGGTAACCCTGGGCCAGGGCCGTTTGAGGTGTCGCTTGAGGCTGAGCGGCCACGTCGGGCTTGGCCGGCGGCGCCTCGCTGGCCTCGTCCACTTTCACAGCCGCGGGCTCGCTTTGCTCAGCAGCCTTATCGTCGGGCTTACTGGTTTTCTCAAGTCGCTCGCCGACGCCTTCGACCGCGCTAGTCACGCGCTGATAGGCACCTTCCAAATGGCGCCACACCCGCCGATGCCGACCGGCCCGCGGTGGTGGCGCGGGCATTCGCGACGCGGCGGGCATCGGCAGCGGCCAGAGGCCGGCGATTGACTGTACAAGGATCAGCAACGTGGCGGCCAGGATCGCGGCATCCAGCGAGTAATTCTTATCCGCATCAATGAACGAAGTAATAATGGCCGCGACAACGGCTTGCCAGAACACCGTTCCGCCATCGATCATCTGCCGCCGCCCCATCTGGATGCGTTCGTTCCAGTTGAACAGCAGTAGCAGCGCAGTCAGCGGAATGATCAGCAGGTGGAACCCGTAGGGTTCCCAGTGCATGAGCTGTCCGGTGCGATGCCCCACCTCGTGACCGGCCGCGAACGCCGGAAGCATAAAAACAAACCCGCAGGCGGCGTACAACAGGCGGTCCTGAAAGTCATACTCGAACGAGTTGCGGCGAACGCTGAGCTTATAAGCCAACAGCGTGCCCAGCATTCCGAGAAACAGGAAAAGCAGCGACGTCCCGAAGATGGCCGCGTCGTTGCGGATGATGCCCAAGCCACCCGAAACCGCGAAAAGCACGATCAACGCGATCACGACCTGTTGCCAGCGCTTGCGGTCGCCCGGCGGAGCCACCCCCGCACGCCCGCGCGCCGCCGGGCCAACGCCCATGTCGGCCAGCTTGGCGTGCATGGCCCGCGCTTTCTTCTCCGCCTTGAGCTGGAGCTTGTGGGCCTTCTCTTGAAGCTTGCGGGCCTTCTTCGCGGCCTTGGGCCCCAGCACAGGGGGGATCGGCGGAATCGGCGGCAGATCGATCTCCTCGCGCGCATCCATCACCGGCACGGGCGACCTCGGCGGCGTGGTCTGCGTGCGGTCCTCGTCCACCAGATCGTCGAGGCGCCGCGTCTGCGCCAGCACGGAGGCATCGAACGACGCCAGGCTCTCGTTCACCTCGCTCACTGAGGTGAGGGCCTCCACCATCTCGTCGGTATCCTGGTAGCGGTCGCGCGGGTCCTTCGCGAGGGCCTTGGCAATCACGCTCGCGAACGGCTCCGGCAGGCCGCTCAGGTTGGGCTGATCGCTCAGATGCCGCATAAGGACCTCGCCCATACTCGAGCCGGTGAAGGGCAGCCGCCCGGTGAGCATTTCGTACAGCATCACGCCGAGCGCGTAGATGTCGATCGACTTGGTGTAGCTGCCCGAGCCGATCTCGGGCGCCATGTAGTGCACCGTGCCGACGCTGATGGTGTTGCCGCTATGGGCGCTGACGGCGATGTGCTTGCTCAGCCCGTAGTCGCCGATTTTGATATAGCCGTCATCGTAGAAGATGTTTCCGGGCTTCAGATCGCGGTGAACGATGCCGCGCTCGTGCAGGTAGCTGAGCCCGCTGGCAATCCCCTTAACGAAGAAGGCGGCCTTCTGGCGGCCGAGACCGTTCGGCTCGGCGATCAACAGCTCACGCAGCGACGGGCCGCTGACGTATTCCATGATGACGAACGGATCACCCGCTTCACTGTGGCGAACGTCGTAGATCGTGATCAGGTGGGGGCTCTTGAGGTTCATCACGTGGGCGATGCCGCGCAGCTCGACATCGGGATTCTCGCGCAGGTACTTGACCGCGACCTGCTTGCCAGAATCGGACAGGGCGTAGTAGACCTCGCCGAACCCGCCCCGGCCGACGGCCCGCTGAATTGTGACGCCCTCGATCGGGCGATCGCCATGCTTGAACGTGTAAGCCACGACGCGTCCTCCGCCGGGCCCGGCCTACGCCAGGCCCCCGGAACCATCAACTTCGTATTCCTTCACCGTCAATCGAACGTCGCCAAAATCACAAGTCTCGTTCGCCGGGAGCCCCTCGGCCGGACCGGTCGGACGACCATCGCGCGCGGCGCGGCGAACGAACAGCTCGCCCGCGCGATCGAACAGCACCAGCCGCGTATCGCCCTCGCGCGTCTGCACGTGACAACTGGACTGCGGACCGAACAGAAACGTGCCCTTGAACAGCACCACCAGGCTCACGTCCTGCGGCAACCGGGAGCTGCTCGACAGCTTCAACACTGCCGTATCGCTCTTCGCGCTGG
>Ga0180434_10009903_pt1 | contig 10285 bp, 9 predicted proteins | sample SS_ome_7_FD_132453 | JGI IMG/M metagenome (GOLD analysis project Ga0180434, IMG submission 132453) | Hypersaline lake sediment archaeal communities from the Salton Sea, California, USA - SS_1_D_2 metaG | ecosystem: Environmental > Aquatic > Non-marine Saline and Alkaline > Hypersaline > Sediment... | reverse complement strand
TGGGATTTGTCATTCAGGACCATCGGCGTCTAGAAGCACTCGTTACCGCCCGGGATTTGGGTCTTGTGGACCAGGATATGAACGTCCTTACCGACATTGGCAAGATCGTTACACGACTAGAGTCATATGTTCCCGATTTGTTTGTCGATGTCATTCACGGTCTCCTATATACCTTATGGAGTTCAAAGCAAAAAGGGACAAACTGTTTCTCCTGGAGCTATCGTGCACTGTGCAAAATGCTGTGGGAAGCGGGCAATGGAGAACTGGCGAGTAGACGTGACCTGGCTTCGGGAATTGAGACGCGGGCGCGAAAAGCCTTTTCTCGACCCGACATAGCCTTCAGTCCTAAGAGTGTTGGCGGTGCCCTGCTTTGGCTTTCTGACCTTACCCCGCCTATTCTAAATGAAGAAAAAACGCGCTTCTCGCGCCGTACCTTCTGCCCGCCTGAGCTTTTCATTATGGCGACTGATTTCGTGTACCGGACCCAAGAGATAGACTATGGCGTAAACTTGCTGCTCAGCGACGAAAACCGGGACGCGATCTGCCGGGTCTGCTTGCTGGAACTGGAACGTTTCGAACGAGTGCTGGAATACGCCGTGGCCCAGTTCGATTACCTGCACAAGGGGATAGGCGGTGGCTGGGGACAGTATCTCGCTCTGGATCGTGCTCCTATGCTGGAAGATTTCATCTGAGATGAGCAAGTTCGTTCGCACTCTGAACCTGATCAAGATAAACCGCAGCGCCGAATGGCTGACGCCCTCTCAGGCGCAGGTGTTGGTTGCGCTGAAAGAGGCCCTGCGCGTACCTAGAACGGTTAATCTCTGCGGCCCGGCCGGTGTGGGTAAGACGTTTCTGGCCTGGGCGCTGGTCGATGAGTTGGACTACGCCTACTTCCCCCACTTGAGACACTTCGCCCAGACGAGACAGTCTACGGCACCCGGTGTGATCATTGATAACATTAATCCCAGCAGACAGTCGCACCGCAACGTGCTGAAGGCCTTGCAGTTTGAAGATGTGAAATGCGCCGTGTTGGTCACGCGTGAGTTGATCCGTGATTACACCCACTACGTTGAATTGTCTCTCTCATTTAAGGATCGGGAGGCGGTGTTTCACAACCTGGCGAGCGTCGGGTGTCCCATTTGTGACTTGCGGGTCCCCAGTCTGTGGTACTTGGTCAATCCAAGCTTGAGGAGGACTTAATGCTGGAAGGTTTACAAGCGATTCTGGACAAGCAAGCTGTGCTCTCGACGGTCAATGCTGACGACTTGCTGCAAAATGCACAGAAGGTGGAAGGAGACTACCAAAGACACGTGGCAACTTTTGTACCGATGGGGAATGTCTCCGAATTTGCTGATCGGCTTGCCCGGCGCATGGTGAAGGCCAAAACGCCCAAAGGGATGATTGTGGCTCCCTATGGCTACGGCAAAACCAGCACGTTGGCCTTCCTGTGGCACGAGTGCGAAGAGCAAGATCTGGTCGCCGTGCCCCCCTTCTATTGTTCCAATCTACTGGATATCCTCAAGGCGACGTATGGCTGGGTCAAGTATCGCCTGAAGCACCGGCAGCCGGCGTTAGTCACAGACCTGGATGCAGCCTATCGGAGGTACACCACGGCTACTGTGGAGGAGATGGCCGAACGGTACGCCCAAGAACATGGTCTGGCGTGTGTCACGGCGAAGGGACTGCTCCAGGATATGCTTGAGAAAGGAAGCCTGGTACTGAAGTTGACTCCTTCAAACTTGCTGTTCTTCCTTGATCAGGCGGCGACTATCGTCGGGCAAGCTGGCTTTCAAGGGCTGGCGGTCTTGCCTGACGAGTTTCAGCAATACATTCACAAGGGAGTTAATCTCGGACGCACCGTCCAGGAGTTTCGCGAGTTCGTCTGGGGATTGGATACCCGCGCCAATACAGTGGGCGTCATTATCAGCATCCCTGATACTACCGAGGGCGGCGTGGTCCAGGAGTATGGAAAAGACATCTTGCATCGCTTAAAAAAAGACGATCTATACTACCGGTTGGAGGACATTTACACGCAGGAATTCCCCGCCCGGCTATGGGATCGCTACCGTGATACATTCCAGCTGGGGTCTGTCGCGGATCAGTTGATCGATCGACATACACTTCGCGCTATCGGCCAAGTCACCGAACGAGAGGATTTGGGTGAAGGCCCACGCACAGTGGTGGATAGCTTTAAAAGGGCCATCTTGTGCTATCAAGATCAGGGGCGCTCTTACACGCCCATTGACCTGATTGAAGACTTTCTTGAATCAAACATCCGCTTTCAGGCTCAGACGAACACGATCAAACGGGTGACGCGCCAGGCACTCAACTCGACAGTCGTAGATACGCCGAAAAAGGTCCGGGCGATCAAGCTGATGGCTGCCTTCCCACGCGGATGCCCCGTCCCGGTACAGAAGACCTACGATGCATACGAAGCCATTACAGCCCTTTCTAAGCAGGCACACGGCGAACTAATGACCCTTCTGGTAGAGGGCTACACGCTCCTGGGTCTGCAACGCGGCGAGGTGTCGACCCAGACCGTAGATGTCATCATCACCCGCTTCTGGCGCACCTTCGATGAAGACGAGCTTCACCTAGAAGGAGCTATGCGCGCTTTCACCGGCCGATTGTTACCGCGCTTTTTCCAACGCGGTCGAGGAGCAGCTCCGACCGGCTGGGGCGATCTTGAATTTATGCCTTCGATGCAGGGGAGCCAGGTGGCTCTGATCGAGGGAACGTTTAACCCGCGCTTTCCACACCGCCATCTGGGTCTCCAAGTGGGGTACAAAGAGGAACACCTTCAGCCCTTGCTACAAGGCGCAGATCTCCAGTTCGACTTCGTGTTTTGTTTAGGCGATCAATATGCTCCAGGGGGATTGGCTTTGCCCACCGACCGCACCGTGCGTTTTGATCTCAACGTGCGCCAGCGCGTCAGGGGCCCGTTGCCCAGTGACATCCAAAAGCTGCAAGAGTTTGTCAACCCGGAGTTTGTCACTCCATTGCTGATGCTCAGTTTGATAGATTACTTCGACCGCTGGGAGAGAATAGCAGAAACGATCATTTCTGAAAGCGATCGCTCCGAGATCGAGTTCCTGATCACCCGCCTGCTAAATCACACCGCACAGATGCTCTTCAATCGCGGCATTGCCGAGAGCTTCGAAACGCCCTTACGCAACGTCGGTGGTAGGATGCTAGAAGAGTTGTCTAATCGTCGCTGTGATGCTCTTTTTCCCAACTACCACACGCTATATGTCCAGGCCCATTACCAGAAAGTAATAGATGCCTACGTCAATGCAATGCGCGATATGACTTTGAAAGAACGTCGGGGGCGTTCGTCTTTGCGGGAAACAAAGGAGGCGCTGGCACGACGGTTTGGTCTGGGAAGTGTTGCCACGTTTGAGAATCGCGCTCGGAATGAGTACAAAGACCTGATGCACGTTGAGGAGTGGACCGGGCGTGGTGATGCAGGCCGAGCGGAGATCTTTCTGACACTTCACCCCTTGGAGGAAGTTATTCTAGGGCAACTGCGGGCAAGCCCTACTCAGCGTGAGCTCAATGGGCAAATGGTGCCTGTTCTGGACTCCAACGCAGTGGGCGATCTGTCGCGTCCATTGGGCTATCGGGACGAAGAAACATTGCTGGCTCTACAGCTTCTGGCTGCTCGCGGGTATGTGCGATTCGACACGCAGAGCAAGTTGATCTACCTCGCCCAAGTCGGCCCCGATCCGGCGGAACTTGAAGCACGAATGCAGCAAATGTTAGAAGGAGTAGCACGAATACCGCCGAATCTGTTGGATAAGAAGCAGGTGCAGAAATTCCACTCTGAGCTGAGTGGGGCGCTGGAACGGCTCAATAAAGCGACTAGCGATGAGGAAGAACTGGACGAGCTACAGGCTTTGCTGGTCGACCTGGAGCAGAAGGTAGGAGATACGTTGTCGGCACGTCGGGAGTCATTGCGTCAGGATATAAACAGTATGGTACTCGAAGTGGAACGGGCAGTGATCGATTTGCGCCGGGCGAATGTCCTGGATCGGACTGTGGAAGGGCAGGTGGCCTTCGTGATGCACTTGAACGAGTTGCGTCAGAAGCTAGCTGATCGACGCCGAAAGTTGGCTGTCCGTTATGAAGCGCTAAAAGAAGATCTGAAGCAAGCCACTACACAGGCAAGGGGTGGTCCTGTTTCAGAAACACTTACCTTACACCAGTCCTTGCAGGAAGGGATAGCCCAACACGAAGCCCTGGCAAAAGAACGCCAGTGTTTGACCGAACAGACGCACCACCTGGAGCGATGGATCACATTGCTCCAAGACACAGATCGTCTCTTCAACGCCCTGGAGCGTACCCCTAACCTACAGCGTGGACTCACCCGGGAGGTTGTCCCGCAAATTCAAGTCCATCTCACCAAACAACGCCTGGACGGCCTGGATGCCTGGGAGACCTTCCAGGTGAAAGTGCGTGCCGTCGAAGAAGAGTTGGAAAAGCGTCGTCGTCACGGGAACGAACGCTTCGGCGAGGTCAAAGAGGAATACGAGGCTTTTTTGCGCGCTATTGACGTGAGGGACTATCGCCCCACGACCCGTTATACCTACGGCGAAGACGAGGGCTCCTACCAAGATTTGTATCGGGAGGTGAAGACCAAAGTTGATCAGCGACTGAAGGAGATTGGAGACGACCTACAACAGAACGAAGTGGATCTTCTGAAAGCGGAATACGTCCAGGAACTTACTCCTGACCACCGTCCGGTGGTCAAACGAGTGAAAGAGCAAATCGGAGAGGCACGAGAACAACTGAAATCGCTGCGACACGCGTTGACAATTTCTTTGATTGAGAGTGCCAGCGATGAGCTTAACGCCTACGGTGAGCGAGTGCAAACTGTGACCCAGGTTGTCGTGACCAGTCGTGAGGAGCTAGGGCCGATACTTTACACCCCTCGCGGACTATCGGAAGCTGAGCAGGATTTGCTCAATGCCTTCGGACAGCGGAGTAACGTAGATCCGACCGACCTGTTTGTATCGCTGCGCCAGCAAGGTCGTGATCTGGATTGGCAAGACTTGATTGAGTTGATTGACCATCTGTATCGCAAGAACCGCATTCTGATTCGTATGTCACGGCGAGGGTAGAGGGCAAACGTGGTTTCACTGAAAGCTCTGCTGGCTCTGTTGGATAGCACTCCTGTCATCGCTGAGATGCACCCTGTCTCCCGCTGCTATCTACCGTCTGACGTTGCTGTCTACGAAATGACTGCTGAACTAGCCTGGTCGCTTGATTTGCCGGACACATCGTTACCAGAAAGGGCACTGATTCTCCAGGCCGACCCGGTCTATGCAGCTCGTTTCCCTCACGTTCGCGTCGACCACGACCCTCTCACGCCCCAGCTTAATGATGTGCTCTTTGAACGATTCGACGATGTCGCTGCGCTAATGCTCACCCAGAGCCAGTTGTCCGAGCGAATCGCCGAGCAGTCAGGAAGGCCCGACGTTATCGCCTTGATGCTGATTGACGGACTGAGCTATGGAGATGCTCAGCGCTGGCTGGACGCACACCAGGATGTGCAGATAGAACTCATCCCTTGCCTAGTTGATGGACCCACGCTGACAGATACAGCCTTCCCCCGCATTATCGGCGACACCCCACCGGCAGTGCGCCTTTTCGACCGTGGCTATCGGCGCCGAATGGGTTTCACCTACTGGTCGCGGGAGGACAATCCTCTCACGGATGTGCTGTTTCGCACGATTCCCGACGTCAGCGCTGTGGGCGATTTCTCGACGATCTTGGCAACTCTGCGTCGGGAGATTCATACCTCATCTGAGCAGAAAACCTGCCTGCAAATTGTGCGTACTGGCCTGGACGGATATGCTCACCATCAGAAGCGCAAGCCACCAGTCACGGCCATCGTGGATACAATTCTGGATGAAATGCTATCTTTAGCGGACTTGTTCCACGAAGCAGGCTGTACCGCCCGCATCCACTTGACGGCGGACCACGGTATCTTGTGGCGTGATGAGTTTGAACCGCAAATCGTCGGACGGGCGCCAGCCGGCGCCAGTCCACGATCCTGTGAGTGGCACGCCCTATATCAACAAGATGATCCAGGCCGGCGTTTTGCGGTTGCTAACAAAGAATTATACTGTCTGGGCTATCCAAAACTGCGTCGGGGATTGCGTATTGACGAGCAAGGGGTTCACGGAGGCATCTCGTTTCAGGAGTCCATCGTTCCACTCTTAACAATGAGGATTGGTGACATATGCTAAACATCGGCAAGAACCTGAAAACCGATGAGATGGTTTACCTCGACGACTCACGTTCGCGTGCCGTGCTAGTCTGTGGCAAACGAGGCTCTGGCAAATCCTATACCCTGGGCGTCATTGTGGAAGAACTGCTTGACGCCGGCGATGTTCTGACCATCATCATCGATCCAATGGGCATCTACTACCCAATGACACAGCCCAATCAGGAACAGGAACGATTGTTGTGGGATTGGGGTCTCAGTGCCAAGGGAATGCCCATTCTGCTCTTGGTGCCTGGCGATCCCGAAATTCTCTATGGAGGCCGCGAGGTCGTTGGCGCGATGGAGGGCCGGGGGGTGCATTTCCGTTCCTTCCGCATCAACCCAGCCGATCTCTCGCCCGACGCCTGGTGCCAACTCTTTGACCTCAGCATCTCCGATGTTATGGGCATCGCGCTTTTTCGCGCCGTGCAGCACCTTTCACGACGCCGGAAGGAGCAGTTCTTTATCCCCGACATTATCTCAGAGATTGAGATGGACGGATTGGTGCAGGATCGCACACGCCAGGCGTTACTCAACCGGCTGGAGATGGCCCAAAGCTGGGATCTCTTCAGCACGACCCATCAAGAACTTTGGGAGGTTTTCGATCCCAATTCGGTCAACGTCATGGACTTGAGCACCCTGGATCCTGGACCGCGCGGGCGGCGCAACTTGGTCATTGACGTGCTGGCTCGGGACATTTTCAAGCGCCGTACCATCGCCCGACGTAAAGAGGAACTCGGTCTGATCGGTGAGCTACCTCGCGTATGGGTATTGATTGATGAGGCGCATCAGTTTGTGCCGTCGGGTAAAGCGACTTTGGCTAAGGAAGCACTAATCCGCTGGACCAAAGAGGGGAGGCAGCCGGGACTCTCACTGGTCGTCGCATCGCAGCAGCCGTCGGCCATTGATAGTGAGGTTATCACCCAATGCGACGTGATTGTCGCACAGAAGCTAACGAATCGAGCGGACATCCAGGCCGTCAATGCGCTTAGCCAAGATTACATGGGCGGTGAGCTTAAGACATACATCCGCAAGCTTAATCGTCAAGGGGAGGCGGTATTGGTAGATGACGAGCAAGAGACGGTGGTGATGACCCAAATTCGGCCACGCAAGAGCTACCACGGGGGAGGCGAAGCGGCCGTATGATTGACTTTTCCGTTCGCAAGGCGACTCAAGCCGATCTGGATGCTATCAAAGAGCTGGCCGATAGTCACAAGCACGAACTTGGCTTCGTCTTGTGTCCCGCCCTCGCCCGCTCCGTCGCGCGGGAAGAGCTCTTGGTAGCCGAGAACCACGCCAGCGTGATTGGTTTCGTCGAATATCATCACCGCCAGGATGAGCAAACCACGCTCTACCACATCACCGTCACTCCGGATCATCGGCGTATGGGAGTAGGGAAAGCGCTGATTAACACGTTGCGGGCTGAAGCCCGTGCACTGGGAAAAAGCGCTATTCGGTTGAAATGTCCAGCCGATTTGCCAGCTAAGTTGTTCTATGAGCATATTGGCTTCCACTCGAGCGGAGAGGAACTGGGTAAAGACCGCCCTCTTATCGTTTTCGCTCTAATCATTTGATTCACGCTGTGCCCGAAGTGCCATCGCTGGCTGGTGGGGGAAGACGCCGTTGAGAAGCACGTCTACACGCCCACGGAGCCGGGAACCTGCCCGCGCAACGCCCACCCCGAGGACCTGGCGCGGAACCTGTGGCTGACCAGCGCCATCCACAGCGACCTGGCGCTGTTCGACGTGCCGCTGCCGGAGGCGGTAGACGAAGAGGGAATCGACTCCTTCTACACGACGCTGGCCAACACGCTGGAGCGCGCGTTGATGGTGGCCTTCAACCTGGACGAGCGGGAGGTGGACGGCTTCCTGGCCCCGGCGCCAGACGCAGGGGACGCGCCCTTCCGCATCGTGCTCTACGAGACGGCGGTGGGCGGCAGCGGCGTGCTGGCCTCGCTGGCGGAGCCGGGCCGGCTGGGGCGGGTGGTGGAGCGGGCGCGTGAATTACTACACGAAGGCGATCCGGAAGGGGGCTGCGAGCGGGCGTGCTACGCCTGCCTGCTGAGCTTCTACAACCAGCGGGATCATCGCTTGCTGGATCGGACGCTGGTGCTGCCGTGGCTGCAGGGGCTGGGAGAGCCAGCGGTGGAGCCGGAGGTGTCCGAGGATCGGTTCGCAGCGCTGGCGGCGCAGTGCCAGTCCGAGCTGGAGCGGGAGGTTCTGGCGGCCATCCGCGACCGGGGGCTGCCGCTGCCCGACGAGGCGCAGAAGACGATCTACGACGGGGATGAACCGCTGGCGTCGGCCGATTTCTTCTACGCGCCTCGGATTGTGATCTTCGTGGATGGCTCCCCCCACTATCGCGACTACGTCCGCGCGGCCGACGAGCGCAAGCGAAGGCGGCTGAAGGGACTGGGGTATCGGGTGACGGTGGTGAAGGGGGAGGAGCCGGGGTCGGGGCTGGAGGAGCTGGCGGGGCGAGTGGGCGAATCGCTTCCCTGCCCTCACCCCAGCCCTCTCCCAGAGGGAGAGGGGGAAGAAGGAATCGCTTCACTTTCCTTATCTGCACTGGAGAGATGACGCCAGCGTGATCTGCGCCGCGGAGGGCGATGCGGGCTATATTGTCAGCAGCGACCACGATCGGCCGGTGCTGCGCGATGCGGTCATCAAGGAGGTGCTGGCGGAGCGGGAGGCGATCAGCCGGGTGGATCTTGGGTGAGGCCATAAAGGCACAGAGAACATAGAGGGTACCGGGGGAGAAACACATCTGTGGCTGCCGACCCTTTGCTCCAGTGCGTCAACTGTGCTACACTATGGCTACAAAGATTGACACATCCAAGGGAGGGGCAAGGTGCATGTTGGCGTGCGTGAACTGAAGAATCAAGCCACGGAGATCCTCCGCAACGTGCGGGAGAACCGGGCAGAGTACGTGGTCACCTACTACGGTCGGCCGGTGGCCGTGCTGCTACCTGTGGACGACGAGTGGCTGGAGGAGGAGACAAGGCGCGTGGCCGAGGCGGCGGCACCTGGGGAGGACGTCCGGGCCGAGCTGGAGGCCCTGCGGCAAGAGGTCGATCAGAACTGGCAGTCAGAGAAGACAGCCATTGACCACGACGTTACGACGTATACCCCACTTTGAGTTCGTTCCCATGGACGACGAGTTAGGACAGTTGGCGGCAGAACCAGCCACCGAGTGCCGCCAGCGGGTGCTGGACCAACTGGCGGTGATGCTGCCGGAGGAGTTTGGTGGGACAAACGTGTTCCAGAACATCCAAACATCAGTCCTACGATTGAGGTGAAGCATATGGGAAAAAGAAACACCCGTGCGAAAAACATGGCAGATCCAGCCCAAGCAGCCTCGCTTCGCCGTCAATTAGATGAGGCGAAAACCAATTTGCAGATGATTGAGGAGCGCGAGGCGGATTACGTCCTCAGTACTGACGTGCCACTGCAACTGATCAAAGAGAAGCGACGCCTGCAGAAGCGAATCGCCGAACTGGAGGCACAACTGGCAAGCGTAGGCATGTCCCCCACAGAAGCCAAGGCCGTCACAGATTCGGGTAGAAGGGCATCCAAGGGTAGATCAGATGTCTATTCCCATTATGAAACTGGACTGCATCAATTGCTGAGTCGAGTGAGGCGAGATCATCCGCGCTACTCTGAGCTCCTCGTTTATCAGCAACGGCTGACCGAGAATATCGTACGTTCTCGGCGATATGGGGATAGCGAAACGCGCAAAGCCGACCGCTCTGAAATCATTGATCACTTGAATGAACTGTCATTGTCTGTACTGGATATGCCTTTCAATGACCTATGCACACCGAGCATACCTACTGCGACCCAAGAACTATCTGAACACTTGCGAACAGAGAACCTCGATCACAGTGTAAACGCTACGTCGCCATTCTTATGTAAATCGCCAGAGTATGACGCTGTATGGCTTATCCTAGGTAGAACTCGGCATCACGTAGTACATGGCCCAAACTATCGCTCTTTCAGAAAACGCTTTGGCCGCACC
>Ga0180434_10009901_pt1 | contig 10285 bp, 12 predicted proteins | sample SS_ome_7_FD_132453 | JGI IMG/M metagenome (GOLD analysis project Ga0180434, IMG submission 132453) | Hypersaline lake sediment archaeal communities from the Salton Sea, California, USA - SS_1_D_2 metaG | ecosystem: Environmental > Aquatic > Non-marine Saline and Alkaline > Hypersaline >... | reverse complement strand
TAGAAGGCGCCTCGGAACCAATGCATCCCCGGCAACGCCCGATTCACCAGCACCGCCAGGGCTAAGGCGCCCAACACGATCGGTGGCACCACGCCCACCAAGTAGATCGCCGTGGTGCCAAGCACCCGCAAAAACATCGGATCAGCCAGCAACCGTTGGATGTTGGCCAAGCCAATGAACTGCAGTGGCTCACTGACATCGAGGCCAGAGCGGGTGAAGCTCATCAACAGCGCCATCAGGGCCGGCACCAGCACGGTGAGGCACACCAGCACCATCGCTGGCGCCACGAAAAGCCAAGGAAGCCAGAGGGAGCGGCGCATGCCTTCGGTTCGCTGCCTGCGCATTGTGAGCCAAACAGGCCATACATTCAGAAGCTCTGGTTCTGTGGTGTCGATGGACAGCGGCGGCGCGATGACAACCGTGACGGTGGAGCTGACGCGCCCCTATGACGTTGTGATTGGCCAGGGCTCACTGCACCAGCTGGGCGAGCGCCTCAAGCAGCAAGCCATCCGAGCGGGCACCAAAATTTTGGTGGTGTCGAACCCAGTGGTGGCTGAGCACTACGGCGCCACAGTGATGGGATCGCTGAGCGCCGCTGGCTATGAGGCCGAGCTGCTGGTGATTGAAGCCGGGGAAGAGCAAAAAACGCCGGCCACCGTGGCTCAGATCCATGACAAGGCCTACGCCATGCAGCTCGAGCGCAGCTCGTTGATGCTGGCCCTCGGCGGCGGTGTGGTGGGTGATATGACCGGCTTTGCTGCCGCCACTTGGTTGCGGGGTGTCGCCGTGGTGCAGGTGCCCACCACCTTGCTGGCGATGGTGGATGCCGCCATTGGCGGCAAAACCGGCGTGAACCACCCCGGCGGCAAAAACTTGATCGGCGCCTTTCACCAGCCCAGGCTGGTGATGATTGATTCCGCCACCCTGGTCACGCTGCCGATCCGCGAAGTCCACGCCGGTATGGCCGAAGTGATCAAGTACGGCGTGATTGGCGATCCGGTGCTGTTTGAAGCCCTCGAGGCCCACGGGCCGCTGGACAGCCTCGAGGCCATTGGCTCAACCTTGATGCAACAGATCCTGCGCCGTTCAGCAGCGGCCAAGGCGCGCGTGGTGGCCCATGACGAGCGGGAAGGAAGCTTGCGGGCGATCCTCAATTACGGCCACACCCTTGGCCATGTGGTGGAAACCCTGACGGGTTACGGCACCTACTTGCACGGCGAAGCCGTTGGCATCGGCATGCATGCCGCTGGTCTGCTGAGCCAGCGGCTTGGGCTATGGAGCGCTGATGAGCAGCAGCGACAGTTGACGTTGCTGAAGCGCTGCGGCCTGCCGTGGCAAGCCCCTGAGCTGAACACCGAAGCGATCCGAACCGCCATCCTGCGCGATAAAAAAGTGCAAAACGGCCGCGTCCGCTTTGTGCTGCCCACCGCCATCGGCCAGGTGGTGATCCGCGACGACGTGGACCTTGAAGCTGCCGTAGCAGCGCTCAAAGCCACCAGCCTGGACGAGGCCTAACAGCAGGGCAGCTCAGCGGTCAGGGTTGCGGATCGAAACGCAATGCCAGCGTGCACTTGCCAAGGTTCTTCTTGGCGATCAACCAGCGCAACCTTGCTGAATCCCAGCTGCTCAAAGGCTGCGCAGAACTCGGATTCCAGCCAAGCGCCACTGATGCAACCGCTCCACAGATCGGGATCCTGCTGCAACTCCAACGGCACTGGCTTGTCGCAAATGATGTCGCTGATGGCCAGGCGCCCCCCAGGCGCCGTGACACGCCTGATTTCCTGAAGCAGTTGGGCGCGCCGGGACGGCTGCACCAAATTCAATACACAGTTGCTCAGCACCACATCGATGCAGCCATCGGCAAGCAAGGGCTGACCGTCGAGGTCTTCAGCCAGCTGATCGATCTCAGCGCGCCGAAACGACACATTCCCGTAACCAATTTGACTCGCCACAGAGCCGCAGGCGCTGTTGGCCAGCTCCAGCATGTTGGGATTGCGGTCGAGTCCGAGCACCGAACCCTCAGCGCCCACCAGCTGACTGCAGATGAAGGCGTTTTTACCGCTACCACTGCCTAGGTCAAGCACGCGATCGCCAGGGCGAACCCAGCGGGTGGGGTCTCCGCAGCCGTAATCACGGCTGACCACCTCCTTGGGAATGGCCGCTAACAGAGCCGGATCAAACGGGACTGCAGCACACAAGCAAACTTCCTGCTCCAGGGCAGCAGCTCCGTAGCGCTCGTCAATGGCATCCCGGTGATCGGGAGGACAACAGGGATTAGGCATTAAGAGAACCTAATGGCAGGGTGCTGCGCCGATTGGAGCAATCAACGAACACCCCTATCTGGGCCATGACCCACTCAGTACTTATCGCTGGTGGTGACCGGAATTCCAACCAAGTCCTCGAGTTCATCCAGCTGCGGACGGCGCATCACAAAAGCCTTCAGCGGTGAAGAGCTCATGCCGATGGCGCGGATGATCAAAAAGTCCAATGAGAAACGACCAGCCCCAAGGAGAGCCACACACGCCGAACCACCGAAGTAGAGGATCAACAACTCCAGCGCATAAATGTTGAATCCACCGGTGACGACGATTGAGTGATAAATCGCCACTGAAATCGTTCCCACAACGGCCAGGCCACCCAAGCGAGCACCAAGACCGAAAATCATCAACCAACTGCCGATGATTTCGGAATAGGCGGCGACGTAGGAGAGCAGAACTGGGAAAGGCAGATGCAGTGGTTTAACAACCGACTCAGCAAAGCCTTGGATATCAGCAAGCTTGTCGTAGCCGTGGTGGATCAAAACGCTTCCCACGCAAATGCGCAGGAGCAGAAGTCCAAGGGATCGAGCCATGACTGGCATGGGCTTTACATAACTACATCAACCCTAAGGAGGATTATCCGCTGCTGTGGCTGCCGCTCGTTCGCAGCAAAACGCCAGGCCTGACCTTGGATCACAAGGCAGGCTCCATCCATTCCAAACGGAGAGCGCTGGCCAAGCAGCTTGCCGATGGATCCGTCAATCGGATTCATGGCTCCCCTGGCAACACGCTGCGCGATCAGCGGTTGATCGTTGGATACGCCCCTTCAACGCTTCAAAGATCCTGCGCAAGACTCCGCTGATCTCGCCATTGCGTTATGCCCCTGGTCACTATCAATGTCTGGCAGGGACTGTCCGAAACTCAAATTGATCAGATCCAGCAGGCAACCCATGCTTGCTTGGTGAAAGCTTGGGGCATTCCTGACAACGGCGGCTTCTACCTCATCAGCGAGCGTCCCCAATCAAGAATGCGAATCGACAGAACGATGTGGGGTATCGAGCGTTCCAGTCATCCACCCATCCTGTTGCAAATCACCTCCTCGCCAAGAAGTGCAGAGATGAAGACCAGCTTCTACAAGCTGCTTGCCGGAGAGTTTGCTCGAATTGGCTTTCGACCTGAGGATCTGTTCATCAGCATTACACCCAGCAACCCAGAAGATTGGTCCTTTGGCAATGGCGTAGCGCAGCTACTCGATGCCCCCCGAACGGCTGAGTCCTGTTCTGATTGAAGCCATCAGCTGGGCCACCAAGCCGGCGGACAGGCAGGCCGCTGCGGTGGCGTCGCCGAATCGCTTTCCAGCAACAACCACCAGAACCCACCCAACAGATGCGGGTCCACCAACCTCAGCAGTTGTTCACGGCGACTGAGGCGATCGGCCAACGCCAATGGACCTGGCTCGGAGAGGGCTGTGATCTCCTGGGCCAGCCCCAACTGCAGCAGCACCTCTCCCTGCAGCGCAGCCCCTTGCCAGCGCCAACCGGCAGCGGCAGCGAGCTGCTCAACCAAGGTTGTGCAGACATGGGCTGTGAGGTCCATACGCCCGGGATCGCGCAACAGCTCAGTGCTAGTGCGCTGTTCGCGGCAGGCCAACAAGGTGCCCCCATCACGGCTTGGGGCGTAGTAACGCGATGCCGGCATGGCGTAGTCAATCGCTAGCAGCCATCCCTGGCGCAAACAGGCCCGTGCCTGCTCGAGCCAGGGGCCCAGCGCAGGGCACCATTCACTGCTCCAGCCATCAGGCCGCCCGCCGCCACCGGGCGGCAACCCCAGCTGCTCCAACTGCTCCAGCACCGCCGGAGCCAAGCCAGCGCCCACCTGCCAGCAGGGCTGCTGCTGCCCATCGAGGCCCACCAGCCACTCATGCCAGTTGCCGTTCTGCAGGCCAAATCGCTGGACTGGCAAGGCATCAAGAAGCTCATGGGCCACGATCAATCCGCGGCGCGGTTCCGCTGCCAGCTGCTGCGGGGAACACCAGTGCACAGGCACCGCTGAGCCGGCCAAGGTTTGCCGCTGACGCGCCTGCAGCGCCGGACTGCTCTCCACTAACACCAGCTCGAGCCGATCCAACCAAGCCGGAGATTCAGCGCCGATCCCAGCGATGAGATCGCGCATCAATTGACCATCGCCAGGACCCCACTCAATCAAGGTCAGAGGTCCTGACTCGGCGGCCAGGGCATCCAGGCAGGGCCGCAACTGGCGGGCCAACAATTCGGCAAATACTGGGCCTTGAGAGGGAGCGGTCACAAAATCGCCGCCAGAGCCGAAGCGCACCTGGCCACTGCCGTAATACCCATAGGCAGGGTCATTGAGCAGCCAATCCATCACCGCCACAAAGCTTTGCGGCCCAGCGCTGGCCTGAAGGCGCTGCACCAGCCAGGAGCTCTGCTGCTGTTCCACCACAACACCTCCGCTGGACATCAACGAGAATGCACCACCTCAATGCCGTTGGTTATGCCCCGCTGGTTGCTGTCTGCCATCTGCGCATTGCTGTTGTGCCTCTGGCAGCCATCGGCAGCCCTCGCCATCGACGACCCTTCGGTCTTACCGGATCAACCCACCCCTGTGATTGATCTGGCCAGGATCCTCACCGACAGCCAGCGCAAAAACCTGGAGCAAGAACTCGATGGCGTTGAAGCCAAGGTGGGCTGGAAATTGCGCGTACTCACCCAGTTCGATCAAACACCAGGACTGGCCGTGCGCGATTTCTGGCAGCTGGATGAGCGCAGCCTGCTGTTGATTGCCGACCCCCGCGGCGGCAACCTGTTGAACTTCAACGTGGGCGACGCTCTCTTTGCGCTGATGCCGCGCACCTACTGGGTGGAACTACAAACCCGCTTTGGCAATCAGTTTTATGTGCGCGACCACGGCGAAGACGGCGCCATTTTTGATGCCCTCGAAGCCGTTGAAATTTGCTTGGAGCGTGGTGGTTGCCAGGTGGTGCCTGGCCTCCCCCAAGAGCAGTGGATTCTCACCTTGATGACATCCATTTTGGGGGGATTGATCGTGGGAATTGCTGCATTCCCACGGGAACCGGATCAAACCATCGCCTGGTCTTGGGTGCTGCTGCTTTCACCGCTTTGGGTGATTCTCTTTGGCGTCTTTGGCATCGGCCCGGTGGTGACCCGCACGGCTGATTGGTTGCCACTGAGCCGCAATATTCTCGGCTTCATTGGCAGCAGCGTGGCCGCTTATCTCTTGGCTCAATATTTCACCAGCCGCAACAGCCAAGCAGGCGACAACCCCTAGATCAAAGGCCCTCGCTCACCTTGGCGAGCATGCACTCGAGACTGTCGTCGTTGCAGGGCTCAGGGGCCACCTCGACCTGTTGGGGCTCTTCCATCAGCGCGACAGGTGGATGGATCTGACGCAACTTCTGCAGGTTGGCCTCATAGAAACGCTTGAGGCGGCCGTATTTCACAACCGGTTGGCCGTAGTAGCTGTAGCCACGCAGGGTGGGGAACGATGCCCACTCAGGTGCCAGCTTGGCGGCCAGCTGCGGGCTGAGCTCGCCGCGATCAGCCAAATGCATAGCGCCGCGTTTCTTGATCAGATACAGCGCGGCCTGATCTTGGGCATGGGGACCAAAGCCCACCAGGTCCAAAGCCCGCACAGCTAGGCGCCAGGTGGCCGGCATGAATTGATAGGCCCCAGCAGCGGCGCTGGCATAGCCGCTGGTGTAATTCACCCGATCGGGATGGCGGTTCAGGGTTTTCATCAATGAACCGCCAAACATCACGCGATAGCCGATGTCAGCGCCTTCCTTCCAGGTGCCCTCGGCGTAGCGAATCGTGTTGAGCAGTGCGCGGCGCTCAGGCGTGATCGCAAACACCTTCGGCATGCGCGGCACGCTCGGCATGCGCAGGCGGGGAAAACGCAACTGGGCCAATTCGCTGGCTTCCGGTTCAGCGGCGGGCTGAGCTTTCGCTCCAGCAGCCAGAACAGGGGTGGCCGGCAACACGGCTACAGGTGCCAGCAAAACAGCAGCAAACAACCTGGAAGCTTGAGGGTGCTGAAGCATCACAGATAAGGAATTAACGGGAGCGCTCGCGGCGAACCACGAGAAGCGATCGGCGCAAATATGCCCAGAATTGAGACTGATGGGATTATCCTTCGGACGGATAATAAATTGTCCCCGAGCGCTTGCTTGACATCAATTGGTCGGACTCCTCGACAGCTTGAAGGCTCAATTCAGCGGCATTTGACTAACAAATTGTCAGCTAAAATAGCGACATCAAGCTGTCAGTATCAGCGCGATTGCGACAGCGCTGCGAACACCCATTCGCTCGCTGCGGCAGCCCCATCAGTCGGCAAAGGCAGACCCTGAGGCGGGGCCAAAGGCTGATCCAGCAACCACTGCCCTTGCTCAAAGGCGCGCCGAGTCAGCAGCCGATGAAAACCATGTTGCTGCAGGCCTTTCTGCAGAACTTCGGCCTCTGCAAATCCACTGCGCTCCACCACGACCAAGCCGCAGTCCTGTGAAAGCGCTTCAGCAAACGTGCTGTAACCAGGCTTGGTGATCACAACTGAACACAAGGGCATCACATCCACCGGGCGGAGGTCCTCGGCAAGCCAGGTGGCATTGGCGGCTTGTGCCAAGGCTTCATTGACAACCAAAAACTGCCAATCCGGCCAGCTCTGCAGCAGAGCTGGATCCAGCGGCAAGCCCAAACCGCCAAAGCACAGCAGGGCCGAGCGCTGCCTCAGGCCGCGCCAATTGAGACGCTCAGCGATGCATTCAGGCTGAAAACGGGGCTCGCTGGCGCCCAACCCCAGGGGTTGCACCGGAACATCCCACGGCATCGGCAAGGCGAAGGGGCAGCGCAGCAGCGTTTGACCGCGGCGGTAGTCAGCCAGGCTGCTTTGAGCCCAGTCCTGCAATGGACCACCCAGGTCTGCATAAATCGAATCCCAACCGAAATTCCCATGCCACAGCAACGGCCAGCCCAAGCGCTCGGCTAGGCGGGCAGCAGCCGGGGGGACATCGGCAACGATCACCACGGGCTCATGGGCCTGGCGCCAGTGCTCTAGCCAGCGGGCTTCGGCCTCGATTTGCTGAGGCAGCTGCTGCTCCAAACGCTCCAAGGCCTGCACCGTGGCTTCGGGATCACTGCCCAAGGCATCGGCTTGCACCACGCCCACATCCCATTGGCAGGAGCGGTGTTCATAGTTGAGACCCACAAAGGTTCGCCGCAGGAACGCCGCCGGCAATGCGGTTGAGAGAACAAACCGGCAGGCCGGCTGGCGAGCCGCTAGAGCCTGCAGCACGGCTGCTACCCGGGCGCCATGGCCAAAGCCATGGCTACTGATGCAAGCCACCACCAACATCGCGCTAGGGCACAGGGCTAAAGGGAGGGCTCATCGCCATGCTGCTGCGCCCAAGCCAAATCCTCATCGGTGAGAGTTTTCGCCAACAGTCGCCACACATCGCCGCGCTGCCACAGCACCCAAGCCAAGCGGTGTTGCCGGGGCGGCGGCACCATCCAGGCCGGCCGAAAAAAGTCTTCGGTCTCTTCCATCTAAACCACCCCCAGAATCCGGCGGACCGTGCTCACCGTCAGGCCAGTGGCTTTGCTGATGGAGCCATAGCTCTTGCCCTGGGCGCGCAGGTCGCGGACATGCTCAGCCTGCTCGTTGGTGTATTTGCGCTTGGGACCAAAGGGCACGCCCTTGTTGCGGGCGGCTTGGATGCCCTCACGGGAACGCTCCAACGAGAGCTCACGCTCCACCTGAACAGCAGCCGTTAGGACCCCGACCACCGGCTTAGCCATGGTCCCGAGGCCTTTCGTATCGACGCGCCCATCAAGGGTTCGAACGTGCACATCACGCTCGAGCAGCTCAGCGACCCGGCTGACGCAGTCCTCCATGGTTCTGCCCAGCCGATCGAGCTTGGGGATCAAAAGCACATCCCCGGGCCGGCAGGCATCAATGGCCCGCTGCAGCTCCACCCGTTCGCTAAAGGGTGCAGCACCGGAGATGTGCTCACTAAAGAGTTGATCCACAAGAGCCGCCTTGAGGCCCTCGAGCTGATGCTCGAGCTCCTGGGGCGTTGTGGAGCAACGCGCATAACCAACGAGCGCCATGGGGCCTCTTGCCGTAAGTGGATGCCTCTAGCGTGACACCTACTTACGACACATGCAAATTGCTTGTGAGCATTGGCGTATATGGATGTGTCGAATGGAGCTAGTTACGACACAGCAGCTCAGGGGGCAACAAGCCCACCGGAATCCAGCAACACCTGCTGCTCCAAGAGCTCGCCATCGAGGCCATACCAACGGTGGGCCGCGAGTTGGACGTCGCCGTTGTGATCCAGTTCGACCCACGAGAAATGACGCCAGGGCCTGCCGCTTGCATCGATGCCATGGCGCGGAACACAAGCGGCATTGAGATAGACGGTGCCCTGCCGGTCCCGCTGCACGGTGCGGCGTTGCCCGGCTCCATGCCGCAGGCGATGGTGCATGTGGCCAAAGATCACCAAGGGCAGGGGCCTCTGCTTGCGGATCAAACGGATCGCTTCTTGCAGGTCTTGGTCGCCCCAATCACAGGCCGGACGTTTCCAATCACGGCCGCAGAGATCAGCCGCTTCACTCCCCAACCCGGTTGGACCGCTATGGGCAAGCAGCACCAAGGGACGATCCGCTGGTGCCTGAAGGGCTGCTGCACTAATGCGCTGGGCCGACTCAAACAAGCTGAGCTCGCCCCAATGGGCCTTCACCGCAGGAGAGAGATAAAAGCCACCGCCAGCACTGCCTGGCCGCCCACCGACCACAGAGAGGGGTACTGGATCCAGCGGCTTGAGCGACCAGCCGCAGTGCAGGCCACCAAGCGCTTGCTCCATCCGCGCCAGGGTGCGGCCACTGGCATCTTTGGCCGCGTCGTGGTTACCCAAAACGCAAGCCACCGGCAGCTCCAGCTCCCGCAGCAGGCGCGGCAACCTCACATCACCATCGGCCAGATCCCCCACCACCAGAAGGGCATCGGGCGCCAAAATCGTCAGCAACGAGGCATCGCCTTGGTCCCACTGACCGTGGAGATCTCCAGCGATGGCAAGTCGCAGCACAGTCCGGCGCGCAGGCGTTTCTACTCTTAGGGCACTGCGCCCTCCACTCCCCGCGTGTTTGCCGCCACTCAATCCGCCGCTCCGCGTCTGGATCAGGTCGAACGTATTGCGCAGCTACGGCAGCAACGTCATGCCGTGATCCTGGCGCACTACTACCAAGAGGACGCCATCCAAGACATCGCCGACTTCATCGGTGACTCCTTGGAACTCTCCCGCAAAGCAGCCAACACCGATGCCGAGGTGATCGTGTTTTGCGGGGTGCACTTCATGGCGGAGACCGCCAAGATCCTCAGCCCGCAGAAGACGGTGGTGCTGCCGGATCTCAACGCCGGCTGCTCGCTTGCTGATGCCTGCCCGGCCGATGGCTTTGCGCAATTCAAGGCGGAACACCCAGACCACGTGGTGATCAGCTACATCAACTGCTCAGCGGCGATCAAAGCCCAAAGCGATCTGATCTGCACCAGCAGCAACGCCGTGGCGATGGTGCAGTCGGTGCCGAGCGATCAACCGATCCTGTTTGCTCCCGATCAAAACCTGGGCCGCTGGGTCTCCCGCCAGGCGGGTCGTGAGCTCACGCTATGGCCTGGCAGCTGCATGGTGCATGAAACCTTCAGCGAAGAAGCCTTACTTGGCTTGAAAGCGGCCCACCCCGATGCGGCGGTGATCGCCCACCCCGAATGCGAACAACATCTGCTGGACCTGGCCGATTTCATTGGCTCCACCAGCAAATTGCTGAACTACAGCCAATCCAGCGAAGCCAGCGGCTTCATCGTGCTCACCGAACCGGGAATCCTGCACCAGATGCGCAAGGCAGTCCCCAACAAAGAGTTTTATGCCGTGCCGGGGCTCGATGGCTGCAGCTGCAATGCCTGCCCCCATATGCGGCTCAACACCCTCGACAAGCTGGAGC
>Ga0180434_10009900_pt1 | contig 10286 bp, 7 predicted proteins | sample SS_ome_7_FD_132453 | JGI IMG/M metagenome (GOLD analysis project Ga0180434, IMG submission 132453) | Hypersaline lake sediment archaeal communities from the Salton Sea, California, USA - SS_1_D_2 metaG | ecosystem: Environmental > Aquatic > Non-marine Saline and Alkaline > Hypersaline > Sediment... | reverse complement strand
GGCGGGGGAGGATTTGGGGTTGGCGTTGGGGGCGAGGGCGCGGTGGAGGGCGGGGGACTTGTTCTTGCCGGCGATGAGGAAGTGGATGTTGGCGGCGTGGTTGATGGCGGGGATGGTGAGGGTGAGGCCGAGGGGCGGGGTGGCGCGGTCGTCGCGGACGGCGGCGACGACGCGGGCTTGTTCTTCCAGGACGATGTTGTGGGGAAGAGGGAGGCGATGTGCCCGTTGGGTCCCATGCCGAGGAGGATGAGGTCGAAGCGGGGCCACTGGCCGGGGAAGTGTGACATCAGCGTTTCTTCGTAAGCCTCGGCCGCTTCCTCGAGAACCGGCAGGAGGGTTGGCATGGGGTGGAGGTGGTGACGCGGGATGGGGATGTGATCGAGCAGGGTCTCTCTGGCCATGCGGTAGTTGCTGTGGGGGTCGTCGGGGGAGACGTAGCGCTCGTCGCCCCAGAAGATCTCGGTCTTGTGCCAGGGGATGAGGGCGCGGAAGTCGCGGGCGAGGAGCTGGTAGAGGAGCCGCGGCGTCTGCCCGCCTGAAAGGGCGAGGGTGAAGCGGTCGCGGTCGCGTGCGGCGGCGGTGGCGACGTTCGCCAGCTCCTCGGCGGCGGCGCGGCTGAGCTTCTCCAGGCTGGGGTGGAGGCGAATGTCACGGGCGCCGGGGCTGGTCATACCAATCTCCTTGGGTGACAAGGACGTCGGCGGCGGCCGGTCGCTGTCATTGGAGTAGTACGGCGGATTGAGGGCGCTCCCTGTCGCCAAGAGCGACGCGGGGGCGCGGGGCGAGTTCCGTTCGGATCGCTGCATGGGGCGAGAGCGAGGCTTCGCCGTGGAGCCGCTCAGCTTGCCACAGCAAGAGGGCTTTGCTATAATCGCCCGGTGGGGGGGGCAGAGCAGTGGGGCGGTCTTCGGATGTCGGCTCCAGGGCGCCGGGAGGTGGCGCGGCCCGAGGATGAGGAGAGACGAGCGGTGGCGCGTGTCGTGCTCAAGAACCTGAGCAAATGGTTCCGGAGCGTCGTCGCGGTGGACGACCTGAGCCTGGAGATCGAGGACAAGGAGTTTCTCGTCCTGGTGGGCCCGTCGGGATGCGGAAAGACGACGGCTCTTCGGTGCGTGGCGGGGCTGGAGGAGGCGAGCTCGGGGGAGATCTACATCGGCGACCGACTGGTGAACGACGTTTCGCCGAAGGACCGGGACATCGCCATGGTGTTCCAGAACTACGCCCTGTACCCACACATGAACGTCTACGATAACATGGCGTTCGGGCTGAAGCTGAGGAAGTTCCCGAGGCCGGAGATCGAGCGGCGGGTGAAGGAAGCGGGGGAGATGCTGGGGCTGGGGGGGCTGCTGAAGCGGAAGCCGCGGGAGCTGTCGGGGGGGCAGCGGCAGCGGGTGGCGCTGGGGCGGGCGATCGTGCGGGAGCCGAAGGTGTTCCTGATGGACGAGCCGCTGTCGAACCTGGATGCGAAGCTTCGGGTGCAGACGCGGGCGGAGCTGATCAAGCTGCACCGGCGACTGGGGATCACGACGATCTATGTGACGCACGATCAGACGGAAGCGATGACGATGGGGGATCGGATCGCGGTGCTGAACGATGGGAAGATGCAGCAGGTGGACTCGCCGCTGGAGCTGTACAACCATCCGGCGAACATGTTCGTGGCGGGGTTTATCGGCAGCCCCGCGATGAACTTCCTGGAGGCGACGCTCCGGGGCGCGGATGGGGACGTGTACGTGGAGACGGAGATGCTCCGGCTGCGGCTGCCGCCGGGGCATGCGGGCACGGTGCGGGATCGGGTGGGGCAGAGAGTGGTGTTCGGTGTGCGTCCGGATGACATCTACGATCGGAGCTTGGGGCCGGCCGTGGGCGATGGTGACACGGCGACGCTGACCGTGGACGTGACGGAGCCGATGGGATCGACCGTCTACGTGTACCTGACGGCGGGGAAGGACGCGCTGGTCGCCGACCTCGACGCGGAGACGGCGGCGAAGGACGGGGAGCCGCTCGAGGTCGTCTTCGACATGGGCAAGACGCGTCTCTTCGACCCGGAGACTGAGCTCGCGCTGGTCTGAGTGCCGCGTCGATGTGATGGCGCCGGGAGGGTGAGGCAGGAATCCGCCAAAGGCGGACACGTGTCGCTCCCAGGCGCGGGGGCCGAGCAAGGGGCGGCGAGGGACTCGGGGTCCCTCGCCGAAGTTTCGTCTGTGCCGTATCGGGGAGCGGAATCTCCGAGCCGTTGGGCCGGAGCCAAGGCGTTCAAGGGGAATGGCAGATGAAGGCGCGAACGAATCTGGCGTTCGACGTGGTACTGGCGGCGCTGATCGTCGGGGCGCTGATGGCGAGTCCCGGGTCCGCTCAGCGAGATGCAGGGGCGTCGGCCGGCGTGACGGCGGCGGTTGCGCGCCGGGAGGCGAACTGCATCCAGGTCAACGGGACGTCGACGGTGCTGACGTGGGCGAAAGGGGTGCAGGCGCCGGAGGAGCTCGATCAGTACGCCGCGCTGGGATTGAACACGGTGTACGTGGAGCTGCGCGGTGTGTCCGAAGCGCAACTGGCGCGGGCGTCGTCTCTGGCTGCGGGGGCGGAGGAGAGGGGGCTGCTGGTCGTCATCGCGCTGAGGGCGGGAACGCTGCGGGATGGCGCCGGCGACGAGGTTGCCATCGACGCGGGATCGGAGGAGTACGCGCAGGGGGTCGAGGCCTTCGTCACGGCGGCCGTGGAGGGCATGGGGGAGCGCCCGCGGTTGATCGCCTGGGCGGTGGAGGCGGTGCCTCCGGCCAACGTCGCGACAGATGACGCTGGGTTCATCTCCTATTTGAGGAGGTCGTACTCGTCGCTGAACGCGTTGAACGGGTCGTGGGGGACCGACTACGCGCAGTGGGATGGGATCACGCTCGAGGCGGCGCGGGACGTCGATTCCGGGCTTCCAAATGGAATCGGGCGGGCGAGCGTGGACTCCGCCGCCTACCGGGAAGCGGCCTACGCGGATGCGCTGTCGTTGTGGGCGAAGGCCCTCCGCGCGGCGGACCCGAGGCGACTGATATTGGCGGCTGCGCTGCCGGATTACCGCTCGATCGCGAGCGTGCCGGCCGTCTTCGATGGTATGGCGCTCGAAACATATCCCACGACGGCGGAGGCTGACTGGGAGACCCATAACGTACAGGCGGTGGACATCGCGCGGCGGGCGAACCGGTTCGCCGCGGTGCAGACGCTCGAGGTGAGCTCGGAGACGACAGAGGCGGTGGCGGCGGGCTGGGCGGGGCTGGCGCTTGCGCACGGGGCGGCGGGGGTGGCCTTCTCTTCCTGGGGCGCGGTGAGGGATTCGGAGGGGCTGCGGTCGGCGCTGCCGTGGATCGCTCGGATGGTGGTCGAGCAGGAGTACCCGGTCGTGCCGCGGGCGCAGATGGCGGTCGTGTACGAGCCGGTCGCAGGGGGGGCGATGATGCGGGGCCGGGCTCTCTATGGGTACCTCGACGGCGTGACGCCGGGCTCGCCGACGAATCTCTTTGAGGCGGCTCGTTGGGGGAGCCGCTTCGGGCTCCTCGATGTGGTGAGGTCGGACGATCTGGTCGAGGTGGACCTGTCGCAGTACGGAACGATCATCGCGCCCATGGTGTTCTATCTGACGGATGAGTCGCAGCTTGCGCTGCACAATTACGTGCTGCGCGGGGGCGCGCTGGTTGTGGACGCGGGGATCGGGATGTACCAGGCCGAGGGGACGACGGATTCCATGCCCTCCGTCATACGGGAGATCCTGGGGCTGCGTTACCTCGATCTGGGCGGGCTGGGGCAGGAAGGGGCGACCGGCGGGGAGGTCATCTATGGGGAGACCTATGACCCGGCGGCGCCGACAAGGACTGTACCGCTGGCGCCGGGGCAGGAGGGCAGGGAGACCGACCCGGCCCTGACGCGGTTCGTGCAGGGCATGGAGCTGTTCATGACCCAGGCGGATGTGGCGCAGTACCTGGGGGAGGACTTCGTGAGCGATGGCGAGGCGGGGTTTCGGGTGAAGGGTCTGGGGAAGGGCTTTGCGGTGTACTCGCCCGAGTTCTTGTACGACAACTGGGATGCCTCTTACGCGGACTTCAACGGTTTCCACGACCGGGTGTTTGCCCGCGGCAGCGATCTCGAGATCACGGAGCCGGAGGGGATGTGGCCCGGGGTGGCGGCGACGTTCTGCGAGGGCTGGTCGGTAGGGGTGGCCTCGCCGTATGGGGTTCCGACGTCGGTGCTGGCGCGAGGGGCGGGCAATCAGATGTACTGGGTGCCCTCGGGGGCGGTGCGGCTCTACAGTGCGGCGACGGGAGACCGGGTGGAGCTTCTCTTCCCGGGGTGGCCGCTGGCGCGCGCGGTGACGGTGCCGATCTATGTGTGGCCGCTGGGGGAGGAGGGAGTTGCGGCGGTGTCCGTGGTCCGGTACGACCGCGATGGGATCGAGCTGGTGTTGAACGGCACGGGGAACGCGCCCCGCGTCCAGGATGGGGAAGTGGAGATGGTGGGGGGGGAGGCGACGCCGGTCCAGATAGAGGTGAAGAGCGGAACGTATCGGGTTTCTCCCGATTCGGTGCACAGGGTGGTGGTGCAGCAGGGCCCGGCGGGCCGGATGTCGCGGGGATGGGAGGTGATGCCGGACCCCGACACGGGAGCCTTGGTGATCGAGATCACGATCGGATGGACCCGGATCATCATCGAGACTGTGGGAGACGAGACATGAGGAGCATGCGATGCGTTTGACGCCCGAGGAGGTCGAGCACGTGGCGCTGCTGGCGCGGCTGCGCCTGACCGATGAGGAGAGGGAGCGATTCACGACCCAGCTAAACTCCATTCTGGAGCACTTCGAGCAGCTCGAGCAGATCGACACCTCGGAGGTGCCGCCGATGTCGCACGCGGTCCCGATGTCGAACGTGCTGCGTGAGGATGAGCCGGCGGCGTCGCTGTCCCCGGAGGAGGCGCTGCGGAACGCGCCGGGGCAGGCGCGGGACTGCTTCCAGGTGCCGAGGGTGATCGAATGAGCGGCGGGAAGAGGCTCTACGAGCTGACGGCGCACGAGCTGTCGGAGCTGCTGGGCTCGGGCGAGGTGTCGGCGCGGGAGGCGCTGGCCGCGGTGTACGAGCGGATCGACGAGACGGAGGAGGAGATTCACGCCTACGTCCGCTTGACGCGGGAGACGGCGGAGGCGCAGGCGGGGGAGATCGACGAGCGGCGGGCGCGGAAGGAGGAGCTGCCTCCGCTGGCGGGGGTGCCGCTGGCGCTCAAGGACATCTTCTGCACGAAGGGCATCCCCACGACATGCTGCTCCCGGATTCTGGAGGGGTTCGTGCCGCCGTACGACGCGCACGTCGTGGAGCAGTGCCGGCGGAACGGGCTCGTGCTCGTGGGCAAGACGAACATGGACGAGTTCGCCATGGGCTCGTCCACGGAGAACTCGGCCTTTGGCGTGACGCGGAATCCGTGGGACCTGGAGCGCGTTCCGGGCGGGTCGAGCGGAGGGTCGGCGGCGGCGATGGCGGGCTCGGAGGCGGTGGTGGCCATGGGAACGGATACGGGGGGATCGATCCGGCAGCCGGCGAGCTTCTGCGGAATCGTGGGGATGAAGCCGACGTACGGCCGCGTCTCCCGCTACGGGGTGATCGCTTTTGCGAGCTCGCTGGATCAGGTGGGGCCGATCACGAAGGACGTGCGCGACTGCGCGCTGATGTTGAACGTGCTGGCGGGACACGACCGGCGGGACTCGACCTCCATCGAGGCGCCGGTGCCCGACTACACGGCGGCGCTGGCGCCGGATGTCAAGGGGCTTCGCATCGGGCTGGTGAAGGAGTTTATGGAGTACCAGGGGCGGCGGGTGGAGGGGGAGGTGGAGGCGGCTGTGCTGGCGGCGATGGAGCGGTTTCGGGAGCTTGGGGCGGAGTGCGAGGAGGTTTCGTTGCCCCACCTCAACTACGCCATCCCTGTCTACTACATTATCGCACCGGCGGAGGCGAGCTCGAACCTGGCGCGATACGACGGCGTGCAGTACGGCTACCGGACCCCCGACAATGGGGGCGACATCATCGAGATGTACAGCAGGACGCGGGACGAGGGCTTCGGGGCGGAGGTGAAGCGCCGGATCATGCTGGGCACATATGCCCTAAGCGCGGGATACTACGACGCTTACTACTTGAAGGCGAGCCAGGTTCGGACGCTGATCCGGCGGGACTTCGACCGGGCGTTCGAGAGGTTCGACGTGCTGATGGGGGCGACGAGCCCGACGGTGGCCTTCCGGCTGGGGGAGAAGACGGACGATCCGCTGGCGATGTACCTCTCCGATGTGTGCACGATTCCGTTGAACATGGGAGGGCTGCCGGGGATGTCGATTCCGTGCGGCTTTTCGGCGGAGGGGCTGCCCATCGGGCTTCAGCTGGTGGGGAAGGCGCTGGGAGAGGAGACGCTGCTGCGGACGGCCTATGCTTTCGAGCAGAGCGGGGACTATCACCGGCGGCGGGCGCACGCGATCGAAGAGAAGGACGGACGGCGCTCGGCCGTGGGGCGGGCCTAGGGCGGCGAGGGGCTTTCGCTAACTGGAAGGATGTGACATGACCGACGAAAAGGCGCCGGCGCGGCTGCAAGTGGCGCTGGATTTCATCGAGCTGGATCGGGCGCTGAAGGTGGCGGAGGAGGCGGCCGCCGGCGGCGCCGATATTCTGGAGGCGGGGACGCCGCTGATCAAGAGCGTGGGGTTGGAGTCCGTGCGGCGGCTGCGCGCCATGTTTCCGAAGGTTACGATAGCGGCGGACATGAAGGTGATGGACGCGGGGCGGATGGAGGTGGAGGCGGCGGCGAAGGCGGGGGCGAAGATCGTGCACGTGCTGGCGGCGGCGCCGGATGCGACGATCGCGGAGTGCGTGGCGGCGGGGCGGGAGTACGGGGCGGAGATCGTGGCCGACCTGCTGGGGACGCAGGATCCGGTGGCGCGGGCGCAGGAGGTGGCGAAGCTCGGAGTGGACTCGATCGGGGTGCACACGGCGATCGATATGCAGATGCGGGCGGCGGATCCGTTCGAGTTGCTTCAGCGTCTGGCGGAGGCGGTGGAGATCCCCATCTGCGCGGCCGGGGGGATTCATTCGGAGAGCGCGGCGAAGGCGGTGGAGTCGGGGGCGGCGGTGGTGATCGTGGGGGGAGCGATCACGAAGGCGGCCGATGCGAGGAAGGCGACGGAGGACCTGAAGCGCGCTATCACGGAGAAGGTGAGCATTCCGACGCGCTTCTTCAAGCGAGTGACGGAGGACAATATCAGGGAGATCCTGATGCAGATCTCGGCGGCGAATCTGTCGGACGCGATGCATCGAGGGGGCGTGCTGCAGGGGCTGCGCCCGGTGGCGCCGGGGCTGAAGGTTGTGGGGAGGGCGCTGACCGTTCGCACGGCGCCGGGGGATTATGCGAAGCCGGTGGAGGCGATCGATCGGGCGAAGCCGGGGGATGTGATCGTGGTGGAGGCTGGGGGAGTGGGGCCGGCGGTGTGGGGGGAGATGGCGAGCCGGAGCGCGATGAACAGAGGGGCGGCCGGGGTGGTGATCGATGGGGCGATCCGGGACAGCGGGGACATCGGGGAGCTGAAGTTCCCGGCCTTCTCTCGGATCGTTTGCCCAAACGCGGGCGAGCCGCGAGGGCTGGGCGAGATCGGGGTGTCGATCACGGTTGCGGGGGAGCGGGTGGACCCGGGGGATTGGATTCTGGGGGATGACGACGGGGTGGTGCGAATCCCGCGGGACCAGGCGGCGGAGTGGGCGAACCGGGGGATGGAGTGGTACGAGCGGGAGAGCCGGATACGGGAGGAGATCGTGCAGGGGGGGACATACGGGGAGCTGGCTGAGCTGGAGAAGTGGGAGAAGCCGCGGTAGGTGGCCCGTGAGCGGGAGAACGAGGCGACCGCGGCGGAGGCGGCGCTGCCATGAAGATTGCAATTGTGGGTTCGGGCGCCATCGGGAGCCTTTTTGGGGGGATGCTGAGCCGGGGCGGGCACGAGGTGTGGCTGATCGATAGGGACCCGGAACGGGCGCGGTTGCTGTCTCGGCGGGGGATCTGGATTTCGGGTGCGCTGGGCGAGTTCAGCGCGCGCGTTCGTGCGACGGTGTCGCCGCGAGAGGTGGGGGAGGCAGGGCTGGTGCTGATAGCGGTGAAGTCTTATGACACGGAAGAGGCGGCGCGCGGGGCCGCGCCGATGGTGGGGGCGGAGACGGCGGTGCTCTCCCTGCAGAACGGGCTGGGTCATCTGGACGTGCTGGCGCGGGTCTTTGGGGAGCGGCATGTGATCGGGGGGGTGACGTCTCAGGGGGCGACGCTGATTGCGCCGGGGCAGGTGCGGCACGCGGGGCAGGGGGCGACGGTGGTGGGGGAGCTCAACGGGCAGTTGACGCAGCGGCTGCGCGACATTGCGGCGGAGTTTTCGGGGTCGGGGATACACGTGGAGCTGACGGCCGATTTGGATTCGGTGATATGGGGGAAGCTGGCGGTGAATGCGGGGGTGAATGCGGTGGCGACGCTGGCGCAGGTGCGCAACGGGGGCATACTGGAGTCGCGGAGCCTGCGTGAGCTGATGCGGTCGGCGGTGGGGGAGGCGGTGGAGGTGGCCGGGGCGAAGGGCAGCGAGATGCCGGAGGAGGACATGCCGGCGTACGCGGAGGGTATCTGCCAGCGGACGGCGGACAACGTCAACTCGATGCTTCAGGATGTGCACCGGCAGCGGCGGACGGAGGTGGAGGCGATCAACGGGGCGGTGGTGAGGGCGGGAGAGGAGGCGGGGGTGGCGACGCCGACGAACGGGGTGCTGGCGAAGCTGATTCGCGGGATCGAGCAGACGTACGAGGCTCGCATCGCGCGCTGACGAGGAGTGGTGGCGGGGAGTTCCGGGGGAGGGGAAGATGACTTTGGGAGGTACATATGATAATCGTTGGGGAGCGCATCAATGGGACGCGAACCCGAGTGCGGGAGGCGGTGATGGCTCGGGATGCGGATTTCGTGGCGGAGGAGGCGCGGCGGCAGGCGGAGGCCGGCGCCGACTACATCGACGTCAACGCGGGGACGAATCCGGAGCGAGAGGTGGATGATCTCGCCTGGCTGGTGGGGATCGTGCAGCAGTCGGTGGAGAAGCCGGTGTGCATCGATTCGCCGAACGTCGAGGCGCTGGAGGCGGGGTTGAAGGCGAGCACGGGGAGGGCGTTGGTGAACTCGGCGAGTGCGGAGGGGGAACGGATGGAGGCGGTGCTGGGGCTGGTGCAGCGGCACGGCGCGCGGGTCGTGGGGCTGACGCTGGACGACTCGGGCCTGCCGAAGACGGCGCAGCAGAGGATCGAGGTCGCGCAGAAGCTGGTGGGGAGGGCGGAGGAGATCGGGCTGAAGCGGGACGACATATTCATCGATCCGCTGGCGCGGGCGGTGGCGGTGGAGAACGAGCAGGGGGCTGAGTTTTTGGATGCGGTGGCGGGGATTCGCGGTGCGCTGCCGGGGGTGCACGTGATCTGCGGGCTGAGCAACATCTCCTTTCAGATGCCGTCCCGGCGCTTGCTCAACCGGACGTTCATCGCGATGGCGATGGCGCGGGGAATGGACGCGGCGATCGTGGACCCGCTGGACGGGGGCTTGATGGCCGCGGTGTGCGCGGGCGCGGTGCTGCTGGGGCAGGACGAGATGTGTATGGAGTTCATCCAGGCGCATCGGGCGGGGCGATTCGCCGAGTGGAGTGCATGACAACCGAGGGCCGTCTTTCTGACGCCAGCAGCGACCTGGAGGGTCCATCAATACTGGGTGTGTTCCGCTAGAGAGGTCTAGATCGGCATCATGTCGCAGACAGTGAGTCTTCAGCACCTATTCGAGCCACGAGCGGTGGCTATTGTCGGCGCCTCGACCAAGCCGGGGAAGGTGGGGCACGACATACTCCGCAACATGCTGTCGAGCGGATTCGCGGGCGACGTCTATCCGGTGAATCCCCATGCGGACGAGATCCTCGGGAAGAAGTGCTATGCCAACGTGGCGGAGATCGAGGAGCCTGTCGATCTCGCCGTGGTGGTGGTGCCGGCGGCGGCCGTTCTTTCGGTTACGGAGGAATGCGGGAGAAAGGGCGTCAAGGTCGCCATCGTGATTTCCGCCGGGTTTAAGGAGGCGGGAGCGGAGGGAATCGAGCGCGAGCGGAAGCTGGGCGAGATCGCCCGGGAGTGGGGGATTCGCATCGTCGGTCCGAACTGCCTGGGGGTGATGTCCACGAGCAACGGGCTGAACGCCTCCTTTGCGCCGGGCATGCCGAAGCGGGGGAACGT
>Ga0180434_10009899_pt1 | contig 10287 bp, 6 predicted proteins | sample SS_ome_7_FD_132453 | JGI IMG/M metagenome (GOLD analysis project Ga0180434, IMG submission 132453) | Hypersaline lake sediment archaeal communities from the Salton Sea, California, USA - SS_1_D_2 metaG | ecosystem: Environmental > Aquatic > Non-marine Saline and Alkaline > Hypersaline > Sediment... | reverse complement strand
GCGCAAGCCTATGCAGCATCAGATCTTCGAAGCCGAATCGGGCATGGGTCTCGCGGACGTACTGGCCGGGGCGACGACACCGGATGCTGCGATCCAGAAGACGGACGTTGACGGTCTGGACATTCTGCCCTGCGGGACGATTCCCCCGAACCCATCGGAGATGCTCAACAGCCAGGCGTTCGTGGGTATGCTCCAGGAACTCTCGGAAAGGTACGATCGTCTAGTCATCGACGCGCCACCCGTCATGCCGGTTACCGACGCGCGGATCGTCGCAGCCGTCAGCGATGCCTGTGTGCTGGTCCTTCGTTCGGAGAAGTCAACCCGCAAGGTAGCCCAGCAGGCTGCACAGGGCCTGATGAGCGTTGGGGCCTGCATCCTGGGCGCGGTCGTCAACGACGTATCCAAGCGTGCCGGGCGCTATGGGCACTACGGCTACGGATACGGCTATGGATACGGCAGCACCTACGGTGGCCAGAGCAGTGCCGCTGAGGAAGTCCGTTCCGACAAGACGCCCGAGACCGAGCGCTTGGCGGCATAGCCGTCGCCACATGGTGGGGATATAAACGAAATGTTACGAAGCAGAGAAAAACTGACGTTGGTCCATCCGAAGGGTTCCGGGTCTGCTGGGCACCACAACGGCGCGGACATACATTGCCACTGTCTGGGCGGTATCGACGACGGGCCGGCGACGATGGACGAGGCTGTGGAACTGTGTCGTGCGTTGGTAGCCGATGGGATTTCCCGCGTCGTTGCCACGCCGCATCAGCTCGGCCGATATGAAGGACGCAACAGCGCAGCTACGGTACGGCAGGCAGTGTTCGAGCTGGAGACGCAGCTCGCAGCCTGCGGCGTGCCGCTGACCGTCCTGCCGGGCGCGGACGTGCGCGTTCACGAAGGCATCATCGACCTGCTGGAACGGGACGAGATTCTTACCCTCGCCGACGGCGGGAAGTACCTGTTGCTGGAACTGCCCACGGAAGTGTTCCTCGACCTCGGCCCGTTCGTAAGAACGCTGCATCGGCGCGGGATCACGGCTGTCATTTCCCACCCGGAACGTCACGACATTCTGGCAGCCAAGCCCGAAGCCGTTGGGCACTGGCGACTGGCCGGGGCGGTATTTCAGATCACGGCCGGGAGCTTGCTGGGGACGTTCGGCCAGGCTGCCCGAAATGCCGCATGGAAGTGGCTGGACGCGGGGGCTGTCTCGCTGGTGGCCACCGACGCCCACAACACGACCGACCGACCGCCGCAGATGCGGCAGGCAATTGAGGCAATCAGCGGGCGCATGGGGTACTTGTCGGCACAGCGCATCTGCCTACAGAACCCGGCACGCTTGATTGAGGGCAAGGATCTGCTGACGCCGATTTCCGCAGCTGGACTGGGGAGTTCCGCATGAACCATTTGCCAGTGGACATACTTCATGTTGACCAGCCGCGAAGTCGTTTCGACGCGGTCATCGAGTGCCTATTGATCGCGCTGCTGGCGTTCATGCCGCTGGCCTTCGGTGCAGTCGAGGCCTGGAGCGAGATGGTCGTCATTTGCCTGGCTTGTGCCATCGCGCTGTGCTTCGCGCTGAAGATGGTGGTCCGTCGCGACGTACGCCTGAGATGGTCGTGGACGTACCTTCCTGTCGCGCTGTTGTTGGGCCTGGCCGTGGTACAACTGCTGCCACTGCCGGCGTGGCTGGTGTCGGTGGTGTCGCCAAATACGGTTTCGCAGAAGTCAGCATTGCTGGCGGATGTGCCTGCGGGCGTCTCGTCCGGGGACTCCATGACGATCAGCTTCTACCCGAACGCCACCGAGCACGACTTGCGTCTGCTGCTGGCGGTCGGTGCGGTGTTCTTTGTGGTCGCCAACGTCTATCGACGCGGCGATCAGATAAAGCGCCTCCTGGGCGCGATCGCCCTCATCGGCGGCGGCGTGGCGGTCCTGGCAATCTTCCAGATCGCCCTCGGTACCCACAAGATCTACGGGCTGGTTTGGCCGGGCGACAACGCTGCCATGTGCGGGACGTTCGTCAACCACAACAACTTCAGCCAGTTCATGAACCTCAGCATCGCCGCGGCGTTGGGGCTTTTGCTGGTTAAGCTCCAAGAAGACTTCCGCGACATTCGCGGGGCGGTTGCAGACGTCACAGAGCGACTGACCGGACCGAAGGGGCGAATCATCTGGGCGATGGCGGCGATCATCGTACTCGCCTCGGCCGCCGTGTTCCTTTCGCTCAGCAGGGGCGGAATAATCTCGCTCCTGGCTGCGGGCATTGTCACGGGAATCATCATTGCATCCAAGCGCGCCCTGTCGGGTCGGGGATGGATAATGGCGATAGTCGCCCTGGCCGCCTTCGCGTGCGTGCTCTACATGGGCTTCGATGCTGTCTACGATCGCCTCAGTGAAATACAGCAGGCCGGCTCATACGAAAATCGGCTGCAGATCGTCAGAGACATTGCACTGGCATGGACGCGGTTCCCCATTGTCGGCACGGGTCTGGGTACGCACCAGGTCGTTTACCCGATGTTCGACAGTTCCTCGATTGTTGCCTTGGCGGGCCATGCTGAAAACGAATACGTCCAGGCTGCCGAGGAGGCCGGGCTCGTCGGCTTGGTCGGATTGCTGGCGTTCATCGCTATCGTCTACCGGCAGTACGCCCGCAGCATTCGACGCTTGGACCTGCCAATCCGCTCGGCGGCGTTCGGGCTTGGTTTTGGTCTGCTGGCTGTGATGATCCACAGCCTGAGCGACTTCGGACAGCACGTCCCAGCCAATGCGTGCCTGGCAGCGGTGTTCTGCGGGCTCCTGGTGAGCCTTGGCCAAATGGGACGCCCGCAGCCTCGCCCGGTCGCGCATCCGACGGCCAGCGCGTGGAGACGAAGGGGCCTGTGCGCCCTGGCGATGGTTGCGGTAATCGCCGCTGGCAGTTGGTCGCTGATCGGGGCTGATCGTGCCCGTCGCGGCGAGGCTGCATGGAAGGGCGCACTGGCCGTGGAGAGCCGGCTCGTCCGGCAGGACTGGATGGGCTCCAACCAGCAGTACGCTGACCTTATTCGACACGCATCAGCCGCCGTGCAGTGCGAGCCGGACAACGTTGAATACCGTTATTGGCTGGGTGCATATCGGTGGCGCGCCATCAGTCGCGTCCGGGACGAACAGACCGGCGAGGTCATCCTGACCGACGCGATGTTTGGGTTCGCGGAGCGAATTGTCGACGAGCTGAACCAGGCCCGGGCGATCTGCCCGACTTTCGGGCCGACGTATTGCCTGGCGGGCCAGTTGGAGCATTTTGTCCTCGAGCGCCCCATTGGACAGGAGCATATTCAAAAGGCCTTCGAGCTTGCCCCGTGTGATCCGCAGGTCTGCTTCGTGGCTGGGCTGCTCAAGGTTCGCCAAGGCGATATTGCCGGCTCCCGTGAGATGTTTGCCCGGGCGTTGAGGCTGGACGGCTGTCTGTTCAACGAGATCGCGCGAGTATACATCCAAGCCGGCCGGGCGGACGTTGCATTGGACCTGGCCGGCGACAGCGCCGGACACCTGCTCTATCTTGTCCGCACTCTCACACGGCTGGAAGCTCCGGCAGAGCTGGACAACGCCACTTGCGCCAAGGCATTCGAGGCCCTCAAAGAACGCTGCCATGGCAACACCGAGGCATGGATATTGGCCGCCGTGGCTGACATCTGTCGACAGCGAGGCCAGGCCGCCGCGGCGGCGCAACTATACCGACGGGCGCTGGAGCAGGACTACGGCCAAGTGCATTGGCGGCTGACGCTGGCAGAGGCGCTCGCCGACTCGGGTCAGATCGACCTGGCTATCCACGAGGCACGGATCTGCCTGCGCCTTCGTCCCCAGATGGAAGCTGCAAAAGCCCTGATCGCTGAGTTGTGCGTCAAAGGACCCCAGGCCGTAGCTGACAATAGATAGGGGGTTTGGCTCAAAGTGAACACGTACTTCATTGTCTATCTGAGTGCGGCGGTGGCATCGCTGGTGGGCACCGCGCTGGTAATCCGTTTTGCTCGTGCCATCGGTGCGGTGGACACGCCCGGTACGCGCAAAGTTCACACTGAACCCATTCCGCGAATTGGCGGCATGGCTGTAGTCGCCGCCACGATTGGACCGCTCGCAGTCGTCCTGTTGCTCAACAATACCATCGGCGTGCTCTTTCGGGAGAACCTTACGCAGATGCTGGGGCTGCTACTGGTCGGCGTGTTCGTCTTCGCGGCGGGCCTGGTCGATGACCTGCGGGGCATGCGGGCCAGGCACAAGCTGGCTGCACAACTGGCTGCAGCCGTTGCGCTATGTGCTATGGGAGTGCGAATCGATTCGCTGACGGTGCCGGGCCTGTTCGAGGTCCGCTTGGGGCTGCTGGGTTGGCCTTTGACGGTCCTCTGGATTGTCGGCATCACGAACGCAATCAACCTCATCGACGGCCTGGACGGCTTGGCTGCGGGAATATCGGCTGTGACGTGCGCTGTGATCGCAGCCTTCTCGCTGTACACCGGTCAGGTGATGATGGCGGTTCTCATGCTCGCCTTGCTGGGTGGCCTGACGGGCTTCTTGATGTTCAATTTCAACCCGGCCAGGATCTTCCTGGGAGACTGCGGGTCGTTGTTCCTGGGATTTACTCTCGCCGGGGCCAGCGTGTTGTGTTCGGCCAAGTCAGCCACCGCCGTGGGCTTGGCTGTGCCGTTGCTGGCCATGGGTATACCGATTTTCGACACCCTCTTCAGCATGCTTCGCCGGGCCCTCGAGCGAAGAAGTCTCTTTGCTCCGGATCGTCGCCACATTCACCATCGTCTGCTGGCACTGGGCCTTCGCCAACGCCACGCGGTGTTGTTCCTCTACGGGGTGACACTGCTCCTCGGAGGGTTGGGTCTGTTCATGATGGTCACACGGCGAGTGGATACGCTGCTGGTGTTCGGCTGTCTGTTGCTGCTGCTGGCGCTGGTGTTCCGACTGCTCGGCGCTGTGAGTCTGCAGAAGTCGGCCCAATGCCTGCGCGAGAATCTGGCCCTGGCTCGCAGGCATAAACGCGCCCGCGAGGACTTCGAGCAGGCCCAACTGATGATGCGTGAGGCCGTAGGGGCAGACGAATCGTGGCGAGTCCTTTGCTGGGCGGCTGAACGACTCAACGCGGTCTCCATGGAGCTGACAATTGCTGACGCAAGGCAAGCCGCTGATTCTCTTTCATGGCGGCGAGCTATCGGCGACACGAGACCACGCAATACCGTCGGGATCGACCTTTCGTGGAACAGTGCTGCCTTCGGGGCGAAGTGCGTCCTGGCGATTTGCTTCGCCGCGGGCGACTCGCTCGAGTTTGCTGGGCACTGCGCCAAGCTGTTCGGCCGGCTGACGGACGAGCAAGGACGCCTGGCGGCAAACGCTCCTGCGCAAGCCCCGACCAGTCTCCGCCCGGGCAACGAACTGCCAGTCAGGTCTGTCAGAAAGGCGGCGTAGAGACCCGAACCGTTACTTGTAGAAAGCTCACACATATCCGTACGACAACAGAAAGCTTGGTCCAATGAAAGTTCTATACGTTTACGCCGGCGCGGGCAGTCCCGTTCGCCAATGCGAGCAAAGGCTCGTCGAGAAAATCAATGCAACCGAGCGGGACATGCAAATCGACTTCTGGGACTGGACCCAGGATGTCGGGCTATCATTCAACCCGACCGATCAGTGGGCCCGGGAGCATCGTAGCGACCTGGCGGGGTTCTACGGCGAACTGAAGTTGCGGTCGCAGGACGCCGACATCGTCCTGATCAGCCAGACCGGCGGCATCGTGCCCGAGGAAATGGCGAAGCTTTCCGGTACGGTGGTCTACAACACGGCCGACGATCCGGATTCGTCCCAGACGTGTTCATTCCCTTACCTGCAGGCTGCCGACGTTATCGTTCACGCGGGTGTAAATTTCGACGCACAGCGGACGATGGGTGAGGTGTTTATCCAACGGGGCGCCAAGAGGTGCCTACTCTTCCCGCTGGGCTTCTACGAAGAGCAGTTCCCGGCGATTGAGGACTTCGACGCCCAGTTCGACGCCCGCGACATCGACCTGGTGTACCTGGGGCACCTCAAGCGAGGCAAGCTCGAGCCGGTCATGCGGGCATTTCGTGGCATGGTCGTCCACAGCCGATCGCTGCGGTTCAAGCACAAGCTCTACATCCTGGCCAAGACCGGCAAGTGGGTCAGGCCCTACACCGGCGATGTGGCTGCCCTGTACCGGCGATGCAAAGTCGGCATCAACATGCACTTTTCCTACGGGCCTTCGAACGGACGATGCTACCAGTTGAACGCCTCGGGCGTCGCGCAGGTTGTGGATTGCCCGGAAGGTATCGGCCGACTCTACGAGGTGGGTGATGAGGTACTCGGCTACTGCGGCATTGCTGAAGCCATCGAGAAGGTCCAGTCCCTGCTCGCCGATCGTGAGCTTCGCTATCAAGTCGCCAGGCGCGGTTACGAGCGGGCGCGCAAAGACTACAAGCGCCAACACATACTGACGAACCTTCTCCGGTTGATTTGGGCTCAAGCAACCCGGTCGATCAACACGAAGTAATCAAATCAGGAGGTCCCGGAAGCGTCAACCGAGGTCTCCCGGCAGGAAACGCCCCCCTCAGGCGTTCGCCGCGGACAATAGCGATGTCAGCTAACACGGAAAATCTTCCGCTGGGCAATCCCGCCCCTGCCGTCGGCGCTGCCGGCGGCGGCCTGGTCCGCGGATTCGTCGAAAGGGTCAAGGCCTCCCCCGTGGCGATCCGATTGGCCCGGGGAACGTTCTGGTCCATTGGCGGGGCGGCAATCTGCAAGGCGTTGACGTTGGCGTCCTCGGTCGTTTTGGCGCGCATTCTGGGCAAGGCGGGCTTCGGCAAGTTCGGCATGGTCATCGGGACGGTGGCTACGTTCCAGGTCCTGGCCAACCTCGGGCTTAGCGCCACAGCCAACAAACACGTGGCCCAGTTTCGCAAGGCCGACCCGCAAAAGGCGGGGCGCATCCTGGCATTGTCGGGAATGGTCAGCGTGGCGGCGGGAATCCTGCTTGCCGTGGGCTTGGTTGTCTTTGCGCCGCAATTGGCGGCAAAAACGCTCAACGCGCCCGAGCTAGCCGGGCCGTTGCGAATCGCCTCGCTTTTGATTTTCTTCTCGGCAGCAAGCGGCACGCTGATAGGGGCGCTTTCGGGATTCGAAGCCTTCAAGAAGATCGCGCAGATAAACCTGATTGCCGGCGTCTTGGGGTTCCCGGTGACGCTGGCCGGCGTGTTCTACTGGGGCCTGAGTGGCGCATTGTGGGCGGTGGCATTTACCGCGGCGCTGAACCTGGTTCTGCAGGTGTGGACTCTCCGTAACCAGGCCGGTCGCGCCGGCATGTGCATCGATTTCCGCGGGTGCGGGCGCGAATGGAACGTACTGTGGGGTTTTTCGCTGCCGGCGCTGCTGGCGGCAATGGTTATTACCCCGGTGCAGTGGGGTTGCACGGTTCTGCTGGTCAACCAGCACGACGGCTTGGCACAGATGGGTCTCTATACTGCCGCTTTCCAGTGGCGCACCGCAATCATGTTCCTGCCGGTGGCGCTGGGGAACATGTCGCTGTCGGTTCTGGCCAGCCTGCACGGCACGCGGGACTGGGCTCGCTACCGCAAGGCGTTGCGGTACGCGATCGTGTTGAACCTCACCTTGGTAGCTGTGCCGGCTGGGCTTGTGATGATTTTCTCGCCGCAGATCATGCGGATTTACGGCGGCGCGTTCGTGTCAGGCTGGCCGGTGCTGTTGATCATGGTCGCATCGACGCTGCTGCACGCACCGGTGTCGGTAATGAACCAGGCTCTCGCCAGCACGGGGCGAATGTGGAGCGTTCTGGGCTTCAATGTGCTTTACGCCGCGGTGCTGCTGAGCGCCACGCTGCTTGCCATACACCTGCTGGCGATGGGGGTAGCCTGTGCGATTCTGATTGCATATGCGGTTCAGTTCGCCGCGTTGGGGGCGTTCATGCGAGTCGTCCGCCGACGGCTGGAAGGCCAGGCAGCGATCGAGCCGCCGGCAGGTCGCGAACGATCTGCGATGAGTTGAGCCTCTTACTGATTGTGATTGAATGAACAGTCTGGCAACGACAACTGGGCCTGGCCGCGTGTGCATCGCAAGTGCCCCTGCGACTAGGCAGCGTTTCTATGGCTTGGCGGTTTTCTGGCTGTTGGGTCTGCTGCCGATCTACAACCTGGTCGTCTATCATCAGTTCCCGTGGTTAACTGCAGGCAACCCCACAATTGCGGGCCTCAGGGCATCGGACCTGTGTCTGCTGGTCTGGCTGATCGTTGTCGGACCGTCGCTCCTGTGGGATCACTGGGAGCCCCTGCGGCGCGATCTGTACCTTGTGCTCAGCACGGCTTTGTTTGCGTGGTGTCTTGGGCGTGACGTTGCTTTGGGTGTTGACGGCATAATCGAATACGCCCCAGCCGGCCTGCTGTTCCTGGTGGTTTACGGAGCGGCCAGCCGATGCAACGCCGCTACGTTGAGCTTCGGTCGCGTGGCCAAGTGGGGCGCCTCGTTCTATCTTGCCTTCGGGCTGCTCCAGATTGTCACCGGCACCGTCGTCGACGGGCGGGTCCAGTCCGTCTTCGGCAACCCCAACTTCCTGGCCTTCTACATGTTGCACATGCTGGTTTTGCTGGAGTGGCGCGGGCCGGCGAGGGCTGGTCACTGGGCCTGGCAGGCGCTGGCTGTGGTCGGCATCGTTGTGTCCAAGACCCGCTCGGTGCTGCTTGGCGTTGTGGTGCTGCTGACATTCCGCCTGCGGCGCGCGTGGAAGTATGCGTTCGTCAGCGCGGTGGCGGTGGCGATATACGTTTTCCCCTACGTCATGCGTTTGGAGCGGGACAACGTCAGCGTCCTGAACGGGCGGGTCAGCATGTGGCGACAGGTGCTGGCCAGCGCCGACGAATTCGACTGGGTGTTCGGCAGCGGCAAGAACGCGATCGGCCAGGCGGAGATTCTCCCGATGTATCAAGACGGCAGGATCGTGGGATACTACCAGCCACAGAGCGAATACTTGCAACTCTGGGCAGAGCACGGACTGGTGGGCCTGCTGCTGTGGGCTGGGGCGATCGGAGCGTACCTTCGTCGTCTGTGGCGTTTCCGCGCCGACCGCGTGATCGGCATCGTCATCTGCTATGTCTTTGTAATGATGGTGCTGCAGACGGTCGAGTGCGACATGTTCCAGAACCTGGCCGTGGCGGCGGTGTTGGGCTTGGGCATGGCCCGGGCCAATGCGCTGCGGGCGGCAGCGGCAACCGGTCGCGCCCGAAAGCCAGCCGGGCGACCCGCAAGGGCTGCGGCGAAGGGGGAACGTTGAAGGATATCGCGATTCCCAATGTGATTCTCATCGGAAGCCTGCGGACCGGCGGGGCTGAGTCAGCCGTGCGGAGCATCGTTCGCAGCCTCGGCGAGGCGGTAAAGGCCCGCACCGGCATCGTCGTCGTAAACGACCCTGCAGCCGAGCAACTCGCCGGTGAACTGGGTGCAGCGGTTACGAATCTTTCCGCCGGGACGATGATCTCAGCCGTGGTGAAACTGCGGCGATATTTCCGCGAGCACAAGACCGTCACCGTCCACGCCCACATGAACCAGTGCATCGTGGCGGCGGGGGCGGCTTCGCTGGGCCTGGGGATACGCGTGGTGCCGTATGTCCACACGTTCGGCAGCTGGAAGCAGGACCCCAGCCTGAAGGACCTGGTGAAGATCGCCTCCGAGCGATTGGTCGTCAATCGCATGTCCCATGCAACTGTGTACGTATCGCAGCAGACGCGCCGGTTGCACGAGCAGCGTTTGGGCTACCGCAGCGACATCGGCCGGGTTATCCCGAACCTCGTCAGCGCGACATTCACGAACAATCCACCCGCCGACGGCACGCTCAAGTGCGTCTCCGTGGGCAGGATCGAGCGGATAAAGGGGTTCGACTGGGTGCTGGAGCTGGGCGATTTCGACGAGATATTCCGTGGCGTAAAGTGGACCATCGTTGGCGACGGCGGACACTTGCCGGCGCTTAAGCGGAAGGCTCAGCGACTCGGCCGAAGCTGTGTCAGCTTCGCCGGCACCAGCAAAGACGTCGCCGGCTGCCTCGATGCGGCGGACGTATTCTTTATGCCCAGCCTCTCCGAGGGCCTGCCGGTTTCGATGCTGGAGGCCTGCAAGGCCGGCCTGCCCCTGGTGGGCACCGACGTAGGGGCTATTCGCGAGATCGTCCGCCCCAGCGCCAACGGGTTCGTGCTTCCCGTCGGCGACGGCGACGCACTGCGAGGCGCATTGGCGGAGCTT
>Ga0180434_10009895_pt1 | contig 10288 bp, 9 predicted proteins | sample SS_ome_7_FD_132453 | JGI IMG/M metagenome (GOLD analysis project Ga0180434, IMG submission 132453) | Hypersaline lake sediment archaeal communities from the Salton Sea, California, USA - SS_1_D_2 metaG | ecosystem: Environmental > Aquatic > Non-marine Saline and Alkaline > Hypersaline > Sediment... | reverse complement strand
TTCGCAGCAAGAGGTGTTGTACCTTGCCGGCTCGCCGGCAGACCTGAATGATGACACCAAGGTGGACTTCAAGGACTATGCGGTGTTAGCGGATGCCTGGCTGGAAGAGCTGCTCTGGCCGTAAGCGCAGAGCACAGTTGTCCTTGGGACTCCCTACGGAGAAGCTGCACCGTATTCTTTGAAGCTGTAGCAATTCGGGGCCTATGCTGGTGCATAGGCCCCGTTCGTTTTGCATCACGGGACTGGACAGGTTCGTGCGGGCTGTGTACCATAATATATGAGCTTGAGTGGTCGTTTTCTGAAATACTGACGAAAGGTAGACCATGTTGAGGAATGTGAACCGTCGCAAGTTTCTGAAGAAATCCGTGGTCACGTCCGCTGCCGCGTTAGGTCTGAGCCTGGAAGAAAAGGCGCTGGTTGCAAGAATGAAGGGCAAATCGCCTGCACCCTCGCAGGCAAGTTCCGGGGGAAATCTTGCGATGGGCAAAATCGGTGACCTTAAGATTAGCAGGCTATTCGTCGGGGGCAATTTAACCAGTACCTTTGCGCACAGTCGAGACCTCATATATGTATCTGAGCTGCTGCGAAACTACTTCACGGACGAAAAGATCTTCGAGACGTGGCAGATATGCGAGGAAATGGGGATAAATACCGCTATACTGCGGGTCGACGACCAGGTTCTCCGGCTCATCAACACGTATTGGAAAGAAAGAGGCGGAAAGCTCCAATGGATCGCACAGGCCAAGCCGAAAAGCAAAAACGACCTAACAGGTGATATAAAAAGGGCTATCGATAATGGAGCCGTCGGGGTCTACATGCACGGCGGCATCGGAGACGGATTCGTGGCAAAGGGGCAGGTGGATTTACTTGGGCAGGCAGTTGAATTTATCAAGCAAAACGGCGTGCTTGCAGGTGTTGCGGGCCACACAGTCGAAGTGCCGATGGCCTGTGAAAAGGCGGGCGTAAATCCTGATTTCTATATGAAGACATTGCACAGCCGCAATTATTGGTCGGCGAACAGACAACCGGAGCACGACAATATCTGGTCCAGGACGCCGGAGAAAACCATCGAATTTATGGAAGATGTGAAGAAGCCCTGGATCGCGTATAAAGTGATGGCCGCTGGCGCTATCCATCCGAAGAATGCGTTCAAGTTCGCATACGAAAATGGTGCCGATTTTATCTGCGCGGGCATGTTTGATTTCCAGGTCCGGGAGGACGTGATTATCGCTAAGGATATATTGTCCGGCAAGATGAGTAGGCAGCGCCCCTGGAGAGGGTGAGACAAAGCTGGCCGCGTGTCACGGGCTGCATTTGAGCTGTGTTGCGTAAGTGCGAAGTTGTGAGCGCCGGTTATACATCTTCTCTGGTTATCTTTGCCCCAAGTGGATTGAGTTTTTCTTCGATCTTCTCATAGCCGCGGTCAATGTGATAGACTCTGCTGATGGTTGTGGTTCCTTCAGCGGCTAAGCCGGCCAGAACCAGAGCCGCCGAAGCCCGCAAGTCTGACGCCATCACCGGGGCGGCGATCAATTTCTTGACGCCGGCCACGATGACCGCCGGCCCTTCTTTGCGCAAGTTAGCGGCCATCCGGTTCAACTCCGCAACGTGCATAAACCTGTCGGGAAAGACCTTCTCGACGATGATACTGTTTCCCCGCGCCAGAGAAAGAAGTGCCATGAACTGCGCCTGCAAATCCGTGGGAAATCCCGGATAGGGCTGCGTCGTGACATCCGCAGGCGTAATAGAACCTTTGCGGGCAACGACGAAACCGTCCTTGCTTGATTCAACCGCGATGCCCATTCTCCGCAGCTTGTCAGCAACAGCCATCATGTGGTCCAGCTCACAGCCCTCAAGCGCTACTTCGCCTGCGGTCATGGCGCCGGCGACCATAAAGGTTCCGGCTTCTATTCTGTCCGGAATGACTTGAAATGCAGCCGGGCGCAATTGCTTGACTCCCTCGATGACCAGTCTGGGTGAGCCGATGCCGGCTATCTTTGCCCCCATCTTGTTAAGGAAGCCCGCCAGATGGGCGATTTCCGGCTCACAAGCGGCCGATTCGATGACGGTCTTTCCCTTCGCCAGTGTTGCGGCCATCATCACATTCGCTGTTCCCAGAACGGTCGAGCCGAAAGGGCCACCGAGAAAGATCTCCGCGCCTTTCAAACCGTGCGGCGCCTCGGCGACGATATAGCCGTTCTCCAGATGGATTCGCGCACCGAGCTCTCGAAGCCCCCGTAGGTGCAGGTTGATAGGCCTGTCACCGATGGCACAGCCGCCGGGCATGGAAACCTCGGCTCGCCCGCAGCGCGCCAGAAGCGGACCGAGTATGCAGATGCTGGCGCGCATTTTGCGCACAATCTCGTACTCGCCCACCGGATTGTCAACCACCGTGGAATCGATACTCACACAGCCGTTCGCACCCCGGCTCACCCGGCAGCCCAATTGCTGGAGCAGTTCACTGAAGACCCCAATGTCCGAAAGACGCGGCACTGAGGAAAGGCAGGATTTGCCGCCACCCAAAATGGCGGCGGCCATGAGGGGCAAAGAAGCATTTTTCGAGCCGTTTATTCTCACGCTTCCGGAAAGTCGTACCGGTCCTTCGATGCGAAATATGTCCATAATGTATTTGCCTTGAAAACGCCCTTGTGTTTTGCGATACTTCCAAAAACCTGAATGCTGAAACAACCAATGTAATCCAAGATGACCTCTATTTCAACCCCGCACCAAAGCCCAGCTTGGTGGCAGCGGGGTCGTGCGAGATTGGGTCCTGACTGGCTGTGGACGATTTTGGTGCGGCGGTCTCTACGTTGGAACGATTCATTTGTATTATCGGAATAGCGCTGTTCGGCACGTGGCTGCTGAGAACCTCTTTCGGCACAAAGGCACTGGTCCACTCCTCGCCACGCCGTAATTCCATGCCGTTATATTTGCCACTGGTGCCGCTGTTTCTCTGGCTGGGGGGCGTCTCGGCGGCGATGTCGATCATCAATAGTGTGCTGCCCAACCCGCAGTCTTGGCTTCCTGCCGAGCCGGGACCCTGGCAGGAGGCCCTTCTGGCCAATTTACTGCTCGGGCTAGGTGCTATCGGCACAATCGTGGTGGTTGTCGTCCTGGTAAAAGCCAGCTTTGCCCGCGGCTTAAAGGGCTTCGGCCTCAGGGTGAGAACCATACCCAAAGACCTCTTTGCCGCTATCGTGAATCTGCTTTCCATCTGGCCGCTCCTGTTGGTGACTATCATAATCGTCACTTTCTTCGGCAGGCTCTTCTTTGGACAGCAATATGAAATCGAGCAGCACACGGAATTGGATATGATAACATCCTACCCGCAACCGGCGCTGCAGGTACTGATCGTCGTTGTTGCGGTAATCATAGGCCCTGTGCTTGAGGAAATGCTGTTTCGAGGACTGGTTCAGACGGTGATACGTTCGCACTTGGCCTGGCCGTGGCTGTCGGTTGCCATTAGCTCCTTTCTGTTTGCTGTGGCCCACGAGAATGTGGCGCACTGGCCGATACTTCTCGTATTAGGGCTGTGTATGGGTTATGCGTATGAAAAGAGCGGCTCTTTGCTCAGGCCGATCTTCATTCATTCGCTCTTCAACGGCGTGGTCATAGCAAGCGTCTTGATTCAATAACTCACTGCTCGACCGTGCACCAAAACCCAGCCCGTCCAACCGGACCACGAATTTGCCGGAGTGCCTTTGCGTTCTCATGCTGAGCACAGTCGAAGCATCTGGGGCTCGAATAGAGAATTCCTTCCGTTAACGAGATTCTCCACGTCACGGAGCCTGGCCCCTCAGCTACATTCAGGCCAGACTCGAAGCTATGTCGAACGGGCTTCACTCAGGATGACACTGTTTGGCCTTTACTATTCGCTGGTAAGCTTGATTTCGGCCCAGTAGCCTGCCTCCCACGCCCAGCCGTTCGGCTGGTTTATCAGCTCGAGTTTCACTTCTTTGCCGGCGTACGGCGTCAAATCCACCGCCGCTTCCATCCATCCATCGGCGGCGGTCTTCTTTCCCACCGGAGTGTTGAGAACCTCTTTTGCGTCCGCCTTGACAATGAGGGTCCAGTCACCATCCGGATGATGGCCCACAACGAGGTGCAGCTTTGTGTTTTTGTCCCTGCGAATTTTTACCTTTCGCGACAGTACACAACCCGTTCGGCGATCCAGCGGATGTGTCACCAATACTTTTTCTTTGCCGCGGACCTCATCGTGCAGGCCGGGGTCCATATCGTGACCACACTTGGATACCTTCCAGCCCGGCGCGAACTTGGCGATTGCGCTGGAAAGGTCCTTTCCCGCTATGGCGGTAATCCTGGCCATCTCCTGCTCACTGAATCGGCTGTTGGCGATGGGACCCGGCTCCCAGCACTGCTCGAGCTTGGTGGGCTCTGGTTCTTGCACCGCAATGACAAACACCTCATCGCCGCTGGCGTCTGCTTCAATCCGGCCACCGGCGCGTTTTACCGCCTGCCGAACAAGCTTTTCGCAAACCTCCACCAGCGTTGGGAAGTTATACGGGGTATGACTGAACTTGCCCTCCGGATTCAATGCCGATTTGTACTTGTGCGGCAGTTTTTCAAAACCAATAGTTGTGAAAAGTACGCCGCCGGCGTTCGAAGGATTGCAGTCCGAATCCTGCCCGCAACGTGTCGAGATGACGATAGTCCGGTCGGGATCGCCTTTGCCGTAGAGCAGACCCATCACGATATAGGCGCCGTTGATTTTGGCATCGATGTTGAAGTCGGCTTTGGGGCCGGTGCAAGAAAAGCGGCGATAATCCGGATTGAGATGGTACTTTTCATTGATGAGCTGCCATGTCTTTTCCCAATCGTCCGGGTTCTGTTTATACCACACAAGCACGTCACGGATACATTCAGCGTATTGACTTTGCGCGGGGATACACTCGAGTCCTGCGCGGATGATCTTTTCCATATCATCTTCAAAAAATGCCTCGGCGTACATCGCTCCGACGAACTGGCCGCCGTACACGCCATCGCCGTAATTCATGAGCCTGCCGAACTTTTCGCCCAAGTTGATAACCACATTCGGCAGCCCCGGCGCAATCAGGCCGGAGTAATCCGCCTCGATTTGATAGTCGATATCGTCGGCGTGCTTGTTGAATTCCGGATGGCCTGAGTCCGGCGGGGCAATGCCGTTGCGGAGATTCGTTCGGCCTGCGTTGTTCGCGTGCCAGAGCGGATAGCCGCTATTGGCGAAATCGATGCCTGCCTGGCGGATGGAAACATCGAAGCCGTATTGTTGCAGTGTGTGCAGGAAAGTCATCTCCACGTAGATGTCGTCCTGGTGGAATTGGTTGATCATTTCCGGGCGCCACTTCGGCATCTTATCTTCGGGAATAATCTCACCCTTCCAGTGGAACTCGGTAGGCCCGCCCCAGCCCACGCCGGCCATCTGCCCGATCCAGCCGGCCTTCATCTTGTCGACGTATTTTTGCACCGGCAGCCTGCGATACTTCGACCGGGCTTGCAGCACACAGACATTCATCAGAAAAACCGTGCCCGCCATCAGTAACAGAATCGACCTGCGCATAACGACCTCCTTTCAACCGGAAGAAATCAAAAAGCGAAAATGAAAACAATTTGAAATTTCATATTTCAGATTGTAATTCTTGAATCTTATCTCCACTGCTCAATCATTCGCCGAATCTTCTCTGCGTTCCAATTGTTGGGCTTCGGATAGTCCTGGTTCGCCTCCAGCTCTTCAAGAGTTGGAGTTCTTGACGGCACACCGTTAGGCGGCACTTCCGCACCCGCGACCCACACTAACGCATTGAGCACGAGTTTTCGAAAATCGTCGTGGGCCCAGTTCCACTGCCAGTGGCCGCCGGTAAAGCCGAAGCCGCGGCGGCCGTCGGGACTCCGGTAAGCCCAGGCCAGGTGTTCCGGCATACCCATCCGCGCCCGCACATGCGGATTGCCGCTATGGGCACCGTCCGCACGCTTGCGTGTGCTGTCCGGTGGAACAGCAGTGAGAATAGGCGTGACGTTCTCCAAATTCTCGACAAAACGCATGTGGTAATACCACTCATCGTCTATGGTGAAGGGTTTGACGCCGCGAGTGATCGGGTGGTCCGGCAGTTTCTGAATCTCGGCTTTCCAATGCGGATTGACCGACCAGTGTGTCTCATAATAGCCCCCGATCCAGTCGAGCAAATAATTGCCGGGTTTGCCCTTCGGGACTATCACCGCATAATGCAGAAAGGCCAGCCCTACGCCGTCCTTGGCCAGCCTGTCTAATTCCTCAAGATGCGGCAGAATCATGTGCCCGCCACCGCCGTCACAGTAGAACGCGATGGCATCGGCGTTGTCAAAGGCCGTCGGGTCCTGGGGCCAGCCATCCCGGTATACCGCTGCATGTACCGTGGGCATGTGCGTATTCAGTTTTTCCGCCAGCAACAAACAACCGGCATTGTGCTCGTGAGCGCCGTACCCGTGGCTGCGACGTCCGGCGACCAAAACCACTTTCTTACGCTCGGCCAGCGGCAAACGTTTGAGCCGAATATCCTTGAACTGCACCTTCAACGGCGGCCCTGAATGTAATTGCAGGGCCAGGACACCGGACAAATCGCGCTGGCTGTCTTGATTGTCGATGACCTCAGCGGTTACCTGCCCGTTGATTTTCAGGATGATGTGGCTGCCGCGGGCAATAATGTGATAGTCCTTCCAGTCACTCTTTTTTATCTTGGCCCATAGAGCGTCGGGGTCGCCGATAGCCGTCCGGCTCATTTTGCCGTCCGGCTCGATAACGGTTTTCTGGCCCCGCTTTGCCAGCATCCCTCTGCCGTGCTCATCATACAAAGCCCCCGCCCATTGTCCGCCCGCATCGATGTCCGCTTGATACCCTATGGCGTGGCCTTCCGGGGCCATCCTGCTTCGAAACTGAACACCCGAATTCGCCGCCGGCGTGCCTTCGATTCGGTACTTCAGCTTAAGCTCAAAGTCATCAAGCTCGCCAAGCTGCCAGACGAGAAACTGATTTCTCGTCACAGGATGCTGCTTCGTCGCACGAGCGGTGATGGCGCCGTCCTCAACGGACCAGTAGCTCATATCCGGCGCCTTCCAGCCGTTGAGCGTCTTGCCGTCGAAGATGGGCTTAAAGCCAGCCTGGTCTGCCGGCTGTGCGAGTGACACACAGGCGAAGTAACAAACTAAAAAGTAAAGGGCAAAAGAACCCAATTTTGAAATTCGCATTTTAGAATCCTCCACTTCTTTTTCGTGCAGGTTTAGCCGGCCGCTTGCCATTGTTTCTTTAAGAATGCAAGGCCGTTCTTGTACACATCTTCCTGACTGCGGAAGAAGTCACGCCATACACGGGTCGCGGCGGCCAGGTCGGGAAGGGCCCTGCCGAATGCCTCGATCACGAACCAGTCATCATAGCCGCCGGAGTGCAGTGCCTTGAACGTCCCGGCCCAGTCGATATGTCCCTCGCCCGGCGTGCCCCGGTCGTTCTCGCTGATATGGACGTGCTTGATCACATCGATGTGCTTGCTGATGCAGCCGATCGGGTCTTTCTCTTCGATATTGGCGTGGAACGTGTCGAATAGAACGCCGACGTTCGGATGATTGACGCGTTTGACATGCGCGGCGGCGTCGGCCATGGTATTCAAGAAATAGGCCTCAAAACGGTTGAGAAATTCCACCGCCAGGACCAGATTTGCTTTGGCTGCGAATTCCCCGGCTTTCAAGTGCGCTTCAGCAGCGCGTTTCTTCTCATCTTCGGTCGGAGGCTCGCCGGTGAAAACGCCGAGGGGCTGGTAAACTGGGCCGCACAAAACCTCCGACCCGAGGGCCGCGGAGCAGTCAATCGCCCACTTTAGATACTCGACGGCGGCTTCCCGGTGTTTGGCGTCGGCGCTGATAGGATTATGCTCCTCATCCGGAATAACCGTCACGGATGTGCATGAAAGGCCGTTATCCTTAATCGCCTTGCCGACCTCTTTGAAGTGCGCGACCTCGCCCCCGAAGATGGGTATTTCCACGCCGTCGTAACCGACCTTTTTGATTTCCTCCAACAGAGGCAAATGCTCGTCCGTGACATGCGTAGTCCATAATAACATATTAAATCCGGTCTTCATTCGACTCACTCCTTTCTGGTCACTAGCCTCAGGCCATGTGAAGAATATCAAAATGCAGATTTAAGGAAGTTGGCTGCCGCAAAGCGGCAACCCAAGCCCGCCCGAACGGCATCCACAATTTTGATTTTTAACCTTCTATTTTTGCGTTTCTTGAGCCTGCCTCACGGGGGAAAGGCCCGCCGCCCACGCGCAGCCCCGGCGGAAAAGCTCGCTGGCTGCGGGATTACGGACAGCGGTGACATCATGGCCCAGCGCAGTGTGAAAGACTCTGCCCCTGCCATATTTGAAGACAAAAGCCATCGGATAGTCTTTGCCGTCCACTTTCGAGCGTGCCGTTGCCAGCAGATCGACCGGCCGCTCCCCAACCAGGCAGGTATACAACTCATCCTGCGTCTCAAAGGACTCCATGCCGCGTGTGATGGGATGGTCCTTTTCAATAATGTTCACGCGGAACGGCCCTCTGGGGTCGTGAGCTCTTTTTTGCGGGTCCCAGACTCGGCCGGCCAGGTTGCGAAATTCCGGCCAGTCCTGGAATGCACCGCAGCCGAAATGCAGGATGAACAGGCCCTTGCCGCCGTCCACGAACTTCCGCAGATTCGCCCGCGCCGCCGGTCCGGGTGTAGGCTTCTGCCAGGGCATAAAGTGAAGCACGACCACCGCATAACGGTCCAGCGCCGATGAATCGAGAAAGTGCGGGTCCTCGACGATGCGCACATCCAGCCGCGAGTCTTTGCTAAGCACGTCTGACAAGGCGGGGGCGGTCTGCCGCCAATGATGAGCAGGATGATCGATTCCGGTAACGATCAGAACCTTGGTGGGCTGCTGCTCGGCAGCAATCACGGAGGCCGGAACGGCGGATATCACCAAGGCGAACACGAGGACTAAAACAAGAACGATTTTCATTGTGTGACTCATATCTTCTACCCTTCATTCATACAGAGCAAAACGAAGTCTACGCGCTGGACGGCAAAACATTCGACCTCTTTCAAACTCGGGTGCTAATACCATCGGGTAAATCCCCGTGAAGCCCTATTTGCGCCGATACTGCTGCCGCGTTGCATCGGTACAGAAGAGCATGTGGGCGGCAATATAACACGCCACGACAAGACTTGTCAAATTGTTATTTATGCGTGCATATATGCCCCGCGCGGTAAGATATTGGCCGAGAAACCCATTCTGCGTAGCAGCAGCTCTGCTATTGCGGAGAGCCGAAGCGCCGCAATCTCCATACCCTCCTCGCTACCCGCTCAAAAGGATTTTTTGTGTTGACCTTTCCGTTGCTCTTGACTATTCTCCTCCTGAAGGCGGATATAAGCTGTCAACGCAATGCACCAGTCCTGATGTTGCTTAAGGTCGCTTGCTTGTGCGTTAGGCTTTGTGGTCTTTGTTAGCCAGACCGTCATGTGCCTGGCCGGAATTGTGTAGGCGTGCTTTCACAGTCTAATGGGAGCCAGACAGGCTAACTCGGCCTTCCGGGTGCTTAAATGAGGAGATAACTATGAGTTGGGATGTCGCTTACCGGCACTATTTTGCCACTCCCGTTGATCGAATCGGGAGATTCCGGGATTCTCTAACCGGTTTGCAGGTCATCGAGCGTTGCTTCATTCGCAAAGACCATGAGTGCGGCAAAATAAAAGGAGCCTCCAAATCGTGCTTTGTGGCGTGTCCCAAGGAAGATGAACTTGAGCCGATTTTGGAACTTATCTCTGAGAAGTTGTCCAAAGTCGGAATTGAGGCGATTATTGCTGTTAAAGAGCGCGCATACGGACAGGATATATTCTGTACCAAGATATGTGGCAAAATTATCGAATCCAGATTCTGCATTGTCATTCTTGATGATCAAATCGATGACGGGAGGAATATTCCTAATCCTAACGTGTACTACGAATATGGTTTGATGACTTCGTTGGAGAAGCACATCATACCGTTGCAAAAGGAAGATCTAACATTGGCTTTTAACATACAAAGCTATGACACCATAAAGTACAATTCCAGGAACATCGGAACAGAGCTAGACAGGGCGATTAGAGATGCCATAAGAATCACCGAGGAAGGCGCAGAGCCTAGTACTACAACGCTACAAAGGCTCAAGTAAATTTATGCGGCCAGTCGATGATACTCCTGTAAACGATCATTTTTCAGGAGGTTATCGACGTGGATGCCAAAACGATTATGAGAATCAAACC
>Ga0180434_10009893_pt1 | contig 10289 bp, 9 predicted proteins | sample SS_ome_7_FD_132453 | JGI IMG/M metagenome (GOLD analysis project Ga0180434, IMG submission 132453) | Hypersaline lake sediment archaeal communities from the Salton Sea, California, USA - SS_1_D_2 metaG | ecosystem: Environmental > Aquatic > Non-marine Saline and Alkaline > Hypersaline > Sediment... | reverse complement strand
TCGCGGCGCAGGGAGCTGTCCGCTGGCAGGTTACGATCTAGTACTTGCCTGAGATGCTGCTTGCCCTGGCCTACCTTTCTTACAATCTGCAGCTTGTTGTCTTCCATCAGCATCAGGTCTGTCGATTCCATGTTGAGGTTGAGGATCAAGGTGATGCCTTCCCCGAAATCCACTCCCTGCATTGCTGCTAGCTTCAGCACATTGACTTCAGCAAGGTCAATGCCCACCAGCTCGAGCTTGGATGCGGTAGCTACTTCAACGTAGGGAGCCACCGAGTTGCGCGGGATCGCGACGGACAGCACGGCGGTAGTGCCCCCAGCAGACCGGTCGCGCGTAGGCTCCAGCGGGAAATAGTCGATTAGCTTTTCCACCGTGGAGTCCAGGTACAGGCGTTCTACTTCCAGGCGTACAATCCGTGCCAGGTCTTTTTCCGAGACGTTTGGTACATCCAGCACCCGGATCCACGGGAACTTTACCGGAAAGCTGACCGCCGCCCGGCGTACCCTAATGTGGTGGTCTTTCAGGGCTTGCTGGATCGCTTGGGAAAGCGCAAGGACATCGTATTCGCCGCCCTCAAGAACAAAGGGGCGAATATCGATGCTGTCCAGTGCGCTGACGCGATAAACGCGCCCCCGCCGCTGTCCAAATCCAAAGAAGAGCTCTTCTGGCGTGAAGTGCAGCGCCAGCAACCCTGAGCCCGCATAGCGTCTTAAGCTTAATTGCGCCAAATCCAACCCCGTTTTACTCCGCCCTCCGTTTCCCAGTATATTGCCGATTAAGCCTTACGTCAAGAGTTATCCACAAGTTATAAACCCCCGGGGAGCATGCCCCCCGGGGGTGATTTGCGCCTTGTCGTCGCCTAGGTACTAGCCTAGGTTTCTACAATTTCACCCGTTTCCGAGGCTGTATAGTCGTGTGTCGCACCGGTAGCACCAGCATCATAACCTTGACCATCACCGTCTACGGTTACGGTCACCGTGATGTCTTGGCCTAGATCGCCACCCGTGAAACGCGAGTCGAGGTAGTTGTTGGTTACTAGCCAGCCCAGAGTCTGGTAGTCACCTTCCGCGGCATAGGCCGCAGCCTCCGCTGAAACCACGGTACGCAGTGAGTTCCGCGCCTTCTCGTTAATTGCGTTATTACGCGCGGAGAGGAGCAATGGGATCGCAATCGTCGCGATAATGCCGATAATCGCGATCACAATCAACAGCTCGATTAGGGAGAAACCCTTTTTCTTCTTAATACGCCGTAACATTGTGACACCTCCAAAACACAGAATACGAGCTAATCCAGCTGCTGAATCAGCTGGATTACTTTGAACAGCGGCATCCACAGGGCGATCACGATAAACCCGATGATCACGCCCAGGGACCCAATCAACACTGGCTCTAAAAGAGCCGTTAGCTTCCGCACCATAGCCTCGACTTCTGCGGTGTAGAAGTGGTTGATTTTCAACAGCATGTGGTCGAGTGTGCCGCTCTCCTCGCCCACAGCAATCATCGCCGTTACCATCGGCGGATAGAGGAAGGGGTAGCTTTCCATCGGGCCACTGATACTGCGGCCTTCCTTGACGGCACCACGTACATTAGCCAGCGATTTTTCATAAATAGAGTTCAGTGAGGTTTGTTCGACAATCGCTAAGGTCTTCAGAATCGGAACACCGGCGGAGAGCATTGTGGAGAACACGCGCGAGACGCGGGACAGGATGATTTTGCGATTAAGATCACCGAACACTGGCAGCCGTAGCTTGATCGCATCCAGCACTTGGCGTCCGCCTGGCAGCGAGTTAACTAGGTTCAACACCCACGAGAGACCAATGAACAACGCCAGGAAGAGGAACCAAAAGCGCTTCATGAACATGGCCACGGCTAGCACTATCGCGGTCATCAACGGCAGCTTAGCGCCAAGGGTTTCGAAGATCGTCTGGAACTGTGGAATGACGAAGATCATCACGAAGGTAACCACCAAGAGCGCCGCTACCGCGACGATCAACGGATAGCGCATACCGGCGCTGATCTGTTGCCTTAGCGCTACTTCCGCCTCAAAGGTGGAGGCCAATTGCTCCAGGGTGGTGTCCATCGTCCCCGTTTCCTCGGCGCTGATCAACAGGCTGATCACCATCGAGTTAAACACCCGGGGATACTTCGCCATTGCCGTGGATAGCGGTAGGCCACTGGCTACGTCATTCTTTATTCCAAGCAGCAGCTTGGTGAAGTATGGATTGCGCTGCTGTTTGGCGAGGGTGGTAAGGCAGCGAGTGACAGCAATCCCAGCGCCGATCATCGCCGCGAACTGCCGCGTGAACACAGCCATCTCTTCGAGCTTGACCCGCTGGAAGAGGCCGCCGCCGAAGCCTGCGGGGGCAACAACGGTTTCCAGCTCCTGCTCGACGAGATCGAGGACGTAAAGACCTTTGCCTCTCAACGAATTGAGAGCTTCCACGCGGCTTTCCGCGGTTAGCGAACCGCTGGAGATCGCTCCACTCGAGTCCCTCACACTGTACGTAAACGTTGCCATTGCTACGTCCTTCCGACCATAACGTATACCCTAATCTAGGGTATCAATGACTAAACACCACTAAAACTATCATTAAATCGCTAATAAGCGCCTGCTTACAGCGAGAACAGCTTGTCAAATTCCGCGGGATTGGTGGCATGCGCCCGTGCTTCCTCCCGCGTGACAATATTCTTGCGAACCAACTCAAGAAGAGTTGCATTCATTGTGCGCATCCCAGACTTCTGCCCTGTTTCAATCGTGGCGGGAATCTGGTGGATCTTGCCCTCGCGAATCAGGTTGCGTACCGCGTTGGTGGCGGTGAGCAATTCATAGGCCATCACGCGTCCGCCTTGAATGCGCCGGCACAGCGTTTGGCAGAAGATCGCCTGCAGGCTGTTAGCCAGCTGCAGCCGGACCTGAGCCTGTTGATGAGGCGGGAACACGTCGATGATGCGGTCGATAGTCTGCGCCGCATCGTTGGTATGCAGCGTGGTGAGTACCAGGTGCCCGGTTTCCGCCGCGGTAATGGCAGTGCCCATGCTTTCAATGTCGCGCAGCTCTCCCACCAGGATCACGTCGGGATCCTGGCGCAGGACGTGCCGTAGCGCTTTCGCGTAGCTGTCCGTATCCTGGCCCAGCTCGCGTTGGTTTACTAGGCAGTGCTTGTGGTTGTGTAGAAATTCGATTGGGTCTTCGATGGTGATGATGTGGCAATTGCGGTGATCGTTAATGTAGTCGATCATCGCTGCCAAGCTGGTACTTTTACCGCTGCCGGTAGGCCCGGTGACGAAGATGATCCCCCGGGGTAGCATGATCAATTCTTCGGTTTTGGGCGGCAGTCCCAATGCTTTGATCGATTGCTTGTTGGTTGGCACCGCGCGTATCACGCAGCCGAGCGAGCCGCGCTGGTAAAACACGTTGACCCGGAAGCGCCCCACGTTTTTCAAGCTGTAGGCAAAGTCGAACTCGCGCTCCATCTCGAAGGTTTTGATCTGCTTCTCGTGCATCATCGAGTAGATCAATTCCTTCAAATTACTGGGAACGTACTTTGGCAGATCAAGCGGCTGCAATTCGCCGTCAATCCTTAAGTGCGGCGGAGCCCCGGCGGTCAGGTGCAAATCGGAAGCGCCCCTTTCCAAGACTTCCGCAAGCAGGTCGAGGATGGTGTGGTGTTCATCCAGCTCCCCGACTTTTAGCTTCGGTACCGCTTTTTCACTGACCTTGGCTTCCGGCGGCGGGGCTTCTTTCTTGGGCTCGGTGGGGAAGCCCATTACCCCCAGCGGATCCTGTTTCGGTTCTTGCTCGCCGTCAGCTTCTGCTGGAGTATCTACCAGCCCCAGTTCGCCCGGATTATCCATATCCACTCCCGTTTTGCCCCGCCTTCTTAGTAATAGGCACGGCCCCAATTGCTAGCTTGCATATTCATCAGTTGCGCTAGGAACTTGGTGACATAGGGGAAATACGGCGGTGCCACGCCTTTCAGGAAGCGCTCGTCGTAGTGGAAGTCCCACAGGTACCCGGTGACGTGTCCGTCGCTGTAGAACACCCCCGTAGTTTGGTTCTTGTTTTCGATCAGCCCGCCCACGAGCGTCCAGTTGCCTTTGTTCGGGTAGCTGTAGAGATAAGAGCCGCCGCTGTAGATCCCTTCCGCGCCAACGCCATGGTCATCGCTCGCGGCCATTACGGTCGCGTGCATGTTCAGATCGTTGGGCGCTTCCTGGGCGAGGTAGATATTGCCGTTGCTGCTAAAAACGCCCAGGATGTTTTCCGCATCGGGATAGACCAGCGGGCTTTCTTCGTAGGTGATGTGGTCAGTGATGTAAATATCGTCCTTAACGCTTACGGTAATACCGTGCGCGTTCTCGACATCTGCCCCTGCCAACGTGCCGTCACCGCCCAAGTCATCCACCGCACCTTCGGTATGGATTACACCGTTGAAGTTCTCATTAAAGTTGCCGGCTGGACTACCGTCCAGCGTAACATGCATGACTCCAGCGTCGATATTGTCGCGAAACTCCCAGATGTGATCTCCGTCGAATTCGCCGCCATCGTCGATGCTCATCTCGATAGTGATGATTTGCTCGTCACTACTAACGTCAAAGCTGATGGACGCCGCGTCACCGTTAACGAAAATACCGCCAAGTAGCGAAGCACCCTCGTTGTAGTCACCGGCGTAGTAGACGCCTTGATCCACCGGATCCTCACTCACATCAATTTGCAGCAACGTGCGCAATTCGGGGTTCGTGGGATTACTGGGATTGTCGACGTTGGCTAAGTCCCCTACCGCGGCGCGCAGTTGCGACCAGCCGTTTTCTGGTAAGTCGATGGGGTCTACGCCCCAGCTGACGGAGCCGTTAAACTGCGGATTGGGATCGCCGCCGAGGTAGGAGTCCTCGTAGCGCTCCTGGACTGCGCTAAAGGCGCTGTTAAAGGTGGGCGAGCCCCAAAACGCGGCGCGCCCTTCCGGCGGCGCGGAGTTAACGTGCGTCGGGCCGCCGTAGACCTCGCCATCGAAGAACCACAGCTGGTCGTTGAATTGATTCTTCATGCTTTGCGTGAAGTAGCCATAGGTAGCGAAGGAGGGGCGCTTCACTTCAACATCGAAGCTGCCTTCCTCGGTGCGCGTAGCTTCATTATGCTGGCCGCCTATATCAGCGCTACCCGCGCTGGTGATGCGGTAGTCGTAGTGGAATAGGTGGGTATGGCTGATATCGTCGGAATCCGGGCGCTCCACGCTGGTGGGATAGATATCCACCGCAGCGCCGTACCCTACATACAAGCCTTCCGGGGTGTACTCGGTGCTTCCATAGGTAGTGTCACTGTCGCGGGGCAGGATATCAGTGAAGTACTCACCGGAATCCTTCAGCAGCGAGACATCCATATCACCCTCGCGAATACCCGACTCAGCGTCATCGGCATAATCTGACACGTCTTCAATGCCCACGTTAGGTTCTAGGTTCAGGCTGGACACCGCGTGCGCCAGCCGTACGCTACTGTGAACCAGTCCCGAATCGGCAGCCTGGACTGTTTTTTTATTACGCGCATAGTCTTGGATTAGCTGGGTGTCAACCATAGTTAGCGCCATGGTGGCGGTGATTAGCACCATCAGCAATAGCGATACCATCAGGGCCATCACCGTGGTTGAACCTTCTCGTCTTCTCCCTCTCTGTCTTGTTTTTTCTCGTGTATGCATGGCTTTATCCTTTCGCTACGCGCGCGGTTACGGCATCGCCGGCGGGCTTAACAGCCGGTTGCGAATCGTAACCAGCCCGGTCATGGACTGGGTGCTGAGCTTCTCGCCCACCCAGCTGCCTTCCTCGCTGATCGCGGTAAACGCGGTCAGGTCCTGGCTGATATCAATCTCTAAGTCGATTTTCACCGCGGTAATGTCGTCCACCACCGTGGTTTCCGTGTTACCCGGCTCGAAGTAGGTGAAGCTCATCGAAGTGAGGTTATCGATCAGGACGTCGGTGCCGACCTCGGTCCAGGTCAAGCCGCCGTCAATCGTGCTGTAGAGCGTCCGTTGCAGCGTGCTGCTCGCGTATTGGTATTCCACCTTGTCCGGGCTAGCGTCATGGTCGAGGTCCGCGATAAAGGTCAACTGGTCTACTTCGGCGGTTTCCACATAGGGTTCGGTAGCGCCGGCGCCCGTCAACATGATCTCGCCTTTGAGGAAGTCCAGCGTGTCACGCAGGTTCTGCTGGTTAATCATGTTGCGGTTTTGGGTAGAGGTGAGCTGGATTTGCCCGGTGAGTACGACGATTATCTCGAAGGCGATAATCGCGCTGATCGCCACTACCACTAGCAGCTCAACCAGACTGAATCCGCTCTGCGCCGTGCGTGTCATAGCCCGATCACCCCCGAGAGCGTGAAGTCTTGCTGCTCGCCCCATTGGCTCCAGCTCACGGTCACCACCACCGATTTCAATCCTGCTTCCGGTGAGTCGTCGCTCACCGCCCAAGCCCGACTGAAAATCCCACCAGGATTGCCTTCGGAATCGAGGGTGGACGCATCACTGCCGGAGGTTGCATTCACCGGGTCGTCGTTACGGAGCTCTTCGATCTTGTACTCAGCCAGCGAAGCCGCCGCGGCGACCTGTTGGTTGCGTTCCATGAGCCGGGAGGTGGTGATCGTCAAAGTGTAAGCGCTCGCCAGTACCCACGCCAGCAGCATGATGCCGATCATCATTTCCAGCAAGCTGTAGCCACCTTCGCTGCGTCGCTTAGTGCTGAATTTCCTCATCGCAGGTGACCTCCTAGGATCGGGAACCGCCCGGTGGCGAGGTTACCGGTCAGGGTGGAAGACTCGCCGGTGGAGCTGGTGAGGGTCACGCTGCCGCCGACGAACAGCGTGCCGCGCGGGGTAAAGATCGCGTCGCCGCTCGGTAGCGTTGTGGTGAACGTGACGCCCTCAGGCAGCGTGTAGTAGGGCGAGACATCGCTCCAGGCGAGCGTATCGCGATCGCGCGCCATAATCCGGTAGTCCTGGTTGCCCACATGAAACACGATTTGGGTCATGATCTCTTCGCTGACGGCCAGATTGCGTGCTTCGAGTAAGCGGCTACTCACTTCAAGCTCGGCGCGTTCGAGTAGGGCATGGGGCCGGGAACTGGCAAGGTAACCGAAGCTGAGGGTAACCAGGATGCCGGCGATAGCGAGCACGATCAGCACCTCGATGGTGGAAAAGCCGCGCCGCGTGTTATCGCTGCCGATCATGGCCAAAGACCTCACCCTTTCAGAGTACCCCGGCCGGGGGCGGGTTTCAAGTAAAATATAGATATACCTATATTTAATCGAAACGACCACCCTCACCGGGTAATCCACAGATTATACCCCGATTGGGAGTGCAGAAACAGCATCCTATTAATAACCTAGGTTAAGCCTGCAACTAGTATTAGTAAAGGTATACGATACACGTGTAGCAGGCGTAAATGCAGCGCGTAGTTACCTGAAAATCCGTGAATGCAACATGTAGTTAAATGCGGCATGTAGTTAGCGGTCGGTGGCGCGGACCACCGTGCTGGTACGACAGGCGGCTGGGCCTGTCGACCATAAGCTCCCGGTACTACAGCCGTCTCTGGCTGTAGACCTTTTCCACCGTGACGGGGAATTGCGGCATATGCGACGCCCTCTCGCGTATTCGCTATTCCCGGTACAATACGCTCGTGGGGACTGGTGAATACTTCAAGCAAACAAACCACGGAAAAGCGACGCAGTTTCTTAATCGCATAGTTGTCATAGTTGCCGCTCTGGTGGCTATATCCGCTTTCTCATGGGGCTGTACGAAAACCCCCCCGTCAGTATACGCATTATGGTGCACCGGTGAAAATCTCTGCGTTGTTACTGACCGCAACAGCTACTCATATGAAGAAAGCATTGATGAGGTTCTCCTAGTTGCAGGTCAGCGAGAGCCGGTGCTGCAGTACTCGTATATGAACAGGGACGCGTTGCTGCAAGCCCTGGCTGATCAACGCGTCGAAGTACTGGCGTCACAGCAGCGCAATCCCCACAGAAAATACGAACGTGATGAAACTATAGCGTTTCCGCTCGATAGCATAAGTTGGACCGAGGGGCTAGTCTGCCTGTGCCTTGCGATTAATTCCGGCAATGAAAAAACTGAAATATTCGGAGTGGCCAATGTCACACCACTTATCCGTGATTACAACGCAGCGCCTGGTTCACAGGCGGGAGACAGCTCGCCAATCTACTAGTTGTACGGGGCATTACGTGGCTTGTATAAGCATGCAAATGGGCGGAGCTAGATCAAGCAAGCCTGTATGCTTTTGGCGCCGCCTAGCCTTGGCCTGTATTGCGTTCACATTGCTCTCTCTTCAGTGGAGTTGCATCAGCTATGGTCCATCTATTTATGAGGTGTGGTCTGATGATTCAGACTTGTACGTAGTTACTGAAATCGGCAGTTACGGGCCTAGTTACAGAATCACAGAAGTACTACTTGTTGCTAGTGACAAACCTCCAGAGGTTGGCAGTACATATGAAGGAGAACCCATATGCGATCTCAGCTAACCAAGGCGGGCGCAGATGTAGTACAAACGAGACTGAGCGATCCTTGCAACGAGCACGAATTCGATGAAACCTTTATATTTCCTATGGGTGATGTAGTGTGGCACCCGGGAGCGCACTACTGGGTAGTGGCTTCAGACACTTTTGATGACTACGCGAGTGTACTAGATATATGCGAAGTGACAAGCCATTTGTCTGATTACCACAGCATTCTGCCTTCCAAGACTAAGCCAGCTGCAGGGCAACAGCCAGGGCAGGTTTTATTCCGGGATCTGATAATCCAAGGCATGGGTGTGGCACCGGCATGGAAGCCCGTCTAGCCTGATAACCGGGATTTCAGTCCCGGCGGCCTTTTCCGGCGGACGGGGCGTCCGCCTCTACACAGTAATGAGAGCGAACCATAACCCGGTAGCCGCGATCCCCGGTCGCGGCGCATGAACGATAAACGGTAGACGTGACGCCCCGTCGCGGCAAAGCGGTATAGATGCCCCGTCCCTGCGGCGGTGGTTCGTTTGCAAAGCGAGAATGAACATTTTTTCGTCGGGGCAAGGCTAAGCCTTGCCCTATTCGCAGTCTAGCTTTGCTGCACATCCAGGGCCGGTCTGAAACCCGCACCTAATAACGATAGCTTCCCTTGCGCCTTGGCAACAATTAGGCTAGAAGTCATACGAATAATCTTGCCTTTGTGTCGCGAGAGTGTCTATTCTGCCTTATTATGCTACGGTAGGTAGGATGTGGGCAACGTGGGACGATTGTACTACAGGGAATATGGAATAGGATAAACCGGTGCTGCAGGCGGCTGTGCCGCGCCTTACCCCGCGATATGAGCGACATCGAGGATTAGCGCCACGGTGCCGTCGCCCAGGATCGTGCCGCCGGCGATGTACTTGGTGTTTTGCAGGTACTTGCCCAGGTTCTTGATCACGATCTCCAGCTGGCCCACGGTCTCGTCCACGCACAGCCCCACACGCTGGCCGCCGGACTGTACCACCACCGCGAACATCGCCCCGTCGCGGCCCTCGCCATCCGGGCTGTCGAGCAGCTCGTGCATGTTCACCAGCGGCAGAATCTCGCCGCGCAGCAGCACCACTTCCTGCCGGTTGACCTTCTGGATATCATCCGGTAGCAGCCTGAGCGTTTGCTCGATGTACGCCAGCGGGATGGCGTAATCCTCCTTGGCAATACGCACCATCAGCGCCTGGACGATCGCCAGCGTAAGCGGCAGCTTAATGGTGAACGTGCTGCCCGTGCCCAGCTCGGTGCGCAGTTTGACCCGGCCGTTGAGCTGCTCCAGCTTGTTCTTCACCACGTCCATTCCCACGCCGCGGCCAGAGATATCGGTGACCTTCTCGGCGGTGGAAAGCCCCGCGGCGAAGATTAGGTCCAGCGCTTGTTGATCGTTTAGCGCCGCTGCCTCCTCCTCCGAAATGATCCCGCGCTTCACTGCCGAGCGCCGGATCTTGTCGGCGTCAATCCCGCGCCCGTCGTCGCGAATCTCGATAAACACGCTGGAACCTTCGTGGTAGGCGGACAGGGTTAGTGTTCCCGCGGCAGGCTTATTCGCCGCCGCCCGTTCCTCGGCGGTCTCGATTCCGTGATCCAAAGCGTTGCGGATTAGATGCACCAGCGGATCGCCCAGCTCGTCGATCACGGTACGATCCAGCTCGGTCTCGCCGCCGGTCATCTTCAGCTCGACCTGCTTGTCCCGTGCCTTGGCCAGGTCTCGGATCATCCGCGGGAAGCGGTTGAACACCGTCTCGATCGGCACCATCC